>Ga0196963_10000016_pt1 | contig 343453 bp, 332 predicted proteins | sample S1_5metaG_FD_148600 | JGI IMG/M metagenome (GOLD analysis project Ga0196963, IMG submission 148600) | Soil microbial communities from Anza Borrego desert, Southern California, United States - S1_5 | ecosystem: Environmental > Terrestrial > Soil > Desert | place: USA: California | collected...
GGGGAGTGTGAGAACGCGCAATGCCATGACGCGACCCGCCGACCGGCGAGTCATGGTCCGCAGTATGCACCGCGTCTCGTCACGCAATCAAGCGTCGCTTTGTTCCGCTTGCCGGCTTGGTCGCGGCGCCCGCGTAACGCCACGCCATCTCGAAAATCTGGCGCTGCGTCTCCGCGACTTCCCTACTCTCGATGATGACAGCGAACACTTCCTTGTCCTTGCGCGACCCAAACGAGCAGATTGCCACCTTCTGGTCGTAGATGTTGATCTCGTTCGTGAAGTCGAACTCCGTAGCGGCCACCAGGCGGATCTCGCGCAGGCGCGCGCGGTCGTCCCCGTGCACTTCACGGCCCGTCTCGTCGTCCGGCGCGATGCCACGCAGGTGGATCCCCCGCTTCACGCGCTCCGCGACGTACTCCTCGTCGTAGTTCGGCCAGAACTCGCGCACGGCGGCGGAGTTGGCGAAGTTCAGGAGCTCGGACTTGGCCGTGAGCGTGTCGTCATACACGTGACGGACGCCCTCCCATCCTTCGAAGAAGCGCACGTGGGGCTTGCGATACTTCGCGCCCTGGAGCGACTTCAATTCGGGAATGGTCTTCTCCAGGACATCCACGTTCTTGCGCGCTTCCAACGCCAAGTATTCCGGCGCGACGGGCGCGTACCACTTCCCGCGCACCTTCTTCACCATCGTGAAATGCCCGCGATGCACCATGTCTTCCAAAGCATTGTACGAAGTGATGCGGTTCAGCCCCGTGGCTTTCGCGTACTCGGACGCGGGAGCCGTGCCCAGCTGGAGGCCGGCCAGGTAGAGCTGCGCTTCTTTCTCATCGAGGCCGACGGAGCGCACGATCGCGAGGAGGTCTTTGGCCATAGGCCGCTATTCTATCTCTGTACTAATTTTTTACAACTGAAGAAATCCGAGGTTTCTCGCGCGAAGAATCTCGACCCATTTTGCTACCATCTGCGCATGACCGACGTCGCCGCATCACCAGAAGTATGCACGAACGCCTGTCCCCTCTGCGGCGGTTCGCTGGTCACGAAGAAACTGAAGTCCTTCTGCACCGTCTGCGGTCAACTCTGCGAAACGTGCTGCGATGGCGGGAGATGAATTGGATACGGTCGTATGGAGCCGATTTTGTTTTCGGCTAGTCTAAAAGTCGTGCCTTGTGGTATTTGCCTTTTTCATAAAATATTATAGAATAGCAAAGATCTTTCACAGTGCCGGCACGCACCATTCGAGACAGCGGCGCACTGCGCCGCCCAAAAGGGTTCATCCCATGATGGACAGCTCCATGAAGTCGCCCCGTGAGATCCGCAACACCTGCCTGTTCCTCCTCGCCCACATCTGGGTGACGTTCGGGATCCTCCAGACCCCGTTGGCGCCCGCCGCCGCGGTGTACTTCTGGCTCTACCCGTTCGTCGTGACCTTCGCGCTCGAGGACGGAACCAACGCCACGCAGCGCAAGCGCCTGGCGTGGTACACCCTGGCGTTCGTGGCCATCGTGGCCACGCTCTTCCCGTTCGTGCTCAAACCCATCGTCGGCCCGTTGGCCCAGGCGATCAGGTACCTGTTCTACCATCCGATCGGCATCTCCGAGGTCCAACTCGAGGCGCTGACGGCAGGTTTCCTGTCCTTCCTGGTCATCGTCATCGGGCTCGCCGTCAACAGCACGAATCAGGCTCAGCGGAAGGAAGACTCCAAGTACGACCACCTGACCGATGAACAAAGGCAGAGGTGGGACGTCTACGAATAGCATCGTCCCCCCTCTCTCCCGTCGCGTGCCGTAAGAAAGTCTGCGAATGCTTTGCTGATCGGCTTGCCGGCCGAAAGATCAAAGGAGCCAGGTATCCCCTGGCTCGCTTTTTTTGTGTATTGATGCCCACTTTGGATGATGACAAATTCACATTTTTGTTATATAATAATACTAAGATCTTTTCCATAACCGCCCGGAGAAACCGAGGATTTCTCATGCTTCGTTCGTTCGCCCGTTTCTTCCAGTCCCTGGGGTGGTACTCCTGGTATGTGATCCACGTGCTCATCGCGTGGCTCCTGCTCCAGTGCCCCCTCCAGTTCCTGGCGCCCATCTACATGTGGTTTCCGTTCATCGGCGTTCTGTTCATCGCCTTTGTAGGCTTCCCGATCCTCGAGATCGGCGAGTTCTACATCCGGCGGCACAGGCCGTGGACGGACATCTGCATGTTCAAAGACGTGGTGTTCTGGATCTGCATGGCCGGTGGGCCGGTCCTCATCGCATTGCTCGGGCTCTTTGTGTACCGACCCGAGGCGATGGAGATCGTGGCGTTCGCGAAAGCGTTCCGCCAAGCCCATGCCGACTGGTTCGGCATCACCGAACCGCAGCTCCAGGCACTGTTCGTTCTCTGCTGGGTGCTGGCTCCGCTCGCCTTCGCGGCGATCAATAGGGTGGACCGTCTGGCGATCTGGGCATTCCGCTGGCTGAAGCGCGGCGCGGCTCTCCTCAACCAGAGCTCGCGACCCTCCAGTCTGGCCGTCGTAACCCAGTCGTAAGCTTGCGTCCCTGTCCCTAGTCCGGGATGGGAAAGATCTAAAGAGCCAGGCGGCGTTCGCCTGGTTCTTTTTTTTGTCAGTCCTCAATTCGACCCGAACGTGAATGCGTAGGCTCCAACACCCTTGCCCATCAGTTTCAGCGTGACTTCGTGGGTGCCGTACTCGCCCTTGTAGAGGTTGTAGAGGTCGTGGAACTGGATCGAGAGATCCTTCACCTTCTTGCCGTCGATCCAAACCTCGCCTTTCACGGGCGAGGTCCCCTCCTCCAATCCCAGCACGAGGTTGATCTCGCTTCCGGTGAATTTCATGGCGATGGTGCCGGTATCCGAGCGGAGGACTTCTCGCTCGTCATCCACCAGCTGCCACGTGCCGTCCAGGTAGTACCGGTTCTGCTGCAGCGTCTTCGGCAGAGAGTACGTCACGGGCGTGACCGGCGGTTCATCCTGGCTGGCGTTGCCGAACGCGGGCCAGCTGCGGCTGCTCAAGTACGTCTCCGGCGTCATGGCTCGCCGGGTTCCTTTCGGGTCGTCCGGCATCGCCTGCGACGACACCGTCACGCCTTGTTCCGCCAGCAGGCTTTGAATAGCCAGGTCCGTGTCGTCGTACGCACCCTCGCCGAAATGCGTGTAGCGGATGTAACCGTCGGCATCGATGAGGTATTTCGCCGGCCAGTAGCGGTTGGCGAAGGCGTCCCACGTGCGGAAGTCATTGTCCTGCGCCACCGGGTACGTGAGGCCGTGTTGCTTGATGGCTGCCGCCACGTTCTTCTGGCTCTTCTCGAACACGAACTCCGGTGTGTGCACCCCGATGACGACGAACGGCGTGTCCTTGAACTTCTCGGCGTACCCCTGGATGTAGGGCAGCGTGCGGATGCAGTTGATGCAGCTGTACGTCCAGAAATCCACGAGCACCACCTTGCCCTTCAAAGACGCAAGCGTGAACGGCTCGGTGTTGTGCCAGGGACCGAGTCCCGTGAATTCGGGCGCGCGGATGAGCTTGGGGAGCTTGGGCAGGGCACGGTCCATGAGGAGAGGGCGGGAAGAGACGCTGCTGCCGCTGAGAGACGCGAGGGCGGCCGCATCCTGAGCGCAGGCGGAGGAATTGCACACGCCGGCCGACGACCCGGACCCGCGTGCGGGCGCGTAGGGGGAATCCTCCATGCCCATGTCGCCGAACAGCTTTTCCTCGATGCGCGTTCCGAGCGTGCCGAACCCGGTGTTTTCCACGAACCATGCCTGGGTTTTCTGGAATAAGTTGAACTGGAATCCGAGGGCGGAGAGCAGGAGCAATGCTCCGGCCACACGCTTGATGGTGCCCGTATACGGACCGAGGGCACGGAGCCTGCGCGCCGCGGCCTGGCCGCCGAATGCCACGAGGAGGAGCGGCAACGCCGCGCCGATGCCGTAGCACGTCAGGTACAGGAGCGCCGCGGGACCGGGTTCCTGCCGGACGAGCGTGAAGGCGAAACCCAATGCCGGACCCGCGCAGGGCACCCACACCAATCCGAGTGTGAGCCCGATGATGAATGCCGTGAGCAGCGAGTCCGATCCGAACTCCGCGCGTGCCTTCGTTTGGACGTCGGAGCCCAGCTGTTGGAGGCGCCCCGCCACTCGCCCGCCCACCTCCATTGCAATCACATTCACGACGGCCGCGATGATCACGGCCGTCCAACCTTTGCCGATGAAGAAGAGACCGCCCAGCGCCGCGCCGATTAAGAGGACCGGACGTCGGTAGAAGAGGAATCCGAGACCGAAGAGGAAGAGGACGTCGTAGGTGGCGATGCGGATGATGTCCGCCAGCTCGATGAACTGGTTCAACACGACCTGCAGGATGAACGTGGAGAGCACGAAGCTCAGCACCATCCCGAGGATTACCAGGAACGGCCGCGCCTTGCTCTGTCCCGTCAGACTCACGCCCAACACAACGGGCACCAACGGCAAGATGCACGGCAGCAGGATAGTCAGGACGCCCGCGACGAACAGCGTGAAAGCGGTAGACAGCATGGAGAGGCGAAGCCCTGTTGGGGATTCATGCCTATTCTACTCCTTTCGGCGTCCGCGTGCTCGCATTCCGCGTGCTTTTCCGCTCGGTCGTTTGGCCGGAGCGGCGGCTTCCTTGCCCAAATCCGGCTTGCCAAGGACGAGCGAGGACGGACACTCCTTCCCAAACACGCACAGCGTGCACTGCCGGTTGCGGGCGAAGCAGACGGTCCGCCCGTGGCTGATGAGGAGCGTATGGAGGAGGCCCCACTGCGCTCTGGGCGTCTGCTCGATGAGATCCATCTCGATGCGATCCTGGGAGTGGGAACGGGAGAGCCCGAGGCGTTTGGAGACGCGCCACACATGTGTATCCACTGCGATCCCTTCCTGCTTCCCGAACGCGGCGTACAGCACGACAGTCGCGGTCTTCCGCCCGACACCCGGTAGCGTCAGGAGTTCGTCCATGGTCTGCGGGACCTCGCCGCCAAAATTCTCCAGGATGAGACGGGATGATTCGCGGATGTATTTGGCCTTCGAATGGTAGTGCCCGCACGAATGGATATCCCCTTCCAGCTCGGCGACCGGAACGCGGAGGACGTCTTTGGGTCCGGGATACTTCTTGAACAGCCCCGGAGAAATCAGATTCACGCGCGCGTCTGTGCACTGCGCGCTGAGGATGGTGGCCATCAGCAGATGGAACGGCGTGTCGAAGGTCAGAAAAGTGAGCGGAGGCTTGTGGAGCTTCCCCAACTTTTTCAGCACGGTCTGGACGGGTACGCGATCGTGTGGCATGACGATGGAAAAGTATGACGCTTGCTCGCGATTTTTCGCAAGCTCATGCGTAATCAGAATGACAAACAAATCTGCTGGTGACGCGAGTTTGCTCTGCTACTCTTGCGTCCATGCCCGCGTTACCGCCGATCACGGTTTTTGATTTGGAGACGACAGGTTTGGATCCCCGAAAGGGGCACCGCATCATCGAGATCGCGGGAGTGCGCATTGAGAACGGGATCATCCAAGCCGAGACCGGTTTTGCGTCCATGGTAAATCCTGAGCGGGAGATCCCCTGGGAGGCGAAGCAGGTGAACAAAATCAGCGACGAGGACGTGAAGGACGCGCCGACCATCGAGGCGGTGCTGCCGCAGTTCCTGGAGTTCGCCCAAGGCTCGGTGCTGTTCGCCCACAACGCGGCGTTCGACGCGGGGTTCCTGGAAGTGGAGAAGGAATACTGCTGGGGATACGTGGAACTGCCCGAGTGCTTCTGCACCATGAAGCTGAGCCAAAAGCTCTTCCCGCATGAGTTCCGCCACAGCCTGGATGTGCTCTGCAAGAAGTTCGACCTGCAGATGCCGGCCATGCGTCATCGCGCCCTGGCGGACGCCATCCTGGCGGCCCAGGCCCTCCTGAAGATGATCGAAGCGGGCAACATCACGTCCATCGAATCTCTGAGAAAAAAAGCCTCCATCAGGCAGCTCGTCGCGTAACCCGGCAACCCCCGGGAACGGCTTCCGGTAGACATTTTTCGTGTGCCCGGAACGCGACGAACCAAACATCGGTTACAATTCCCCGACATGGCTGCCCTGCCCATCGTCACCGGCGCGGACAACCCCGTTCTCCGTCAGAAAACGGAGAAGGTGACGCATGTCACCAAGAAGACGCTGAAGCTGATGAAGGACATGCTGGACACGATGAAAGTGGCCGACGGCGTGGGGCTCGCGGCCCCGCAAGTGGGACGGTCGGAGCGCATCTGCCTCGCGATGGTCGGCGGCAAGGTCCTGGGGCTCATCAATCCGGAGATCACCTGGAAGAGCGAGGAAACGGCATTCGACGAAGAAGGATGCCTGAGCCTCCCTAACACCTGGCTGCAGGTCCCCCGCTCCACGTCCATCAATTTGCGGTACGTGGACTTGGACGGCAAACCGCAGGAGCGGAAGCTGGAGAACTTCGACGCGCGCGTGGTGCAGCACGAAGTGGACCACTTGGACGGCGTGCTCATCGTGGACTACAAGAACGCGACGCCGTCGCGGCCGGCTGCAGCCGCCTGATCAGGCGGCGTTGTAATAATGCGAACCATGATGCCTTTTGTCAGGCGCTTCATGTATTGCAGCGCTATACCGGTCGCCAAATTCCTTCACCGCGGCATGAAGCCGTGATTTCACCGTTCCCAATGGGACATCCATGATTTCGGCAATCTGCTTGTACGGGAACCTGTGGAAGTAGGAGAGCGCTAGTAATTCCCTCAAATGTCCTGGCATGGTCGCGATGACCCTCTGAACGACCGCTTGATTCTCCTGTTCGATGAGGCTGCGATCCACGGGCGGCGTGTCGTCTTCCATCAACTCCTCGAAGGTGCCGGTATCTTCCGCATTCGGATCAATCTCCGCATGCAGAGGCACCGCCGATTTCCGCGTGCGATTGCGCAGGAAATCCCTGCCTTTATTCGCAGCGATCGTGAAGAGCCACGGACGGAACCGTCGCGTGGGATCGAAATTCTCTGCACTGCGGCACACCTGTACCCAGGTTTCTTGGAAGACATCTTCTGCATCCGCACGATTGCCCATGAAGCGGACGAGGAAGTGGAACAGCTCGCGCTGATAGCGCAACACGAGCGCATTGAACGCCTGTTTCTCTCCGGAACGGAAAGAGGCAACAAGCTCTTCGTCGCGCGAAACTGGCTGAGAAGTGACTTGCTCGAGTGGGCGCATTATGCGGAGAGGAGATGGTTATACGAATGTTGATTCCTGGCGCGTTTTCGACGGATCTCTTCGGGCATCGATTCCTCAAATTTATCCCGCGATTGCATGACGTTCCATTTTACAGATTCTACGGAAGTCCCAAGAAGACTCGCAATATCGCGTTGCGAGTTCCCCTCAAGCTGTTGCAAGACCAAGCAGGCACGCTGAGCATCTGGCAACTCCTGAATCACAGCAGTAATCCTCTCGCCCATCTCGTGATCACCAACGATTGCCGCCGGATCGCTCTCCGCTTGCTGATAATCACTCAAGAGACGTTGATTCGCTTTGTTTCGAGGTGGAGTCCATAGGTTGGAATTTGGTATCTCCTGGGGGCTCCCTCTCGTGCCGCGGGTACGGCGCGCATTCAAACTGAGATTCGACACGATCCGCATGAGCCATCCCCCGAAAGCGCCCGGTTTCTGGAGCGTGGCGAGGTTCTGATACGCCTTGAGGAGTGCGTCCTGAACAATCTCCTGCGCATCATGGGCATTGCCCAGAAGACGGTACGATACCGCGATCGCCTGGCGCTGGTACTTGAGTACGAGGGAATCGAACGCTTTTTTCTCTCCGGCGAGCGCTCGCAAGACCAGGGTTTCGTCGCTCACCGCATTCGGCGATTCGACAGCCACGCTCTCCCGATCGGGTGAGTTGACACTTCCCACAAGAGCCAGGCTAGAACGAAATCAAGCCCTCGCAAAGATTTACGATGCCATTGCGGGATTCGTGGCTCCTGGACTACGCTTTTCGTGTACTGCCATGGCGGAACTGGAAGTCATCATCGGCTTGGAGGTCCACGCGCAGATGAACACGAAGACGAAGATGTTCTGCTCCTGCGACAACGACGCGTTCGGCAAAGAGCCGAACACGACGGTGTGTCCCGTGTGCATGGGACACCCCGGCACGCTCCCCGTGGCGAACGCCGAAGCCTTCGCCAAAGCCGTGCGCATGAGCCTCGCGCTCCAGTGCACCGTGAACCCGGCCAGCCACTTCGACCGCAAGCACTACTTCTATCCGGATCTCCCCTCGGGATTCCAGATTTCCCAGTACGACTTCCCACTCGCGTCGAAAGGAAAGATCGACTACGAAGTGGAGGACAAGACGATGACCTGCGGCATCACGCGCCTCCACGTGGAGAACGACGCCGGGAAGCTCACGCACGTGGGCGGCTCCACGCTCTGCGACTACAACCGCGCCGGGACGCCGCTCATGGAAATCGTGACGGAGCCGGACCTGCGGAGCGCAGAGGAAGCCGTGGCCTTCGCCGAAGAGCTGCGTCGCATCCTCTTGGCCGTGGGTTCCAGCGAGGCGGACATGTTCAAGGGCATGATGCGTTTCGACGCGTCCATCTCCCTCCGGGAGAAAGGCAGCAAGAAGCTGAATCCCCGCAGCGAGATCAAAAACCTCAACTCTTTCCGCGCACTGGAACGAGCGCTCCGCTACGAGGAGCAGCGTCTGCGCGAGCTCTGGGAGCAGGAACACGGCCCGCTCAAGGGCGACATCACGGTGGGATGGATGGACGACGAGGGCAAGACACGCCTGCTGCGCGACAAGGAATCGGCCCAGGATTACCGCTACTTCCCGGAGCCGGACATCCCGCCCCTGCGCGTGGACGAGAAGATGCTGCAGGAGATGCGCACCACCCTGCCTCCCCTCCCCAGCGAAGCCCGCAAGAACTACGTGGCGATGGGTCTGACTCCCGCGGAATCGCTCCTCCTCATGGAGTACCCCACGCTCCGCCGGCACTTCGACGCCGTCTATGCCCAGACGAAGGATGCCAAGCGCACATCCGGCATGGTGCTCACGCAATTGCTCGGATTCCTGAAGGCCGCGAACAAGGATGTAACCGAGGGGCCGTCCACCGACGACCTCCTCGTGCTCGTCAGCAAAGTGGACGACGGATCCATCTCCGCGAACGCCGCGAAGCAGACGCTGGAGAAGATGGTGCAGACCGGCAAGGGCGCCGCCGAGATCATCAAGAGCGAAGGTCTGCAGCAGATCTCAGACACAGGTGCGCTGGAGAAGCTCGTCGCGGACGCCATTGCCCAGAACCCCAAGGCCATCGAGGATTACAAGAACGGCAAGCAGGCGGCTCTCGGTTCCCTCGTCGGTTTCATCATGAAACAATCCAAGGGACAGGCGAACCCCGGAAAGGTGAACGAATTGCTTAAAAAGGCTATTGGATAGGTTAGGATCAGGGTAAGCAGAGTACTTGCATATTTACTATTATATTTTATAATATCCATTATGGACATCGAACAACTCCCTTCCATCGGCTTCGCTCCTGACTCCGGCAAGAACACGGAACGCCAGACGTTTTACCGTCGCGAGGCGCAGGATAACGATCCCGCTTTCGAGGTGGTCGTGACGCAATTTCGAGATACCCCGACGGTGCTCGTCTACGCCGAACGTCCTCCAACTGGAGAGAAATTGCTCATTGATACCCCGATAACGACCCGTATCGAGGACTTCCGCACGTCATACAAGACGAAGTTGGGAGACCTCTTAGCGAGAGCCCCGGGAAACAAATAAAAGGGAAACTGTAGGTCTGCCTCCAGCTCAGGCGCGCTCCATGTAGTCGCCGCTCTCGGTGTTCACTTTGATCTTGTCGCCCTCGTTCACGAAGAGCGGGACGTTCACGGTGATGCCGGTTTCCATGACGGCGGGCTTGTTGCCGCCCTGCGCCGTATCCCCTTTCACGCCGGGGATTGTTTCTTTCACCGTGAGAACCACGGTGGACGGGACGTTGATACCGATGGGATTCTCATCGAACATCAGCGCATCGCACTCCAGGCCGTCCGTGAGGTAGCCCTTGATGTCCTCCAGCGTGTCGTTCGGGAGCGGGAACTGATCGTAGGTCTCCAGGTCCATGAACGTGGACGTATCGTCGTCGCCGTACAGGTACTGCACGCGGCGGTAGCCGACGTCGGCCTGCTCGATCTTCTCACTCCCCTGGAAGTTCTTCGCCATGATGGCGCCCGTCTTCAGGTTCTTGAGCTTGCACTGCATGTTCGCCTTCGACTGGCTCTTGCGGCCGAACTGTGAGGAGACGACGAGGTACGGCTGACCGTCGATGGTGATGGCGCGGCCGGGTTTGAGGTCCGTGATCGTGTACATGGGCACGCATTTTGGAGCGGACAGCTGAAAACGTCAACCCCACCGCTTCGGCGGATGCGGGACGGTTACTGTAGGAAATCCTCGCTGCTGGCCGAGCTGCTGGCGCAACCCGTCGGGCAGCCCACTTTCTCGCGGACCTGCTGGATCTCGGTGCGGACGTAGCGACCCAAACCGTCCTGCGGCAGCTCGAGGTGCAGTTTGCGAAGGATCCGGCCCTGGTCGGGGTGATCCTGGATATCGCGGAACTCCTGCAGCAGCTGGTTGTAGCGCGAGCGCGGCTGCTTGTAGAGGAAGATACGGCGGATGATGCGCTGCACGAAGGCGGCGACCTCATCATCCGTCAGCGGACGGCTCAGCGGCTTGGCCACCTGACGCGTGCGCGGGCGCTCCGGCTCCGTGACGACGAGCGACCCCGTTTGGTCCTGCGGTGCCTCCTGCGCGAGCAGCGCCTCCGTGAACGCGGTCAACGCGGCCTTCGTCTCCTCCCGCAATTGCGGAGAGAGATCCGACGACGGATCGTTCGCTTCCGCGAGAATGGATTCGAGCGCCGCAAACTCCTTCTTGGCGTTCTCCACGTCCCCTTCCCGGACGCGCGAGGCCAGCGTGGTGAGCGTATCGGCCAAAACCGATCCCTGGACGTCGGCGGGGTTCAACCCTCCTTCCAATGACGCCGAGGCTTCCAGAACGGTCCGTTTCAAGACGTATCCCACGTCCTCCGGGGAGGCCGCGGTCACATCGGCGACCTCGTCGGCCACCTGCTCCTGCACCAGTTGCTGCACGGCGAGATCCTGTCCGGACCCGGCGGCAACGGCGAGAAGTGTCTCTTTGTATTCCTCCAGCGGCTTCTGGGCGATCTCCGCCCCGCTGCCGCCATGCTGCGTGATGAGCGCGGCTGCTTCGTTCAGACGGGTGTTGGCTTGGTCGAGGATCTTACGGACGCGGGCTTCCTTTCCGAAGGTCAGAAGCACGTCCACGGTCTCCGCGGCGCGCTTCACCGGATACAGGCTGGAGGTGGGCAGGATGCCCGCGCTCTGGGCGCGGCGCTGCTGCTGGAAGAACGCGATTTCCTTGCGGTGCACGGCATCACGCTGGAGGTTGTCGTTCACCCAGGCGTTGTCCTGGACGGTCGGGATTTTCTGCACGATCGTGCGCCTCCCCGCGTGGAGCTCCGTATGCTCGCCGGCGATGAGCGATGTCGGCGTGCCTCCCGGATGCAGGACACGCGCCAGGCGGTTCCACACCTGGAGATCCACCAAGCCGTCCTTCACCGCGAGCGACAGGCTTCCCTGGTTCACGAGAACACGGCCCTCGGGCGTGCCGACGGTCCATCCGGGCCCGATGGCTTCCGGAATGAGCGCCTGCACCCACAGGGTGCCGGACTCCAGCGCAATGGTCGGCGTCGGCAGCGGCTCGTCGGTGCGCGACGGTCGGTCGGTGATGTCGTTGAGGGAAATGGTGGTGCCCGTTCCGAGACGGAGCACGCCGTCGTCATGGATGATGAGCGTGGCATAGCCCTCGTCATCGGTGCGGATGAGTGCCGCTCCGTGCAGGGTGATTTCCTCCGTGACCGGCTGCCAAAGGCCGCCGATGAGCACGGAAACCTGACCCTCGGACGGGCGGAGCAGCACGTCGGAATCGGCGCTGCTGGGCACCGCGATGAAGAGCAGCGGGCTCAGGCGTACGGTGACGAGCACCAACGCGAAAGCGACGGTGAGCTTGAACCACCGTTGCATGACCGGCTTCCGGGACACGGGAAGCAGGCGCTCCACGATGCCGCTCCACAAACGACGGGCCGCGAAGTCATCCGGCGTAGCGGCGCTTCTCGCCGGGTTCCACAGAGAATGTGCATTCGGCTCAATGCGGTTTCGCACCCGTTGCCATACGACTCCGAGCAACCCGTGCGCGGGCTGAACGGCGTCGCGAGCCTCCTGGAGTATGGACGGCGCGTCGATGCGGCGCATCAACGCGTTCTTCATGCTCTGCTTCTGGGCCGCCTTCGGGCGCACGGTCTCGGCCGCCTCCTGGAGGAGACGTTCGAGGGGGGCCGGCGAAGGGCGGGGCGGATGCATGATCTGACGCGTGTTAAAACGAGCAGAATTGGCTTCTGTTACGCTTTTTCTCTCCACTCAGCGGGTAAAAAGCCCTCTAATTTCTTCAGGGCCCGGAACTTGAGGATGCGGACGGCCCCCTCGGTGATCCGGAGGGTCCGGGCGACCTCGCTGTGGGGTAATTCTGCAACGTACGACAGCAACAGAATTTCGCGATAACGCTTGGGCAATTCCCCCATTGCCTTCCGCATCACCGCCAGAAGGTCCTTGGAACGCGTGCGCGCGTCGGCGCGGTTCAGGTCGTCGGGGTCGGGCAGCTCCTCGGACACCTCGTCAAAAGACCGCTGGGTGCGATAGGCGTCAATGACCGTGTGCCGCGCGATGCGGAACATCCACGCGCCGAACGGCACGCCCTTCTGGACCTTGTACTGGTGCAGTTTCTCCCACGCTTTCACGAAGATGTCCGACACGATGTCCTCCACCAGCTCCTGCGGCGCGCGGAAGGAGGTGTAGCGGTAGATGGGCAGGAAGAAGTGATCGTAGACGCGACCGAACGCATCGGTATCACCCTGCTGCGCCTGGCCGACGAGTCTGCGAAGCTCGGCTTCGTCCAGAAGACGTTCCATGAGAGAGCACAGTATAGCGGACAAGCGAGCGTCCGCTGAGGATGACAACGGGAAAATCCCCGCTCTGTCACACGGACATCCCTTGCGGCATTGGGAAAAATCCGTGCTCTATTCCCACTCGATCGTTCCAGGCGGTTTGTTGGTCAAATCGAGGAACACGACGCTGATGCCAGGCAATGCGACCAGACGGTCGGTGATGCGCTGAAGCACCTCTTCCGGAATGGGATACGCGTCGGCCGTCATCGCATCCGTGGAACTGATGGGACGCAGCACGATGGACTGGCTCCCTGCGACGATGCCGAACGGGAGAAGCACCACCGGGAACTGCCAGATGGCATCGTAGAGCCCGGCTTGGCGAACTTCCTCATGGACGACGGCGTCCGCCTCACGCAGGAGGTCGGCACGGGCCCGGTCAATGAAGCCCGGGGAGAACGCGAACGTCGGTGGCGTGTTGTGCGACGTGCAGAGGAGCACGCGGTTGTAGGTGCCGATGCGGTTGGGCACGTCGGTGGCCAGCGCGAGTTCGTCGGGCGTGACCTTGCAGGGATGGCGGGAGAACACGGCGACGGCATGGCGGTACGTCCGGCCGTCACCTTGGACGCCGACGGAGCGGACGGGCAGTTCGGCGTACGTGCGGCCGGCGAACATCGTCTGGATTCGCTCCTTCGCATCGGCATCCGGCTCGCTGGGAATGGGCGATGCGGCGCAGAGAATGCGCACGCCCAAGCCCGGTCCGGGGAAGGGATGACGCGAGACCAGTTCCTTGGGCAGCCCCAGTTCCATGCCCAGCTGACGCACCTCGTCTTTGTACAATTCCTTGAGCGGCTCGATGACGAACCCCTTGTCGATCATCGCCTGGATGGCGGGCACGCGGTTGTGGTGCGTCTTGATGTGATCGGAATGCTTCGTGCCGCCCGTCTCGATGGTGTCCGGGTAGATAGTCCCCTGCCCCAGCATCCAGCCGTCCTCCACGCGCAGGTTCATTTCCTCGCTGACCCGCTTCTGCACGGCGAGGAACGTGTCGCCGATGGCGCGCCGCTTTTTCTCCGGATCGAACACGCCCTCCAAGGCAGAGAAGAATTCCTCGGAGGCGTCCTCCACGCGAAGATTCTTCACTCCCAATTTCTGAAACGCCTGATGGATGAGCGCCACTTCGTCCTTGCGCATCAATCCGGTATCGACGAGCAATCCTTGCACGCGATCCGCCCCGAGAACCTTGTTCAGGAGCGTGAAGGCGACGGTGGAATCCACGCCGCCGGACACGAGCATGAACACTGTCTTCTCGCCCACGTCCTTCTTCACTTCCTTGCCGATGCGCTCCTCGAACGTCCCGACGGACCATGGCGCATGCTTGCAGAGTTTCATGAAGTTCCCGAGCATCTTCATCCCGTACTCGCTGTGCGTCACTTCCAGGTGGAACTGCGCGCCGAAGATTTTCCGCTTATCGTCGGCCATCGCGGCGACGCCGCACGTGGCGGACTTGGCCGTGGCCGTGAATCCTTCCGGCAACACATTCACCTCATCCCCGTGGGACATCCACACCACGCTGAACGGCGGCACATCGTGGAAAAAGGCGTTCTTCTTCCCCGCCTCGGTCACTTCGATTTCCGTCCGGCCGTATTCCTTCACGGTTCCGGGTTTCACCTCACCGCCTAGCGCATGGGCGATCCACTGGTGTCCATAACAGAGGCCGAGTACCGGAACGTGCAGGTTGAAGATCTTCTTATCGGGCTGAGGGCTGCCTTCCTCGTACACGCTTTGCGGTCCGCCGGAGAGGATGATGCCGGCCGCACCCGTGAGATCGGACGCCGGGGTCTCCGCCACGCGGATTTCCGAAAAAGCTCCGAGCCTGCGAACACGGTTGGCGATGAGATGGGCGTACTGCCCCCCGCAGTCCAGAATGACGATGCTGCCGGGGTGCAGGGGTTTCATAGGGGAAGTGTACGCATATCGGCATGTAGCGCCAAATCGAGGCTGCCTGTCGCGAATATTTGACGTTTGAAGCGGAAGGACTACCCTGGGGAGCTATGCGGATCGACGCCAAGCGGCTCGACGAGCTTGAGGGTCTGTTTCAAGACCAACAAGATCAAACTTGTCTTGGCAATTTCATGGTCATTGCCGTGGAATACGCTCAGGGGTATCGAGGCCGGTTGCAGGCGCTGTTGATGACGATGCAGAAGACCAATCGACGATGGGAGTACGACCAAACGTTTGCCGAAGGATTAATCAATAAAAACGGGCACCCGAACGAAGAAGTGGCACGAGCACTTGCCCAAGGCATGGATCGATACCATGCCTCCTATGTCTCTCAGTTTGCTCAAATTCTCGGTCGCCCGCCGAATAGAACAGAGCTAAACCTCGCTATCGGCATTGCTGCCGCCCAACAACACGCGGACGAAATGCTTCATTTCATTCGGCGGCTCAAGACCCCGCGCCAACGGCGCCCCGCGGCCTGAGCGCCAAGCACACCGCCGCGAAGATCCACACCGTGTAGGACACCGCCGCGTCTTCCCATGCGTGGAGGAACAGCGCCGCGACGCTCACGCCGATGAGCATGAGCGAGACCACGGGATACCGAGTGAGCGATTTGAAGAGCGCGAGAATGAGAAGGACGAAGAGCGCCATCCCGAGGAATCCTGCCTCCACGCCGATCTGCAGGTACCAGTTCTCGGTAAGGAACGGGCACTGGCACGTGCGGTCGGTCGGCTGGATCTGCTTCTCTCCCGCGAAGACGCACAGTTCAGGATGCGAGGATGCCCAGGCAGCGTCTGCCCATTCCTCCAGGAATACGCAGGCGTCCGACGACCGGTTGCTCGCGGGTCCGGCGGTGCCGAGGCCCAGGCCCAGCGGGTGCACCAGCATCTCACGCATCGCGGCGACGGGTTTCTCGATGTGGCCCGCCGACGAGGCGGCACGGAGGAGAACGGACGGTGCAGCGATGAGCAATACCGCGGCGAGACAGCACAAGACGCACGCGACGGGCACGACCACCTTGGCTTTCCACGCAGCTTTGGGAAGAGACGCGACGATCACCACGACCGCGGCGATCCATGCCGACCGCGAGAAGGAGAGGAGAATTCCCGCTCCGATCAGCACCGCCATGGCGATGGACGCGCTCGTCCGCTTGTAAAACAGCTGCAGCAGCAGGAGCGACAACGGGAGGAGCAGCCAGATACCGAGCTGATTCGGCCCGCTCATTGGGCCTTGAACACGTCTGATCATGCTGTCCCCGATGAGCTGGAAGGGCGCGATCGGACCGCCGGGCACGTACAGGGAATGGAGATCCGAATAGCCGAGCCATCGGAAGAGTGCAGCCGGCGCGAAGAAGCTCATCAGCGCCACTCCGCCGACGACGGCTCCGGCGCCCATCAAGACCGCGGCCGCGAGGTTCGGGAACCGCTGCGTCCAGGGGACGCGACGAAGGAGAACGAACGCGCCGAGCGGCACCAGGTCGTAGCGGATCCCCAGCAGCAACGGCCCCTGTTCCACTCCGTTCAAGATGCTCACGAGAATGGCGACCGCGGCGAAGGCGAGGATGAGACCGTCGAGGAGATCGAACGGTCGATAGGCGCGCAGCCGGACGATTTCCACGAGAGCGATGAGAAGGATCACCGCGAGCAGCGCCTCCTTCCATACGGCCAACGCCGCGAGTGGCGCCTGATCCGGTCCCGCCAGGAGCTTCGTCAAAAACGTGACGCCCAGCGCATGGAACGGCAAAAGCGCGAGGAGCACGAGGGTCAGCCGTTCGCGAACGAGCTGCAGCACGATCGAAAGGATACCTTACAAGCCCAGTCGCGCCTCCTCGTCCCGGAAGATCTCCTCTCTCGCGAGGATGGACTCCACGAAATCGATGGAAGGGCCGCTCACGTTGTGCCCGTAGATGCGGGGGGCGTCGCGCATGGCCTTGTTGTCCCAGGCGTGCAGCAACAGGGCGCGCACCGTGGGGCCGTCCGTCGGCGGGACGATGGTGTTGCCGCCGCTGATGATGGATTCGCTGCGGTCGGAGCCGAAGCGCAGCGTGGCGCACGGCACGTCGAGGGCATTCATCTCCTCCTGCATGGAGCCGGAGTCCGTCGCGCACAGCGCGGCCCTCTGCATCACGGCGATGACGTCGGTGTACTGCGGCCACACGGGCGAGTAGATGAACGTGGGGTACTTCTTGGCCAGTTCGTGCACCTCATCGACGAGGCCGAGCCGCTTGAAAGCGGACTCCGTCTGGAACATGGAGATGAGCAGCACCGTCCTCCCCTCCTTCACGAAGGAGACGAGCGCGTCCCAGATGGCCTTGAAGCGGCGATCGGAGCCGCAGTTCTCGCGGCGATGGATGCAGAAACGGACGAAGTCGCCGTCGGCCAGCTGCGGGTAGCGGTCGAAGATCGTGGAGGACTTGGCGTTGGCGACGGCCTCGGCCGTGGCGTCCACGACGGAGTTGCCCACCACTTCGATGCGGTCTTCCGGGAACCCCTCGGCGAGGAGGAACTCGCGATCCAGCTCCACGGGCGCCAGGTGGATGCCCGTCGCGGCCTCGGAGGCGCGCGTGTTGAACTGCTCGGGGTACGGCTCCAGGCTTCCGCGCTTCCAGTGGTTGCGATCCTGCAGGAAGCGGTACCAGGCTTCGGCGTCGACTTGGCCGCCGTGGAGGATCTTCTGCTTCTTCGCCTTCTCGTAATCCGGCGTGAGGGTGCGGATGCCGGCTTCCACGTGCACGGACGCGAATCCGTTGCAGTAGCCCGCGTTGCTGGCGGCCATGGCCGTGGTCGTGTCGCCGTGGACGTACGGGATGACGATCTTCCCGCGCTGCTTCAACTCCGCCATCACCCAGCCGAGCCGCTGGATGATCTGCGCGACGACCTCGTAGTGATGACCCGCGGCATTCAGGTTGAAATCCGGCTCCACGCCGAACTCCTTCAGCATTCCCCCGCTCAAGTTCTCGCTGTAGTGCTGGCCCGTGTGGCCGAGCACGGCGATGTGCCCACGCTTCTTCAGCTCGCGGTAAAGCGGCACCTGCTTGATGATGTCCGGCTTCGTCGCGATGACGATCAGGTGAACGTGGCGCTGGGGCCGCGACGCGATCTCGTCGAAGAAGCCTTTGGAGGCAAACGTGATCTCCTTCATATCACCAGGGTAGCAGCCCCGTTGCTCTCCGCACCAACGTCTTCCTCGGGACCCAGTTTCTCATCCAGAATCTGAAGCAGGAGGCCTCTCATCCGGTTGATCTCCCGCACCGATCTCCCCTGTTCCTGCTGGAACACGGGCAAATGCATCGACCCTCTAGCCTCTACCATTTTCCCTGCTTGATCATCGATTTCTTCGATCTCATCCGTGCGTCGTTGCACCCATTCCCTCATCGCCATCTCGGGAAGCAAGCCTGCGTTGGTCATGACTTCAATTTCCGTCCTGAAGGGGTCTGGCTGCTCCTTTGCATCTCGGTGAGCACAGTTCGCCCTCTGCTTGCGGACGTTTTCCGGACAGTATTTTCCACGGCCCTCGTGCGCGCATCCGCACGCGAACGCGACGGCTTCACGGATGCTGCGACGGCATTGCATCAACGCAGCACGATGCTGCTCGATGTTCGAAAAGTTCGCCGCTTCTTTCTGGAGTGCAGCGGACTCAGCCGGAGAGAGGTACGTCGGATTAGAGATAGTGAAATATAATAAAATATTTTTCTGTTATGTCAATAACAGAACGCTCCCGCAGACTAGCGGCTTTGCATCTCTTTCGGGATCGGAATCCCGAGAATTTTGAGGCACAACGGCGCGATGTCCTTCAGGCCCGTGTAGGCTTTCAAATCCTCCGCCGAGGCAATGGCCGCCGACTTCACGAAGGTCTGCACCCTGTTCGTCGTGTGGCTGGGACACACCGTCTCCGTCCCCGGATAGTACATCTGCTCTGCATTGCCGTGGTCCGCCGTGATGATCCAGTCGTAGCCGGCCTTTTCCAGAGCCGGGAGCAACCTCGCCAGGTTCTCATCCACCGTCTCGCACGCCGTCACGACTGCGTCGGGTTTGCCGCCGTGCCCTACCAGGTCCGGGTTCGCGAAGTTTGCGACGATGAATCCGTACTCCCCCGTCTCCGCGCGCTTGATGAGTTCCTCCGTCAGCGCATCCGCACTCATGCGGGGAGTCTCGGCGAAGTTCGGCACCTTCGGAGATTCGATGAGCACGCGTTCCTCGCCCTCGTACGGCTCCTGCTGCTGGGCGTTGAAGAAGAACGTCACGTGCGCGAACTTGTCGGTCTCCGCGATGCGCAGTTGCTTCAAACCCGCGTCGGACACGACCTGCCCGAGCGTGTGGCTCACGTCCGCGGGCGGGAACGCGATGGGCAAGTGCGGGGAATACGGCCCCATGCACACCACGTCTTTCACCTGCACCGGCCGGGCGAACTCCAAGAAGTGATCGTCGGCGAGCGCCTGCACGATCTGGATCATGCGGTCCGACCGGAAATTCACGGCGATGCAGACGTCGTCGGCCTTGATGGCGGCGAAGTCCGGGCTCCGGAGCGGGCGGATGTAGTAGTCGGTCTTCTGCTTGTCGGTAGCCTCCGCGTACCAGGCCTTCGCGCCCTCGGCGAAATCCCCGCTGATTTTTCCCTCCCCCGCGGTGAGCAGGTCGTACGCGACTTTCGTGCGGTCCGCGTACTGCTTGTCGCGATCCATCGCGAAATAACGACCGACGAGCGAGGAGATCACGCCCGCTTTCTGCGAGTCGATCTCCTTCTTCAGAAGCTCGAGATCCATTCCGATGCTCTGTTCCGGCACGTCGCGCCCGTCGGCGAAGAGGTGGAAGAACACGGCCGGGACGTTCTCCTTCTTCGCCATCGCGAGCAGCGCGTGGAAGTGCGACGTGTGACTGTGCACTCCGCCCTGCGAGTACATCCCGATGAGATGCAGCGGCACGTTGCGCTCGCGCGACCGTTTGCAGGCGTCGAGCAACACGCGGTTCTTCTCGAAATCGCCGAGGCGGATGGCGCGGTTGATCTCCTCCAACGGCTGCCACACGATCCGACCCGCACCAATGGTCAAATGTCCTGGCTCGCTGGCGCCCTGCTGGCCCTCCGGCAGACCGACGGCATTGCCGGAAGCATCCATGAGGACGTTCGGCACCGATTTCTCCAATGAATTGACAATTGGCATTTTTGCCAGTGTCCTCGCATTCCCTGGCCCTGGAGGGGCGACGCCGAAGCCATCGATCACGATGAGGCAGAGCTTTGACATGGTGCGCACACTACCATTCGGATCCGTTTTTGTGCTATAATGTTTGGAAACATGCACTTCAGATTCGTCTCCCCGCAGCGCTACGCACACACGATGTTCTGGGCTGTGTTGCTCAGTTGTCTCATCGTGGCCATCGCCGCCTCACTCGGCCGGGCGACGCTGAACCTGAAGGCGGCGCTGACGGAGAAGCCGGACATCGCCCTCTACTTCCTCCTGCCGGAGGAAGAGATCGGCGAGAGCGAGCTCATCCGCGAGACGGAATTCGAACGCGACTACCTCGCCGAGACGAAGCACGGTCCCGCTCTCATTCGTCTCCGCAAAGGCGACAATCAGTGGTTCGTCGTCTTCGAGGAGAGACTTCACGAATAATTATCCCGACGTTAGGCTCTCGGTGCGTTTTTGCCGTATCTCAGCACCAGTGACGGAAACACGATCACCGCATTCCAGATCCTCTTCGCCCGGCGCGGTTCGCGGAAGAGCCGCCAGAGCCACTCCAGCCCCAGCTTCTGAAAGACAACCGGCGCACGCACCTGCACGCCCGCGAGGAAATCGAACGTGCCGCCCACGCCCATCGCCACGCGCACGCTCGGCAGCATGGAGAGATACCGGTCGATCCACAGTTCCTGCGCGGGGGCGCCGTACGCCACGAACAATACCGTCGGCTTCGCCTGCTTGATGCGATCCAGGATGTTCCCGGCATCGCGTTCATGGGGGGAGCCGGCATGCGTCCCGACGATGCGCAGACGCGGGTTGCGGGCCTTCAAAGCCGCCGCCGTCTTCTCCGCCGTTCCCGGCCACGCTCCGAGCAGATACACGGGATCGGATTCCGTCAGCGCGTCGCAGAGCCGGGCCATGGTGTCCACGCCCGTCACGCGCTCGGGCAAACGCTGACCGGTGCACTTTGCCATCCATAAGAGTCCCGCACTGTCCGGCAGGTTCAAGACAGTCCGACGAAGAACATCGCGGAACGGGATGTTCCTCGCGCTCTCCACGAGCATCTCGCTGTTGGGCGTGGCGACGTGGGAGGATCGCTCCTCCCGAGCCAGCCGCAGCAGCAGCGACAACGCCTCCCCCTTCGTGACGGCATCGATGGGCACACCGAGGAGGGAAACGCTTCGGGGAGCGAGGCGCTGTGGCATAGGCCTCAGCCTAGCATGGCGGCTGTGCGCGCGGCGACAGGCTGGTACACTGCATCCGTGCGACTCCCGTATCTGGTCCTCGCCCTCGGCGCCACCTCCCTGCTCGCGGCCTGCGCGGTCACGGGCCCAAGCGCGTCCGATTCGTCGTCTTCGTCGTCGTCCGTCTCTTCCGTGCCCGTGATTCCCTCCGGGAAGACCGGAACCGGGGCCGCCGACACCGTCCTGGCGCAGACGGGGGCCATCGCGGAACGCCTCGTCACCACGACCGGCGTCCTGGAGTATGGCCTGCATGCGGCGCCCCACACGCTGCTCATCTTCACGAACCACTCGTGCGCGTACTGCAAGGATTTCGACCAGACCGTCTACCCGGAGATCAAGAAGGAGTTCGTAGACACCGGGATCCTGCGCCTGCAGATGATCGTGCTGCCCATCCAGAAGTATCCGTCCAGCGTCGTGGAAGCAGCAGGCGTGTACTGCGCCGGAAAGCAGCAGAAAGGCTTCCCGCTCTACCGGTCGCTCTTCAACATCGCCACGCATGACCGCGCCGGCGTGGTGGCCGCCGCCCAGACGGCCGGCGTGAAGCTCCCCGAATTCCAGGAATGCCTGGATGATCCCGCCACGCGCACCGTGCTGCAGGAGCAGTCATCGCTCATCCAAAGCCTGAACGTGACGCTGGTGCCGACGATGTTCCTGAACGGCGAGCAGATGCAAGGCGTGCCCAAGGCCGCGGACGTCCGCGGATGGATTGAGGCCCAGACGAGTCGCTCACGCTGATGTCCCTCTTCGTCTATCTCCTCTTCGATCTCCTACTGCTCCTCATCGCAGGAGTGATCTGGCTGGCGCGTCCGTCTCTGCGCCGCGCGCTCGCCACGGGAGGACTCCTGGGCATCCTCGCCGGCTGCTTCGCGGAAATCTGGTACCTGCAGGATTACTGGTATCCCAGCGTGATGTACCGTCTCGGCCCCACGGCGCCGGAGGACGTGTTGTTCGGTGTCGCGATTTGCTCTCTGGGAGCCGTGCTCGCGGATGCCGTCTGGGGGTACGAAAGCCGGCCGTCACTGGCGCCCCGACGCGGCATGTTCATCGTCTCGCTGATCCTCATGCCTGTCGCGATGCTCGTGTTCAACACGTGGCTGGGCATCAACTCCATCCTGGTGAGCATGGGCATCTTCGCCCTCGTCGCCCTTGCATTCATCGTCGTGCGGCCGGATTTGTTCTTTCCCGCGCTGCGCTCGGGCGCGACGCTCGTCCTGTTCATGAGCGGCATCTACGCGGTGTTCTTCATCCTGCTCTGGCCGACGTATTGGGAGGAGCATTGGCTGCTCGAGGGCACGCCGCTGGGCACGTATCTCTGGCCCGGCATGCCGTGGACCGAGGCGATGTGGTACCTGACCTGGGGGATGTTCGCCGGTATCGCGGGGAACGTGGCCACGGGCTCCCGCAAGGTCAAGCGGTCAGCCTGACGATGCGCATCAGCTTGCGGCGCGACGTGTGTCCCGCGAGCATCGTGATCTGCGTGCGAGGGACGTCGAATTGTTCCGCGAGGAACCCGATGAGTTCCTGGTTCGCCTTGCCGTCTTCGGCGACCGCGGCCACGGAAATTTTCACGGTGCCGTCCGCGAGGATGCGCGTCACGGTCGTCTGCGGCGCGCCGGCCCGCACGCGCACGTCGAAGGTGACGGAGCCGTCAGCTTCCAAACGACGCTGGAGGTCGCCGAGCATCAGCGCAATTGGGATCGCCGCCACTTCTCAATTTCCGCGTGGTTGCCGGAGAGCAGCACCGGCGGGACCTTCATCCCACGGAACTCCTCCGGGCGCGTGTAGTGCGGGTATTCCCTTTTCCGGTCGAGCGATGCCGAGAAGCTCTCGTCCGCCGCCGATTCGCCTTTGCCCAGCACACCCGGGATGTGACGCGCGACGGCGTCGATGAGCACCATGGCAGGCAGCTCGCCGCCCGTGAGCACGTAGTCGCCGATGGAAATTTCCTCGTCGATCCAGCCGTCGATGATGCGCTGGTCCAGGCCTTCGTAATGCCCGCAGAGCAACAGCAGTCGCTGATGCTTCTGCCCCAATTCCTCCACCTTCGGCTGCGTGAGCCGCTCCCCGCGCGGCGAGAGGTAGATGCGGTGCGGCTTCTCCCCCTCGGCGGAGACCTTCTCGATCATCTGCACGATGGGCTCCGGCATCATCACCATCCCCGCGCCGCCGCCGTACGGCGAATCATCCACCTGGCGATGCGTGCCCACCCCGAACTGCCGAATGTCATGGAGCCGGATATCGAGCACGCCTTTCTCACGGGCACGCTGGAGGATGCTCTCCGTCAGCGGTCCTTCGAACATGCCGGGGAAGAGCGTCAGAACGTCGATACGCATGTAAAAGCACGATAGCAAAGAAACGATCTCTCGGAGAGACGCTTACTTCTCTTCGAGAGTCCCTGCGTTTCCTCCGCCGTTGCTTGGAATCCACGTAAATTCCCGGTCGGACTTGATCGGCTTCCCAGCAAGGAGATTGCGCACTTTATCCGCTTGAGCGGTCACATTTCCATCGAGAAGGGCAGCTGATTCCTGTTCGAGCGCTTGCCTAAAACTCGCATCACTTTCCATGCGTTGACGAACAGCCGCATAGGACGGAACGAACCGATCAGCAGCGGTCAGCTGCCGAAGACCCAGATCAGACTGCACTAAGAGCATCGCATTCTCTACCGTCACGACAGAAGAAGGCAGGTGCTCTGGAACGAAATCTGAGGTCTCAGGGGCGGGCGTCATAGTAAGTTCACTATAAACAATTAATTCAGAATGTCAACTACTGAGTTTTTCCTTCACTTAAACAAAATCTTTCCACAACGCGCTCACGTCCTGCAACGCCACCTCATCCACAGCCGTCGTCTCCTTCCCCTGCCTCGGGACGAGACGCTCGTAGTAGTTCGGGATGTCCTCGTTGCGGTACAGGATGCCCGTGGCGATGCGGTCCTTCGTATTCACCGCCAGCTCGCGCGCCTTGATGAAGTTCGACGGATCATGCCCCTCGTCCTCCACCTTGTAGTAGCGGGACATCAGGTACTCGTGCGTCGCGAAGTGGTTGTACGTGGGGCAAGCCTGGAGGATATCTACGAACGCGAAACCGCGGTGGCTCATCGCCTGCTTCAAGACCTCCGTCATCTGCGGGATGTCGCCGGAGAACGCGCGCGCCACGAACGTCGGCTCCAGAGAGAAGATGACGTCCATGGACGGCATCGTGTGCTCGGGAATGCCGTTGGGACTGGTGTTCATCGGCTGACCCTGCCACGTGAGCGAGCTGGCCTGGCCCGTCGTGAGGCCGTAGTTGGCGTTGTTGTGCAGCACGAAGGTGATGGGATAGTGGCTGCGCACCGCATGCACCAGATGTCCCACGCCCTCCGAGAAGCTTGCGCCGTCGCCGCCGAAGGCCATCACCGGAAGCTTGGGGTTGGCCAGCTTGGCGCCCGCCGCGAACGGCAGCACGCGGCCGTGCAGGCCGTGGAAGCGATAACCTTTCAGCTTATCCGAACCGTTGCCGTGGCAGCCGACGTCGTAGCAGAGGAGCACCTGCCAGGGCTTGAGGCCTTTCTCCGCGAGAGCGCGCTTCACCGCCGTCCAAATGCCGTAGTCGCCGCAGCCGTCACACCACGTGCACTTCGTCGCGCAGGAGTACTGGCGGATGATATCGGCGCCGTTGGTGTCGAGCGGGAGCATCATGAGTGCTTGGGTTCGCGGCCCTGCGTGCGCAGGTCGGGGGAAGAGAGATGATGCGGGGCGAGCGTCACGCCGTTTTTCTCGCCGATTGCCTCCGTGAGGAGTTCGGTGAGCTCGTCGACGTAGAACGGACGGCCGTCGTATTTCAGAATGCGCTTTCGGATGTCGTATCCGCACTCCTGACGGATCAGCTTCCCCAGCTGTCCCTGGAAGTTCTGCTCCACGAGGATGACCTGCTTCGCCTTGCCCGCAAGTGACTCAAAGAGTCCCGTCTTCAACGGCCAGAGATAGGTGTAGTGAAGGTATCCGATCTTCTGCTTCGCCAACGTTTCATCCTGCAGCGCGTCCATCACCATGTCCTTCGTGCTCCCCCATCCGACCAGGAGGATCTCCGGCTTCTGCGCACCGTAGAGTACGGGCTCCGGCAAGCTGCGCGCGAGCGCGTCCTGCTTCCTCATGCGCTTCTCCATCTGTTCCCACGCGTTCTGCGCGGTCTCGTCCACCGTGCCGTCGCCGTTGTGCTCATCGCCCTGGGTGACGAACGTGTCTGCTTCCGAACCGGCCAGCCAGCGCGGCGAGATGCCGTCTTTCGCCTTCGGGTCATAGCGGTCGGTGCCTTTCAGCTTCTTCAGCTTGGCAGGATCCGTGATGAGGAGTCCGCGCGTGATTGTCGCCTTCTTCTGATCGTACGGAGCCTGCGTATAGAGCGCCTCGGCGATCTGCTTGTCCGTGAGGACGATGACCACGCACTGGAACGTCTCGGCGATGTTGAACGCCTCAGGCATAAGGTCGAACGCATCCTGGCTGTCGCTCACGGAAAGAATGCAGCGCGGGAACTCGCCGTGCGCCGTGTACACCGCCATGAGCAGGTCGCCCTGGCCGGTCCACGTGGGAAGGCCCGTCGCGGGGCCCGGGCGCTGGGCCAGGATGAACACCGCCGGATTCTCGATGATGCCGTTGAGGGACACGGTCTCGCTCATGAGGTCGAAACCGCCGCCGGAGGTGCCGGTGAGCGCGCGCGTCCCGGCGAACATCGCGCCGCTGACCATCTGCGCCGCCGTAATCTCGTCCTCCGCCTGCTTGATGACCATGCCCGTCTTGTTCTGGATGTCCGCAATGTACGAGAGGAGCGGGCTGCTGGGCGTCATAGGATAGCCGGCGTAGAAGCGCACGCCCGCATGCACCGTGCCGAGTCCCATGGCATGACTGCCCGTGAGGAGCAGGTGATCTTTCCATTGCGGGTCCGCCGCGGGCAGCTCGATGCTGAGCTTTCCGAGCGTCGGGTCCGTGTAGCCGTACCCCTCTTCGATGCACTTCATGTTCAGGTCCAAGAGATTCTTCTTCTTCGCGAACTTCTCCCCCACCATCGTCTTCAGATCATCCATTGGCAGGCCGAGAATGGCCCACATGAACGCGGAGAGGAGCACGTTGCCGAGGATCGGCTTGGCCTGAAGGCGCGCGAGAATCTCCTCCACCGGGAATTGCACCACGCGGATGCCGCGCTTCTTGAGCGTCTTCTGATCGTCGGCCGACCACTGCCAGTCCGGCGTGGAGTGGATGATGATGCCGCCGTCCTTCACGTCGGGAATATTCAATTCGAGACCGTGATGGTTCAGCGTGATGAGCGCGTGCACCGTCGTCTCGGTGCTCACGACTTTCTCATCCGAGAAATCCAGCTGGTAGCTGGCATGGCCCCCCTTGATGAGCGACGGGTACTCGCGGTAGCCGAAGATGCAGTAGCCCGAGCGCTTCAAGCCCTTGGCGAGGATCTCGCCGATGGAGTTGATGCCCTGTCCGGACGCGCCGACGATTTTCAGCGAGATGCGCTTCATGCCCGAAGAGAAGACAACATGGAGAGCAATTGGGTTCCCCACTCCTTCACCTTCTCTTCCTGGCCATACGGCTCGTTCACGACGCGCAGCGTGGGAACGGCAATGATCCCGCCGTGAGAGGTCACGAATGTTTCCAGATGATCCGCCGCGCGGGCCGTGTACCGATACCGCTGATCACCCAGGCCGATCACCGCCGTTTTCTTCCCGGCCAGGTCCGCATCCTTCGCGCGGTCGTTCACGAACAGGAACATGTGGGGGTTCAACTGTCCTTCGGCGCCGCCCGTGTTCCACGTGCTGGACGCGAGGATGAGGAGATCGCCCTTCGCCAGATCCTCGGCCTTCGCCAGTTCGATGCGCAGCAACTCTACCTGGAGATCCGGTTTCTGAGACTTCAAGAACTCGCAGAGCGTGGAGACCACGTACTGCGTGTGGCCGCTGGTGGAGGCATAGAGCACCTGGACGGTCGCCATACGGCACGGAGTGTAGCGAAAAACTAGGGCGAATCGGAGGGGAAAGTGGCGGTCTTCCCGACAGAGGGTGATTTCTCGTTTTGCTCTAGAGATGGCTACGGGGAGCCATTTTGACTTGATTGGCAGCGGAAAAACCAAGGCGTACACTTCCTCCCTTATGTCCAATACCCCTTCGGACGCCCCGGCGTCCCCTTCTCCGAAGGCCCCTGCTTTCCCCAACACGCTGCACTTGGATCCCGCCAAACGGGATGAAGCGAGGGCGAAGCTAGCGGAGTACCTTGGCAAGCACGAACGTATTGTGGCAGCAATCGCTGCGAAAGAAACCCCCCGCGAACAGCTCGCCCAACTGCAGGTGAATCGCGTGACGGCCATGACCCGCGCTTCGGTATTGAAGACGATGCTCGACAATGGATCGCTCAAAGTGAATGGCGCCTTGTCATCGATGCTGAAAGCAGGAGTACCGGACACTATCGCGAGGAAGGCCTTGCAGAAAGGATTTCAGTTCCATAAAGAACCGGAAGCGGACGTCTCGCTGGCGGATGGATCGGATCCTCTTAAGATTCTGAACGACGACTCGCCTTTAAGAACGGATGTTGCACCCGAACCGAGCCACGAGGCTTCCGATAATGGCACACTTGATGAAGTATCACCTGAAATACCGACAGAAGATGAGGGGGAGCCCGTGGATGCCGCGAGCCTCACAGTCGGCGTCTCTGACCTCGAGAAACTTGGACACGCGGCTGAATCGGCCGATACAGGAGATGGCAGCCGGGTCGTGGAAGCTGCTCTACAAGAAGAGCTCGGCGACGGCGTCAGAGCGACACAGAACAACGGCACGATCATCATCACGCCCAATGCAAATGCCGCCGGCAAATGGTTCTGGCAACGATGGGCTGCTGCATGGAAGAACAAAGGAGCGAACAAGGCGAAGCCCGCAACCGCAGTGATCCAAAAAGAAGGGAAATCGAAATACGACGAAGAGCTTATGAAAAAGAAAACTCGACATGTATATCCCACAACCCCGGCGGGAAACGGCGTACACGCCCCCGATACAACGCCCGTCGCTCTTGAACCTGAGCCGGAAGGGCCGTCAAAAATTGTGAAGCCCGCAGTTACCGGACCCCGATTCGGAAAGCCCCTCTTGGAGACACTCGATCCGAAGGATCGCGCCGCGCTCGAGGGAACAGGAAGGAGAAAGTCTTAACCATTTTCCGTGATTCCATCATGACTTCTCACGCACCTCAGGAAGAAACGCTCTCGGATTTCATCGCTCTGACCGACGACACGGAACATCAAGCCGCCCTTCGCGCGAAGCTCGACGAATATTCGGCCTGGGCGAAGGCGGACGATTCGCACATCGGACCGTTCCGACGTGAGGAGACTACCGCGAAGCGCAATGCGCTTGCGGCATTGCTTGCCAACCAAGGCATCATCGTTGCCGAGTATGCGAAGCAACATCGCAACGACGGCTTCGTGGAACGAGCTCTGCGCCAAATCCAGAGGATGAACCGGGACATCAAAGCGATCGTTGACCTTGGCAGACCCGGAGAGCGAGACAAAGCCACCCAAGTGGGTACCGCCGCCGAGCGCATAGTCGCCTCTTCCGGAAATAACGATGAGCCGAAACCCCCAACGCAACCTGCTCCTGTTCCTCGACGCGCGCCCGTGGACTGGTCACATGCAGCTGACAGCGGTCCTGCCATCCTGCCCGCTGGCATGGTCATCGAGCCTAAGGCTGCACCTGTGGCCAAGCCCGCTGCGGAGAAACCTCGGGGGCCCCTGTTCGCTAGATCCCTAATGGACGTGATAAAAGGCGGCGGCGATACCGGAGTGCGAGAAAGAAAGGGCAAATAATCGCCTCAAAACGCCAATGGCAAAAACCGGTCTTTTCCTGTATAATAAGAGGAAATGTCACTCCTCACACCGACATCGGTCGCCGTCATCGGCGCCTCCGCCGACGAGAAGAAGGTGGGGCACCTCATCCTGAAGAATTTGGTGACGCAGGGTTTCAAGGGATCGGTGCATCCGGTGAACCCCAAAGGCGGCGAGATCTTGGGACTGCCCGTCTCGCGCACGGTTAGCGAGATCGCCGGTCCGGTGGATGTGGCTGTCATCGTGACGCCCGCCATCGGCGTGTGTGCGCTGGCCGAAGAGTGCGGTAAGAAAGAAGTGAAAACGCTCGTCGTCATCAGCGCCGGGTTCGGCGAAATCGGCACGGCCGAGGGGCACTCCATGGAAGAACAGCTCCGCGAGATCGTGAAGAAGCACGGTATGCAGCTGATCGGTCCCAACTGCCTAGGCGTGCTGCGTCCGAGCATCGGGCTCAACGCTTCCTTCGCGAAAAATTTGGACAAACCCGGACACGTCGCCCTGCTCAGTCAGTCCGGCGCGCTCGGCGTCGCGCTCATGGACGGCGCAACGGAGGCCGGCCTCGCGTTCTCGCTGTTCGTGAGCATGGGCAACAAAGCCTCGATGGACGAGTGCGACTACCTGGAAATCTGCGAGAAGGATCCGGAGACAAAGGTCATCGGCATCTACGTGGAAAGCATCAAGAACGGGCAGCGTTTCCTGGAGGTGGCCTCACGCGTGACGGCCGCGAAGCCCGTGATCCTCATCAAATCCGGCGTGTCGCAACGCGGCCAGAAGGCCGTGTCATCTCACACCGGGGCGCTGGCGGGTTCCGATGCCAGCGTGGAGGCGCTCTGCACGCAATCGGGTGTGGTGCGGGCCCATACGGCTGCGGAATTCCTCAATCTCCTTCGGGTGCATTCCATGGAGCCGCCGCTCCTCTCCCGCCGCATCGCCGTCGTGACGAACGCCGGCGGACTGGGCGTGCTGGCCACGGATGCGGCGGAAGCCGCCGGGCTGGAACTGGTGTCGCTTACTCCCGCGAATGAACAAGCTCTGGCAGCCCAGCTGCCGCCCTCCGCCAGCGCGAAGAATCCCATCGACGTGCTTGGGGACGCCCTTGCCGACCGCTACGCTGCGGCCCTCACGGCCTGCGCGAAGGACCCGAACATCGACGGCGTGGCTGTGATGCTCACGCCGCAGGTCATGACACCGGTGCGGGAGGTGGCGCAGACAATCGTCGACTCCATGCGGAAGCATCCGCTCATGCCCGTCACGGTCTGCTTCATGGGACATGACAGCATTCGCGACGGCGTGATACTCCTGCACGACCATGCCATCCCCTGCTTCGCTACGCCCGAAGAAGCCGTGCATGCCCTGGCCGGGCTGGTACACCGCCGCGTCGCGGACACGCCGACACCCCCTCCCGCCAATGGAAAGGAACGACGCGAGAAGGCCCTGACCCTCCTGAAGAACCAGTCGGGCCTCCTCTCCGAGGAGCTCGTGAAGGAACTGCTCACGCTCTACGGACTCCCCACTCCCTGGCAGCAGCTGGCCGCCACCGAAGCCGACGCGCTCGCCATTGCGAAGGATCTGCGCTTCCCGGTCGTCGCGAAGATCAGCTCTCCGGACATCGCCCATAAGACCGATGCGGGCGGCGTACGGGCGAACCTGCGCTCGACAGACGACGTGAAAAACGCGTACGCGGAAATTCTCCGGAACGTGCAGGCAGTGCATCCCAAAGCCGTCATCCGCGGCGTGCTGCTCCAGGAATTCCTCCCGCCGGGCAACGAGTTCATTGTGGGAGCCATCCGCGAGAACGGCGTGGGGCACCTGGTGCTGGCCGGACTCGGCGGCATTTACACCGAACTCTTCCGGGACACCGCGTTCCGCATCGCGCCGGTGAACGAGCGCCAGTCCTACGACATGCTGCAGGAACTGACGTCCTGGAAACTGCTCCTCGGCATGCGCGGCAAACCGATGTCGGACATCGCGGCGCTGGCCGACGTGATCCAGACCATCTCGCACCTTGTGACGGACTGCCCGCAGATCAAGGAGTTGGACTTAAACCCGGTCCTCGTCGACGACAAGCGCGTGACGATTCTGGATGCGAAGGTGGTGATGGAGGGGTAAGCAGCGACGTCTCGCGATCCGGTTTAATATGAGCCCTGCTCAATAAGTCCATCAGCCGGATCTTTCGAGACGTACCCTCCATTCAGAACAGCGGTAGCTCTGCCTTTTGTTCCAGTTGCAACCGTCTGCAGGGGAGGATCATCCGTAAACGCAGGTCCCTGAGGGGCGCGCACTGCGCGTTCCATCAGTGAACCGGTCCTTCCGCTGGCTCCCTGCTCGGGAGGATCATCCGTAAACGCAGGTCCCTGAGGTGCACGCGTTGCAAGATCCTTCAATGATTTCCCCTCTGGTCGAGGGTAGTGACCTGATGCGTCATCGATAGATTCAGGGAACGTCATGCGAAAAGAGGGAAGGAAATGAAGTACAGTTGGATATTCTACGAGGATTTCAATTGAAGTCAATAACGCCTTTTGGCGCTTGTTTTTGTCCTCCTGAAGCATTATCGATCCTGCTGCAGGAAATCCGTGAAGCACGTACTCTAGGAAGAGCCATGTCGTCGACTGTCTCTGTCCTCCTCCCCACCTACGAGCCCGATCCCGCGTTCCTCACGCTGGCCATCGAGTCCGTGCTCACGCAGACCCATCAGGACTGGACACTGTTCATCCATGACGACGCATCAAAGGCCGACGTGGAGGCGATGGTGAAACCGTTCCTCGCGGATTCCCGCATCCAGTTTCGGCGGGGCGGGCGGAACCGAGGCATTGGCGGTAACTGGAATGCCTGCTTGAAGGAAGCCGACGGTGACTTCGTACAGTTCCTCTTCCAGGATGACGTGTGGGTCCCGGCGTATCTGGAAACTGCCGTCGCGTCTCTCGTTCAGCATCCTCGGGCGGGACTCATCTCGGTGAATCATGCCTATGCGTCGGAAGCGGGAGCGGAAACGTTTTTTCGGAGCGGCGGATTTGCCGAGCTGGCAGCATTAAAACAAGAACGCCTCAAACCGGGACTGCAGGAGAGCATTCCCTTCCTCCACTGGTGGATGGCTCGCGGGCTGAGGCCGAACCTCATCGGGGAACCCAGCTTCGTGATGCTGCGCCGATCCGTGACGGACCGCGTGGGACTGTTCCGGGAGGATCTCCCGCAGGGGTTGGACCTGGAGTACTGGATTCGCATGCTCCTCGCCGCCGATTGGGCGTACATTCCGCAGGAGCTAGGGGCATTCCGCGTGCACAAAGGCGGAGCGAGCATGCGCAACGACACGATGGGAGCGGGGCTCTTCGACCGGCTTGCGTGCTTCGAGCCGCTCCTCATCCACTCACGCACCGCAGCGGCGGCACAGGCGGGCGTGCGACAGAGCCTCGCGGGAATGCGGGATCGCTTCCGCACGCGCGTCGCGACCGGAGGCCGCGTCGGCGGCGGCAAAGGAAAACTGATCGCATTCGCCCTGCGACACCCGTTTTTGGTGTTGGCAGGACTCTTCGGAAAACGTGAAAGGAATTCAGGGAACTGATCCTTTACTTCCCGGCGGAACCTTCACTACCCTGGGATGCGATCCACTTCTTCCCTCAACAAAACGTATGAAGCTCAAGAAATTATTCGAACGCGCGGTGGATATCGGCATGGAGGCCGATCCGCGCGGAAAGAAAGCGATGCTGAAGATCCTCGACAAGCAGAAAGAGCGGTACAAGAAGCTCGAAGGACGGGAGAAAGAATTCTTCGACTTGGAGCGCACGTGGAACCCGTATTCGGATTCCCGCATCATCAACGGCACGGGTGACGAGGAGGTCACGCGCCTGATGGTGGGTATCGACATTGAAACGCAGGAAATTCTCCTCGCGGACAGACTTCGCGAGCGCGGCGAGAAGATCGACGCCGTGTTCATCCACCACCCGGAGGGCCGCGGTCTCGCGGACTTGGAGAAAGTCATGCCGCTACAGGTGTCCGTGCTGGAAGGCGTGGGCGTACCTGTGAACCACTCGGAAGCTCAGTTGCGACCCCGCATGGACCGCATCTGGCGCGCCATCCACGCGGATAACCTCTTCCGCACGGAACGCACCGCGGAACTCCTGGATATCCCCGCTTTCTGCTGCCACACCATCACCGACAACCTGGTCTGGGGCTTCATCGAGAAGACCATCTGTCAGAAGCAGTACGACGACCTGAACGGCATCATCAAGGCGCTGGAGGATCTGCCGGAATACACGTACTACGCCAAGAAGGGCAACCCGCCCATCATCGTGAACGGCTCCGGCAGCAGCCGCCCGGGCAAGATCGTCGCCACGGAATTCACGGGAGGCACGAACGGCCCGGAGGAATTCTTGGAGGAGCAGTCCCGCGCGGGCGTCGGCACGATCCTCTCCATGCACGTCACCGAGAAAACGTTGGAAGAGGCGAAGAAGCACCACGTGAACATGATCCAGTGCAGCCACATGGCATCCGATTCCATGGGCATCAACCTCCTGCTCGACAAGCTGGCGAAGGAAGAGAAGAGACTCGACATCCTGGAGGTCTCCGGCTTCATCCGCGTGAAGCGCAAATAAGACCGACACCGTCCCCCTCCCCGACCGGGAGGGGGTTTTTGCATGCAACAGCCCTCAAAGCGCCCTGGTTTGAGCCAGGTTACTGTTTTACACTACAGCGTCATGGCATCCGCCCGCCTGCCCTCCGGATTCGCCCTCGCGCGGAACAGCTGGGATTTGCTGCGCAAGCACCCCGCGCTGAATGCCGTCATCTTCTGGCTGCTCCTGCTGCCGTCGGCGGTTTCCCAATGGATGGAATGGACGTATCAGCGCTCCATGCCGGCGATGTCCGACGTGACGTGCGCGGACGTCCTGTTCATCGTGCTGGCCATCTTGCTGACGCTCGTGATGATCTGGGGATCGGCCTGCGTCCTCTTCGTCGGCCGCCGGATGATCCAGAACAAGGCGGGTCGCGCGCGAAGTTCCTTCACCACCGTCCGACGGGACGCGGCGGGATACATCGTGCCGCTGGTGCTGACCTCGCTCCTGCAGCTGTGCTTCCTCTTCTACTGGAGCCTGATCTTCGTCATTCCGGCCGTCGCGCTGGTCATCCTGAGCCTCTGCAACACCGGTATGGACGGCTTCAGCGGCGTGCGTGACACAGTCACGAACTGCGGGTGGTACCTCCTGTTCCTGACGCCGTTGCTGCTCCCCGCGGTGTTCTATTACTTCCGGACGTTCTTCTACAACGTGGTCGCGGTCTGCGAAGAACGTTCGCCTCGCGAATCGCTGCGCCGCAGCTGGGAGATGACCGCGGGGTTCACGCTGAGGATCTTCTGGCGCCTGCTCTTCCTGGCCGTCGTCCTGCTCCTCCCCGGCCAGATTCTCCTGCAGATGAACGCCGATCTGCTGGCCGATATGCCGCATTTCTACTTCCCCGGGTCGATCGTGGCGGCCGCGGTGGAGAATCTCGGCTACGCGCTGTTCCTCCTGGGATGCATTTCCTTGTACGGGGTCATCCGCGACAAGAAGGAGAACCCGCGCAAGAAGTGAGGAAGAGGCGCGATCAGAAGGTTTTGGCGACGTAGTCGCTCAGCACGGAGCTGAGCCCTTTGATGACCACCGGAGGAGGCATGTCGTGCGAGGAATACGTGATGCCGAACTCCTGATCGGTCTTGGGCCACGCGAAGACGATGAGTCCGGGACGACCCAGCTCCTTCAGGAACGCTTCGCACTTCTGCTGAATCTCAATGTCGTCCATGAGTGAAGGGGAAAAATCCCCCTCAGCCTACGCCACGGAAAAAACACGCGCGATGAAAAGGCCTATCTCTCGAACTCACCACGTTCTTCCTGTTTCGTCCGCCACCGCGCGAGGAAGGCGCCGAGAAATCCGTAGAACACTGCGTTTATGACCACGATCAACCCCGTTGTAAGGATGTCGATCAGCACGTAATTCGGGCCAGCCTCTTCAGAACCCCCACTAATGAATACCACGAGATCGATGATGTGGAGGAACCGTAACAGGAAAGTTGCCGGAAAGCCCAAGATCGGGGAGATAAACATCCACGGTACCAGAAAAATGCTAAGAGCCACGTAGATAAGGGCTCCGCGCAGCCAGCTCGGCCTGCTGGTGATATTCGTGTCACGTCCCGGCAGGATCGATGAGAGACGTGGTGTCTTTGCTTCCGATTTGACCGATGCAGGAATAAGGGAAAACACCGCTGCACATATGAAGATATTCGCAATGATAGAAGCCATGAAGGCGTTTTCCTCACTGAGGAATGAAAAGAGTATTCCGCTCGGCATAGCGACAAGCGTCATGAATACGTATGGATTCCCGAAGGAAAGGAGTAATGCCGATGGAACAAAACACATGTAGAGAGCGGCCCCGAACGACCACCGAGGCTCGGATTTTGAAAGCAATCGAAAATGGTATAAGACCGGGAGCGCCAGCATAAGAACCATCGTCATCCCGAGATCGGAGAAGTCTCCCCCAACGATCACGACGGAGAGAACCATAGCCGCTGCTATGGAGAGCGAGAAATTTTTCCAATCCACCGATCCTCCCGTTGGATGTGCGCTTCTGTAGAACAATCCCCCAGCAGTTACAACCCATGCCCCGATAAAAATTATCGAACCAAGACTCGTATTGCCGCCTACACTCCCAGCCATGGTGCCTAATAGGATAACCGCTCCGAATACCAAGATTGCGATTGTTTTCAAGTTCCTCTTCTTAGTAGAAAACATACGGGAAGAAGGGCAGAGAGAAAACTCCTCCCTCCAGGATAGCGCAGATGTATTAAAAAGCATCCTTACCTCGTACTGTGGTCCTTTCTCAGTCCTTAGGCCATTCCCATCTCCTTCACAATCTTGTCGAACACGGCCGGCTCGTTCATGGCCAGTTCGGAGAGCACCTTGCGGTTGAGCAGGAGCTTCTTGGTCTTGAGGGCGTTGGCGAAGCGGGAGTACGTGATGCCGCGGCTGCGGAGGGCGGCATTGAGACGGACGATCCAGAGACCGCGGAAGTCGCGCTTCTTGAGGCGGCGGTCCTTGTACGCGTTCACGCCGGCGCGGATGACGGCCTCATTGGCCTTCACGAACGTGGCGCTGCGCATGCCGCGGTAGCCCTTGGCGAGCTTGCGGATCTTCGCATGACGACGGTGCCGGACGATGCCTCGCTTTACGCGCATGGGTGAAGGGTTTTAGAGGTTGGGGAGAGCCTGGAGGATGCGCTTGTAGTCGCGGCCGTTGGCCATGACGGTCGTCGGGAGACGCTTCTGGCGCTTGTTCTTCTGGAGCAAGAGGTGGTTGCGGGCGCGGCGGTTGTACGCGATTTTGCCGCTGCCGGTTCGACGGAAACGCTTCTTTGCGCCGCTGTGGGACTTCTGCTTAGGCATGTGGGGCGGCAGTATAAGGAGAATCCCGGCGCTTGCAAAGGGATTTTTGGCGGATGTCCGCGGAAAGGATGGGCTTACGCCTCTTCGGGCCGCTCCGCGACGGGCTTGGCGGGACCTCCCGCGCGCGGCTTCAGGATGGCCACGTACATGTCCCCCTGCTTCTTGATCTCCTGCTCGATATCCGCCACGTCCGAAAGGCTCTGGAGAATCCCCTTCAGCTTGTCGATGGCGTAGTCCTTGTTCGCATGCTCGCGGCCGCGGAGGCGGACGGCGAACTTCACGAGATGCCGTTCCTCGAAGAATCCGCGCGCCTGCGTGGCGAGGCGTTCCAGGTCGTGCTTGTCGGTGCGGAACCCGAACTTCAGCATCTTCACTTCCACCTGCTTGCTGTGCGCCTTCTGCTTCTTTTCCTTCTTCTGCAGCTGGTACAGGTAGTGGCCGAACTCCCCGATCTTCACCACGGGCGGCACCGCTTTCGGCGACACTTCGATGAGATCCAGTTCCGCCGCGCGAGCACGAGCGAGGGCGTCGGCGGTCGACAACGTCTCGGTACCGGTGTCGGTCACGAGCATCACTTGGGGTACGCGGATTTCCTCATTTTTTCTCGGTCGCTTCTCGGACGACCTGTTCGGTGGTTCAAAACGGTGGCGTTGACGCAGACGTCAGAGGGGGAAAATCGACAAATCGTGGCTACTGTACGAGACGAATGGCGATTCTGTCAATCGCGGGATGCCGTGTTCCCCGTGGAAGTTTGGTAGGTGCGCAGGCGCAGCCGGACGTCCGTTCGTCCGCCCGGGAGCTCGGACAATCCGATGTGCTCCACGGCCAGGAAAGGCAGAGGCCAGAGTCCCCTCTTCTGAAGATCCTGCCCCAGCGGCCCGCGCAGGAGCTCGCCGAACGCATGGAGGGACGTTTCGTTGAGTAAGAACTGGATCTTCTTGAGCTTCTCGCCGTCACTGAATGCCGCGAAGAAGCGGTCATTATGCGGCTTGGACTCCGCGACGTACGTCAGGAGATCCGTGCTGAGGAATTGCCCGAGGTTCACGACCGCGGTGGGATTCTCCTCCTCCGTCAGGCGGAAGAGCGCCTCAATTTCCTCATGCGTGAACGCATCCTGCACGGTCAGGAGTCCCGGCAAGCGGAGGAACAGAAAGAGACGAGGAAGCGCATCCGCGCGCACGGAGAGCGAGAGCGACGCTGCACGCGACCCGTAGGACACGACGGTCCCGGATCCGACGGACGGATCCCCTTCCACTCCCACGATCTCTAGACCGGAAAGCTCGATGGGCGAGACGTCGCGCGCGCCGGCGGCGGTGCGCAGATCACCCAGCACGAGATCGAGGTACGCGAGGACATGGTCCACGCGCGCTTCCTTCGGCAGGACGAAGGTATCCAGCTTCTCCACCGGAGCGCCGGGGCGGACGGCCGCGTCGAGACGCGCCACTTCCACCTGTTTCTTGAGCATCTCCAAGCGGTGCTCCAACGGCGCGGCTTGCGCCGCCAACGGCAGGACGGACCCCTGGAGATTCTGGATGGCGTAGACGTGCTCCCGCGCGAGGACGACCGCGAAGAAGAGCATGGCCAGGCCTCCGAAGAACGCGAGGAGCGTCTTCGGCAACACGTGGGGGGCCGGCGGCGTCAGAGGCTCGCTCATGGGAGACGGAAGGAGAATTCGAACGGCGAATGCGGACCGATGTCGGCATCGTCGAGACGCTGGAACTGCGGTTCACGTATCTCCGCCACGAAGGGTTTGCTCCGCAGGGTTTCCACGAACTGCGCGAGGACCGTCATGCTGGAGGGCCCGACGAATCGGACGTCTCCGCGAAGCGAAACGACGTTCGTGTTGGCATCGAAGGACAGTCCGTACAGATGCACGGCATCCGGCTGGGACGTCACCGACCGGGCCGCTTCTTCCAGACGTTCCTGCACGTCCATGATGCTCAGGGCAACGTCGCGATCGCGCTTCATCGTCTCGTACTGCGGATGGAGGAACGGCAGGACGAACGCCTCGCGATCTTCTTCCTGGCGCTGAATGTCCGCCGCAAGCGCGTTGCGGTACGACATCACGTCTTCCGCCGTGCGGCGCTCGCCTCCCACCGCCACCCGCGTGAGACGGGGCAGGAGGAGGAACCACGACAGCACGAGCAACGCGAGCAGCACGCCGGCGAAGACGACGAACGGCACGGCGACACGCTTCAGGATGATGCCAAACGGCTGGGGGTGTCCCGGCAGGGAGAGCATGGGTGTTTGTGACATGTTTTCCTCTTATTGTAGCGGAAAACGGGTTTTCTCTCCAGACGCCGTCTATTGCCAAACATTAAAAAATGGCGTGTAAAGTATCGATAAAACCCTCAGAACCGCTGCTTCTCCCACAGTTCGTAGAAGCGCCCCTTCTTACCGTAGAGATCGTCGAAGTTCCCCTCCTCCAGGACCTTCCCGTCTTCCAGGACGTAGATGCGATCCATCTCGCGGATAGTGGAGAGCCGGTGCGCGATGACCACCGCCGTCACGGACTGGAAGAAGTTGTGGAATGAGTCGCGGATCTTCTCTTCCGATTCCACGTCCAAGTGCGACGTCGCCTCGTCCATGAAGACGATTTGCGGACGCTTGAACACGGCGCGCGCGATGCCGACGCGCTGGCGCTCGCCGCCGGAGAGACGCACGCCCTTCTCCCCCAGTTCCGTATGCATGCCGTTCGGCAGCTTCGGCAGGAAGTCCGACACGTGCGAGATGGCCAGCGCCTGCGAGAGGAGTTCCTGATTTTCTTCCTCTTTCGGGTTCGCCATGAGGATGTTCTCTGCAAGCGTGAAGTGGAACACCTCCGTGTCCTGCAGCACCGTGGCGGCATGCTCGAAGTACGAGGATTTCTTGATGGACGTGAGCGGAGTGCCGTCGATGAGAATGTCGCCCTCGTAGCGCTCGTGCTCCTTCAGCAGGAGCTTGAACAAGGTGGACTTGCCGGCGCCCGAGAGCCCCACGATGCCGATGCGCTCGCCGCGCCGGATGACTATGTCGATGCCGTTGAGCACCGTCTTGGAGCCGTACGAGAAGTGGAGGTTCTTCACCTCGATGGTCTGCCACTCCTCGGGCAAGTCCACCTTCCCCGTCTCGTCGTCAATCCCCAGGGGCTCGTGGAGAATCTCCTTCATGCGCCCGATACCGTACCGCGCGACCATGAAGCGCTGCGACACTTCGGACAGTTCGGCGATGGAGTCCAGGATGCGGTTGAAGTACTCGTAGAAGATGACGAGGAAGCCCACCTCATACCGCCCCTGGATGATCTCGTAGACGATGAACGCGATGGCCACGAGACGGAACGTCTGACCCCAGAGGGAGAGGGAGGAATCGCGAACGCGGAACCAGAACACGCGGGTGCGGATGCGCGCCAGCAGGACGGACATCCGGTTCTGCAGCTTCTTCAGAAACCCTTTCTCCATACCCAACGCCTTCACGGTGCGGATGTTGTTGATGGCTTCGAAGGAGAGGCCGTGCACATGCTCCTCCTCGATGTTCGTCAGACTCGTCGCTTCGCCCGCCTTCCGGCTGATGGCGTAGGCCAGCGCGTAGTACGTGACCATGAAGATCATGAACCCCAGAGCGATGGTCCTATCGAACGTCGCGACGATGAACGTCATGCCCACCAGGTTCACGCCGATCTCGATGTAGTTCACCAGCCAGATGCGCAGGATTTCCAGGAAACCCTCACCGCCGCGCTGGATGCGCTTCACCTTGTTGCCGGAGTTCTCGCGCTCCTGCCAGTGCATGTCCAACCGCATCATGTGGCTGATCACCTCCTTCTGCTTGTCCAGGTTCACCTTCTCAGCCACCTGGAATCCGATGAACTTCGCGACGTCCCGGGCGATGTAGTGCCAGACGGACGCGAGCATCCAGAGGACGAGAATCCACTGGATCTGGGGAAAGTGCGACGCGATATCCCCCTCCGAGAGCAGCGACACGATGGACGCGAGCGCGAAGGCCGGGTACAGCCAAACGAGATCGGAGGTGAGCCGGAGGAACGACGCGAAAGCGAAGCGCCATCGATACGGCTTGATGGAAGCCAACAAGTCCTTGAGAAGCGCTTTCGACGAATACGCAGCCAATATTTCAGAACGATCCACCATGGGTGGAGTCTACTGCTCGTTCTTGAACCGAGACAAAAATTTCCCGATGGGAATCCTCAGGCCGCCTTGTACGTGGGCTTGAGGGCGCCGCTCAGCAACTGATCTCGGACCCCTCGAACCGCCGCGCTCAGGCGCTTGCGTGGAGGGTCCGCCGGCTCCCGCGGGAGAACGACGCTGAAGAGCGCGCCGTCGTCGAACGTGTTCGTGTAGAGCAGCGACGCCCCCATCCGTTCGGTGAGGAATTTCGCACCCCAGAGGCCGAGACCCGACGATGATGCTTTCACGCGTTTCTCCGTGGAGAAGCCGCTCACGCGGGACAATGCCGCGAAATCATAGACATCGCCCATCCGCAGATCGCGGACGGCGAACGCCTTCCCTTCCTGCCAACCGGCTAGCAGACGCGAGACGCGCGCCGGCAACGGCAACGCGGACGGCTCGACGAGCTTCTTCGCGAGCATCTCCTTCAGGCTGCCGAGGATCTCATCCGCCCGCAGTCCCCGGCCGGTATCGCACACATGCACGAGCACCGTGCCATTGGGGAGACTGTCGGCTTTCACATACAGCCTCTTCGGCTGCTCCGGAAGTGTCCCATCCTTGAGTCGTTCAAATAGGTCGCTCTCCCTCCTCTTCTGCTTGTCGACGGACAGCTCTTTCGCCGCGTTCTTCATCAGGTTGTAGATGACCGACCAGAGCATGCCGGGATTGGTCTTCACGCGAGCATCGGCAAGGTCCAGGCAGATCTGATTCCGTCCCGGATTTCCGACGATGTCATCCATCTCGTAATCATCGAACACGAACCGAAGTTGCAACGACCTCGCCATCGTGCGGATCATCGGCGCGAGTGCCACGTCTTCCATGTCGGATACCGGATCTCCTCGATCCATCTCCGCGAGCGCTTTGGCGAATTGGTGTGGACGGATCGTCTGCGCGGAGAGCTCCGCAGTTTCGTCGATCACGCGTTCGTAGAACGCCAGAAGTTCCGGGGGATACGGCGTGTCGAACATGAATACGTCTTCACGTTTTGCGTCATCTTTTGCCATCGTGATCCCCATGAGCGTGCTGGCCACTTGCAACGAATGACCGACGATTTCGGTCTCGTTCACGTGACCCATGTCATGACCGAGGAAATAGTGGATCTGCTCCCAGCGCTTCCGCGCCTCTTCGGGCATGCGCTTGATCGCATCCGTATACGGACCCATCACTTGATGCATGACGGGAGTGAGGTTGTCCCCAGACAACCCGCCATACACATCGGTGAGGTCTTGGTGGCTGAACGGCTTCCCTTTCAATCCCTGGAATGCCTGTGCCGCGGCATCCGCGTGCGGGCGCAGCCGTGCCACAGCCGCATCCGACGCCCGCTGGATATCCAGCAGCGCTCCGCTTTCGGACTCATCCAATCGGAGAGATTCGGACATAAGGAAATGACTATGTCATGATTAGTTGACATGGTCAATGTTCTCACAGGGCTTCTCCCACTGGTCCCTGTGCCAATTTGGCGCTATTCCACGCCAGTTCGAAGATAGCTTTCTGCGTCTGGACCACGTCCGCGCTTTCGATGAGAAACGCGAAGTCTTCGTCGAAGGAGAAGAGCACCATCTTCCGGTCGTCATAGAGATAGATCTCGTTGGTGAAGAACAATTTCGGATCGGTGATGATGCGGTTCTCCCGGATGGCCTTGGGAGTCTTGGAGAGGAAGTCCCGCACAGAGGATGAATCCGGCGAGATTCCTCTCACCGGAATTCCCAAGCGCAGCTTCACATCCAAAAAATTCTTCTTCACCCAATCAAACGTGAAATACTCGAATACTTTTTCGGGAAGGAAATAATTGAGGATTTCCGTCCGGCTCGTGAGAACGTCCAAATAGAGACGTTTCAGATCCTCCTTTCCTTCGTAGAACGTAATGCGTGGTTTGCTCGCCACCGCATTCCCCATGGCCAACATCATCGGAACAGCCGCCTCCAGCTGGCCAACATAGGCTTTGTAACGTTCCAGGAGTTTCGCCGGACCGATCACGGAGTAATACCGCGTCTGCTTCTTCAGGAAGAATTCCGCGATACCTTTGTGAGAGAGACGCTTGAGGATCTCGAAAGCCGTAGGACGCTTCAACCGAGCCTTCTTCGCGAGCACGCTCACGGGCGCGCTGCCGAGTTCCAAGGCGGCGAGATACACGCTCACTTCCTTGGACGAAAACCCCAGTTGAGCGAGAAGTATTTCGGGTTTTTCTGAACTGCTGTCAGAAATATTGTCAGAATCCATACGCTAATTATAGCAAAGGGAAGCCATTTTTCCTATAGTCATTTCTTCCTGTCCATCGCAGTTGTTGTTTATATAGGAACATAATTTCATACTATGTCCAGTTTCGATGTTCTTTCGAAACACCGGCAGGATCAATTGAGACAGGCACTCCGCGCATCGATGCGGTGCCCGGGGCGCCTGTCTCAGACGCGTCGCGTGACGCAGTGAGATACGCCCGGCGGCCTCCGGATGAGGCCCTCGACGGAGACAGTCATGGCCTCTCTTCCATTCGCAGAAGCTGCAGCGGCCTTCAACCGCCCGGAACACGTCCTGACCCCAAACCTGGTCCACCGGCGGACAGTCGAACCCCCGCTCCCCAATGTTTCGTTCGACCCGAAGGTCCTCAAGACCGCCGGCGAAGACGGCTTCATCCTCGCCCTGGGGGACGACGACATCACCTTTGGGATCCTCCATGGGTTCCGCGGGATTCTGAGGTCGCACTCGTACGTGGGTGACATGAGCAGCCCTCTCATCCCGCACGGGAAGTGGGTGCTCATTCTCCCGGTCCTCCCGGACTCCCACGGCTGGACCCCGGAGCAATTCCACGACAGGACCCTCAAGAGCGAGGTTGCGCCCTCCCCCGAGGAACTGCTCTACGTCTTGTCCCTCCTCAAGCTGTCGACCACCAGCCGGTCCATCCCCGGCTTCCGGGAGGCCTGTTGCGGCATCCGCGACGGCGAACGCATCGGCGTCACCACCCGGGGAGGCCGGTCCCTCTCCATCGGCAAAGCCTCCAACCGCGCCCCCTGGGCCGTGTCGAAGCTGCCCACGTCCTGATCCTGCCCCGCGCCGCCTGCCTCCGCGCAGACGGCCATCCGCACCCAGCCGGTCTCCGTACCGGCTGGGTGCTCCTCCTGACATTCCTTTTTCTCTTCTCCCTCTCCCATGTCCGTCACTTCTATTATCGCCGGCAACCCCCGTCTGGAAGCCTCCGATGAATCATTGAAGTCCCAACCTCTGGCGTTCCGTCTCGCCCTGACGGAAGGAGTACAGGAGGAAAATCCGAGGTTCTCCATTCTTCTCGATCACACGGGGATTTTCCGTTCGAAGTACAGACATCTCTTTCAGCAACAATTCAGAGGGAATACTCAACGAAAGAGCATTCGGGTCGGAAAGCTCATTGAGCGATTGCAAGAGCCGTACAGATACGCCGAATCACGAGGCGTCGACCTGATGGATATCCGCGTCCTCACCGAGGATCTCATGCGCATCTCATTCACCTCGAATCATCATTCGGAGAATGCCAACAGCACTGAGGATTATTCCTGTCCTGGTTCACCCACACGGATCTCCTGCGCGATGATCACGGCTGGAGCGCTACACGCGGCCTCGAAGGAATCCGATAGGGTTCGATCATATTGGGAGGTCGCACCCTGGGTGGATCCGTCGAAAATCGAGCGAGGAGCGTCCATCGCAATTTCCGAACTCGGCGTTCGCGCCGTCATTGAGGAGACCTTCCTCCAGCCTGTCCCCGCAGGGATGCAGATTGAGCGTGTGACCTTCAAGCCGGGCACGACGGTGGAAATCACTCGGAAGAGCACCGTGAAACCGTTGAAGGAATTCCTGCGGGAACTGCTGCCTGCTCAGGCCTAAAGGCAGTGGCTATCGGAGGATTTGGCGCTACACTGCGTCTGTTCCTCCCCCCTTTCCCGTGGAAGAGCTGCTCCAGAAACTCACCGCGCTCCAGTCTGCCATCAACACGGGCAAGGACTCTCTTTGAGGCCAAACGCATCCCACAACAAATCGCGGAGCTGACGGCGAAGTCCGAATCGCCGGACATCTGGAATGACCAGAAAGCGGCGCAGACTCTTTTTACGAAATTGAAGGCGCTGCGCAAGCAGTGGGAGCCCGTCGCGACGGCGGCGCAGAACGTGACGGATCTCATCGAACTAGCAAAGGTGTCCGGCCCCGAGGACCTCCCAAGCCTGCAGGAAGAAACTGCGACGCTGGAGAAGCAGTGGGCTGACCTGGAGACGCAGCTGTATCTCTCCGGCGAGTTTGACGCCGGCAACGCGTACCTCACCGTTTCCAGCGGCGCGGGCGGCACGGAAGCGCAGGATTGGGCGTCCATGCTCGTGCGCATGTACATCCGCTACTGCGAACGCCAGGGCTGGAGCACCAAAATCCTGGAACGCACGGACGGCTCGGAAGCGGGTATCAAGACACTCACGCTGCACGTGCAGGGCGAGATGGCTTACGGGTACCTGAAGTGCGAGAAGGGCGTGCACCGCCTCGTGCGCCAGTCGCCGTTCAACGCCAAAGGCCTGCGTCAGACGAGCTTCGCGCTGGTGGAGGTGCTTCCGGAAGTGGAGGAGACCACGGAGATCGTCATTCCGGAGAAGGACCTCCGCGTGGACACCTACCGCAGCGGCGGCGCGGGCGGCCAGAACGTGAACAAGGTGGAGTCCGCGGTGCGCATCACGCACATTCCCACAGGGATATTTTTTGCCGTGCAGACCGAGCGCTCGCAGCTGCAGAACCGCGCGCTGGCGATGAACCTGCTGCGCGCGAAGCTCCTGGAGAAAAAGCGCGAGGAGGAACAGGCGGAGAAACAGGAGCTGAAAGGCGCCACGCAGAGCGCGGACTTCGGCCAGCAGATCCGCAGCTACGTGCTGCACCCGTACCAGATGGTGAAGGATCTCCGCACCGACACCGAGACCAGTCGCACCACCGACGTGCTGGACGGCGACATCCAGGCTTTCATCGATGCAGAGCTGAAACGCCAGGCCAAGCAGGGATAACGCTGGCGTACACGCACACGCATCGCTAGGATGCCCCCTTTTCATGCGCTCATCCCGCTCTACCGAACGGCCTCAGCGGTCCCCTGAGGACATCGAACCGCTCCCCCTGGGGAAGACGCGTCTGGAACAAGCACGCACGATCCTGAACGCGTTCAGCGACGACCAGGTGCGTCGTCTCCTGTGGCCGAATGAAATACAAAGCCGCCTAGCAGAGCTCCTGGAGGGGCAGCAATTACGCAACAAGGTCCTGAAAATGCTCTGATACTCGAGGTTGTCGCACCGGAATGTCTGGGCATACACTTGTTTCTTGATATGCCGCACCAGCCGGAAACTTCTTCGCGAGAGACCGGAACGGGCCGCGCTCTGGCCTGGACATCCGTTATTTTGAACAAATTCGGTCCGGGACAATTACGATCGCTCCTCGCCGACATCGCCCCGCAGAGAACACCTGTTCTCGTGGGCCTGACTGCGGATCAGCTTCGGGAACAAATTATCGCTCTCTTGAAGAAGGGAATGCCGAAACAGTGAGATGAAAAAAAACGCCCGTCTCTCGACGGGCGCCTTTCAAAGTCCAAAGGACGAATTATAGATCGTAACCGCGGACCGTGACGCGGCCGTTCTCCTTGGCGCGCGCGGAGGCGGCCTTGAGGTGCTGCTCCAAGAAAGCGGAAGCGGCCTCCGGGAAATCACCGGCGGTCATCATCCCCTGCTTCTTCAGGTATTCCTTGATTGCGGATGCAACGACGTAGGACATGGAAATAGAGGGAAAAGGTAAAACAGAAGGGATTGTAGGGCTCCGGATCGGCTCGGCAAGTGAAGTTTCATCAACAACCCCCAAAATCCTTCAGAGAATAGGCTTTTTGACATGATTCAATGATTTTCGCTACCAGAAGCGCGGAGAACGGGCGTTCCCGTCTCAATTATATATAAATAACACGGAATTTTGGCATTAACGTCAATTCCTCTCCTATCAGCGTTTTCATGGGTTTTCTCACTCTCGCTTCCTGGCGGTGGAAGAGGGATTCGAACCCTCGAGACCCTTTTGGGGTCTACGCGATTTCGAGTCGCGCGCCTTCGACCACTCGGCCATTCCACCGACGCCAGTGTAGCCGGAAAGACCCACATACTTGAAGGGCGTTTCGGGTGCTTCCTCCGACTCACGCCGGCAATTCCCCTCTCCGCTCCGTCGGATCGATCCACGGAAGTCCGAGTGCTTTGTAGATATCCTCCTCCGTCTTGCTCGCGATGACGTGCGTGCCTTCGAAGAGCCCATACTCGTTGAGCTTCCAGTTCTTCTTGATGGCGATTTTCCGCAGCGTGATGTTGTGCTCCTTGTCGCCGGTGAAGTAGAGCAGCGCGCTTCCCCACTGCGACGGCTCCACGAATCGGACGTCCACGCGCAAACCGGACTTCAGATTGAAGGAAAGTTTCGTGCCGCCCTGCGCCACGACCTTCACGACGAATGGCAGCTTGGACACCGCCTCGGACACGGCCTGCGTTTCGTTGGTGATGATGAGGATGTCCACATCTCCCACCGTCGCTTTCTTGCGACGATAGGACCCCGCGGCTTCCGCCTTCTCCACGCCGGGAAGCTTGCGGACGGTCTCCAGGATCGCCTGCACGTCCGGCTCCACTTCGGCCAGTGGGAAACGTTTGCTGCGCTCGCTGACCATGCGCGCGTTCTCTAGAATCTTCTTCTCCAGCGTGTCCGAGAGGCGCGGCAACGACTGTAGCTTTCCCTCCTCCGCCGCCTTGATGAGCTGCGCCACCGTCGTGATGCCCAATTCCGTCTGCAATTGGCGCACACGCTTGGGGCCCAGGTCCTCCACCTGCATCAGCTCCGCCGAGAGCCCGCCCTGCTCCGCCAGCAGGCCGTCTAAGAATTTGATGTGACCCGTGGTGAGGTACTCACGGATTTTGGACGCGATGGCCTCGCCGATACCCGGCAACTCCATCAGCGCCTTCTCGTCTTTGTAGGTCGATACGTCCTCCTTTAATTCCTCCACCACGGTCGCAGCCTTCCGGTACGCGTTCGGCTTGAACGCGACGCCCTGCTCGTCCAGGAGCGAGGCGATCTGCCGGAGAAGGGATGCGATCTTCGCGTTGTTCGCCATTTGCTGAAGTCTAGCAAAAATATGGCGCGTACAATAAAACCTTCCCCAGTGTAGAAAACCTTTCGATCAATTACTGCCGCTGTCCCGGTGCACGAGATTTATCGATGGACCACGGAGTTCCGGCGATCGCCCTTGCAGCCTGATCCGCGGTGCTTCCGCGCATCAAACTCAATTCACGAGACATCCTTCTCTCACCCGGAGTGAGCGTCTGTGGAGGTCGGCTATCTAATTCATACTGGAGGCGTGCAAGATCATTACAGGGGGGCGGCGTAAGAGTGCTCATGTGCACAGGAGGAACAAAATTAATGTGGCCATCGTAGGGGCTAAAAAAGGGCTTTCAATTGTTTCTTTTTTCGACGGGATTTTCGCGGAGCGCAGCGGAAAAAACTCCGGGGAAAATTCGGAGTTGTTTGAGAGATGAACAGTGCAATGAAGAGAAATGCCTCTGCCTCTGGATGAACGTCCGCGGGCCCTGTGAGGGGCCCGCGGCTGAGATGTCTTCCCCCTACGGGGGAACGGGAACGGGAAGGTTACTTCCCAGGCGGTCGCTGCTGACCGGGGCGCTGGGCGGTAGAACCGGCACCGCCACGGGGGCGCTGCGACGCTGGGGTGTAAGACTTCTGGGCCATACTACGGACCTCCGAACAGGAAGACATGTGCTGCCTCTTGAGAAATCCCGCTCGACAGCGGGGCAAGAGACAGGGGCATTTCCATGCATCATCGAGCATCGATCTTCGGGATCACCACGGCCCCTGAGGAAGGGGCCGTGGTGGGTGTCTACTTCAGAACGAAGCAGACGGGGCGGGAGGGCGAACGGTCACAGACGACCGTTGTGGTTTCGCCGGATGGCGAACATGGCGGCCAGGTTTTGGCCGCGCTGAGCCTGGTGCGGCTTGAGGCGGGGCCCGGTGGGCTTGTAGTCGTGGGTCATACCCGGGTGGACAGCCTTGGGCTGCGGCTTGCGGTGTGATGCCTGAGCGGCGACGGTCGTTGATGCGACACGTGTCATAACGATCCTCCCTGGATCGAAAAAAGAGACATGAACCGCCCTATGAACCGACACGAATAGTCGGTCCGAAGGACGATGCTCGATGACGAAGTGATGATGTCAAAGATCGTGTACTGCTCCAGCAGTACGTCGCGGGTATCCTATGGATGCGCGTTCGGGCGTCAATCAGTTCCTTCGCCGTACAGCGCACTGTTGCTGCACAAAGAGCAAAACCCCGCTTTTCAACTCCCTCAGTTTGAGGGCCCAACATATTATAATATATAATTATATTTAAAATTGTCAATCTCCCCTTCCTATGCTTGAATGGGCCGTTTTCGCAGAACGCCACCGTGTCCCCCTCTCCGAAAGGAGGTCCGCCATGCACCCCGCGAAGAAGCAGTACCTCGCGATGCGCAACCGCTGGAAGAAACGGGGGACCAACAAGAAGCGCCCCCGAAAACAGACGACCAAGCACAAGTAGCTTGGTCACTCCGCGCCCGACCCCTCCGGTCGGGCGCATGTTCAAAAACTTCCGAGGTCGTCCAGGAGCAGCGGGTAATGAAGCGACGTCCACGGCCAGTCGACGGCGTCTTCTACCAGGCCGTGCTCCGCCGCATCGTAGTGCACGGCGAGGGACGCAAGGTGTCTCTCATACGGCGTGCGGATCTGACGGAGCACATAGCGCCGCTCCCATCCCGGGAACTTCGTACGCGGATACCGCACGCGCACGTCCTTGGACACGCCGCTGCGGAACACGTTCGCAAACGTGGCGATGCCGTCTTCACCCGGCGCAATCAGCGCATGCACGTGGTCCGGCAGGATACAGAAGGCAAACAATCTGGAATCGGTGAGACGCCGGGCGAAACACAAATGCTCGATGAGCAGATCGGGAATCCCCTTCGCAGTGCACCACGTCTCTCCCGGTTTGGCGCGGCAGGTCAGGTGGAAGATATCGGTGGAAACGGCGGTGACGGACATGACATCACCGTACGTTCATTGATGAGATGTGTGGGGAGGACTCTTAGATTTCCAATATTTCGAAGTGAGAAGTATCGCTTTATCAAAGCACTATTTTTGATCTTCTTGTTCTAAGAACGTTTGCCCCTTCTTGAAAGAAGGGGCGCAAGAACTTCCCGCCGCCAATCCCTCCTCGGCCCTTCGGGCCTCGTACCCACTATCGCCTCCGTGGCGGCGGATTTTCCGGAGATTCTGTTTCTGTTTTGTTTCGTGGGCGCGGTCCGCGCGCCAGGGGGGTGTGAGGGGAAGGCCCTGTTCGTTTGCTGACGAGGTCACGCCGAAACCTTGGAGGCGTGACGGAGGAAGCGCAGGGCCGGGTGGAGGGGCTTTGGCGCGCGGTGAGTTCTTCTTTGGTTCTTTCTTCTGTCTGGATGACAGAAGAAAGAACAGGGAGAGAAATTATGTTCCTTCCTCCCAACTCGAAAGGTATTTCTTCTGCTCCTCGGTGAGCTCATCGATGGAGAGACCCATCGCCTCCAGCTGCGTGCGCGAGATGTACTCGTCGATCTCGTTGGGCAGCGTGATGACGCCGGGTTTCAGGTCCTTCTTGTGCTTCACGAGATATTCGCAGGCCAAGGCTTGGCCGCAGAAACTGAGACTCATCACTTCGCTGGGGTGACCCTCCGCCGAGGCGAGGTTCACCAGACGCCCCTCGCCCGCCACGAAGATCACCTTGTTGGAAGGCAGGAGGTACTCGTCCAGATAGTGACGGACGCGGCGCTTGCGGTTGGCCTTCTTCTCCAGCGTCGCCAGATCGATCTCGATGTCGAAGTGGCCGGAGTTCGCCAGCACGGCGCCGTCCTTCATGGCCTCCATGTGCTCGTAACGGATGACGTGCATGTCGCCCGTCACCGTGATGAACAGATCGGCCAGCGGAGCCGCCTCTTCCATTTTCATCACACGATGCCCGTCCATGGCGGCCTGCAGCGCGCGGAACGGATCCACTTCCATGACGATCACTTGGGCACCCATCCCCTTCGCGCGGAGGGCAACGCCCTTGCCGCAGCTGCCGTAGCCGATCACCGCCACCGTCTTGCCCGCGATGAGCATGTTCGTGGAGCGCAGAATGCCGTCGAACGTGGACTGACCCGTGCCGTAGTAGTTGTCCATGAGGTGCTTCGTCTTGTTGTCATTCACCGCGACCATCGGAAGCTTCAGGGCGCCGTCGCGCTGCATCGACTGCAGGCGGATGATGCCCGTGGTGGTCTCCTCACAGCCGCCGATCATCTCTTTCAGAAGGTCGGGGCGCTTGCGGTGGAGCTCGGTGACGAGATCGCAACCGTCGTCGATGGTGATGTGGGGCTTCGTCTCCAGCACCGCCGTGAGGAACTTGTAGTAGTCCTCCTTCGACTCGCCCTTGTACGCCCACACGAGCACGTTCTCTTCCTCCGCCAGCGCGGCGGCAATGTCGTCCTGCGTGGAAAGAGGGTTGCACCCGGTGATGGCCACCGTCGCACCGCCCGCGACGAGCGTGCGGACGAGCACGGCCGTTTCCTTGGTGACGTGCAACGCCATGCCGATGGTCAGGCCTTTGAAGGGCTTCTCTTTCTCAAAGCGGTCGCGCACCGCGAGCAACGCGCCCATGCGACGCTCCGCAATTTCGATGTTCAACTTTCCCTGCGCGGCGAGGGAGGGATCTTTGACGAAGGACATAGCAAAAACGGAGGAGGTACGCCTCCGATCATACCTGAACTTAGGCTGCCGCTCGAACGAGTCCGTTCGTTTTCGCCATCCATTCCTCGTAGGCCTTGCGAACCTCGGCAAGCTGCCACTCCATCGTCATACCGACGGCTTCGGGGGCGACGCTCATCGTCTGACCGACTTTCAGATACTCGCCCGTCATTTTCAGGCGCTGTTCGTCCGGCAACGCGTCATACCGCTCGCGCGCCTTACGCTGGAGTTCCATGGCCTGTTCGTACGGATTGTTTGTGTTTTCCATATCGAACTATTCTAGCACAAAACAGCGCAGAAATCGAGCTCCAGGGACCTTCCTCTGCTTAGGATTGCCGTGAGAGAGAAGCCTGATAATTGTCGGCAAGATGGGCTGCAGCGGCAATTTGAGCATTATGATCGGATCCGGCCGCCAGGGCGATGCTGGGCAGAGTTTTCATAAAGAGAAGCAACCTCTCTCGATTTCTATCGCGTTCCACGGCTGGCAGCGTGTCATGCGCTGCGAGAGCCCTGTCGACGATGTCGGACATCCGCTCAGGCATAGAACGACATTCTCCTCGATTCCCATGCCTGGTCAATATCCTTACGAAAGTTCCGGCAGCGCTTCGCCGTAGGTCGCCTGGGCCCGGGCCCACACCTCTTCCACATCGAGAGCATCGAGCATTGTCCCCTCCTGCTCCACCACAAACGACGCGAGGGACGCGCCGAAGCGCGCGCAGTGCAGGAGCGGCCACTTCGCCGCCAGTCCGGTGGTGAATGCCGCGCGGAAGGCGTCCCCGGCACCGGTGGGATTCACCACCTTGTCCGCCTTGCACGCCGGGATGACGATCGTCTCTTTGCGGCCGTACACCGTCACGCCTTCTTCCGCCTGGGTGACAACGAGGAATGGTGCGTGCTCGAGGACCATATCCACCGAATATGCCGTCCGCTTGGAGAGCAGTGCCCATTCGTACGCGTTCACCACGACGCCCGCAGCCTTATCGATGGCATGGATTAGTTCCTCTTCGGACAGAGCAGGCACCATCTGTCCCGGATCGAAGATGTACTTCACTTTGTGGGAGCGGCACCACTCCACTCCCTCCATCATCACACGTGTCGCGCGCGGGCTGATGAGCGCGTACGCGATGTCCTCGCGATCGTCAGCCACGTCCGGAAATTTTCCGGCCGCGTCGGCGCCCGGGTGGTAGAACGTGATCTGATGTTCCGCATTGTCCGTGGCGACGATGGCCGTGGCCGTCATCTTGGTCTTCAGGACTTCCACGTGCTTCGTGTCGATGCCTCGCTCCTCCAGCAACGCCAGGTACGGTCCCCCGTCGGAGCCCACCGTGCCGATCATCAGCGATTCCTGCCCGAGCATCCGCAGGTACCACGCCACGTTCGCCGCGCAGCCGCCATGGTGCTTGGCGAAATGCTCGGCGACGTAGACGACCGAAAGCGTATCCAAGTTCGCCGGATCGATGGCCTCCGGGAACGACCCCTCGTGCTTGAGGAGCAGGTCGTACGCGATGGATCCGCTGACGAGGATTTTCTTGGGCATGGAAAGGTCGGAAAGTGCCCGAAGTCTGCCCTGACAGCCGGAATTTGGCCAGGTACACTGCCGATATGAAGATCGCGGTGATCGGCACCGGCTACGTGGGTTTGGTGACGGCGGCGTGTTTCGCCGAGCTGGGCCATACCGTGATGGGCGTGGACATCAACGAGGAGAAGGTGGCGATGCTGAAGAAGGGCAAGAGCCCTATCTACGAACCGGGCCTGGAGGAGCTGATCGAGCGCGGGCTCAAGAACGGCACGCTCTCCTTCACGACAGACCTCACCTCCGTTCTGCCCGAAGTGGAAGTGGTGTTCTCCGCCGTGGCCACGCCTCCGGGCGAGGGCTTCAAGGCGGACCTCCGCGCGGTGTTCGCCGTGGCCGAAACCGTGGCCAAGCACGCGGACCACGATTTGATCTTCGTGAACAAGTCCACGGTCCCCGTAGGCACGGGCAAGAAGTGTGAGGACCTCATCCACAAAGTCCTGGCGGACAAGAAGAGCAAGCACCGCATCGTCGTGGTCAGCAATCCGGAGTTCCTCCGCGAGGGCATGGCCGTGGGCGACACGCTCATGCCGGACCGCGTAGTGGTGGGCCTGAACCACGACGGAGCCGACGTGAAGAAGAAAATGGAGGAGCTCTACCGCCCCATCACGCGCGTGGGAAAGCCGCTCGTCTTCATGTCGCGCGAGAGCGCGGAGATCGTGAAGTACGCCAGTAACTCGTTCCTCGCCACGAAGATCAGCTTCATCAACATGCTCACGGAGCTGTGCGAGAAGACGGGAGCCGACGTGCGCGCCGTGGCGATGGGCATGGGCTTGGACAACCGCATCGGACCCCGTTTCCTCCACGCGGGCATCGGCTACGGCGGCAGCTGCTTCCCGAAGGACGTGAAGGCGCTGATGGCCACGGCCGAGGAGTACGACCTGGACCTCGGGATCGTGGAAGCGACGGATCGCATCAACGCGCACCAGCGTCAGCGCTTCGCTCATCGCATCCTGGAGACCTTGCCCAAGAATTCGACCATCGGCGTATGGGGACTGAGCTTCAAGCCGAAGACCGATGACATGCGCGAGGCACCGAGCCTGGATATCCTTCCCCTCTTCCTGGAAGCCGGGCACGCCGTGCGCGCGTTCGACCCGGTCGCGATGGACAATGCGAAGAAGCTGCTTCCGAACACCGTCCAGTTCGTCGAGTCCCCCATGGACGCCGTAGAGAAGGCCGACGCCCTGGTGCTGCTCACGGAGTGGGACCAGTTCCGCGGCATCGACCTGGAGGACATCGCCAAGGCGATGAAAGGCAAAGACCTCTTCGACGGCCGCAACGTCTATGAGCCGTCCGACGTGCGTTCCGCGGGATTGCGCTACCATGGCATCGGCATCGGTTCCCCGTCGCACTCATGAAGATCCTCCTCACCGGCGCAGCCGGATTCATCGGATTCCACACCGCCAACGTCCTGTTGGATCGCGGCGACGAGGTGGTGGGCCTGGATAACTTCAACGCGTACTACGATCCGACATTGAAAGAGGCCCGCGCCGCACTGCTTGCGAAGCGCAAAGGCTTCCGGATGGTCCGCGGCGACATCCTGGACCGCAAGACCGTGGCGGAATGCATGCGCGGCGTAGACCGCGTCATCCACTTGGCCGCGCTCGCGGGCGTGCGCTACGCCTTCGAACATCCCGACGAGTACATCGCCATCAACATCCAGGGGTTCTTCAATGTCTTAGACGAAGTCCGCGTGCAGAAGATCCCGGGGCTCATCTACGCCTCTTCCAGTTCCGTCTACGGCGGCAACGGCAAGCTTCCCGCCGAGGAAACCGACCGCACGGACAATCAGGTGTCGCTGTACGGCATGAACAAGAAAGACAACGAGCTCATGGCGCACACGTACCACTCCCTCTACGGCATCCCCGTGACGGGCCTGCGCTTCTTCACGGTCTACGGTCCCTACGGACGCCCGGACATGGCGCTGTTCCTCTTCACGGACGCGCTGGTGAAAGACAAACCGCTCCAGATTTTCGGACAGGGAAAAATGCAGCGCGACTTCACGTACGTCGACGACATCGTCTCCGGCATCGTCGCGTCGGTGGACAAGAACTATCCCGAGGAGATCTTCAACCTCGGCTGCGGCCGCAAGGAGGAGCTGATGGATTACGTCGGCATGGTGGAGAAGTCGCTGGGAAAGGAGGCGAAGAAAGATTTCCTGGGGATGCAGCCCGGCGACGTTCCGGCGAGTCTCGCCTCCATCGATAAGGCCAAGAAAATGCTCGGCTACGAACCGAAGACGACCATCCGCGAGGGCGTGCCGAAGTTCATCGCGTGGTACAAGGAGTACTACAAGATCTGATTATTTCCGCAGCCACATCTCCGCGTCCGGATACACCACGCGTTTCCAGCCCGGCGTACCGACCATGTCCGGACATTCTTTCAGGCACACGACGGCCTTCGCCGCGGAGAGGAACCCTTTACGGTACCGGCGCACGGGAGCGGCGCTCTCGTACTGCCATTCGTGACCGAAGTCCCCGGCGATGAGCACGTCGCCTTCCCCTTTGGTTTCCGACGCGATAAGCTGCATGGCCTGCCGCGCGAGCGTCGGCCGCGGGAGAGCATAGGCCCCGGCGAGAGCGGCACTGACGGCGAAGAGTGATAGAAGGTACGGCAGGGCCGGCAACGGTTTCTCTTTCAGCAGTCCGTAAAGCCCCCCCACGAGCAACGGCGCAAAGAGGATGGCGTAGTACTCGCGGTAGGACACCGCGAGGAACAGCAAAACGAGACCCAGGCTGGCGAGTAGAGGCCACTGGCGGGCGCGCACCATGCCGGTGATCCCCGCTATGCCCAGCACCAGGCTTCCCGACACGAGCCATGCCCGGAAGATGTTCGTCGTGCGGACATCCGCCGCCAGCGACGCATTCACCTTTCCCGCACTGACGAAGCTGGCGAGCACCGTAGGCTCGTACAGGGCGAATAGTCCCGCGACGATGAGCGGACCAAGGAAGTACAGGGCCTGCTGCCAGCGCGGCGTCTGCGACTGCCAGAGTATCGCGATGACGAGCGGCGCGAAGAGGACGGCTTGGTATGCCGTGAGCAGCGAGACGAGCCACAGCGCGCCCACCCAGAATGTCTGATTGGGCGAGAGACGTTTATGGGAGAGCGCAATCGCGACGAATGCCAACGCCTCCAGCGCCGTGAGGGGCGCCATCATGATCGTCCCCGCCTGGAGCAGCACGGCTCCTCCCGCCACCCAGGACACGCCGAGGATCAACGTCTGCTCGCGCGGGAGGTTTTTGGCCAAACGCAGGAGCATCCAGACCCCCTGAACGACGAGGGTGGCGAACACCGCGCGCCAGAAGAATTCCTGCCATGGCCACGAGGTCGTGGAAGCCAGGAGCGATCGGATGAGCGGCGGATGCGGGTACGGGATATCCAGCAGGTACTTCGCTTCGTCCGTCCGGACAGCCGGCATGGTCTGCGCGACGGCGAGGCCGAGCGCGTAGAGCTGCAAGCCGGCGGCGACGATCACTTTTCGCATGGCTTCAGAGCGGAAGTGACGAGCTCGAGGACGAAGCATTCCGGAGGCGGCGCGTGGCGACGGTGCTCCACGTGCTCAAAAGTTGCCGAGTCGGCCGTGATCTCCGTGAGGCGAATGTCGGAGAGCAGCCATCCGCGGTCGTTCACGGCCTGCGTGAGAGATTGCCGCACGTGAGAACGCACGGACCCGTGCACGTAGAGCAACCGCAGATCCCAGATTCGCGGAAAGAGGGGCATCGCAATGGCGACGAGCAACGCCGCGAACAGCAACGCCTGCCAGGGCGGATGCTTCGTCACACTTTCCAGGTGAAGAGGCGGCTCATCGTATAGTTCCAGATGACGCTCACGCCGGAACCGAGAACCACGCTCCACACCTCGCCGAAACCGCGAGCCAGGAGGAAGTACGCGACGGAATAGGCCGCAAGCGCGCCGATGGCGCATGCGGCGTTGTAGCGGATGAAGCCGGTGACCGCTCTCCACCCTTTCAGCTTGGCCTGCGAGAACGTCCAGGCGTTGTTGAGGTAGAAGTTGAAGAGGATGGCCGCCTCGATGCCGAGGAGGAACGCAAGGGAGATATCGCTGAAGGCCGCGGCGGTCTCCTCAAAGAGGAAACGCGACGAGACCCAGTAGACGAAGCTGTTCACCGCCACGCCCAGGAGACCGACGATGCAGTACTGCACGAACGTGAGCGAGATGTAACGCCCGAACACCGCCTCGTAAAGGTACTCCAGGAACTCGACCTGCACCTGGCGAGACAGCTTGCTCTCGCCGTGTGTACGCAATCCGAAGGAGAACGGCAGCTCCGTCACCGGCGTCGTCCGGGGCACGTGGATCAGGAGATCCAGAAGGATCTTGAAGCCTTTCGGATTGAGCAGCGGCAGCGCCTTTTCGAAGGTGGCGCGATCGAGCGCGAAGAAGCCTGACATGGGGTCCTTCACCGGGACTTTGCACAATTTGATGGCCATGCCGGTCGCGACCTTGCTCATCATGTGACGACGCTCGTCCCACTGTCCCACGCTCCCCCCTTCCACGTAGCGCGAGCCGATGGCGACGCCACCCTTGGACTTCACGGCCTCGTAGAGCTTCGGCAGCAGCGTGAGATCATGCTGGCCGTCGGCGTCCATGACGGCGAAGACGTCCCCGCGCGCCGCGAGCCACCCCTCGATGACCGCCGAGGAGAGCCCCCGACGTCCCACGCGTCGCAAAACGCGGAGATGATCGTCCTTCTCGGCCAACTTGCGGGCAATTTCCCATGTCCGATCCGGCGAATCGTCGTCGACGACGATGACCTCGTACGGCAGTCCCTGCAGGGTTTTTGCCAGCAACGGCAGCAGCTCCGGGAGATTCTCCGACTCTTTGTAGGTGGGCAGGACGAGAGAAAGCATTGGCTGCCAGCGTAGGCCAGGAGCGACCCGACCGCCAAGCGTTTCTCGCTTGCGATGGCGGCGTCCGGGCCCCACACTGTGGCCGATGCGCGTCCTCGTCACGGGCTCTTCCGGCACCATCGGCACCCGCCTCTGCGAAGCACTCCTGGACCGGGGCGACGACGTCGTGGGCGTGGATTGGGTGAAGAACAAATGGCAGGACCGCGTTCAGCAGGTCACGCAGATCGTGGACCTGAGGGATAAAGCCGCCATTGGGAATTTGAAATTGAACGGATCGTTCGACGCGCTGGTCCATCTCGCGGCGAACGCGAGGGTGTACGAGCTGGTGGAGCATCCCGACCGCGCGCTCGACAACTTCATCACGCTGTTCAACGCGCTGGAAATCGCCAGGACGCACGGCATCAAGCGGTTCGTCTTTGCGTCCTCGCGCGAGTGTTACGGAAACCTGGGAGCGGATTCGTTCTCGGAGGACCTCGTCCGGGTGGAGAACTGTGAGAGCCCGTACACGGCCAGCAAGGTGGGCGGGGAAGCGCTCGTGGAGTCCTATACCCGTTGCTACGGCATCAACCACATCATTTTCCGATTTAGTAACGTCTACGGCATGTACGACGACTCCGTGCGCGTGGTGCCGCTCTTCATCCGGCTTGCCCGGAAGAACGAGGCCTTCACCGTGTTCGGAAAAGACAAGTGCCTGGATTTCACGTATATCGACGACACCGTCGCTGGCATCATCCTGGGTCTCGACAAGTTCGACGCTGCGAAGAACGACACCTACAACCTGGCCTACGGCGAGGGCACGACGCTCCTGCACCTGGCCGACCGCGTGAAGGAACTCTTCAAGAGCACGTCGGAAGTCACTGTGGGCCAGCCGCGCACGGGCGAAGTCATCCGCTACATCGCCGACATCGCCAAAGCCAAGAAGGTGCTGGGATACGGACCCAAGACCAAATTCGACGAAGGGATTGAGAAAGCGGCGCAGTGGTATGCCAAGAACACGTAATCACTCTTTCTTCTCCTCTTTGGTCTCGTGATAGACCATGTCGAGGTTCACGTCCCAGAGGTTTGATTTGTCCGTGCGCCCGGCGATGATGTTGTCCACCGCGAGCATCGCCGTGAGCATGCTGTGGTCCTGGTTGTTATAGCGGTGCATGCCATTGCGCCCGATGAGGAAGATGTTCGGGATGCCTTGGACGAAATCGCGCACCACGTGCAGCTGGTCGTAGCTGCCGATGTACGCGGGATACGCCTTCGGCATGCGCAACACGCAGGCGTCCAGCACATCCTCCTTCTTCAGGAACCCGATCTTCTCCATTTCCCGGGTGCCCAAGGCGATGAGGTCCTCGTCCGGCTTGATCCACAGGTCCCCGCCCTCGTTCACGAAGTACTCGAGGCCGATCCACACGGTGTTCTTGTGATCCGCCACCATGTACGGGCTCCAGTTATTGAAGATCTGCACGCGACCCACGCGCACGCCGCCCTCCTGGATGTAGATCCAGTTGTCCGGCACCTTCGTCTGCGGGACCTTCCCCTTCTCCTCCACGTGCAGCTTGCTCAAGAGCAAGCCGACGGTGAGGAAATCGCGGTAATGCAGGCCCTCGCCCACCTCCACGACGCGGGCCGGAGGGCGCGGCGTCATCATTCCCACCAGGTGCTTGATAGGCATGGTGGAGAAGAAGTAATCGCACCCGATGCGCTCTTCCTCCCCGGTCTCCGAGTTCGTGACCGTGACGGAGGTCACGTTGCCTCCCTGCAGATGCACGCCGCTCACACGGCTCTTCATCCGCACTTCCCCGCCGCAGGCCACCACCTGCTTCGTGACGGTCTCCCACATTTGGCCCGGACCGAACTTGGGATAGTAGAACCGCGTGATGAGGCTGGTTTCGCGCTCCTCCTGCTTCTTCTTGAAATCGCTGCTGAGGAGGTCCCGGATGGCGTGTGCCACGGCGCGCTTGAGGGACAGACCCTTCACGCGCTGTGCGCCCCAGTCGGCGCGGATGCTGGAACAGGGCACGCCCCAGACCTTCTCGGTGTAGGCCTCGAAGAACGTCTTGTAGAGGCGGTCGCCGAAGCGGTTGATGTAGAAGGCGTCCAGGTACGTTTCGTCTTTGAGCGGGAACATCTGGCGCTTGATGTAGCTGAGCCCGATAAGGAACGTGTTCCACAATCCCAACCTCCGGGCCACGCTGAGCGTGATGGCGATGGGATACGGGAAGAAGTGCCGGCGGTAGTAGATGCGAGAGAGGCGCGGCCGCTGGAGCATCACGTCGTCCTCCTTCTCCGGGTCCGGCGCCTTGCGCTTCACCGTCGCCCCCGGCGGGACGCAGTCTTTGCAGAGATACTCCACGATGGATTCCACGGCGTAGTCGATCTCATGGCCCTTCTCCGCCGTGTCCGCCGCGGGAGCGCCCTGCACCGGCAGGATATTGAACCACCAGTCCATCACCCGTTTCTCCTTGCTGAAGAAGCGGTGTCCGCCGATGTCGATGCGGTTGCCCTTGTAGTTGTACGTCTGGGCGATGCCGCCGATGGCGTCCGTTTCCTCCAGCACGATGGGCTGGATGTCGGTGCGCTTGAGAAGCTCATAAGCGGCGGTGAGCCCCGCGGGCCCCGCTCCGGCGATGACGGCGATCTTCGGCATGTCCGGACCACTATAGAGATGGAGCCTCGGCATCTCTAGCCAGTATCTCCTTTTAGGATCTGGCGGAAATTCGGGCTTCCGCGTAGGATTTCCGTATGGAGAAACGCGCCATTTGCGTCATCGGTTTGGGCTACGTGGGGCTTCCCTTGGCCCACGCCTTCGCCAAGGCCGGCCACACCGTCATCGGCTACGACATCTCAAAACGCCGCATCGAAGAATTGAAGGCGGACCATGACCGGACCCTGGAGCTCACGACGGCCCAGCTGAAGGAAGTGACCATGGAATTCAGCGACGACCCCGCGGTCATCAAGAAGGCCGACGTGATCATCCTGGCCATCCCCACGCCCATCGACGACCAGAACAATCCGGACCTGACCCTCGTGGAAAGCGCCTCGGAGACCGTCGGGAAAAACCTCAAGAAAGGGGCCATCGTCGTGTACGAATCCACCGTGTATCCGGGCGTCACTGAGGACATCTGCGGGCCAATCCTGGAGAAGACTTCCGGCATGAAGTGCGGAACAGACTTTTTCCTGGGCTACTCCCCCGAGCGCATCAACCCGGGTGACAAGGAGCACACCGTGACGAAGATCCTGAAGATCGTGGCGGGACAGGACGCCCAGACAACCGACGCGCTCTGCGAGCTCTACGGTTCGGTTGTGAAAGCCGGCATCCACCGCGCGCCCAGCATCAAGGTGGCGGAAATGGCGAAGGCCATCGAGAACGCGCAGCGCGACATCAACATCGCCTTCGTGAACGAAGTGGCGATGCTCAGCCGGAAGATCGGCATCTCCAGCAAGGATGTTCTGGAAGCCGCGGGCACGAAGTGGAATTTCCTGAAGTTCCAGCCGGGATTGGTGGGCGGCCACTGCATCGGCGTGGATCCGTTCTACCTCGTGGAGAAGGCCAAGCAATTGGGCATGACCACGCACGTCATCACGGCGGGTAGAGCCATCAATGATGGCATGGCCGCGTTCATCGCCGACGAGGTGGCGGACGTGCTGGGCAAGGGTGCGGCGCGCGTGCTGGTGCTGGGACTGACGTTCAAGGAAAACATCCCGGACACCCGCAACAGCAAGTCCCACGACGTCATCGCGGCGCTGGGGCGCAAGGGCTACATCGTGGAGGCCCACGATCCGTTCATGTCCGAAGAGGAGATCACGAAGCTCGGCATGACCCCCGGCAGCATCGACAAAGGCCCGTACGACGGCGTCCTGGTCCTCGTTGCGCACAAGGAATACAAAGACGCGACGAAGAACGTCATCGGGGCGGCGCGAGAGGGCGGCCTCGTCTACGACTTGAAGTTTCTCATGAAACCGTCGGACGTGACGAAAGCAGGACGTACATATCTAAGTCTGTAACAGCAATAGCCCTTACTTAAAGACGACCTTCTTCCGCATCCAGAAGTTCCAGAACAGCACGATGATCTGCGTGAGGACCTTCGCCCAGAATTCGTCGAACGACACGTATTCCACGAACAGATAGAGCAGGATCTCGGTCCAGAGGAGACCCAGCGCGGCAATGCCCAAGACCATGAAGAACTCCTTCTTGCGGCTGTGCTTGCTCTCGAACACCCACAGCACGCTCGTCCCGTAATTCCAAATGAAGGCCACGATGAAACTGATGACGTTGGCGTAGAGATAATGGATGTCGAACATTTTCACCGCCACCGTGAAGGCGATGAGGTCGATGAGCGCCGAGGAGCCGCCGACGACGATGTAGCGGAAGAACTGCACGTGCGTGCCGTTCGCTTTACCCACGATGAAATGTTTCATGCGCGGCGAGCCTAACAGAGCCATGGCTTCGCGCCCAGCAGAAAGCCCGATTGCTCCCGCGGCCGATCGGCCAGTAGAATCCCTGCCGATGCGCTTCCGCTTCAAACAGTTCCCCACCCGGCATTCCTTCGTCCTGGAGGCGATGGGCCAAACGCCCGGCAAACTCCTGGACGTGGGAAATTTGGGCGACGGCGAATCCAATTGCCGCATCCTGAAGCAAGATGTGGAGTCGCGCGGCGGCGAGTACTGGGGCCTCGACAGCAATGAGGCGCTGACGAAGCGCATGAACCTGGAGCATCAGATCGTCGGCGATCTCCATAAGACGGAGTTCCCCGACAACACCTTCGACACGCTCTACGCGGGAGAGATCATCGAACACACGTGGACCCCCGGCGTGATGATTTCTGAAATCCACCGCATCCTCAAGCACGGCGGGATCCTCATCCTGGATACGCCCAACAGCTTCAACCTCGTCCACGTGGTCCGGTTCTACCTCCGCCGGGAGGACTCCATGGGAGACGTCCGCGTGCAGACGTACCACGAGGCGAAGAACGCCATGCGGAGCCTGAAGGACCGCGGAGACGTGCTTCTCCAGCCGCAGCACAAACTCTTCTACACGCCGGCGATGCTCCTGCAGCTTTTGGAGACGCACGGTTTCAACGTGCAGTGGATGGGTATGACCCAGAAACCGGGATCCTGGATCCACCGCCTGCTCTTGTGGCTGTTCCCCCAAGGCGGCAGGCACCTGTGCGTGGTCGCGAAGAAATCCACGGTGGATGACGCGTTCTCCGACGTGAAGGACAATACGGAGGTCTTCGCCTGATCCATGCTCTGGATGATCCGCCACCGGCACGCGCCGGAATTGGCGCTGTTCGCCGTTCTCCTGCTCCTCGTGGGACTGACGGTCCAGCCGTACGCGGGAAACATCACGGCGCTCTTCCACATGGATGAGCAATTGGCTGCATCGCACCCCGTGCCGCAGGAGTTCGTGGTGCTGCAAATGCCCGGGTATGACGGAATGCACTACTACCAGATCGCCCGGGACATCCCGCGCATCGCCAATCCCGCGGAGTGGCCCGCCCTCGGCGCTGACAATCAGCACGGCTCGTACGCGTACCAGCGGTTCCTGCTCCCGCTCGCGGCGTTCGTCCTCTCTCTCGGCCAAACCGCCCTGCTGCCATGGGCGTTCCTGCTGATCAACATCGGCTCGATCATCGGGGCGTTCGCCATCGCGCGCAGGCGGTGGCCGTCGTCGATCCTGCCCGCTCTCGCCATCGCACTGTCCCCCGCCGCCATGGTGGGGCTGCACTTCTCGCTGGCCGAACCGTTGAGCCTGCTTCTCCTCACCGCGTTCCTCGCGCGTTACACCAAGCACGAGCGCGTCGGCTGGACGGAGACGGGCCTGCTCTCGCTCCTCGTGCTCGCGCGCGAAGTGCACATTCTCTTCTGGCTGGGCATCGTCGTCTTCTCGCTCCTCCGGAAGCGATGGCTGGATGTCGCGCGCCTGCTCATCCCGCTCCTCGTCTTCCTGGCGCTCCACAGTCTGATCTTCGACATCTTCCAGGAGGTGCCCTTCCTCCTGAGCGCGGCCAAGCGCACGCCGCCGTTCGGGGCGGCCATCCAGCTGGTCGGCGGACGTCAGGGCTACAACCTGTACACCGCGTCGTCCATCGCCCTGCTCTTGCTGTTCGTGTTGCCGGCACTCCTCCTCTCCCTTCGGCGCTGGGTCCGCTCGCGCGGATTGCCGTTCATCCCGGTGATGCTGAGCGGCTTTCTCCTCGTCATGCTGGCAATGCCGGACTTCATTTGGGGCTCCATCACGAGCATTGGCAGGGTGATCACCCCCGTCTATCCTCTCTTCGCCGTGTTCGCGGCCCAGCATCCGTCACCGACGAAGTCTCTCCTCTGCAGAATCGTGGTGCTGCTGGGTCTCGCCGCCGGCGCAGGCCTGGCATTCATCCCACATCCCTTCGTCCTCTCGTGAACGCATGTCCCAGGAACTGACCATCCTCGTCCCCGTCTACAACGAAGCGCGCACGATCGAATCGATCATGAAGGTGCTGGTGGATACCCATCCCCAGGCGCAGCTGATCTACGTGGATGACGGCTCCATCGACGGCTCGTTGATGCTGTTGCGAACGCACGCGAGGCCGCAGGACGTCGTCCTCACCAAGCCGAACGGCGGCAAAGGCTCGGCCATTCGACTGGGACTGGAGAAGGCCGAAGGGGCCTACACCGTCATTCAGGACGCGGATTTGGAGTACGACCCGGCGGAGATCCACGGTCTTCTGAAGGCCGCGAAGGAGGGACACGCCGATATCGTCTTCGGCTCGCGCTTCCTGCGACCGAACCCGAACCTCTACAAGCGCTACCTGCTCGGCAACAAGGTGATCACTGGGCTCGTAAACGTACTCTACGGTTCCCGTCTCACTGATTCCTACACCTGCTACAAACTGTTCCGCACTGACATCCTGCGATCGCTGCCGCTCACGGCACGCGGCTTCGAGCTGGAGGCCGAACTCTGCGCGTATCCGCTCAAGCGAAAATTGCCGATCCACGAGATTGCCATCTCCTACCACCCCCGCTCGCTGGAAGAAGGGAAGAAAATCCGCTTTCGCGATGCGTGGAAGGGCGCACTGACGCTCTGGAAGATCCGCCTGAGCCGCTGAATCGCGTGTATAGTGTGCGCATCGTATGAAACGCGCGCGCTCCATCGTATCATCCCTGACCGCCGTCCCTTTCGTGCGGGATTTGCTGGCGTTGAACATCGGCAGCGTCGTGAATTTGGGGATCACGTTAGCGAGTTCCATCGTCTACGCGCGCATCCTGGGGATCAGTGGTTACGGCCTTTATGCCGTCATCCTCGCGTTCGCCGGAACCATCAGCGCCATCGTGAACTGGGGGCAGCACGGGGCCCTGGTGACGTTCTTGGCCGAGCAGTACGGCAAAAAGAGCAAGAGTGGCATGGGGTACGTGCTCTCGTACTACATCAGCGTCAGCGTGATCACGGGCATCCTCATCCTGCTGGTCGCCTGGTGGGCGCCGGCCATCACTATGCGCCTCTACGGCGACGCGACCATCGGCGTGGTGGCGCGGTTGGCCCTGATTTCCATGATGCTGAATCCCATCTCGGGACTCTTCCTGGGCGTGATGCAAACGGTCCGGGAGATCAAGCTCCTGACGGTGCTGGAGCAAGGCTCGGCGCTCGTCTACCTCATCGTCTCCTCGACACTGCTCCTGATGGGCTACGGCGTGGCCAGCCTGTTCGTGTCCAAGATCGCCATCGCCATCCTGAGCGTGCCGGTGTTCCTGTGGTATTACCGCATGCTGGCGAAGAAGTATCCGCTGCCGACCTTCCGCCAATTCTTTCGCCTCTCGTGGAAGCCCTGGAAGGAATACGTATCCCAAGGCGGTCTCATCGGCGTGGATAAGAGCGTGAACAATCTCTTCCCGAACATCTTCTTCGTCGTGCTCCGCACCGCCAGCAACGACGCCACGGTAGGCATCGCTCGCATTGTCTTCCAGATCGGCGCCGTGCCGTACCTCATCCTGGTGAACCAGGCGCTCCGCATGGCGGGCAGCGTACTGCCCACGGTTGCGCAGGCCGGACAGGACGTACTGCGGCGTACTGCGGTGAAACTCCTGAAGCACACGCTCTTCTTCCATACCCTCATCAGCCTCGGCTGCCTCGTGGCCGCCCCCATCTGCATCCTGTTCTTCTACGGCCGGGACTACGCGCCGACCATCGAGCCGTCGCTGTGGCTCATCCTCATCTCCATCCTCACGGCCCTCAACGTGAACAACGTGCCGCTGCTGCGCCTGATGCGTAAAACCTACGTATCCAGCGTCCTCACGATCGTCTCTTTGGTGCTCTCGTACGGCGCGTTGCACCTGTTCCTGAAGCACTTCGACCCCATCACCGCGTTCCTGCTGGTGACGCTCGTGTTCTACGGGCTCACGCAAAGCGTCACGTTCTATGTGTACGTCATTCTTCTCCGCAGGAAGAAGCGCCCGCCCCGCGGCGGACCGATCATCGACGTGACCAGGCCTCCAACACTCGAATGATGCGCTCGCCGGCATGTCCGTCCCACAGCGGCGGGACGCGACCGGCCTCCGCTCCGCCTTCTTTTATCCAGGAAATCACGCGCAGCTGATCCCCGGCAGATCGGAGGTCGATCAGTTCGTTGGATCCCACGCTCACGGTGACCGGACGTTCCGTATTCGGACGCGCGGTGAAGCATTTCTTCCGGAGGTACGTCGTCTCCTCCTGGATCCCGCCGGAATCCGTGAGGACGAAATGCGACGCACGCACGAGACGCAGGAAAGCCAGGTACGGCTGCGGGTTCAGGCAGTGCACGGCTTTGGAAAGCTTCTTCCAGAGACCGAATTCCTCCAATCGCGCCTTCGTCCGCAGGTGCACCGGAAACACGATGGGCATGTACTCCGAGAAGGTGCGCAGCACGTCCACCAGCTCCGCCAGCACTTCCGGATGATCCACGTTGGATGGCCGGTGAAGCGTGACGAGGCCGAAGTCCTTCGGCGTGTTCTCGGGAAGCGCCAGCTCGTCGACGGACGGCAGCATCCGGACGAGCGTGTCGATCATCGTGTTCCCCACCAGGTGCGCCTTGCCCGTCACCTTCTCTTTGCGGAGGTTCACCATGCCGGATTCCTCCGTCACGAAGAGGAGTGTGGACAGCTGGTCGATAACCGTGCGGTTGTGCTCTTCGGGCATGGACACGTCGAAGGAGCGGAGACCCGCTTCGACGTGGCCGAGGGGAACCTTCAAGGCGGCTGCGGCCCTCGCCGCCGCGGCCGCGCCGTTCACGTCGCCGTACACGAGGACAATGTCCGGCTTGAGCGAGGCAAACGACTCCTTGCAAGCCGCCTCCACCCGTTTCTGCTGCTCCTCGTTGGTGCCACCGTGGATCCCCAAGTTCACGGTGGGGAGCGGAATATCCAGTTCCTTGAAGAACACGTCCGAGAAGAGCGGATCGTGATGCTGGCCCGTATGGAGGATGACGTGCGTGTGCTCCGCCCCCCGCAGGGCATGGTGCACCGCTGCGAGTTTCACGAAGTTGGGCCGGGCGGAGGCGACGGAGAGGATTTTCATCGGCTAATGGCGGACACGATACGCTGCATTCGGGTCTGCCAGGTATGGGCGAGCACCGTCCGGCGAGCATTGGTGGCCAGCGTGTCGGCGCGGGAAGGATTGTTCAGCAATTCGGAGACGGCGTCGGCGAGTCCCACGGCATCCCCCGGCTCGTAGAAAGACGCGAGGTCCGTATCCAGCGCGTCATGCACGGGGGGGATGTCGGCCGCGACAATGGGACGCTCGGCCGCCATGTACTCGAAGATTTTCAGCGGCGACGTGTCCCGCTGGAAGTAGGAGTGCGTGCTCCGCGGCGCCGGATAGACGAGCACGTCGGATGCGACCATCAGAGCCAGGGCCTCCGAATACGAGAGGGGGCCCAGCACGCGCACGGAAGGAGGAGCGGCTCGCCGGAGCGCGTCGGCGGCATCCTGCGGGCCGCCCGCGATCACGGCTTCCAGCTGCGGAAATCGCTCATGGAGGATCACGGCCGCTTCCGCGATCTGCTCGGCGCCCTTGGACAAGCCCATCGTCTTCAGCGACCCCGCGTACCCGACGATAAGCGCGTCTTTCGGGAGACCCAAGATCGCGCGCGCCTCCGCTTTGGACGGCAACGCCGCGAAGGCGTCCAAATCCACGGCATCCCCTTCGATCATCGTGAGGGATTCCGGCACGCCCCATCGCACGAGCTCCTCCTGCATAGGCGTCGTGAGGCAGATGATCTTCCCGCATCGCGACGCGTGCCGGACGAACCGCTTTCGGAAGAAACGCGGCAGCGTGTGGAGCTCCAGCACCACAGGCAAACCCGACGAGAGCAGCGCCGGCACCAGCGACGGCGTACGTGTGTAGATGACGTCGGCCCGGTTCCCCTTCAGCATCTTCAGGAGATTCTTCGCGTAGCTGCGGATGTGGAGCTTGAGACCGATAACCCCCGGGGTCCACGGCGACGCGATGCCGTCGAACGACGGCACGAGTGTCAGGCGCACACTCCGATGGACTCCGTGATACGACCAGAAGTCTGCCGTCACCGTGTTCTTCCGGTCCGGCGCGAAGATCTCCACCTCATGGCCCAGCTTGGCCAGCGCATCGCAGACCCGCGCGACCTGATGGCCGTAGGCACGCTCGCTGGGCAGCCGCAGAGCGGAGCAATACGCGATTTTCACCAGAGAATTGTAGGAAAAGGACGGGTCCAGGGACAGCGCTTTTGCCTCCCGGGAGGGTCCTCTCTCTGGTAGTCTCTGCGCACTTCCATGGCAAAAGACGTCGTCGTAGCCATTGTCGGCTTGGGCTATTGGGGCCCCAACCTGCTCCGGAACTTCGCCAAGACTCCGGGCGTGCGGGTGAAAACCGCGTGCGACAAGGACGTGAAGACCCATGAGAAGTTCGGACGCCAATACCCCGCCATCGCCTTCACGGACGACCTGGAGAGCGTGTTGAACGATCCAGAGATCGACGCAGTCGCCGTCGCGACACCCGTAAAAACGCACTATCCCATCACGAAAGCGGCACTGGAGAAGGGCAAGCACGTCTTGGTGGAGAAGCCGCTGGCGTCCAGCATCGCGGAAGCGAATGAGCTCGTGTCGCTCGCGGAGAAGCAGAAGAAAGTCCTCCTGGTGGACCATACGTTCGTGTACGAACCGGCCATCGCGATGATCAAGTCGTACATCGACGACGGGACGCTGGGCAAAATCCTCTACTTCGACTCCACGCGCGTGAACCTGGGACTCATTCAGAAAGATACGAACGTCCTCTGGGACCTCGCCGTGCACGATCTCTCCATTCTGGCGTACCTTCGTCCCCTTTCGGGCATCAAGACCGTGGCTGCGCACGGCTCCATGCACCACACGAAGAATGAGGAAGTGGGCCACCTGCACCTCACCTTCGAGGACGGCATGGCCGCCCACATCCATGTGAGTTGGCTCTCCCCGGTGAAGCTCCGTCAGACGCTCATCGGCGGCACTGACAAGATGATCGTCTACAACGACAACGAGCCGTCCGAGAAAATCCGCCTCTACGACAAAGGCGTCACCGTTTCGCCCGAGGAACAGACGTTCGCGCTGCCGGTCTACCGCAGCGGTGACGTGCTCATCCCCCGCATCCAGACGGCCGAACCGCTCGGCACCCTCGCCGCGCATTTCGCGGCCTGCATCCGCGGTGAGGAGAAGCCCCGCACCCCGGGCAGCGACGGCGCAGCCGTGGTCACCGTGCTCGAACGGGCGATGGTCTCGCTCAAAGAACAGCGCCCCGTCCCCCTCCAGGCATGAGTGTCCCATTCGTCGATCTTAAACTGCAGTACAAGAACCTCCGCGATGAGCTGATGCCCCTGGTGGACGAGGTGTTTTCCAATGCTCAGTTCATTTTGGGTCCGAAGGTGGAAGCGTTCGAGAAGGCCTTCGCCACCTACTGCGGCACCAAGCATGCCATCGCCGTGAACTCCGGTACGGCGGCGCTCCAGTTGCTGCTCCGCGCGCACGGCATCAAGCCGGGCGACGAGGTCATCCTCCCCGCCAACACGTTCTTCGCCACAGCAGAAGCTGTCTTGCTGGAAGGGGCGGTGCCCGTCCTCGTGGATTGCGAGCCGGAAGCCGGCCTCATCGACGTGGCGGCGCTGGAAAAGGCGATCACCCCGAAGACGAAGGCGATCTTGCCTGTGCATTTGTTCGGCCAGCCGGTCGACTTGGATGAGATCCTCGCAATCGCCCGCTCCAGGAAGATCCTGGTCATCGAAGACGCCTGCCAGGCTCACGGCGCCCTCTACAAAGGAAAGCGCGTCGGCGGATTGGCGGACGGCGGAGCGTTCAGCTTCTATCCCGGAAAGAACCTCGGCGCCTATGGAGAAGGCGGAGCCGTCACGACGAATGACGACGACATCGCCGCGACCATCCGCATGCTCCGCGAGCACGGAATGCCGAGACGGTACGTCCATGAAGTGGTGGGATGGAATGAGCGCATGGACGGCGTACAGGGCGCGGTGCTGGGCGTGAAGCTTCCGAAGTTGGACAGCTGGAACGATAGCCGTCGCATGCATGCGAAGGCCTACCGCGAGAAGCTCACGGGCGTGGGTGACCTGACATTCTTCGCCGAAAAGCCGGAACGCCAGGGTGTCTATCACCTGTTCGTCGTGCAGACCGCGCGCCGCGACGAGCTCCAGACGTTCCTGAACGGCAAAGGGATCCAGACGGGCATCCACTACCCCATCCCGGTTCACCTGCAGGAAGCCGTGGCGTCGCTTGGACACAAGGAAGGCGACTTCCCCGTTTCGGAGAAGCTCGCGAAGACGATGCTCTCGCTCCCGATGTTCGGTGAACTCACGGACGCCCAGGTGGACGAAGTGTGCGCGGCAGTCAGGGGGTTCTACGCGTAGGTCCCCTGTAGGTCAGCGGACAGGTCCGCAGGACGATCTGCCACGGATACCAGAGGTACAGCCACTCGTAGCGCAACGGAAGGTGCGTTGCCCCCGGATGGAGCAAGCGGATCTTGACGATCCTGGCCATTCGCAATCCGATCCGCAGCAACTTGTTCCAGAGGACGCGGAACCAGTCGGCCCATCCCCGTCCTCCGGCGTGCTGCGTTTCCAAGTCCAGATACCGCAGGAGCTTCCTGCGCATGTCTTCCACCGGATCGAGCGGCACGAACTGGATGCCCGGGAGGATCTGCGGAACGATGCCGGGCTTGAGCACCAACTTCTCGTGCACGACTTTGACGTAGTGATCGCCCGCCGCCCTGTGCCAGAGGCGGATTTGGCGGTTCGGATACGTAGATGCCTGATCGATGACCGTGCCGTTCAGGGTGTAGAGGCGATTCACGTAGTACGCGCCCGGGACATCCGCCATGATGATCCGCTGCATCTCGTCGATGAGACGCTGATCCAAATACTCGTCCGCATCCGCCACGATCATCCAAGGATACGTCGCCACCGACATGCCCTGATTCGTGATCCCCGCGTAATCGATGATGCGCCCCTCGGCGTTTAGGTACTTTTTGTCCTGCGGCACTATGCGGCAGCCGTAGCTCGCCGCGATCTCCAACGTTCCGTCCGTGGAACCGCCGTCCAGAAGCACATGCTCCCGGCAGAACAACATGGAGCGCACGGAGGCCTCCAAGGAGGCCGCGCTGTTACGGGTGAACGTGATGGCCGTGCAGGGGAAATCGCCGCGCTGGATCATGTGCCGGATGCCATGTAAGCATCCATCTTCGCGATCAGCCCGGCAAGACTGTGGCGCACTTCCACGATGCGGTAGAGCTCATCGGCATCCATTCCTTCAAACTCCTGCACGAAGCGCGCGATGGCTTCGGGCGTGTCTTTCTCCGGCGCCGCCGGAATGCCGATGGCTTGGGCGTTCGCCCACGTGGTCACGGGATAACACCCGCAGGTCATGGCCTCCAGCATGCTCTTGTCGATAGTCTCGGATGCCATGTTCAGATCCAGCCGATACTGGATGTAGATGCCGGGCAAGTCGCCGAATGGCGCGCTGCCGTGGAATGTGACCCGGCCCATCAGATCCAACGACGCCGCAAGGGCTTTCATCTCAGCCGCATAATCCGCCTCCGCCTCCACGCCGTAGATGTCGAGCGTGTACAGGGGCAGCAGTGTCATCGCCTGGAGCACCAGCTCCAATCGTTTACTCCGCGACAGCCGGTGCACGGTGAGGAGCTTCCGCGGGTCCGTGTTCATATTCTGGCGTTTGGGCCAGACATGGAGATCGATGCCATGCCCCGTCACGATTTTCCGCGTTGAATGCTTCAGCTGGGGCAGGCTCTGGGGCGTGGCGCAGAAGAAGCGCTTCGCGTAACACATCAGCGCGAGCAGCCCAATGCTCGTCTTATAGTGCGTGTACCATAGGTACGTGGGAACGCGGCGCAGGATCCAGACGGGAGCACCGAGCAATCCCCAGATAGGAGACATATGCACGAACACGCGGTCGTACTTCAGCGAGGAAATCAGCTTCCAGAACGTAAGGACCTGCGAGAGTTTCCCAGCCCCCTTCTCTTTCCCCATCGAATGCACAGGAAACGCCTGGGGCGACACGCGATCTTCCAGACACACCACCTCCACGTCGTACCCGCGTGCGCGAAACGCGTTCACCCAGAGGAGCGTGAATGCATCTTGGCCGTGGAGTTTCTGAGTGACGTAGAGGAGACGCATGCGATTACGGGCACGGGGATTCCATCACGGACGTCGTCGGCTCGTCCAGAGTACTGAAGAGCGGCCGATGCGACGCGTTCGGTTTCTGCGTGATGCGGTACGACGGACAGGACGGACGGAGACTGAAGGTCTTCTCATCGGTCACCCGAAGATCCGGCCGGAAGAGCTCCTGCCACACGGCGGCGTTCCAGGGTGTATCCACGACCACCGTCCCTTTCAACGACGTTTTGCCGTTCAAAAACCTCCGCGACTGCTCCCACGTCCAGAATCCTTCGGGACTCAGGCCCAAGTTTTTCGGCAAAATGCCGACCGTGCGATCCATGAACGCGTTGCACGGTCCGTAGCTGTAGAGACACAGCGCGGCCGCGTGCATCGGCACTACGAGCACCGTGCTGATCACGATGAACGGCACCAGCCGCCTACGATACTGCTTCGCCACGGCGAGGAATCCCGCGACGGCGAAGCCGGCGAGGATCACGTACCCCGGGAAAGCGAAGCGCATCGCCTGCACCCACCAAAACGCCGTCAGCACCCAGGCCGAGCACATGGCGAGCATGGCGAAGACGTGGGTCTTCCGCAATTTCCAGAGTCCGTAGAGCGCGGCCAGGAAGAAGACCGGCAGGAGGTTGTGAACGGGGTCCGCGTAGTAGAAGACGTTCGAGAATATCTGCGAGAAGAATCCGCGCGTATGCGTCGCGAGCTCGCCCGTGTAGTCGGTGTGGAACGGATCCCCGAAGACGAGGGCATTGCGCACGAACCAGAGGCCGAAGAGAACGGCACCCACGATCATCCCCCACTGGAACCACGGGCTGCGGAGGTGCTTGGGGCGCTTCCAGTACGTGAAGCCGAGGAAGAGCACGAACAACGGCGCGCCGTTATACCTGGTTAAACAGGCCAATCCCGCCGCAATGCCGGCGAGCAGGTACCAACGCCTGTCGTCCTTGGCCAAGACATACCCGAGCAGCGACGCCAGGAAGAGCGCCGTGAACAAAAGGTCGGCCGATCCCTGCTGTGTCATGAGAACGAACGCGTGATGGAACGTCAGGAGGATGGTCGCGCCAATGGCGACGGGCCTGGAGAAGAGTTTCTGGAGGAGAAAGTACCCGGCGACGAGCACGCCCCATCCGGCCACGAGCGTCGTAAGCGCCATCCCGACTTTGTATCCCCCGAGCAGCACGAACGGCACCGAGAACAATGCGTGTAGCGGCAGGTACTTGGATTCGGGAACGCCCAAGACGGCGTACTGGCCGTTCTCCAAGACACTCTGCCCAAGCAACGCGTAGACGGCGGTGTCGTTCCACGGCGCGTAGTACCAGAGTCCCGGCAACCAGAGGATCGTCACGACCGCGCAGGAGGCGACGAGGAACCACAACGTCTGCTTGGCAGTGCTCATGAGGAGTGCGCGGAGGCCGCGCGGGTGAGGAAATCGGCGTACCCCTGAATGAGGGTCTCGCGATCGAAACGCTGCAGGATCTTCTGCGCCTCTACGCCCATGTTCGTACGGAGTGCTTCGTCTCCGAGGAGCTTTTCGATAGCTTCCTTCAGGTGACGATCATGCCCGGTCACGAGAATGCCGTTGCGCCCGCTCTCCAGAACATCCGGCATCACGCCCACCGGCGTCGCGATGACCGGCATGCCGCAGGCCATGGCTTCCAACGCCACGCGCGGTCCGCCTTCGCTGCGGGAATTCATCACGAAGATCTTCGCCGACTGGATCGCGTGCATCGCTTCCTCCTGCGTCGGGAGCCATCCGACGAATCGCACCCGGTCGCCCATCTCATGTCGCAGGACGATCTGTTCCGCGTTGGAGCGCATCGGGCCCTCTCCGATGACGAGCAACGACACGTTCGGCAGCGTCGCCACGACATGCAGCAGGGATTCGAGTCCCTTGTTCTCCACCAGGCGGGCGCAGAAGGCCAAATCGTACGTCTTTCGAACAGTCGGATCCGGCCGCAGCACGTGTGGATCGAGATAGAAGGAAGGCACGACCGAGATCTTCGGCAACGGCACGCCCCACCGGAGCAAGATGCTGCGGACCTCGTGATTCACCGTCCGGATGCCGGCGCTGCGCAGCACTGCCCAGGGCAAATACCGGCGGGATAGGAGGGAGCCGATTCGCTCGCTCAGGGAGGACGCCACGGGATGACCGACGATGTGGTGCACTTCCAGGACGAACGGCACGCCGGTTGCGGCGTGGAGGCGTCGGGCGCCGATGCCGTTGTAGAACGGCGGATATTCGTGGACGGTCATGACGCCGTGGCCGTGGGCGGCGATGAGCTCCTTCCCCTTCTCCAGGATCCACGAGGTCTGACCGAGCAATCCGTGCGGGGACGGATGGAACCAGACGGTCTCGAATGGATGGTCGTTCCCCGATCCTTCGGCCTTCGGGCAGATCACGTCGATGCGCTCGAAATGGCGATGCAGGGCCTCCAGCGTGTACCAGAACGCGCCCTTCTTCCCGGAGAGGACGGACCGATCCCCGGAAATCATGAGCAACTTCATGGCACTCGCTGGAAGAGCGTGACATGTTCGGCCGCGACCTCCTGCCAGCCACGCTTGCGCATGGGCGAGGCAGCTTGAGCAGCAATCTCAGCGTAGCGTTGTTCGATGTCCAACACCGCGCGCGTGATGTCCTGCGACGTCTGCAGGCGCGCCACCATCATGCCGTCGCGCAGATCCTCGCTGAGACCCGTCTCATCTGTGAGGAGAACAGGCAAGCCGTGCGACCGGGACTCCAACGCGGCGTTCGGACTGATTTCCGTGATGGACGGGATGATGAGGAGATCATGATCGCGGTAAGCGTTCGCCTTCTCCTCGCCGGAGACAGGTGGGAGGAACACGAGACGGTTGCGGAGGTGCAACGAACGGGCCAGCTGCGAGAGATCGCGGCTGATGGGCCCCTCGCCGATGAGCGTGAGCGTCACGTGCGGCAAGTTCGCAACCGCGCGGAGGAGGTTATGGAGGTTCTTGAAGCGCACGAACCGGCCAAGATACAGCAACCGGAACGGCTCATGGGCGGCATGCAATTCCAGGGGGCCAGCGGGCCGCGCGTTCTCGATGACGGAGTGCGGGGGCATCTTTGTATACGCACGCTCGTACAGCCTTTCCTGGAACGCCGTGGAAAACACGACGTGATCGAATGCACGCAGCAGCCACGAGAGCACCGAGAGGACGAACGGCTTGCGGCCGTACCAGTCCCTCAACGTGCGGCGACCGCGCCAGTCGGTGTAGCGTTCCCAGAGCACGTCGCCGCCCAGACGCAGGACCTTCTTCGGTGTCTTCAATCGGGCGAGGCGCAGCGGCAATCCCACGCTCAGCGCGGAAAACGCGTAGACGACATCGGCGTCCGCGGCGTGATGCCGCAGCACCCGTGCGTACGCGAACCATCGGAGAATCGGAAAGCCGATGGGCACCGTGACGATGGGCCAGGCTTCGTTATACGTCGCCTTCTTCACTTCGAACGTCACCACTTTCACGGCATGACCCGCCGCCGTCAGCTGCTCGGCCAGATTCTTCACGTACGTGGCCGGCCCCCCGATGGCGGGAGGGTAGATGCCGGTGGCGAGGACAATCGTCGACATGCGTTTTCAGACCGGTTCCGATTCCGGACTTTCATTGTCTCATAGAGGAATCCGGCGTGTCATTGACAGACATATATTTTTATTTCCCTTGTGCCTTGTACCACTCCACCGTCTGCTTCAGTCCTTCTTCGAATCCGACCGTGGGTTTCCATCCCATGCCGCGGAGCTCGGAGGAGTCCAGCGCGTAGCGCCAGTCATGGCCGGGACGATCCTGTACGGAGGTGAGAAGGCTCTCCGGTTTTCCGAGGATCTTCAGGAGCGTCTTCGCGACCTCGATGTTCTGCCGCTCGTCGTCGGCGGACACGTTGAAGATCTTCCCGTCGAGGCCATCCTTCTCCAGAATCAGCTCCAGCGCGTCGCAGTGATCCGAGACGAAGAGCCAGTCGCGCTTGTTCTTGCCCTGGGCGTAAATGGGCACGGACTTTCCGGCCAAGGCGTTGCGGATGACTGTGGGAATGAATTTCTCCGGGGCCTGCCGGGGGCCGAAATTGTTCGTGCACCGCGAGATCCGGACGCGGATGCCGAACGTGCGGATGGCCGCCAGAAGCAGAAGATCCCCTGCCGCTTTGCTGGCCGCGTACGGCGAACTAGGACGGAGCGCATCCTCGGGTTTCTTCGGCGCGTCGGCATCCGAGAGATCTCCGTAGACCTCGTCCGTGGAGACGTGGAGGAGGAGCAGGTCCTTCTTCGCCTTGCAGACCTCGATGAGCGCCTGCACGCCGATGATGTTGGAGTGGATAAACGGCACCGCGTTTTGGATGCTCCTGTCCACGTGCGTTTCCGCGGCGAAGTTCACGACGGCGTCGATGCCGTACCGCGTGATGAGCTGGTTCACCAGTTCCACGTCCGCAATGTCTCCCTGGATGAACCGGATGCGCTGGAGCACCGGAGCCAGATACTCCTTGTTCGCGGCGTACGTCAGCTTGTCGAGCACCACGACGGTGTCGTCGGGCTTCTGTTCAATGTGCCGGAGGACGAAGGACGAGCCGATGAAGCCGGCGCCGCCGGTGACCAGGAGATTCACGGACCGATGATACCAGCGGTTGAATTGCGGTGCATTTGGCTTTCCCGGCCGCTACTATCCCCCTCTGATGAAAGGCATCCTCATTTGCGGCGGCATGGGGTCGCGTCTGCGACCGCTCACGGAGATCACGAATAAGAGCCTGCTCCCCGTGTACGACAAGCCCCTGGTCCTCTACCCGCTCCAGATCCTCCTGGATGCGGGTATCCAAGACATCGCCGTCATCACGGGTCCGGAGCACATGGACCAGATGACGAACTTCCTTGGATCTGGGGAGAGGTTCGGCTGCACGTTCCATTTCAAGGTGCAGGACAAGCCGGGAGGCATCGCCCAGGCGTTGGGACTGGCAGAAGAATTCGCCGCCGGCGACAACGTCTGCGCGGTCCTGGGAGACAATGTCTTCTTCGACGATCTGGCGCCCGTCATCCGCGGGTTCACGGAGGGAGGCCACGTGTTCGTGAAGGACGTACATGACCCAGAACGGTTCGGCGTGGCGGAAATGCAGGGCGATCGCGTCGTGTCCATTGAGGAGAAGCCCGCCAAGCCTAAGTCATCGCTCGCCGTGACCGGCTGCTACCTGTACGACAAGACCTGCTTCGACAAAATCCGCGGCATCAAACCGTCCGAGCGCGGGGAAATCGAGATCACGGACCTCAGCGCAGCCTATCTGAAAGAGGGAAACCTCACGGCCACGGTTCTCAGGGACCAGTGGGTGGACGCGGGCACGTTCGAGAGCCTCTTCCGCGCCGCGGAACTCGTCCGTCAGCGCAAGAGCGTGTTGTAGACGTTGGCGTAGCGCTCAGCGATCACCGACCAATCGAAGTTCGGCACGGCTTCCGCGCCGGCTTGCTGGAAAATCTGCCGGCTGCGGCTGTCACTGATCATCGAACGCAAGGCGGAGGCGGCGGCCACGGGATCGTCGGGAGGCACGAGCACGCCCGTCTGGCCGTTGCGGACGATTTCCGGAATGCCGCCGACCGTCGTGCCGATGACAGCGCATCCGGCGGCCTGCGCTTCCAGGAAGACGTTCCCCAGTGCCTCGCTGCGGGACAGTCCGCAGAAGATCTCGGCCTCGGCGTACTCGCGGTACAGGGCCGGACCCCGCAGTGTCCCCGTGAAGGACACTGGCAGGTGCTGTTCGCGGGCCTTCTGCATCAGCATGGACCGCTGACTGCCGTCTCCCACCACATGCAGGCGCACGTCATCCCTCTGACGCAGCAGGGCAAACGCGTCGAGAAGGGTATCCACGCCTTTCATCTGCTCCAGACGCCCCACGAAGAGGACGCGGTTCGGGACCTTGCCGTAGCGTGCGCAGGCTTCCTGGATGGCGCGCAGCGAAATACCGTTCGTGATGACGGGCACGTCGTTGCGGCCGAAACGGCGAGCGCGCTCCAGCAGCACGGAGCTGATGGCCGTCAGGCGGTGCGCGAACTGATGCATGGTCTTCAGGAACATCTTCGTGTTCGTGCTCTGCAGCGTGAGCAACCGCTTGGCCTCCGGCACGGTCCAGCGGCAGAGCACCATCGCCAATCCGGCGAAGGACTCCAGCACCGCGTGCACGATGGTAGGACGGAGCTTCTTCACCGCCTGCGCGGCGAGGAATGGGAAGAGATATTTGTCGACACTGAATCCCAGCCCCAGGCGACGGACCGGAATGCCGCAGGGGAGATTGTCCTTGCGGGGCAGTTCCCGCTTCATCCGGGCCGTGAGGATGATGAAATCGTACCGATCGCGCAGGAACGGCGGCACTTCCTCCACGCACGCCTCAGCGCCGCTGCGCAGCGGACTCAAAAAGGCCGACAAGATGACGATGCGAGGTCTCATGCGTGACCGGCGGCCCGCCGGAAGAACTCATCATAGCGCTTCCCTACCACGGTCCAGCTGAATTGTTCCTCAATTCTTTTCCTGGCCGCTTCGCCCAAGGATTTCCGCTTGGAGGGGTCCTCCAACAACCGGCGCAGGTGCGCGGACAGCGCCTCGCGGTCCCCCGCCGGGAACAGGAAACCTGACACACCGTTCTGCAGCAGAAATCGGTTGCCGCCCACGTCGCTCGCGATGCACGTGCAGCCGGACGACATCGCCTCCATCAGCGCGTTTGAGAGCCCTTCGCTGTAGCTCGGCAGCACGAAGATATCCGTGTCCGTCAGCACGGCCGGGATGTCCTCCCGCAGGCCGGTGAAGATCACGTCATGACGGTATCGCTCGACCATCGGGTGGTTCTCCTTGAACCATCCCACCGCTTGCACCTTGAGGCCTGGATACTCTCGGCGCAGGGGAACGGCGGCGGCGAGGAAATCCTCCACGCCTTTCACGGATTCCATGCGGCCCACGTAGGTCAGCGTGACGTCGGACCCAGTCCGGTGCTGGTGCGGCGTATACGACGCGGGGTCGATGCCCGTGGGAATGACCTCGGATTTCCGGGCGATGCCCAAGCGACGGAGAATACTGTCCGGCTGGGGGTGGAAGAACACCACCGAGCGCGCGCAGGCCAGCACGAGCCACCCGAGCGTCCACGCGTAGATCGCGGCCGCGAGCTTCGGCAAGCGTCCCACCGGCCACCAGGTGATGCCGACGAGGGCGTCCGTGAGGACCACGGGGCGGATGCCGCGAAGTCGGAGCGCGATGGCGCTGAGCGAGGTCCAGAAGAGCACCTTATTGATGACCACGACGTCGGGCTTCTCCTCTTCCACCAGACGGCGGACGAACCCCGCGAACCCGAACGCGATCCCGTAGTTCCAGGGATCCGGCAGGAAGACGTCTTTGCGCCGATGGATCGTCAGTGTCGGCGAGACGCGCTCGGTTCCCGTCTGCGAACCCATGCACGCCACCGTCACCGTATGCCCCAGCCGCTGCCAAAGCTCGGCCAATTTCACGCTGGAGACCATCCAGCGATGATTTTCTTTCCAGTAGGGACTGACGAGCAGGATGTTCATGCAGTGGTCAGGAGGCCTTCTTTTTCTCCTCTTCCGGCAGGGTCATTCCCACATCGCGCATGGCCAGCATGCGGACGATGCGCGCATGTCGCTGCTCCAATTCTTCCAGACGAATGACCAAATAGAACACCATGAAGAAGAGGATGCCCACGAACGTCACGATGGCGGCGTCCTGGTGGTTGCCGATGCCCGTGACGAGCGAAAGGTAGGAGACGAGGTTGGGCTTGAGAGCCAGAAGGGCCACGGCCGCCCAGAAGAGCATCCAGAAACACGCCTCCGTCAGGGTCTTCTTGCGGCGGAAAAACAGGTTCCACGCGTACGCCACCGCCACGATGGAGATGAGAGGCACGACGATTTGGTACGGGGTGAGCGTCATGGGGAGGACACAGTCTAACGTAGGAAGGTGCGAAGGAGAATCTTCAATGCGGTGCGCACGCCGCTGCCGAAGGATTGGCCCTTGGCCATCGTGTACTCGGAATACAGGACTTTCGTGGGGATTTCCGCGATCCGCCAGCGATGGATGGCGGCCTCCCGGACGATCTCGGTGCAGAATTCGAACCCTCGCATCCGCAGATCCACCTGCTTCAGCGCCTTGGGGCCGAACACCTTGAATCCGCACTGGCTGTCCGCCGCCCAGATGCCCGTTGCCACGAACGTCACGATGTTTCCGATGGCGTTGAACACCCGCCGGATAGCCGGGATCTTATTCTTCTGCCCGAACCGGTTGGCGAATACGATGTCGGCGGCGCCGTCCTTGATGGGCTGCAACAACTTGGGGATGTCCTTCGGATCGTGCTGACCGTCGGCATCCAGCGTGATCAATGTCGTCGCCCCCTGCAGACGCGCCACCTCGATGCCCGTCATCGTCGCGGCGCCGGCGCCGGCGTTCTGAGGATGGCGGATCACCGTTGCTCCGGCCGCGGCGGCCACGTCCCCCGTCTTGTCCGTCGATCCGTCATCCACCACGATCACGCAATCGGCGAAAGCCCGGGCGTCTTTCACGACGGATCCCACGCGCTTCTCCTCGTTGTAGGCGGGAATGACGATGGCGATCATGACGGAACGGCGAAGAGGATGTCCGGGGCATTGTACGTCCGAAACGCCTCTGCCGGAAGCCGGAATCTCAGGGTAGGAGCACGTACGCCACGCCCGCCGAGGGATCGTTCACCAGCAGCTGCATCCTCGACGCGGGGTTGTTCAGGAAGTCCACGAAGGCGTTCACCTTCTTGTGGAGCGAACCCTCCTGGTCTCTCTCGATCGTCGCCGTGTTCGTGTCGAAGATGATGCTGTTGAAGCCCAGCGCCTGGAGGCGGCGCACGGTCAGTTCGGGATTCCGTTCCTGGTAGAGACAGTTGAACACGTCCAGCTGATGATCCGTGATGCCGATGACCTGGAGGTTCTGCGGGATGAAGTACGGGATGAACGTCCCGACGCGGTACAGGTACGGCCGCTCGGGCAACTGTTCGTAGCGCTGCATCACCACCTGTCGGATGTTGTCGTAATGCGGAACGGTGCGCAGGCGCAACGCCTCCGCGGAGATCTTCCCGATGGGGTACTCGATGAGATTGTTCTGCTGGTCGAACTGCCACATGCGCATGTTCAGCGCGATGAGGATGGAACACCCGATGAAGAACCACGCGGCGGCCCTGTTCGGCGCGTCCGGCGCGTATGCCACGAGCGCTTCCAGCCCGATGACCAGGCCGAGGAAAATGCTGAGGCCGTACCACGGGACGCCGTTCGCCAGGAAGACCCACTGCAACAACATGAACCCGCTCGCGATGAGCAGCCACCGCAGCCAGCGGCCTCGCCTCGTCCACACGAACGGCACCAAGAGAACCAGCACGACGAGCAGCAAGGCGGGAATGGTCGTCACGTAGTATCCGGCAGAGTCCACGTTCATGACCGTGCGCCACGGCAGGGTCAGATAATGCCCCCACCCGCCCGAGAAGCCCCAGTAGCGATCCAATTCCTCGGTGCTGCCGGTCGGCTTGCATGCTGGATCTTCCGGATTGATGGCCAATTCGGGCGGCAGCGTCTTAATGGGCTGGCCGTAGTCGCGCACGTTGGGATCGTTCTTGTAATTGATGGTCGGCGTGAGATTGTTCACGGCCGAGAGCTCCAGGCGGGGCACCAGTTGTCCGCGCTGGATGTTGTTGTGAAGGATCCATGGAATCACCGTCACCGCGATAGCGGCGACGAAGACCCCCACGGGACGGAGCGCGGACGCCACAGCGCCGCGACGGCGGATGGCGGCGTACCCGAACCCGGCGATCATGCCGACGAGCGACACGACGATGACCGCCGTGCGCAGGGATCCTGGGTCGGACACTGCTCCGGCGATGCGCGTGGCAATGCCGGTGACGTCCAGCGTCCCCTGGAACAGGAACGCGAGCACGCCCAGGAAGATCACGCCGAGAGCGGCGGCCCAGTGGGCCATGCCCAAGACGATCAGGAGGACGGCCAGGATCACCATGATGGCCGTCGGTTTCATCGCGAAGGAGAAGCCGAGCAACACTCCCGAGAGGATCCACCAGCTCCACCGGACGGGTCTGGACTGAGTCGCATCCGGCTCTTCATCATCGGATCCGAAGATCGCCTCGAACGCGCAGAGCATGCCCAACGCGCCCGTGGTGAACACCGCGTTGTCGATCTTCATGTCCGCGAACGAGAAGTGCCCGACGAGCGGCAGGACGTAGTACAGCACGGCCGCCAGGAGGCCGTTTCGCGGGCCGATGAAGCGCTGTCCGAAGAAGATCACGGTCAGGACGGCGAGAAGCCCCGCCATCCAGTTGATGAGCATGGAGGCCGTGGCGCCGAAAATGCTGTCGTAACCGAAGAGCAGGAATCCGAGCGACGTGATGTACTCCCACTGGAACGGCGACATGGAGAAGATGAACTCCCCGTAGCTCACCAGCAGCCTGGGGCGATTCAGATAGCTGCCCAGGTCATCCCAGCCGATGGGGAACGGGCGGACGACGGTCAGGAAATTCAGCGCGAGGTACGACACGAGCAGCCATCCAAGCAGGATCCGCACGTCATACCAGGTGCATTCCACGCTCCATTGATGATCCCGGAGTCTGCGGAGCCATGCCAAAGAACTGCGATAGCACGCCACAGGCACAGCCAGCATCAAGACCCAGCCCGCGTTCGCCGTGAAGATGCCCAGCACCGCCAGGGTCCAGAGGAGCACGATCCATCCGCATGCACCCAGCACCAATGACAGAACGGACTCACCCAGGAAGGTGCGGGGGCGGATGCGGAGCAAGGAAAGGAGTGCTCCGCCGAGCGCGAGGAATTCAAAGAGGAGGAGGCCGATGAACAGGACCTGCGAGAGAACCCGCCCGAAGAACGCCTTCTGGATGCATACGCCGGACAACTGATAGAGCGGGACTCCCGGTTGGAATGTCCCGATTTCCAGCAGACAATTCTGATCCTTGAGATCGGCAACGTTGTTCTGCAACGCCCGAAGCGCTTGTTCGTCCGTGGATTGGTACACCTGCGGCGAGGGCTCCACGACGTACCGCATGGGCAGCGATCCGGATTCCCCTCCGAAGCTCTGCACGGTGAAGAGCAACCACAGCGAGCCGACGAACAGGGCGATCAAATGCCACGGACGCATCTCCATGCGGATCCCTCCCCTTCCGTTCTTCAACCATTGCCATCCCAGGAGGATGAGGAGACCCACCACCGAGAGGATGGCGTAGGAGAGCAGAGGCGACAGGCGCGTAAGCGTGTGTCCGATGAACGACGGGAAACCCTGCATGCCTCGGCAGAGCAGGATTTTCTGCGCGCACAAACCGCCGGACGATCCGCAGGCCTCCAGCTCCGCAGGACCGCCGCAGGTCGCATCGATGTCATCCTGCACGCCGTCCGAGAACAGCACGGCGCCGTGCACCGGCACCCCGACGTACGTCAGCAGCGAGTGCCCACCCCAGACGAGGAGTGTAGCGAACAGGGCGATGGAGAGGATTTGGATCGTCTTCTGCTGCATCGTGTCCGTCAGGGTACCAAAGTGTCGCCGGAAAGACACCCGGTTTTCCGCTCTCTTCTCTGATGACCGGCCTCGCCGGGTGCTATGCTGTGCGTCCCCATGACCTTCGACGTCGCGGCCATTCGCCGGGAATTCCCTCTGCTCTCGACTTCCGTCGACGGGCGTCCCGTCGTGTACCTGGACGGAGCCGCCACGACGCAGAAACCCCGGGCGATGCTGGACGCGATGGATGAGTTCTACCGAACCCAGAATGCCAACCCCCACCGCGGCATGCACCCCCTCGCGGAGGCGGCCACGGTCGCCTACGAAGACGCCCGGAAAACCGTCGCCACGTTCGTGAACGCCGCACGGCCCGAGGAGATCGTCTTCACGAAGAACTGCACCGAGGCGTTGAACCTGGTCGCGAAGACAGTAAGCCGTCACTGGAAAAAAGGTGATGCGGTTGTGGTCACGACGATGGAGCATCACAGCAACATTGTTCCCTGGTTGCAGCTGAAAGAAGAGAAAGGCATCGACGTCCGATGGGCGGAGACGGATGCGGAAGGCCACATCAGTCGCTCCTCTCTCCACAAGATTTTCGCGGACGGAAAAGTACGCATGCTCGCCATCACCGCGCAGAGCAATGTGTTGGGTGCCTGCCCTCCTTTAACCGACATCATTGATGAGGCGCACGCCGGTGGGGCCCTCGTCACGGTCGACGCGGCCCAAGCGGCGGCGCACGGCCCCATCGACGTCCAGGATTTGGGCTGCGACTTCCTCGCGTTCTCCGGACACAAGGTCTACGGGCCCACGGGCATTGGGGTTCTCTACGGCCGCCATGATCTCCTCTCTGCCCTGCCTCCATTCTTGGGCGGCGGGATGATGATCCAAACCGTCGAACGGGATGGCTTCTCCCCCGCCGACGTCCCCGCGCGCTTCGAAGCCGGATCCCCACCCGTGGCCGAGGCCGTCGGTCTTGCCGCCGCCATTCGCTGGCTCCGGCAATTCCGATGGGAGGACATCCGGAAGCATGAAGAGCGCCTGCTCTCCCTCGCCATCGAAGAACTGTCAGCCGTGGAAGGCCTGCGCATCCTCGGCCCGTCCTCCGTGGAAGAGCGATCGGGCTGCATCAGCTTCGTCATCGACGGCGTGCACCCACACGATCTCACGGAAATCATCGGACGGAAGGGCATCTGCCTCCGCGCCGGGCATCACTGCACGCAACCGCTCCACCGGGCGCTCGGCATCGTCGCGTCGTCGCGCGTGTCGCTGGGGATCTACAACAATGAAGAGGACATCCGGGCCGTCGCTCCGGCTTTGCGCGAGGCTATTCGCACTCTCACCGCCTGACGATGGATTTGTACGCCGAGAACATCCTCGATCACTTCAAACATCCGCGTCACAAGACGCCGGTTGCTTCGCCGTCGGCGGAGCACGAGGAGATCAACCACAGCTGCGGTGACGCCGTGAAGCTGCAGATCCGCCTGGAGAACGGCGCCATCGCGGAGCTCGGCTGGAACGGCCAAGGCTGCGCCATCAGCCAGGCGGGCATGTCGATCCTCTCCGAGGAATTAACCGGCATGAAGACGGAGGATGCGGAGACCATCACCCAAACGCACGTCCGCGAACTGCTGGGCGTCCCGGTGGGACCCCGCCGGTTCAAATGCGCGCTCCTCGGATTGCATACGCTCAAGAACACCCTGCGCATCGCACGGGGCGAGCAGCCGCAGAGCTGGACGGAGACGGTGGGTTCGGAAGATGGAGCCGCCCACGGGAATTGAACCCGTGACCCCCTCCTTACCATGGAGGTGCTCTACCTCTGAGCTAGGGCGGCTTGGTTTGTACGCTCGGGGGAGTGTACTAGGTTGAAAGGGCCAGACAAGGCTTCTTCAGGCCGTTTTCAAAGGAGTAGAATGCTCCCCATGTCCGAATCCCCCACCCCTCCACCAGAGGACGTTGCCACTACCCGCGGCTACAGTGAACCGCCCTCATGGCATTTGAAGCAGCTCGGTTCCTGCTCGTCCGATGATCTTGGAGGAAGCCTGTCTGCGACGCACGCCACCGAGTCGTGTGAGACTCCGGATGCTATCGGACCTGTCGTGGCCAAGACGCGCGCGGGACTTTCCTTGCGCGTGCTGCCCAACACCTAAACACGGCAACATCGTAAGGACGCACGTGCGACTTCGTCGTGGGAAGTGTTCTCATTTCTTCCCCCTCGTTCCCATGGCAGACATGAACCCCCATGAAGCGGCCCAGGAGTTGGCGCACAAGACGCTGCTCCCGCACCCCTTCAAGAAGAAGAAAGCAGCGCGCGTCCTCGCCGAAGCTCGACACCGTCGTGCCAGCGCTTCTCGCGGTCGTAGCCTCCAGAGCCGCACTGGGCGCTCGCTCCAGTCTCGCGCAAAGTCGGGCGCCAAAGCACGTCGTTCCGGCAAGGTCAGCAGGGCGCGCACCGGGCGCACCTCCGCTTCCATGCGCAACAAGCGCGCAGGCAAAACGCGCGGCCGCACGACGGCACGTCGATCTCGCCGTTGAACCCGCAATGAAAAGGGAGCCCTACCGGCTCCCTTTTTTTTGTTCCTCGGAATGGCATCACGGATTCGTCGTGGCCGTGAAGGTGACGATGGCCTTATACGTGTCCGTGGGCTGGATTTTGTTCGCGCCGACTTTCACGCGGAATCCCACGTACTGCACGTCGCCTCCTGCGGTCGTGGCGGTCGATCGATTGGCAATTTCCACCGTGGATCCGGTTGCCACATTCAACCACGTGTCGGAAGCGCCGTCGGAGCCCCAGGTCATGGAGCCTCCGCCGGTCGTGGTGGACGTGGAGGAAAGACGCGCGGCCCAGCGGGAATCGGACGCGCCGACGGTGAATTGCTCCGGCGTGTTCGGAGTTGCCGGCGTGTATGCCAGGATCTTGTTGCTCGTAGTTTTGAATCCGTTCAAGTGACCCGTCTGCGTGCGGGCACCGGCGGCACCCGTACCGGTCGTCACCCTCCAGCCGAAGCTGTAGCCCGTGGAGTTGTTCACGACGACCGTACAGACCGCCGCATGCGAGGCATTGAATCCGCCGGAGTCCGTATCCCCCGTTCCGCTGATGGTGCCCAAGCTCACCGTGCCGGTGCAGTTATTGCCGATGGTGGAATCCACGACCAGCGATACTGCGCTGTTCGACGTGGAATCCACGGCATGCGTGAGGATCGGTTCCATGAAGACGAGGCTCATGGCACACAAGCACAGCGAGAGGAAGTACGCACGGAGTGTGAGGCGAGGGAGTGTCATGTGTGTGGGCGTTTTCTACTTTTCTATATTATACAATAATTTTACATATTTATCAAATATAGATATCTTGGTATTTCCTGAACAGCGAACGAAAAACCCCTCCGGAGGGAGGGGTGGAGATGCGTGCGTTGAAGGACCGCTTAGTTGGTCGTGGCCGTGAAGACCACGATGGCTTTATACGTGTCGGTCGGCTGGATCTTGCTGGAACCGATGATGGCACGGAAGCCGATCAGCTGCGTATCTCCCGCGAAGGACGTCGCAGTGGAGCGGTTGGAGATGGTCACCACGGAACCCGTAGCGACGTTCAGCCAGGTATCAGAGGCACCGTCGGATCCCCAAGAGATCGCACCACCCGGAGTGGTAGACGTGGAGGAAAGACGCGCGGCCCAGCGGGAATCGGAGGCACCGACGGAAAGGGTTTCCGGCGTACCGGCGACGGCCGGCGTGTAAGCACGAATGACGTTCGACGTGGTCTTATAACCGTTCAAGTGACCCGTCTGCGTGCGGGCGCCAGCGGCTCCCGTACCGGTCGTTACCCTCCAGCCCAAGGAATATCCTGTGTAGTTGTTCGTAGAAATGGTGCAAGTGGCGGCATGTGCCGCGTTGAATCCACCAGAATCCGAATCACCCGTACCCGTAATCGTTCCCATGGATACCGAGCTCGTGCAGGAGTTGGAGATCGCTGCGGCAACCGTCAGCGTGACCGCCGTGTTGCTGGAAGAGTCCGCGGCCATTCCCCGGAAAGGTTCCGCGAGGACCAGGACCATGGCGTAGAGCGCAACAGTGGCAGCAATGCCAACTGTTACAACGCGCAGTCCGCGGCCGGGAAGGAGAACGGTATTCATAAGGTTTTTGTGGATGTTGTAAACATTATAGTCCATTTTTGTGTTTTTTGCAAGGGTCAATAAAAGCCATTAGTCGGCGGATTCTGGCGGGTTTACGACGGCTACAGGCTCAGGAGATGGTGCAATAGCAGATGGCGAAGGCTCGGGCGCGGGAGTCTCGGCAGGCGGCGTCTCCGCCGTCGGCTCTTCCGGAACGACTTCCGGCGTCGTCTCGGAGGGCGTTTCCTCCGTCGGTACCCCCTCCTCTACTGGCGGATCCGTCACGACCGGCTCCTCAGTGGGAACTTCATTCACCGGATCCGGGGCGGGTGCCGGAGGATCGTCCTGCGGCAACGGCATGGAGTCGATTTCCGGGAGGTTGTCGAGCGTCACGACGTCCACCGTCTCCTCACGGGCGGTTTTCGGGTCGTCCGTGGCGAGGGCCACCCAGGAGAAGGTGATCTTCTCCGTCGCGGGATCCTTCAAGCGGATCGTGAAGCCCGTGCCCGATGCCTTCGAAACGGCGTAGAGGACGGGCACATCCGGAGAGGCGGAGACTACCGGCGTGGACGTGAAGCCCGTGCCGAAGTGCACCGTGACGGACGTTTGGCCTTCCTTGAGTTCGGCATACCCCGCCTGGCGGCCGCTGACGATCAGTTCCCCACGGACCCGGACGTCCTTGAGGACGGCCAATCCATCGATGGTCACGTCTCCGAGGACGCGGAGCGCCCCGCGGACGGTCAAATCCTGCAGGGAAAGGCTGGAGCCTTCACCGAAGATCAGGGATCCGGCATTCAGGTTCAATGACCCGTTCACCGTCAGGGATCCGCGGACAGCGGCGTCTCCGGCGATTTCCGCCGTGCTGGCCGTCACTCCCCCGTGCACGAGCAGGTCGCGCGACACTGCGATGTCCGCCGCGAAGAGAGAGCGGATGGTCGCGCCGCTATTCACCACAAGCATCTGGGAGATGAGCGTGTTCGAGATCGTCAGAGACCCCGTCACCGTACCCGGCATGGGACCGGATGCGAGCGTGCCGCTGCCGATGCGCGCGAGGATCATGTCGTCGATGCGCTGAGCGAAGCCCGGGGATGCCAGCTGGCGGCTGACCTCCAGCGTGACGCCCGTGGCGACCTTCGCCCGCAGGTCCACGATGGCGCCCGAGAGAGTGAGATCACTGGATTTGAGGGATGACACGGCACTGACGGTGGCTCCGGAAAGAGTATCCACGTTGTGATCCAAGGCCTTGATGCCTTCCACGAGCACGGCCGAGAGCTTGGCATAGCTGACGCCCAGATAGCCGTTGTCGTTCTCGATGACGAGTTCCGGGAACACTTCGGCCACATCCTGCGCGATGAGACCCAGCTGACGGCCGTCCTTCGCATGTCCTGGCTGGAGTGCCTTGTAGGTGTCGTTCCAGTCGTACGTGACGCCGTTCAGCTTGGAGATCTTCGTGAGGACGTCGGTCTCCAGCGAGAGAATGTTCATCTTCAAGCGACGGTCCGAGAAGCTGTTGCAGTTGGTGACGAGACCGTTGCTGTAGTCGATGTTCTCACAGCCCGAGTTGCTCTGTCCGTTGCTCTGCAGGTAGCCATTGGGGTTATTGTAATACGCTGGGTCCGATTCGCTGTTGATATAGCCGTTCGGGTTGTTGAAGTAGTACGGATCGCTCTCGGAGGAAATGCCGCCGTTATCGTCGGTGTCGCAGTAAATGTAGCCCGAACCGTCCGTGGCGAGAACGCTGCTGCCGTTACAGTTCTGGATGGAGGAATTGGTGATCTGGAACGTGTAGGCGCTCATCACGCTGCTGATGTTTCCGTTCAGGGCGAACATGCTCCCGTTCGTATCGGCTGAGAAGTTTCCGTTGCCGATATTGAGGTTGTAACCGTAGAAATTACTCGAGTACACCGTCGACCACAGAGAGGAAGATGACCCGATGTCATAGGTGGAACTGGTAAGCGGGAGCATGCTAGAACCGATGTTGCCGCTGAAGACGGCGTAGTTGTTGAAGGTGATGGACCCGGCCGTACCGTCGATCGTCAGCTCCGGGGTGCCGTTGTTGTTGGCATCGAAGCGGAACTGGCGATTGCCCGTGTAGTACTTGATCGTTCCACTCATGGCGGTCGTTCCCATGTTCAGCGTGCCTCCGGAGAGATAGAGATCCCTCCAGCGCAGCGCGGATGTGCCGAGATCGTAGGTGACGTTCGCCGTCGGGATGAGATGGCTGCCCACCTTGCCCGCCCACAGGATGGCGCCGGACATCGTCCCGGCCACGTCCAAGGTGGCCTGCGGATCCATCTTCAGGATACCTACGCGGTGCTGCGCCGTGACGCCCGCCGTTGCCGACACCTTGCCATACACCGTGAGGATGGGATTGCCGTTGAGCTGCGCTGTGTAGCTCTCCACCGTGCCAGAGGAAGCTGAGGTGCTCACGGGCAGATCGGCCCACGAGACGACGCCGGCGTCCGTATCGAAGCTCATGGCGCCGAGACGGAGGTTGTCGATAGTCGTTACGCCCGAGGCGGCATTGTGCATGAGTGCACCGGATGCGACCGTGATGCCGCCGTTGATTTCCAGCTTGTTCGTGGGCGTGGACGTCCCAATGCCTACGTTGCCGTCGCCCAGGAAGTAGCTGTGCTGGCCCGCATTGTTAATGATGAGCGGTCCGCTCGTCGACGTAAACCCATACGTGGAGGTGACGGAGCTGAAGCTTCCGTTCCCGCTGAAGTAGCCGTTCACGGCAGAGATATCCCCGCTCAGGTTGAGGTTGTTGGCATTCACTTCCCCAATCCACGAGTAGCTGCTGTACAGCGAGCTGAAACTGCCCGTGTCGGCGCTGACCGTTCCCGAGAAATATCCGTTCAGCCATCGCTGGCTCGGAGAGCCGACATGGTAGGTCGCATCGGTGATGGGGAGCATGTCGCTGCCGATGTTGCCGTTGAAGACGGCGTAGTTGTTGAAGGTGATGGACCCGGCCGTGCCGTCGATGGTCAGCTCCGGCGTGCCGTTACTATCGGCGTCGAAGCGGAACTGGCGTTCGCCCGTGAAGTACTTGATGGAACCGTTCAGGGACGCGGTACCCATGTTCAGCGTGCCTCCGGAGAGGTACAGGTCCCGCCAGCGCAGCGCGGATGTGCCGAGATCGAGGGCATTGGTAGTGGTCGGAACCAGGTGGTTGCTGACGCGCGTGGTGTAGAGCGTGGAACCGGAGATGGTTCCGACCACGTCCAGCTTCGCCTTCGCGCTGGTCGTGTTGATACCCACGTTGCCAGCGGAATCGATGCGCAGGCGTTCGCTGCTGTTCGTCGTGAAACCAAGAATGCCGGAGCCCGGACGGAAAATGCCGGTATTCTGCTGGTTCACGAAGGCGATGCCCGGGTTGCTGGCGGTGCCGTCATTGAAGAACGCGCTGCCGCCGACGTTAAGCCCTTGGCTGAAGCGACCGACGTTCGCATGTACATCTACCTCAGACTTGATGTCACCGGCCACGTGCAGCTTGAAGTTGGGAGTGCCCGTGCCGATACCCACGTTGCCGCTGGCGCCGCTGACATAGAGCTTATTGAGACCAATGTTGATGCCGGACGACGTGCGGAGGATGGAACCGGAGATGGTCCCCACCACCTCCAGCTTGGCGTCGCTGTTGTTCGTCGTGCCGATGCCGACGTTGCCGGTCATCGAGACGTTGCCGGTAGACACGATGCCGTTGACGCCGATGTTTCCGGAGCCATCGAAGTAGTAGCTGGTACCGCCGCCGATACGGAGCGCCGAACCGGAAATGGTTCCTAGTACCTCCAGTTCGGCGTTGTTCGGTGCCGTCTTGATACCGACGTTGCCCGTGTACTGCGCTGTGGAGGCGAAGGTAACCGCCCCGTTGAAGGTGGCCGTGCCGTTCACCATGAGACCGCGTCCGGACATCGTGCCGATCACTTCCAGCTTCGCGTCAGTCGGCACAGACGTGCCGATGCCGAGGTTGCCCGATCCGACGAGGTAACTGTCGCTGTTCGCCGTGATCTGCAGGGGGCCCGATGCGCTGATCGTGCCGTTCGAGTCCAGGAAGATGTTGCTGCCGTTCACGTTGATGCCGTACGTCGACTGGATGGAGCTGAAGGCGCCGTTCTGAGCGTTAATGTTCCCTGCTGCATCCCATCCCGCAATGCCATTGACGTCGAGAGACGTAACATACGCGCTTCCCAGAACCGAGTAGTTGGAATAGACGGAGCTGAAGTTGCCGGTGAACCCGCTTACGGTTCCCGTGACGGTGAGATGAGAACCGGAAATCGTGCCAAGCACTTCCAGATCGGCATTGTCGGGTTCTGTCTTGATGCCTACGTTGCCGCCCATGAATCTCACATGGTTCGTCGTACGATCCAGCTCGATGAGCGCGGTTTTCGTATCGTTGCTGACGGCCATGAAGTAGCCCTTCCCGTCGACGCTCTGATCCAACGCGAAGTCGAAACCATACGCGGCGTTGTTGCTCTGTCGGATGGCGAGGGCGGATTTCACGGAATCATCCGGAGCGGCGATCTGCAGGAGACCTTTGTTTACGGTCGTGAGACCGATACCCACGTTGCCACCGCCCGTGAAGTAACTGTCGTTGGTGCTCGTCACCTGGAGGAAGCCGTTGGTGGAAATGTTTCCCGTCTGCGAGATGGAAAGCTTGCCGCCCCCGACGGAGAGCGTCGTTCCGGAGATGGCGCCAAGCACCTCCAGTTCCGCGTTGTTCGGCGTCGTTTTGATACCCACATTGCCCGTGTACTGGGCTGTGGACGCGAAGGTGACGGCGCCATTGAAGGTGGCCGTGCCATTGATGACGAGGGCAGAACCGGAGATGGTACCCAAGACATCCAACTTGGTATGTGCGGAGGTCTTTCCGATAGCGGTATTGCCCATGAAGTAGTTGTTGCCTGCTCCGTTCTGCGTAATCAACGCACCGGAGATGGTGCCGACCACTTCCAATTTCGTCTTCGGCTTGCTGACACCGATACCCACGTTGCCGCTGGCACCGCTGACGTACACCAGTCCGCCGGCGAGCGTCGCACCGGAGGAGACGCGAAGCGTGGAGCCAGACACAGTGCCCATGACCTCCAGGGCGACGCCGGACTTGGCAGTCGTCGTAGAGGACAGGAGCCCGTTGGTGGTGATGATGACGCCGCCGGAGACGGTCAGCGGCGCCGGAGCATGGAGCGTCTTGATGCCGACGTTGCCCATGAAGGTGCCCGCCAGCGATCCGGAGGAGATGACGGAGAGAGGCCCGCGGCTCAGGATCCCACCAACGCCCACATCCAGACTTCCCATGACGTGCATGCTGCCTTGCGTGAACACATCGTTGCGAATCTGCAGCGTTCCTGCCTCCAAAGAGTGGATGGTGGCGGACGTCGTCTCGAATCCCGAGATGTCATACACCTTCATCGTGGCGCTGTTGTAGAGCGGCACATAGGCGTAATGGCCGGCAATGGCCAACCCTGCTGTGTCGGACGATCCGCCGACGGTCACCGTGGAAACTTGGCGAGGCGCCGTGGGAACCGAGACGTCGATCACCTTCAGTTCCGTACCCGCGGTCACGTAGAGGTATCGGCCAGAAATGAAGAGACCGCCGATCGTCGCGCCCATGGAGAGCGAGCCCACTTCACTGGCGCTCGCGGGGTTCGCGACATCGTACACGCGCATCGTGCTGCCGGCGCCCAAGTACGCGTAGCGGCCGGAGACCTGGATGAAGTTCGGAGCGCCTGTCACGCTTGGCTGGGAGACTCGCTTGATGTTGGTCGGATCCTCGATATCGAGGATCTGCAAGTTATTGCTGGAGCCCGCACCGTAGAGGTAGCGGCCTTGGATGACCATCTGGCGAACTTGCTGACTGCCGAGGTTGAAGGTTTGCCGGACCACAGGAGCGGCCGGGTTCGATACGTCGATGACGCTGATCGTCGTGTCCAAGATATTCGTGACGTAGGCGGTGCGGCCGGCCACGGCGATGTATCCGGGCACGCTGCCGAGGGTCGTCGTGCTCATCAGGCGCAAGCGGCGGGGATTGCTGACGTCGAAGATCTGCATCGAGCTGCCGTTCCAGTTCGCGACGTAGGCGTACTGACCACTGATCGCCACCTGGTGCGGGTTGCTGCCCGTGGATCCCGAACCCACGAGAACCGGCGTCTGGGTCGTCACGTCGTAGACCTCGATCCTGTTGGATCCGTACACCGGAACGTAGGCGTAGCGCCCCTGGACCACGACGTCGCGCGGATTGCTGCCCGTGGTCACGGAACCCGCCAAAATGGGGGCGCGGTACGCGAGATTCACGAGATTGCCATTGAAGGTACCCGTACCCGTGACGACGAGCGTACCGCTGGAGCGCAGTTGATTGCTCGCATGGACGACTGAACCGGAAGCCGTGCCCGCCACTTCCAACTTCGCGTCGGACGGCGTCGTGGTACCAATACCAAGGTTGCCCATGAGGTAGTTCAGACCCGCGCCGTTCTGGGTGATGAGCGAGCCGGAGATCGTGCCGACCACTTCCAACTTCGTCTTGGGACTGCTCAAGCCGATACCGAGATTTCCGCCACCCGTGAAGTAGCTGTTATTCGATGTCGTCGCCTGGAGGGATCCGTTCGTGGAGATGTTGCCATTGGCGTTGACGCCGAAGTTGCCGCCTCCCACATTCAGAGAGCCGAACGTGCCCTGGCCGATGACGTTCAAGGAAGAACCGGAAATCGTTCCCAACACCTCCAGCTCAGCGTTGTTCGGCGTCGTCTTCACTCCGACGTTTCCGCTGTACTGGGCCGTGGAAGCGAATGTGACGGCGCCATTGAAAGTGGCCGTACCGTTCACCATCAATCCCCGGCCGGACATCGTGCCGATGACTTCGAAGCTCGTTTTCGGCGAGGAAGTCCCGATACCGAAGTTGCCTCCTCCGATGATGTAGTTGTGGGTGCCGGAGTTGACTTGCAGAGCGCCATTCAACGTAGAGGCCCCGTTCACCGTCAGCGCATAGCCGGACATGGTGCCATTCACCTCCAACTTGGCATCAGGGTCCGCATTGCCGATACCCACGTTGCCGTCTACGCCCTTCACCGTGAAGTAGTTTGTCGTGATGTCAGAGGCAAGAATATTGAAATCGTACGGCGTGCCGCTGTACCCACCCGGCACCATCTCGATCTGCCCGTCCGTGACAAGCTGGATGATACCGCCGATATTCTGGAGCGCGGCAGCCGTGCCGCCGATGTTGATGGAATTGGTCGCGTTGATGCTTCCGTTCACATCGAGCGTTGTCGTCGGAGTGGCCGTCCCAATCCCTACCCTGCCCTCCACGATGAGACCGCTGTACGGCGCGTTGGTACCGACGTAGTTCCTGCCGATCACAACGCCCGAACCTACTTCCAAGCCCGCTCTGCCCAGGTCCGTAGCCGGGCCATTCGTCGTTACCTGCAATTGCCCGAGAACGGACGATGTCTGGCCCTGTAGGTAATTGGCACTGACCCAGTTGGTGGAATAGACATTACCCGCGTACAGGTCTCCGTTCTGATCGAAGACATACTCTCCGCCGCGTACATACAACCCTCCGCCGGACATCGTGCCATTGACCTCGAAATTCGCCTGGTCCGCCGTCGTCAGGATGCCGACGTTTCCGTTGAACCGTGAGGTGCCGTTGATCACGAGTCCGCGGCCGGACATCGTGCCGATCACTTCGAGCTTCGCGTCCCCGGCGGAAGCGCCGATCCCGACATTGTTCGCGACGGCCATCGTTCCCGTGAAGTTCGCGTTGGTCGAAATCGTCTGGCCGTTATAGGTACCACCCGTCACTGCGCCAGTGACATCCAACGTGGAATTCAGCGTCACAGCACCAGTCACGAACATCGTGCCGTTGACGGAGAGTGTCGTTCCTCCGATGACGTTTCCAGCGATAGCCACTTGATTGCCGTACGTAGCGTTGTACAGCGCCTTCAGGGCATTGCTCGAAACGCCGGTAGATCCGTCAGAGGGGTTCAGGCTGATTGGACCGCCTTCATAGGTAATGCTTCCCTTATCCCCTCCGGTGCCTTTGAACACCAAACCCGGCTGGGAACCTGCCCCGCTCGGATTTGCCGCCTTGATCGTAATACCATCTCCTTGGGAGGTGCCGGACATGACTACCTCCAATGAATCGCCCGGAGAGGCCGTTCCGATACCCACGCGGTTGTTCGTCGCATCGACGACGAGCGTCGTGGTATCGACCACGAGCGTGTTTCCCGGGCTGCCGCCGGCCACCGTGATGAGCAGAGCACCCGTCATGGTGTCGCCGCTCGTATTCACGTAGCGGCTGTCCGCGCTGGTCGACGTGAACGCCGTGCCGCAGGAGGTGACGCCATTGGCGTTCGTGACGACGACGGAACAGCTCTTAAGACCGGAAACGGTGAGGGACGAGCCGGAGATGGTGCCAGCGACATCCAATTTCGCATGAGGCACAAGGCTCCCAATGCCTACGTTCCCATTGAAATAAGCGGCAGCGTCCACCGATGTACCCACTCCAGGAGTATTCACGTACAGGCCATACGCAGTGGTTACGTTTGAACCGCCCGTTTTTGTCGGCGCATCCACCTGCAATCCCGTGTAGCTCGACCACGTGCTGTTCACCGTGATGGCGTTATGGATAATGCTGCCCACTCCAAAGGAAGAACCACTTAGGGTGACGTTATTGATCGTTCCGTAGACATCTCCTCCCGTTTGAATGCCGTCCACATGGAAGCGGGTCTTGCCGAGTCCGTACTGATTATCACCCAGAATATTCACTGCCCCCAGAACATTGGCTGTCCCGTTGACGCGAAGTGCGGAACCGGAAATCGTGCCAACGACATCCAGTTTTGCCTTGGGAGTTGTCGTATTAATACCCAAGTTCCCGCTCGTATTGATTCGCATCTTCTCGCTGTTTCCCACCAAGAAGCCCAAATCAACGCTTTCATAGGTTCCGATGTCACCGACACCACTTCCGTGATTCGGGAAAATACGCATCGTCACGCCGCCCTGTTGGACGCTCAAACCGTTGTCCTTGCTGAAGCTGAGCGTGTCGCCGCCGCTCGTGTCACGGACGCGCAGGAGAGCAAGCCCTGAGATGAGGTCTTGGTAGCCTTCCACCAAACCGCCTACGGCGAGACGCCCCAAGATCGTGCCTGTGCCGGTAACGCTCAATGAACCGCTCGACGTGAGGAGATGCTCTGCATGAAGAACACGGCCAGATGCGGTGCCGGTCACCTGCAAGCCAATGCCGCTCAATTGAATTCTGAGAGCACCCGTCATGGTGTCGCCACTGGTATTCACGTAGCGATTATCGGCGGTTGTTTGGGTGTACGCCGTTCCGCAGCTGGTCACGCCGTTGCCGTTCGTGACGACCATGGAACAGCTCTTGAGTCCTGAAACGGTAAGAGCTGATCCAGAGATCGTACCAGCCACCTCTAGCTTGCTGTCCGGAGACGTGGTGCCGATGCCCACATTACCGCCGCCCGTAACGAGGAGCACGTTATTGGCATTGGCGTCATTGAGATAAATATTGTTGTCGCTCCCCCACGCTCCGCTGTTGAGTTTGAGGAATCCATTATTGTTATCCCCAACGATGGTTCCAGGAACACCGCTCGTACCGAAGGTCACTGTTCCTAGTACCGAAATGCCTCCAGTGGTCGTGAAGAGACCGGTTTGAGAAATAGATGCGACCGTACTCAAGTGGCCTCGCCACTCCTGCATGTTGCCCGCGCCATCCCCAGTGCGTTGCACGATCAAGCCGACAGAGCCATCGTGCGGATACAGGATATGTGCCTTGCTGGCCGGAGCCGTTGTCCCGATACCCACGTTGCCGCTCGTACCGCTGACATACAGCTTTCCGTTTCCAATATTGGCGCCGGACAACGTCCGGAGAATGGATCCTGAGATCGTTCCCAGGATCTCCAACTCTGCATTATTCGCCGTTGTGAAGATGCCGATGTTCCCATTGAAGGCGGAGGTCCCGTTCACCACAAGAGCCGCGCCGGAGATCGTGCCGACCACATCGAGCGTCGCTTTCGGAGCAGCGGTTCCGACACCTACGCGCTTGTTCGTCGCATCGTAGACGAGACCCTTGGTATCGATGACAAGGATATTTCCGGTAGCAGTGCCGGCCAATTTCTTGACGACGAGAACGCCCGACGACGCGAGCGTCTTCATCGCGAAGATTTTGGAACCGGATGCCGTACCGAGAACGTTCAGGCCCACGCCGTCCGTCTGGATCGTCAGCGTGCCGGAGGCTGTCTGGCTGGTGTCACGGCGCAGGAGCTGCGTGGAATCCAAGCCATCGACGGTGTTGGCGTTGTGCGCGTAGGGCACGGCGCTGAAGCGGCGGCGCGGGGAGAACACTTCCTCGAACGTGCCGTCGTTGCCCGGGTCGAACTCCACCTGGAGGAACAGGTTGTCGGTGTTGAAGTTCACGGAGCCCGTCATGGAAACGACCTCGCCGAGTCGGACCGAGAAGAGACCGCCGGTCATCGTCACTTTGTTGGAACCCGTGCGGGCTTCTTCCCACAGCTTGGTGCCGCTCGTCGCCGCGTCGTAGAGGCGGAAGCGCATGTTGTACGCGCCGTTTCCGACAGCCACTCCCCCGCTCGTGGACACTTTGCCCTGGTACGAGATGGGCGCGTAAATGCCCGCGGCCGCATGAACCGTCTGGATCGTCAGCGGCTCGAGCATGCCCGTGACAATCGAGAGGATCGTGACGCCCAGGAGACGCACGGCGACCGCGCGCTTCCCGTAATCCTGCCGGCGTTGGAGCTGGCGGATACTCACGGTTGCGAGGGGAAATCCATCGACGTTGCATGCAGGGTGGATCCGGAAGCGGCATCGAGGCTCACGGCATCCGGCAGAAGCTGAGCGCGTACGGACTCGCCGCGCTCCCAAGCCACCGTGCCGAACGCCAACGCTCCGAGCGCGAGGTTCGTGAGTACGCTGGCGACGAGCATCGACCTGCGGATGCGCGGCCAGTTCCAGCGACGCATGCGGCAGTAGGCGCAGGCGCACGTCGCGGCATCGGCATGACCAGACAAGGCCAGCATCTGTTCCACGGGCCGGGTTTCACCCAGGCGCTTCTTCCAGTGCAACGGCGTGTCGCCGAAGTACAGACATTCGCGTTCGATAATGCGCGCCACCGTGGAACTAGAGAGCGAGACGCCGGATTCGATGCGCAGGAGTTCCGCAATGCGCTCTTTGCCGAGCAGCGGCTGCGCCTGGCGGTAGCCGCGGATTTTCTCCACGATCTCGGCAGACACGGACGACTGGCGAACGGACTTCGGCTGGTGCGATCGCTCTTCCAGGCTCGTGAGATCGTCCGGATTGAAACGCTTCATCCAGCGATGGAATGTGCCGCGGGTGATGCCGAACTCCGCGCACACGTCGGAAACGGAGCGCCCGCGCTCCAAGTACGCCGCGATCCACGCCGCACGTCCACGTGCCTCAGCACTGAGACCCTGCGCCGTCGCGCGCGCGAGGAGAGTGTTCGATTGGGGGGTGCCGAAGGACGGAGACGGCATGGTCATCGGTGTTTGTGTGTGGTCTTTTTGTGTACCGAGAAATCTTATGATTATAGCAAATTAGAACTTTTTGCGCAATAACCCTGTGAACTTCCAGGGGTACACGCCGGCCTTGTTACCGTCGTCGCTTCCGCGGGTCCGTTCCGGCTCGAGGCGGTCCGGGGGGCTGCCGCCCCGAGGAACGGGCCTTTGGCTTTGCTCACAGCGATCATCGCGTCCCCGATGTCCGAATTTTTCTCCAAATCCCGCTTCCGACGGTGATTGCCAATCTCATGACGATTGTCTCACCTCCATCTGAACTTCTGTGGAGAACCCCACTGAACTTTTTCGGAAGTGAACCTTGCAGGAAGATGTTTTCCAAAAACGCCTAATCTCTTCGAATTTCAACTTCAATGGCGAAAGGAGGTCGAATGCTTGCCATCAAGACAAAAGAGGATGCCATCGATGCTCCGAAGGGTTTTCCACTATCAGACGAAGACATAGACCAATTAACATTAATGTTTTATAATGTACATAACAAAAACTCCATGTCCCCTCGCTCTCACGACCGGCGCGAAGGCGCAATCGTCATTGCGCTCCTGCTATTCACCATGTGGGCGGCGGACACGTCGTCACGATGGCAATCCGACGTCATTTTCTCGGTGGATACGGCCGTGACGGTCCGCATCGAGAACGGTGACGAAGAAGAGGAGGAGCCGGTCATCACGCCGTCCACCGGTGTCACCAACATCGGTCCCAATCCGTCGAACGGCGCGACACGGTATTCACGTCCTCGTACCTCTAGACTGCTCCGCAAGCTGTTCGAGGAAAAATTCGAGAAACCGACACCTGTGCATCCCGCCGCGCCGGTTGCCCGTCCGCGACTTCGCACGTTCCCTCGCACACGCGTATCTCCCGCCCCCTCCCCTGGGAAACCCACTCTGCGCGTCCGCCGCCGGTACCCCGCCGTCTCTCCCATTCGACGGTTGCACCCGACATACTGGTGGGAGAACGCTGTCGTCATCGGCGAGGAGAAGACGGAACAGGAGCAGAACCCGATTCTCATCATTCCGAAGCATCCCGCCGCACCGCTATCCGGCCAGCCTCAACTGCGTGTGCCGCACCTCTCCGAGATCACGCCGTCGGCCTCCGCCCGGATCCAGAGACAGATGCGAATGAAAGAGCACTCCCTGTTCATCCCCGTGCGAAACGATGACGCCCAGTGCGGATTGAGTGATTGCCAGGTCACCCAATGCTTCGCGCGAGCCGTGATGTGCGACATGCGCGACACCGTGACATCAGTCCATGCCGCCGCGTTCGGCCCCGACGTCACCACCGCCAGCGAGCCGATCCTGTGGCTGCTCTTCCTCCTGTGGTTCTTCGTGATCCTGCGCCTCGCGCTCTATCTGTGGCAGCGTTGCAAACGCGAAGAAGAGCGGCCCAAGTTCAGACTACATCTACATCTACGTCACTAAACCTCCTCACTTTCTCTTAATTTCAAAGCGCGAGAAGAAGTACTGGACGATGAAGGAGACGAGGAAAATCGCGAGCAGCGCGATGAGCACCGGGAGCAACGGGATCACCCAGAAGCTCGTCACGAGCGTCTTCGTCGGCTGGCCATCGAACACCGTTAGGTTCGTCTCGGCGGTGTACCGACCCAGCGCGAAGCGCGGTTCCCACGTGAGCTCCACGGTCCGCTGCGAGCCGCGCAGCACGATGAAATCCTTCACGGGGATTTCGTCCACCGTCAGTCCAAGGATGTTGCGGATCTTGATGGAACCGTACGGAGCCATGTGCATGGTTCCCTTGTTGTCGGCGGCAAGCCGGAGACGTGCGGGATAATCCCAGAAGAGCTTCTTCACCGACGAAAGCGACAGCAGGTCGCCTTCACGCACGATCTCTCCGGAGACCGTCACGATGAACAGAGATCCGACGCGCGAAATGACGCTGATGCCCGGTCCGCTGGTTTCCGTGCGCCGTTGCACCATGACGGCTGCATAGTGGTCGCCCGGTTCCGCGTCCAACGGGACCTTGATCTTCACCGGAATGAATGCGCGATCGGCATGGTTGATGCTCAGCTCCGACACGGTCGGCGTCAGCCAGCGACGGGCGGGATATGGACCGTCTTCTTCGCCGTACAGGTGGGTCACCTCACCCTCGTGCAAGCCGGAGGAGAAATCTTCCGTAGAGAGTTGGTAGGTCGCCAGCTTCCCTTCCCGGTTGGTCAGCTCCAATTGCACCGTCTTCTCGTCTCCCGGGGCCATCGTCTCCTGGATGCGCGTGGGGCCCAGCTGGAAATCGCCGCGGATGCTCACCTGGCTCTGCTGCGACACCTGCACGCCAGGTGCGGCGCGTCTGGCGGAAGAAGTCTGTTGCTGAGCGACCGCAGACGGAATCACGCCGGCGCTTACGACAAGCGCCAGGGTGAGGACGATGGACCGCACGCGAAACGCGCGGGAGAAAGACATGGACAGAATGATACAGGAACGTTGTCGGCTGGTGCAAACCTGCTAGAGTAAGTGCCATGTCGAAAGGCAGGACACTCCGCAAGGGATTGTTGGCAGTCGTCATTCTGGCGCTGCTCCTGGTGGGATGGGATACCGCGACGACGAGCATGCTCTCGAGCACGCTCAAGTCGCAGTCCCAGACCGTGGCTTCTTCGTACGTGAAACTCTGCGCGGGAGACGCTCAAGTCCTCATCACGGGAACTGACGGCTCGCCCGCCGAGCGAACGGCTCTGCAATCGATCGATGTTGCGTGCCGCGCGTTGTCCGAGGACGGCGGGGACCCCGTACAGGAAACCATCGCCCTACAGAAAGCGCTGACCGCCCTCTTCAACGCCGAACCGCCATCCCTGAAAAAAGACCCCGCGTACGGCGCGTTGCGGGAAGCGGCACTGAACCCCAAGGGGGAAGTCGGACTGGCGATGGCCGATTACAACGTCTCCGCTCAGCGATGGAATAACCGGCAGAAGTCCCTCCTGGGCTCCGTGTTCGGACGCGAACCGATCCTCCTCCTCAATACGGAGGGTGTGCCGGAATTCGTGACCACGATCCAGCTGTGAGACGCACGGCGGCATTGGCGTTGGCTCTGCTCTGGGCGGCGTCCCCCGCTCTCGCGCAGCAGAGCACGAATTACACCATGCCCAGCGACGCGCAGGGTGCGGGCGGCGGCGAAGAAGCGAAGTCCACCAACTACAAGTTGGAGGACACCATCGGCGAACAGTCCATCGGGCAGTCGGCGACGGCCAACTACGAATTGAACGCCGGCTACCGACAGACCATCAAGACGTACATCTCCCTTTCCGGCCCGCCGACCGTGGCCATCGGCACGATCACGGGCAATGGACAGAAGACGGCATCCGGCACCTGGACCGTCGTCACGGACGCCGATGCCGGATACACACTCTCGTGGGCGGTGCGCACGGGCAGTGGAGGCGTGAACACGGGGGCGCTCATCAACGAGCACGAGCATCTTGTTCGTCCGTTCAATCTATCGGGCGGATTAGTAGGACATTGGAGATTGGACGAAACGAGTACCGGAGGATCCGATTCGGTCTTCGACGCTTCGGGGAACGGCTATCACGGAACGCCCACCGGGCCATCGGGCACGAACAACAAACCGCAACCCTCCACCGCGGTACCCGACAATCCGAATTTCAAGACGAACAGAAGTCTGGATTTCGACGGCACGGATGACTACGTCGCCGCCAATGCCAGCACACCGTTCAATTTTGGGACGGGTGATTTCTCCCTGTCGGCGTGGATCAGAACCACCTCTTCCTCGACAGTCGTCGCGATCGGGAATTACAACGGCGGCGAAGACTACTGGCTGGGGGTCAACTCCGGCGTGGCGACCTTCTCCATCAGTGGAGGCTCGGTCGCTGGTGGGACGGTGAATGACGGCAATTGGCATCTCATCACCGGCGTGCGCTCGGCAGGAACAATCATCATCTACGTCGATGGCGTCCAGCAGAACACTGCGGGCAACACCAACGGAGCTTCTCCTGCCGCAAGTCCGAGAATCGGCGCATTCTCCAATGGATACTACTGGCCCGGGCAGATTGACGACGCCCGCATCTACAATCGCGCGCTCAGCGCGGCTGAGGTTGGAACGATGAACGGCACGCCGCAATCCTGGTCCATTGCCAACACGACATCGGCCTGGGGTGCCCGCCTCCGCTCCTCCAGCACGGACACGGACGCGAAGTGGGGCACGGACGGCGCGAGCGCGAAGTGGCTGAACGTGGGCGACGGCACGTACAACGTCGTCACCAGGAACACTCGCACGTCGCTGAGCGGTTCCAACGAAATCCTCCAGTTCCGCGCGGAGATCGGGTCGAACAAAATCCAAACGACCGGCACCTACACGGCCACCGTCATCGTGACGGCCACGTCGCTCTGATCGTCAGCCGAAGATCGCGCTGAGCGCCATCATCGTGAGTCCGAAGATCCAATCGATCCACCGGGAGAGGATTCCGACATTGAAGAGCTGCTCCACCACCAACAGGATGAGAAGGATGACGGGTCCGCGGCGCAGGAACTGCTCGTACTCGGCTTCGCGACGCAGCGGGACGAACGGGTGGATGACTTTGGATCCGTCCAACGGCGCGATGGGCAACAAGTTAAACGCCATCAAACTCAGGTTGATGAGCACGGAGACGGATGCGAGGTCGCGGAGGAAGATCACGCCGACCGATCCGCCGGACGGCAGATACGTGAACAGCGCGTAGAAGAACGTGCCCAAGAGAAGGTTACTGAGCGGGCCCGCGAACGCCACGATCGCATTGTCCCTCTTCGGGTTTTGGAAGTACGCGGGATTCACCGGCACGGGCTTTCCCCATCCGAAGCCAACGAGAAGGAAGAAGATCGTTCCGAGGAAATCCAAGTGCGCGATGGGGTTCAACGTCAGGCGACCCTGATCGCGAGCCGTGGGATCCCCGAGTTTATACGCGCTGTAGGCATGCGCCCATTCGTGCACGCTCAACGCGATGAGGATGCTGATAATCGCAGTGGGATTCAGGAAGGACAGCATTAGGGGGTGGGTATCCGGACGGGAGAGTCGGTACCCCATACTGCCTGAAACGGCCTCGGGAAGGCAAAACTCCATTTGACCGCGGCCTGTAGAGCCGGTACTCTGCGCGTCCATGGCACGCATGTGCGTCAAAACCGGCAAGAAGACCTCGTTCGGCAACACTCGCAGCCACTCGCTGCGCCACACCCGCCGCACGTGGAAGGCGAACATCCAGAAGAAGCGTGTCTTCGACCCTCGCACGGGCACCTACGTCACGATGAAGGTCTCCACGAGCTACCTGCGCACGCTCGCCAAGCGCCTGCAGGCGGGTAAGTCCATCTTCTGAGCTGAGATCGACACGTAGTGGTTGTTGAGTTTTTCGTGATGAAACGATCATCCCGAAGGTCGGCTCTGCCGACCTGGAGGGACACCTCATAGGGAAAGGATGGCTCATGGAAGTCCCTAAAGGGATTGCGCATCAAGCCACTCGCCTACGGCTCGCGAGCTTGCTGCTGGGAAGAAAACCGTAGGTTGGCCTTCCATGCTTTTTTACATTCCCGAAGCATCGCGATAGGCCTGTTTGTTGATGACGCGCAGAGCCAAAGACGTCAGCTTCTCGTTGGCTTTCCCCTCTTCGTCGAGAGTCTTCTGCAGCATCTTCGCGACTTTCTTGTGTCCCATGAGTTCCGCGAATGACCGAGCCGTGCCGTACGCGGCGATTTCATAATGCTCCACGCGCTGCGCCGATCCGATGAGGGCGGCGTCGCGGATGCTGTCCGGCATGTCCGCCTGCAGTGCCTCCTTCCCCTCCTCCAGGAGCCCGTCGATCGCCTCGCATTTTTCCGCCTTCGCCCGCTCGTCGAGCAGCTCGAAAATCTGCTCGAGGCGCTCGGCATGCTTCTCCGTTTCTTTCGCGTGCTGCGTGAAAGCCTTGCTCAGTTGCTTGTTCGTGGCCGCCTTCGCCATCCGGGGCAATGCCTCGGCAAGGCGGTGCTCCGCGTAGTAGAGATCGCGCAATTCGTAGAGAAAAAGATCGTGAAATGTAGGAATAACCATAGAAACAGGGGGTATGCCTGCAAGACGTCCTTCGCGGACCATCCTTACGAAAAACGGACCGCCGAAGCGATCCGTTCGTGTTCCAGGAGAGAAAAATCAGGCCATCATTTTCTTTTTGCCGAACGCGGCAACCAAAGCCCAGACGCCCACGACGAGGTGGATGACGTCGTCCACGAGTTCCAGGTTCGCCACGCCGTAGTAGTTCATCGGCGGGACACCCCGAACGAGGAAGCCTGCAACCGCGAAATACAGGGCGACGATACCCACGAGAGCGACCACCCAGCGCTTCAACTCTCCGAGAGGAGCGGGGGCGAGGATGAGAGCCACGATGCCCAGCACCACGTGCGCGTAGTTCTCACCGGGCGTGAAGATGATGAGGTCATTGCCCAACGGGCGCTCGACGAGGAAGCCGAGGACACCGAGGATGAGGAGGATGACGCCTCCAATTTGAAGGAATTTCTTCGGACTCACGGGAAAGGGGGGAAGGGTTACAGAACACAATACCCCTTCCTCGATTGCTCAAAACGCAAATCCGTTGACAGAAACGACGTTAAGGACGGATTACCTCAGGAGCCAGGCGCGAGAACAAACGGGATATCCCCGACCGCTTTGCCGTCGATATCCTGCACGCGCAGTCGATAATCGTCGCCATCCGGCAGCGTCAGCGGCACGGTCCAGTCGAAGGATCCGGTATTCGGAATCACGGCGGATACCGTCGCCTCAGAGCCGCGGTACAACTCCGCGCCCTTCAGGAGACGGATGAACACGTTCGACACGCCCGTGGACGTCCACCGGACCGAAATGGTCTTCCCCTGGGGAATTTTCTGTCCGCTGAACGGAGCGATGACCTGGATGGACGGAGCGGTCAGCGAATCGGGTACCGGCGGCGCCGAGACTTTCGGCGCGACGGCGAACGGCGAGTCGCTCGCGTCCTCCGAAGAACCGTCCGGGTGTAAGGCGCGGGCGATGACTTTGTACACGGGTGCCTGTGTGGAATTGAGATCCAACGCTCCGATGCGGAACGGTACTTTCCATACGTATCCCCCGTTGTTCGGCACGCGGGCCAGGAGCTGCGGAGCTCCCAGTCGGCGGTCCCCGTTCCGTGACGTGTCGAGGAGGAAGAGCTCCATCTCCTTCACGTTCGGTGATTGCACCGCCCAGCGGATGAGGACTCGGTCGCCCACGGTCAGCACTTCCCCGCCGTTCGGCGAGAGCACCTGCACGATGGAGGACACGGAACTCACGACGGAGAACGTCCCATTTCCCTCATCGCCGATGAGCGTCGCGCTATCCGCGACTCGGATGCGGTACTCGGTCCCCGTGGGAAGATCGCCGGGGACGGGCCACGTGAATGTTCCGGTGTTCGGCAATCCTTCGGCCAGCATTTCCCACCGTGAAGAGCCCGGCGCGGCCGCGGAGCCGCGGCTGAGCAGGATGTTCACGTTCGTCACGTTCGCGGACGACCAGGTGATGGTTTGGAACGAACCAGTGTCGATCCGCTCCCCGCCGTTCGGCGAAAGCACACGGATGATGGGCATGCGCTTGCCGAGCGAACGCGCCGATCGCGGAGACGAGGGATTGCTCGGCGCCGTCGGCGGTGGCGTCGGGACCGGAACGTTCACGGGCGCCTCCAGACATCCCGAAACGGATGCGATGCGATTACGCGTCGCCTGATCGGTCCGGGCGGTCATCGGCAATTTGCGCACGCGCTGCCAGTCGCGCAGGACGAGCTGCGTGACCTGGTCGAAACGACCCGTGACGTTCAGCGGATATCCCTGCGTCCGCAGGAAGGCTTGCAAGGACGACACTTCCGGATCCCTCGACAGATACTGCATGGTGCTCTGCAGACGGACGCACCCGGCCGCATCCTGGGCGGAAACGACGGGGACAACCGTCACCAATCCGATGGCAAGTGCAAGAAGTCTGCGACGCATCGGGGATCAGTATAGGAGGGCAACCAACGGAAACCATTTGCCCGGAAGCTCCCGATGTCGCGAGGTACGTTCTTCAGAACATTGCCTGGAGTGCACGAATGAGCGACCCGCCGAAGAAAATGTAGGCCGCACAGATGATCGCTTCCCCAATGAACACGCCCAGAATGAATTTCTTGATATCGACGCGCAGCGTGCCACAGACGTAGCAAATCAGGTCCGTTGGCAGAAAGGGCGTCGCGCTCCACGCAATGATCACCGGCAATTCGTAGCGTCCCAGCCACGCACGAAGCCGGTCCATCTGCGGCCGATGCTTCGTTTCCAAATATGCGTCGAGCCGGAGGAACTCCGCGAAGTAGTACACGCTTACCGAGGAAACGACGATGCCAGCGAGCACGACGATAAACAGCGGCACGGGTTCGAAGAAGAGCAGGCCAATGACTACGAGCGACGTCGACGGGATGAGTGTGAACCCGCGGAGTGCGCCGATGAGGAAGAAAATTCCATACGAAAGCACAGGTGAGAGCAGCAGCCACTGCTTGAGGGTGTCTTCGAAGAGCTGCCCATGAAACACGTACAAATACAGTGAAGCGGCGAGCAAGAAGATCCACCCGATCGTTACGAGCTTTCGCATCAGAAGTACCGTAGTGATGCTTCTTTCTTAAAGAAAGGCCATGAAGAAGCCTTTCGCAGAAAGTACTGTTCAGAGCGCAAGCAACACCTTTCCGGATGCAAGGAGTTCTGCCATACTCCGCGCCCGTGGAGAGGTCGCATAGTGGCCTAGTGCGCGCGCTTGGAAAGCGCGTAGACGCGCAAGCGTCTCGGGGGTTCGAATCCCCCCCTCTCCGCCACTTTTCCGTGCGGTTTTATTTTCGGCAGACGTCGCACTTCCTCCAGCACTCCTTGATGGAGCTCGCGAGGAAGGAAAGGCTGACCACGAAGGCGATGATGGCCAACGAGCCTTGCGAGGTGCCGAAACGGTAGCTCTCCGCCGACACGTGCGTGAGGTACACGCCAAGGAACGCGGCAACCGTGATGATGAGATAGAGGGCAGTCGCCACGAGATGACCCGTGAGGCACACGGTGTTGTGTGACACGGTCGGAACGGTGGCGGCGGACTTCTTGGGGGCAAAAGCCATAAGCAGGCGGGAAGAGACTGGGCGGAACCTACGCCCTCTTCCCCTCCCCGGGCAAGGAGGGCTGGAAAGAATGGGATCGACAAATCGGGTCGCTTCCAACGTATTCACGTCCTCATCCGCGGCGAACCACAGCCGAATGGCCCTTCAATATCCTCCCGATATCGGTCATACTCCGCGCATGAAGATTTCGCTTGAATGGCTGTCCTCCTTCGTGGATCTGAAGGAAACCGATCCCGATACCATCGCCCGCACCATCACGGCGCGAGTGGCGGAAGTGGATGACGTCGTGGTGAGCGGCACGTTCCTGAAGGATGTTTGCGTAGGAAAGATCCTCACGCTCGGCAGGCATCCGAATGCGGACCGCCTGTCCGTCTGCACAGTGGAGACCGATCGCGGCGTGAAGAAAGTCGTCTGCGGCGGCACGAACCTGAAGGAAGGAATGCTCGTCGCCTTCGCGCACGTCGGCGCCCGCGTGAAGCACGGTGACGAAATCGTGACGCTGACGAAGGCCACCATCCGCGGAGAAGAGAGTGAAGGCATGATTGCCGCGGCGGAAGAGCTGGAATTGGAAAAAATGTATCCGCCCGCCAAAGAAGACGGCGCCCGCCCGGTGATCGATTTCAAAGACGCGCCGTTCGCCGTGGGAGCCCCGTTGCGCACGGCGCTCGCGGATGTGTCCGACGCCGTCATCCACGTGGACAACCACGCCATCACGAACCGTCCGGACCTGTTCTCCCACAAGGGATTCGCGCGCGAGTTCGCGGCCATGGGCATCGGCACCTGGAAAGCGCAGGACAGGAAGCCGCCGACGTTCGGCCGGAAGGATCTGCCGTTCAAGTTCCTCATGGAGAATCCCGATCTCCTTCCCCGCTACTGCTCGGTGTTGCTGGAAATCGACGGACTGGGCGAGACGCCGGCATGGCTGAAGCGCCGCATCGAGGCCGTGGGATGGCGCAGCATCAACCTGCCCATCGACATCACGAACTACGTCGCATCCGAGCTGGGCGTGCCGATGCACAGCTTCGACGCCGACGACATCAAAGGCGACATCCGATGCCGCGAAGCGAAAGCCGGCGAGAAGATCATCACGCTCGACGGCGTGGAGCGCGATCTGCCTGAGGGCACCATCGTGCTGAGCGACGACGAAGGGATCTTCGACCTCTTCGGCATCATGGGAGGCCTCCGCAGCTCCACGAAGGACACGACGAAACGGATTTTTCTCCACAGCGCGTCGTGCGATCCCGTCCGCATCCGCAAGGCCGTCATCGGCACCGGTCACCGCACGGACGCCGCGACCGTGTACGAGAAGAACGTGCCGAAAGTGATGGCGAAGGAAGCGCTCATTCGCGCGGTCGAGCTGTTCCTCGCGCACGTGCCGGGCGCTCGCATCGTCTCCAAGATGGAGTCCTTCGGCGACGACGGCAAGGCGACGCCCATCGAGCTCCCCGCCTCCCGCCTGGCGCGCCTTCTCGGCGTCCAGATTCCCGACGAAGAGGTGAAGCGCATCCTCGAAGCGCTCGGCTTCAACGTAAAATCCAAGAAGGCGAAGAACGACACAGTCTTCACCGTGACGCCGCCGCTCACGCGCCTGAACGACATCCGCAACGATCAGGATCTCGTGGAGGAAGTGGGGCGCATCTACGGGTACGACGCCATCGAAGCCGTTCTCCCCTCCGCGAAGATCGCGCCGCCCCAGAGAGACCAGCGCCTGCACCGGCTGCGCGACGGTTTGAAGGAAGCGGGATACGTCGAGACGCTCCCCCTTTCTCTCGTCGGCAGCGCGCTGATCGAGAAGGCCGACATGAACGATTCATTCGCGGTCGCCGTCGAGAATCCCATCAGCGAAGATCTGCGCCTGGTGCAGACCAGCACGCTCCCCTCACTCCTGGAGCATGCCCAGCGCAATATTCTGCAGGCAGGCGCGGTGCTGAGGACCTTCCACTGCTCCAACGTCTTCGAGAAGGGCCCGAAGGGCCGCATGGAATTGAGCGTGCTCCTCGCAGATATCGAAGGAGAAAGCGAGAAGTCCCTGAAGCACGATCCGTTCCTGCAGCTCAAACAGGATTTGCTGGATGCTCTCCATGGCACGGGGTATGTCGCTGAGATCCTGCCCGAGAACAACCCTCCGTCGTACGCGCATCCGGGCCGCTCCGCGGACATCCGCATCGACGGTCAGCGATTGGGCCGCCTGTTCGAAGTCCATCCATCCGTCCGTTCTCGCTTCGACCTTCCGCATCGCGCGGCCGCGGTGATCCTGAACGTCTCCGAACTGCTCGACATTCCCACGCGATCCACCGTGCCCGTCCCCGTCCCCGCATTCCCCAGCGTGGCCTATGATGTCACGATGACGCGCACCCACCAGCTGCCCGTAGAGCCGCTCCTGAAGAAAGCGGAACAGGAAGTGGAGCTGCTGGAGTCCGTGAAAGTCGTGGATCTCTACACGGGCAAGCCCCTGAAGGATGGCGAATACAACCTGACGCTGCGCTTCACATACCGCGCGCCGGACAAGACGCTCACCGAGACCGAAGCCCAGAAAGCGCATGCCGCTGCGATGCAGGTGTTTGAGTGACGCGGGGGGCGGCACTTTCTTGACTGCCCGCGAAAGAAGAAGAGAATCGCGCACTATGGCGCTTGAAGACGAACCCCAGGCCGAGACCACTGAAGTGACGGAAGATCCCGTTCCGTCGGCTCCAATCGATGAAGCCCAGACTGCTTCTGCGACGGAAGCAATTCCGGATTCAACGACTGCACCGGCGATCGTCTCGAAAACCAAGGACACGCTTGTCGTCCCTCCGCCGCTCACGGATCGGGAACAGATGGTGATTGGTCTGTACCTCGCAAGACGTCGGTCCCATGCCGCCATTCGGAAAGCGTTCTCTACGCGTCCCGAACGCGTCACCCGCGTGAATACCGACATCCTCGAATCTGACGGAATCCGTCCTCTGACGAAGGCGCGAATCGGCACGTTCCTCAAAGAGCATGAGACCGCCACCTTCCGTGTGACGATCGAAGACGCGAAGGGACAACGATCGACGCATGAGGGCCCCCTGCGCACGCTGCGGACGGACGGTATTCTCGTGTTAGATATTACCGGATCGAGCCGGCACAACCGCCAGAAATCGCTCGGACTCCAGGGCGAAACGATTGTCCGCATCCAGCGCATCCGAAGGTAAGCGGGTTCAAAGCTCCCTCCTCAGTAGCTCCATCTCGTCGCGGAGATCGGCGGCCTTCTCGAACTCCAAGTTCTGCGCGGCGATCTCCATCTGCTTCTCCAGTTCCTCCATGAGACGCTTCTTCTCGTCCTTGGGGATCTTCGTATGATCGTACTTGGGACGGCGCAGCTCCAGCTTCTTCCCCTCCTCGGCGATGTTGTGCACCGCCTTGATGATGGTCTGCGGCGTGATGCCGTGCTTCTTGTTGTACTCCACCTGGATGGTCCGGCGGCGGTCGGTCTCGTCCATGGCGGCCTTCATGGCGTCGCTGATCTTGTCGGCATACAACGTCACGTGACCGTTCACGTTGCGGGCCGCGCGGCCGATCGTCTGGATGAGGGAATCGCGCGAGCGGAGGAAACCCTGCTTGTCGGCATCGAGGATGGCAATGAAGCTCACTTCCGGCAGGTCCAAGCCTTCGCGCAGGAGGTTGATGCCCACGAGGATGTCGATTTCGCCGGTGCGCAGCTGGCGGAGGATCTCGATGCGCTCGAGGGTCTCCACGTCGCTGTGGAGGTACCGCACTTTCTGGCCCGCGTCCTTCAGGAACGTCGTGAGGTCCTCGGCCATCTTCTTCGTGAGCGTGGTGATGAGCACGCGCTCCCCCTTCTTCAGAGTCTTCTGCACCTCGTCCATGATGTCGTCGATTTGGTGCTTCGTCGGTTTCACCGTCACGACCGGATCGACGAGACCCGTCGGGCGGATGATCTGCTCCACGATGTTCTTCTTGGGCGTGTTCGCGTACTCGTACTTGCCCGGCGTGGCGGACACGTAGATCCGCTGCCCCACCCGTTGCTCGAACTCGTCGAACTTCAGCGGACGGTTGTCGTGGGAAGACGGCAGACGGAAGCCGTAATCGATGAGCGTCTGCTTGCGGGACCGGTTGCCCTCGTGCATGCCTCCCACCTGCGGGATGGAGATGTGCGACTCGTCGACGATGAGCAGGTAATCCTCCGGGAAGTAATCCAACAGCGTGGACGGCGGGGTGCCCGGAGGCTGGTCGTTCAGGTACCGAACGTAGTTCTCGATGCCCGTGGTGTATCCCGTCTCCTTCAGCATCTCGATGTCGTACTCCGTGCGCTGGCGGATGCGTTCGGCCTTCACCAGCTCGTTGGCCTGGAGCAGCTCGCGTTCGCGCATCTCCAATTCCGCGCGGATGCCGTCCACGGCCTTGTCGATCTTGTCCTTCGTCGTCACGTTGTGCGCCGCCGGGAAGATCATGATCTCCTGGAGGTCATTGATGAGCTCGCCCGTGAAGCTGTCCACTTCCTGGATGATCTCGATCTCGTCGAACGGACACTCGAGGCGGATGACCGTGTCGCCGCCCGGCGGGAAGATCTCCACCGTGTCGCCGAGCACGTGGTACATTCCCTGTTTGAAGTCCATGCCGGACCGGCGGTACTGAATGTCGGTGAGTCTGCGGAGGAGTTGGTCGCGCTTGATGGGCGCACCGCGCTCCAATTTGATGGCGAGTGCTTCGTAATCCTCCACGTTGCCGAGACCGTAGATGCACGAGACCGAGGCCACGATGAGCACGTCGCGTCGCGTGAGCAGGTTGAAGGTGGCGGCGTGGCGGAACTTCTCGATCTCCTCGTTGATGGACGCATCCTTCTCGATGTAGGTATCCGTGGTGGGGACGTAGGCCTCCGGCTGGTAGTAGTCGTAGTAGGAGACGAAGTACGAGATGGCGTTGTCCGGGAAGAAGTTCTGGAACTCGCTGCACAGCTGCGCGGCCAGCGTCTTGTTGTGCGCCAGCACCAGCGTGGGGCGCTGCACTTCCTGGATGATGTTCGCCATCGTGAACGTCTTGCCCGTACCCGTGGCGCCGAGAAGCGTCTGGTGTTTCTCCTCCTTCTTCAATCCAGCCACGAGTTTCTCAATGGCCGCGGGCTGGTCTCCCGTAGGTTTGTACGGGGCGACAAGCCGGAACGGTTTGGTCTGCTTTGTCATAACGAGGAAGTGTAGCAAATAGGTCCAAGGGCTTGAAAGGGTGAAACCACGGGAAATGTGTAATAAATGACATATATAACTAAATATGGTATAATATTATTACTGCTCATTCGCCGTTCAACCTTTTTGGAGGGTCCATGCAGAGGAAGAACGAACAGCGCTCACCCAGCATCGAATTCGTGATCACCCTGATCATCGGAATCGTTCTGTTCTTATGAGCGCGAGCAGCGCCCGCCCCATCCCGGGGCGGGCTCTTTCGGGTACACTGCGTGACCTTCTCCATGCAACAACCTTCCGAAGACATCCCCGATAACCATGCGGCGCTCGCGCGTACTCCGGAGTGGCAGTCCGCGAGGAAAATGGCCTGGCATCAGGTGAAATTGGACGCGCTTGGAGGCGACCTGGAATTCGAGGGACTGGGTACGTTGTTCGCACGTCATTGCGAGGAAACTCAGGTCGGATTCGAGTTGGGATTCGAACAGGAGGAATGGAAGAACGGGGAGGTGGATGTCGTGGTGTTCGGTGGAATCCGCCGAGGTTCCTACGAGCAAAACGGGAATCTCGTCCAACCCTGGAGAAACGCAGTGGAACAGCTGGTGCTGCTTCTGGGGACCGATTACGGCGAATACGTCTTCCAGTCCCTCAGCCCCGCCCAGCGGATCGTCGTCCTCCAGTATGCCTTCGCGAAGCGACTCGACGATCAGTATGCACGTTTTCAGGAAGTGCAGGGGCCGGCGGAAGCGCTCGACGAATGGCTGGCGTACTCCGGAGAACTAACGGAAGCGTACCGGGCAGCTATTGCCCGCATTCTTCCTCTGTCCTGACCGTCGACTATTCTGTACGCTCTGCCGCGCATGATCGACCTGCAGGATCTCCGCCAGCGGCCCGATGCCTACGCCGATGCGGCGAAGAAGAAGCGCATCAACGTGGACGTGAAGGCGTTCTTGAAATTGGATGAGCAGCGGAAAGAGTTGATCCCGAAGGTGGAGGAGATGCGCGCCACGAAGAACGCGGTGAGCAAGAGCGTCCCTCAGATGAAGGGTGACGAGAAGGAGAAAGCCATCAAGGAGATGAAGGCGCTCGCCGACGAACTGAAGAAAGGCGAGGCCGAATTAACGGAACTTGAGGCGAAATGGAACGAGATGCAGCTGATGCTGCCGGTGCTCCCCCATCCGAGCGTCCCGGTAGGCAAAGATGACAGCGAGAATGTGGAGGCGCGCCGCTGGGGCGAAGCCCCGGCCTGGACTTTCCAACCGAAAGATCACGTCACGTTGGGCGAAGCGCTCGACATCATCGATATCCCGCGCGGCGCGAAGGTCTCCGGAGCCCGCAGCTACTTCCTGAAGGGAGACGGCGCTCGTCTGCACCAGGCGGTGCTCCGCTACACGATGGACTCCCTCGTGAAGAAGGGATGGACCCTCTTCTCCCCGCCGCTCACGGCGCTGTACGACTGCCTCATGGGTACGGGGTTCTTCCCGGGTGCCGAGGAGCAGACGTACGCCGTCGGCGCGCAGCAGAAGCGCGGCGAGGACATCAAGCCGGACGACCTGTACCTCATCGGCACGTCGGAGGTGACAGTGGCCAGCTACCACCAGGATGAGACGCTCGCTGAGGAAGAGCTCCCCAAGCGGTACGCGGGGTATAGCGCCTGCTTCCGCCGCGAGGCCGGCACGTACGGCAAGGACACGAAAGGCCTCTACCGGGTCCACCAGTTCGAGAAAGTGGAGCAGGTGGTGATCTGCCGCGCAGATGCCGATCAAGCCATGCGCATGTTCGAGGAAATCCGCCTGAACGCGGAGGAGGTGCTCCAGGCATTGAAGCTTCCGTACCGGATCCTGAACGTCTGCACGGGAGACATGGGCAAGGGCAAGGTGTTTATGCAGGACATTGAGACATGGATGCCCAGTCGCAATGCGTACGGCGAGACGCACAGCTGCTCGTACCTGGGCGATTTCCAAGCCCGCCGTCTGAACATCAAGTACATGGACAAGGGGGGCAAGCGCCACTTCGCGCACACGCTGAACAACACGTGCATCGCCTCGCCGAGGATCCTCATCCCCATTCTGGAGATCTACCAGAACGAGGACGGTACCGTCCGCATCCCCGACGTCCTGCGTCCGTACATGGGAGGACAGACGAAGATCGGATGATCGGTTTCGCCGCCCCTCCGACCGCGTTGTCCCCTATTCAAAAATTGCCCGCAAGCCTGTTTCAGCGCGCTTTTTTGCAGACCATATCGCGCGACCGGGAAAGAATGGCGCCACTTCTTTCCCCTCTTGCCCTATCAAGCGCCGCCACATCCTCGTCGCCGACGACAGCCCCAGCAAACTCCAGTATCTCTATGACCAAGTCTCCGCCGCGTATCCGCTGGCGGTCATTCACGTCGCCCGCTCCGCCAGAGAGGCCTTCGGGAAAATCCAGATGCTCGGCGACACCGTCGACACGGGCGTCATCGACTTCGATTTCCTCGGCGAGCGCGAGAACGGCTCGGACGTGATCCGCGCGCTGCGGCAGAAGAACCAGCGCGCCCGCATCACGTTGGCGACCGCGCGCACCGGAGACGACGGAGCGTTCGGGGACGCCCGGCGATTGGCGCTGGGAGCGGGCGCCAATGAAGCGCTCTCCACCCTGCGGGACGGATTCGAAGCGTCTCTGCGATCATTCCTCGTCGAATAAACATGACATTGGATGACGAGACACATGACTTGTCCGAAATGACAATTGCTTCCCCTGTATCACCACGGGACAGTGTGAACCAACCTTGGCAAAGATCCTGCGCATCGTTGGAGTGATGTTTCTCGCCTTCCTGACGTTCCTGTTCGTCGGCACCGGGAGCATGTATCTCTACTCCAGTCTCATCGGACCGCCGTCGCTCTGAGACGTCATTTGCCGAAAAGACGGCGGCGATCCTGTTCTACCTGCCGGTCATGCGCCGTCTGGGCCGGTTTGCCGGTCATCATGATAACAGCATCACCGGCACGCAGTTGTAATTTCAGAATCAAACCCCGAGTGCGTTCATTGCGCTCCCGGGCGACGATGCCCGTGAGCTCTTGGAGAATGCGGGCCATGTGATTCCGACTTCCAACAACAATATCGACGATTTGCGCCCGCACCTCCGGCGGGAGGGAACCCCATACGTCACGCGATGATTCCAGAAAGCAGTGGGGCATCGATACATCTGGCTGATTTCCAGAAAAGGAGACCTTTCGTGGAGGATTGCTGAAGTTTCCGGTTCTCAGCGCTTCAAGGAGACTTTGAATGAGTGCTCGCTGTGCCGGGGGCGCACTGGGTACGTACCGTGAAGCTCGCACCGCAAATTCATTCAGATCATCGCCCACACAGAAAGCGGAGTAAGAGAGGTGGGCACGCGCGTCGGAATTCAGCGCGGTCCAAAACGGTAGCGCCCCGGCCGGAAACCATACGGGGATCTTCCCCCGTTCGAACGAAGGGCGGTCGGAGCCGTTGTTGGAATCCGGAGTTCCCATGCAAAGTGCCTTACTCTAGCCAACCGGCGTACACTGTCCAGCGTTATGAAGATCCTGGTGACCCGCTTTCCGCTGGAGAGCGCCGAAGGCGGAGCGGAAGTGCAGACCATCAGCCTGATGGAGAAACTGCAGAAGCGGGGCCATGCCGTTGCGTTCTTGGGCAGCTGCCCCGTCCTGCTGCGCTGGTGCGAGGATCGCGGCATCCCCTTCCAGGAATTGGACATCGGGCCGCCGCCCGTGACGAAATTCGGCGTCGTCAGTTTCGTATGGCGGCGATTCGGCATGCGTCGAAAGCTGCGGGATGCGCTGCAGGGTTTCCCCCGGCTGGACGCGATGATCATGATCAGCCTCAGCGAGAAGCTCCTGCTCAGCAAGACGGCGCTGAAGCGGAAGATCCGCGTCATCTGGCTGGAGCATGACCCGCTCGGCCGCTGGCTGACGAAGAATCCGTGGATCAGGACGCTCGTGCGGCTCAGCCGGTCGGTGACCACCGTCACGGTCTCCGAGTTGCAGCGGACGATGTACAAGAAGCTCGGGTGGAGGAACGACGCGCTCGTCGCCATTCCCAACGGGGTGGACGAGAAGCGCTTCGCGCATGTGAAACCGCGCCGCACGAAGAGCCACCGCATCCACCTCGGATGCGTCGCCCGCCTCTACCACGGCAAAGGGATCGACCTGCTCATCCAGGCGGTGCACTCCCTGCCCGAGGTGACGCTGACGATCCTGGGTAAAGGGCCGGAAGAGGAACATCTGCGCATCCTGGCTCGCAGCAAGGGGTACGGAGACCGCATCGATATCCAGACGGACGCGCACTTGGATGAAGTCTACGGCAGCATCGACGCGCTCGTGCTCCCGTCCCGCAACGAACCGTTCGGCATGGTCGCCGCGGAAGCCATGCTCATCGGCGTGCCGGTCATCGTGACCGATGCGTGCGGGATAGCCTCGTTCCTGAAGGATGGCCGTGACGGCCGCGTCGTCCCTGCGAAGAACACGGAAGCGCTCCGCAGTGCGGTCGTGACGATGATGGATCCTCAGAAGCGCGCCGTGTGGGGAGACAATGGGAAGAAGGTGGCGCTCAAGCATTTCACGGTGGATCGCATGGTCGACGCGTATGAGAATCTGTTACGCGCGACGCGCAAAAAACCCACGAAAAAATCCACCGGAAAGCGTGGCAAGCGTTGAAAGATTCGTGTCTACTGAATCGGATATCGCTTCCCCGCGACGCATTCTATGTGTCTGACTTGTCTCGCCGTTTCCCTCGCGATTTTCGCGTCGTCCCCGCAGGACGCGCGCATTCAGACGTTCCCCGAACCCATCGATGCGATGAGCGTGGGGCTGCCGTCCGAGACCAGCACGGCGGAAGTGAGCGGATTCGCGGACGGACGATGGATGGAATGGCAGGCGCTCGCCGTGGAGAACGAGCAGGATCCCACCCTGAAGGAATCGAACCTCATCGTCTTTCCCTCTCCGGTGACGGCCGTCCGGCTGCGCGGGACGACGGAAGCGGAGATTCATCCCATCGTCGTCTCCCATGAGCCGACCACGTATCTGGTGGCGGCACGCGGGACCGTGAGCCGTCCGCGCATCCTGTCGCGCGCCGATTGGGGCGCCGATGAAACCCTTCTTCGTCGTACGTCGAACTCTTCCGGACCGGAGACGGACACGAAGGGCGATAACGGAGACGCGACCCAGACCTCGCAGCGCGTGAGGGACTGCCTGGAGATGCAGGAAGAGTTCTCGCAGGAGTTCCGCACCACCGGCAAAACCGTCTCGAAGGATGCCGAAGGGTTCCCCCTCCTGTGGCCGCACACGTACTCCCAGTTCGTCCGCCTCATCGCCGTGCACCACACCGCCATCGCCGTCGGCGGAGACGTGCGGACGGGCGAGGAACGCATGCGCGCCCTCTACACGTACCATGCGAAGAACCGCGGCTGGGGCGACATCGGGTACCACTACCTCATCGATGAGGACGGCCAGATCTACGAAGGCAAAGCCGGCGGCGGCTCCGTCGTGGGCGGACACGCGTACTGCAACAACATCGGCACCGTCGGCATCGCGCTGATGGGCAACTTCGAAGTGGAGAAGCCCACGCAGGAACAGATGCACAGCCTCCAGTGGCTCATCGACACGGTCAGCGACCAGTACGACATCGATCTCGGCCAGAAGGTGATCTTCCACGGCCAGGCGTACTCCCCCGTCGTCGGGCACCGCGACCTGCTCTCCACCGATTGTCCCGGCTACTACGCCTACAACGTGCTCGGGCAGGTCCTGACGAACGCCCGTACGGGCGCCGTGAACGAGGACGTGCGTTTCCCGGTGAATGGTCGGGCGCAATCGTCTTCGAGAGCCGTCATTCGCAAGCCGAGCACGTCCGTGGGTGAGCTCTTCGCGGCAGGAGAAACAACCGTGACCGGCAGACCCGGCAGCGATGTCTTCATCACGATGCGCTACCGCGCCGGCGCGAAGGCTATCCCGGAGCGCGCGTCGCTCGGCGCCATCAAGAAGGGGCATCCGCGCATCGCCATGTCCGTCGGCAAGGGCGAAACGTACCAGCGCCTGGGTGCGAACCTGAATTCCCCGCAGACGATCCGCGCCGGAGAGACCGCCACCATCCGCCTGAAGGTGCACCTCCCGGCCGAACGGGGCAGCTTCGTCCTGAAGATCGGCACCGTGACCTACACGCTCGTCTCCGAAGGGCGTGCCAGGGCAGGTGTGACACCGACCCGTGAAACCTACATCCCGGTCCAACGTTCTTCCGTAGCGCCGGAGCACGTACGGACCCCAGCGCGGGACACGGCACCCCTCGCCAACGGCCCGATGGTGCGCATCCGGCTGGGCGCCGGACGCACGCAGGCAGACACGATGGGCCTGAGAACCGCCAGCGACGCACGCGTGAGCGGCAGCGCCATCGCGCGCGGCAACATCACGCTCACGAAGAACGGCGACGAATGCCAAGCCCTCGCGGGCGGCAAGGTGATCGCGCAGGGCGTGGTGCGCGTGGACGGCCAAGGCGGCATCCTCACGCTCACGACGTGGGACAAATCGGACAACCGGTTCCGCGGCATCATCGAGTGTCAGATCGTCGACGGGAAACTGACGCTCATCAACGAACTGCCGATGGAGCAGTACCTCGCGGGCCTCTCGGAAGAGCCGGACACCGAGCCGTATGAGAAGCAGCGCGCGTTCGCCATCGCGGCACGCAGCTACGCGGCGTTCTACCTGCAGCCTCACCAGCGCAAATTCCCGGGGAAGCCCTACGACGGTTCGGACAGCCCGGCGGAATTCCAGATCTACAGCGGCGTGGGCGCAGAAGAGCGCAACCCGCGCTGGGTGCAGGCGGTGCAATCCACGTCCAATCTCGTCCTCACGAAGGACGGCGATCTCCTGAAGACGCCGTACTTCAGCAGCGACGACGGCCGCACGCGCTCCCCCAGCGAAGCCGGATGGAACACGTACCCGCACAGCGAGGTGTTCATGACCAAGCCGGACCCCTGGTGCCAGGGCCAGACGAACCGCGGCCACGGCGTGGGAATGTCGGGATGCGGCGCGGAAGGCCAGGCCAACGAAGGCAAGAAGGCCGAGGACATCCTCGCCTACTACTACAAAGACGCGGTGCTGACGCCGTTGAGATAACACGTTGAAGTGCCCCCAGCCGGGTTTGGAGGCACTTCTTGTACCTCCTTTCGGATGGGGGCGGACTGCCCTAGAGGAAGGGCTTGATCCAGTGAGTCCAGATCTTGGAGAGAAGCAATGCGACGGCCAGTACGAGAACGGCGATGGCCAGCCAGCGTTCCCACGAAGCGGGCTTCTCCCGATCATCGTCGGATCGGGGCGCTTGGGACTTGGTCATGGACCTCCCTAGTCAGAGCAGAGTCCTCGCATCAGCGAGGCCGACAATGATACCACCAATCGACTACTACCGCGCTCCGCGTGGCGGATAGGGCACCTGTGTAGGCGCCGATTTGTTCTGATGATCTCGCGGATCCAACTGATCGAACTTCTGGAAAACGGCCCACAGAGCCGCGGCGATAGCGACTGCCAGTGGCGCAAGCGCCGCCACCGCTTTCCTGTCCTGCACTTCTGCCTCCTGGGAACGCAATCGTTGATGGATGGCCCTGCCCCCTGGGGTTACCGGCTGAAAGCCCCGTGGACATCGCTCTACGTACGATGGCTCATGATCGGGTGCGGCATTCCTCATGATCGATTCGGGAACAGCGGTCCGCGTTGCGACTTGATCTCGCTGTGATGATGCTTCTCCGCGAGCATCTTCTCCTTCGCCTTCCGGGAGCGACGTTTCTTCTGCTTCCGAAGCTTGAAGATGTCGCGCTGGATCTTCGACTGCTTCCCCAGCTTCTGCTCCTCGATTTTCAGAATGAGCAGCTTCCAGCCGGACAGGCGGTTCTTGCTCTGCTCGCGGTGCTGCTGGCACCGGATCTCGATGCCCGTGGGGCGGTGGATCAGCTGCACGCAGCTGGCCGTCTTGTTGATCTTCTGCCCGCCGTGTCCCCCGCCGCGGATGAAGTTCTCCTCCACGTCTTCCGGACGCACGCCGAGGCTCGCGGCTTTGTCGATGACCCCCTGCGAGAGATCCGCGGGAAACGCACTCATCGCTCCAGACGGAAGAAAACCACCGTGAAGGGCAATCCCGGGATGATCTTCACCATCGCCTTCCCGAGGTATTTCCCCGGTGCCACTTCCACTAACTCATCCAGCACCCATCGCAGCCAGAAGGGATTCGTGGGCAGGTTGTAGTCGATCTTCAGGACATCCGTGTCATGATCCGTCAGACCCTTCCCTGTCCATGTGCGGAACGGGTACACCTCGCGCACCGCACCGTTTTTTTCGAACAAGTTGATGCCCGTCTGCGTAGCCATGATGAACTTCTTTCCCTTCCACCCGAACGTCGGAATCCGCGCCGTCCCTCTGTACGCGCCACCCAGTCCAGTCGGCACTTTTCCTCTTTCGAACGCGCGCTGATCTGACGACTGGCGCAGCATCAAGGACTGGGCGAGGCCCAGGATGACCAGCAGGAGGATGAGTGTTCCGAGGAAATGGAGCATGGGCTCAGTATACGTCAGGAACCCAGGTGTCTGCGGATGGTTTCCCGTGCGGATTTCCTGCGCTTTTCGACCTCCTTTTCGGGGCGGCAGAGCTCTTCCGCACGCGCACGGCCGGCGTACTCCCGGTCTTCCGCCAGTTCGGCGACGAACTTCGGGATCCACTTCCCGTCCGGTCCGTCGATGAGATCGCGCAGCAGACCGAAGTGCGCCACCGTGATCTCCCCGCGGACGAGCGTCTTCAGCGCGTCACGCACGGCGACATCATCCGTCGGATCGACGCCGTTCAGAATGCTGCGGCATTCGTGACGCTCAAGAATGACCGCAAGTTGTGCGGTCCGCTGACGGGCGTCCTGCATCGTATCCCAAAGCTCATACGGTGATTTTTCCATGCCGTTCATCGTTTCCGCGGAACGACGGGATCGCACTGATCCTGGCAGGGGCCGTCCCCGCAGCTTCTGCACATACTCTGACGCGTATCAGCTTGGGCAAGAGCGACGCGCAATTGGGCCGCGGCTGACGGATCGCACTGGGTGAGGGCATCCAACGCCAACGCCCTGGATTCCGCCGACTTCGTCGGATCCGCAGCCCAGTCGCGGAGGATCTGTGGCGCCTGATGGAAACCGGGCACGTTCCGAAGAGCAGCCACGTAGCTGAACATTTCAGCCGTCGGACGTTCGGCGAGCTTCTGCAGAAGGCGTTCCCTGAACTTCTCCCAGTCCGTCTCGTCCTCCAAGCCCTCGAAGACACTGTACACGTTTAAGCCGTACCCCAGCGTATTCGCCGCGCTGATAGAGCCACGCACGATGGGACGGGCAGTTACAGGAAAATCGCTGACGAAGGGAGAGGTTTTCATAAAGACAACGTATTGTTAGCAGATCCGATCCCAGCCCTCTCGGTTTTGATTCGGAAAGGCCATCCCCAACGCTCCTCGTGCATTCTGCTCCCGCATGGCTCTCAACTGCTCATCCGTGAACGTCTCATCGAATAAGATGGATTCTTTTCCCGGAGGCAAGGTTCCCGGACGTCGCTCCATCGGCGGTGGAGCAACGGGTTCGTTCGAAGGTGCGGAAGAAGGAGTTTCCATAGCTCATGACGATCCCCCGCCATCGCCGAATCGTCAATGCAGATGGAAAGTGCTTCTGCGTTTTTCCTCTACGGCAAGCGACGATGTCAGCCACTCTGCTGGCGAATTGCGTACCGGTGCGTCAGGGCAAATACCACTCCTCCTGGGGCTGCGTGGAGGACGCAGGCTGATCTGGATTTCTGCCTGTTTCTGCAGAGGGAAGAACCGGCCGATCCGGTGCCGGGTCAGGCGAAGTCTTCGTTGCCCCGGTCACCGGGACAGGCTCTTTCGGCAACCTGTTCCACGCGGCAATCATGAATAGATCCGCAAAATGTTCCGCGAGCGTGTTTCCCGGAATTCGCTGCTCGATGCGCCACTCGAGGGCTGCCATATCATCCTTCCCGTTGTCCGGGTTCCCGAACTGCCAGGGCTCGAGCAGTCCTGGGAGGGCGGCATCCACTGCTGCACGGATCGTCTCGATGTCCCCTCGTGCAGCAGCCTCCGCCAATTCTTGCTGACTCTTCTGCTGCGGCGCCCCCGGTTCACGGGACATGCCGAAATCCTTCTGCACGACGGAGAACCGCTCAGGCGGGCCGTAGTGGGAAGGAGAAGGCATAGCCGGAGAGAATCCTCCTGCCGCTCTTCCCCGTCCAGGTGGAATCTCATCAGGGCGGGGCATGAATCATGCGAAGGAGTCGTCACCCTGGAAATTCGCGCGTGATCCCGTCCTCTGCTGCTGACCGACAACAAGCGCTCGAATGCGGTCATTGACCCCCTGAATCTCAGGGGGTAGCACTAAGTGTCTCGATGATCGCTCGACATAGAGTCGCCAATCACGGTCCAGATGTTCCGGCTCCTGAAACAGACCTTCGCTGACGCGGCTATCGGGAGTCTCGGAAAGGCGGGGTGCTGCCATAGCCAGGTACGGTAGCATTCCTCGCCTGTCCGAGAAAGAATCCCAAGATATCACGCTCACTTCATGGCTTTCAGCAGCGCATCGATGCGATCGCATTGCTCCCACTTCACGCCCAGGTCCTCGCGGCCGAGGTGACCGTAGGCGGCGAGCTTGCGGTACTGCGGACGCAGCAGGTCCAGGTCCTTGATGATGGCGGCCGGGCGGAGGTCGAACGTCTTCTTCACTGCCTCCTCGATCTTCCTGTCGTCCTTCCCCGTTCCGAACGTGTCGACGCGGATGGAGACGGGCGCGGCCACACCAATGGCGTAGGCCACCTGCACCTCGCACTTCTTCGCGAGGCCGGCCTTCACCACGTGCTTGGCCACCCAGCGGGCGGCGTACGCGGCGCTGCGGTCCACCTTGCTGGGATCCTTGCCCGAGAAGGCGCCGCCGCCGTGGCGGCTATACCCGCCGTACGTGTCCACGATGATCTTCCGGCCCGTCAGCCCGCAGTCACCCGGAGGACCGCCGATGACGAAGCGTCCCGTCGGATTGATGTGGAACTTCGTGTTCGCATCCAGCCACTGGCCGCACACCGGATCGATGATGAGCGCACGCACATCCTGGCAGATCTGCTCGTGGCTGACGATATCGGCGTGCTGCGTGGAGAGCACCACGCAGTCGATGCGCTCGGGCTTGCCGTCGTCGCCGTACTGCACCGTCACCTGGCTCTTGCCGTCCGGACGGAGGTAGCTGAGGCCTTTGTTCTTCCGCACCTCGGAGAGCTTCTTCGTGAGCTGATGCGCCAATGAAATGGGCAGCGGCATGAGCTCCGGCGTCTCGTCGCAGGCGAAGCCGAACATCAAGCCCTGATCTCCGGCCCCCTGCTCCTTCTGATCCTGCGGCTTCTCGTCCACGCCCATGGCGATGTCCGAGCTCTGCTCCCCCACACTCACCACCACGGCACAGGCCTTGTGATCGAAGCCGTAGGTCGCGTCGTCATAGCCGATCTCCTGGATCGTCTTGCGCGCGATGTCCGCGATGGGGATGTACCCCTTCGTGCGCATCTCGCCGGCCACCACCACGAGTCCCGTGGTGACGAGGCATTCCGCCGCGACGTGCGCGTTGGGATCGCGGGACAGCGCGTCGTCGAGGATGGCGTCGGAGATCTGGTCGCAGATCTTATCAGGGTGTCCTTCGGTGACGGACTCGGATGTGAAGACGTGGGACATGGGAGTGAAGAGTGAAAAAATACCGTTCCCCTGATGGAGGACGGCGTGTTGGCTATCTCTCCCCCGAGGGGGCTGGAGGTCCCACCGTTCCGGGGTACCGGATGGTTGGGGGGCGTCTCAATCTGATTCCTTGCGGAATCGTGCGGGCCAGATCCCTCGACGCCTCTCTGGATAGGACGGTGATGTGCCGGAATTCTAGGGAAAAGGGGCGAACGGAGCAAGGCGCTGTTGCTCCCTAAAACCACTCCTCTACAATGCGTCTTCCAATGCTCGCGACCACCTCGCCCTTCAGCTTCGTGCTCTTCGGAGCCTCCGGGAACCTGGCCAAGCTGAAGATTTACCCGGCCCTGTACGTCCTGGCGCTAAAGAAACGCCTGCCGCCGAACTACGCCGTCGTGGGATACGCGCGTACGGACATGACGCAGGACGCCTTCCGCGACCTGGTCTCCCAGTCCATCCATGACCAGATGCCCGAGGTGACGAAGCCCGCCTTGGAGGAATTTCTCACGCACCTCCACTACGTCTCCGGCCAATACGACAGCGCAGAGGACTTCGGGCGTCTCGCAACGGAGCTCCAGACGCTGGAGAAGGGATGGGGCGAAGGCGTCGTTCGCCTGGCGTATCTCTCCGTGCCGCCCGCCGTGATTCCCGCCGTGCTGGATAACCTCTGCTCCGCGCAGGTACACCGGAAGGGCCGGGCGTTCCGCTGCATCGTGGAGAAGCCCATCGGCCACGACTCGGCCAGCTTCGAGAAGATCCGCATGCAACTGATGGAGTGCTTCAGCGAAGAGGAGATTTTCCTCCTGGACCACTACCTGGGAAAGGAAGCCGTCCGCAACGTCTACTACCTGCGCTACGCCAACCCCATCGTGGAGCGCCTCTTCACGAAGGCGATGGTCCGCCACGTGGAAGTGACGGCGTCGGAATCGCTGGGCATCGAAGAGCGCGCCGGGTACTTCGAGCACACGGGCACGTTCCGCGACATGGTGCAGAGCCACCTCCTCATGATGGTTTCGCTCCTCACGATGCACGTGAAGACGAAGGAGGAGGAAATTCGCGAGAGCCGCCTCGCCGCGCTCCGCCAGCTCGTACTTCCGAAGACAAAACACATGGATGACATCGTCATCCAGGGGCAGTACGCGGCGGGCACCGTGGAGAAGAAACCGGTTATTCCGTACCTGGAAGAGCAGGGGGTGGCGAAGGATTCGCGCACGAACACGTACGTGGCCTTGAAACTCCACAGCAAAGAAGAGCGCTGGGACGGCGTGCCGTTCTATCTGCGCTCCGGCAAGCGTCTCAGCAAGAAGGAAACGCGTATCGGCGTCCTGTTCCAGGAGCCGCACGCCGTCGGCGCAGGCAGCACGCCCAACCGCTTGGACATCATCCTGCAGGGCGAAGCCGGCATGAAGCTGTACCTGCAGACGAAGCTGGGAGGCACGGAACCCGCGTTCCGTCCGCTCATCATGGAAGACCCACTGGTCTGCATGGGCGACTGTCTCCCAGAGCACGCACTGCTCATCTTGGAGGCCATCCACGGCAAGCAGGTGTGGTTTCTCACCTTCGAGGAAGCGCGCACGGCGTGGAAGCTCGTCGACCCCCTGCAGGAGTACCTGGAGAAGAAAGACACGCCGCTCTACACGTACGCCGCCGGTACTGATGGACCCGAGGAGGCGGAGAGATGGATTGAGAGAGATGGAGTCTACTGGTTCTGAGTTTTCTTTCTGCCCCTTCTTTGGTAGCCCATTTCTTTCTGCCCTTTCTTTAGAAGAAAGGGCGAAAGAATCTGTGCCGCCAAAGCTCCTCCGCCCGGCCCTGGGCTTCCTCAGCAGACCCTCCAGGGTTTCGGGTCTGCTTCGTCAGCGACGAGGCAGGGCCTTCCCCTTCACCCCCCCGTGGCGGCACGGCCCTCCCAACAGAAACATATACACAAATCTCCGGAACCTTCCGCCGAATGACGGAGGCGAGAGCTCCCAATCCCAAGCTCTCGAGCACGAGCCGTTGGCGAGACGCGAGTGGCTTGGGATGCAGTCCCTGGAGCGAAGCGAAAGGGGCGGCTACGAGGTGCGAAGCACCGAGGTGGTTCATTCGGCGGCGACTTTTTCTTTCGCCCATTTCTTTTGTGTGGGGGACAAAAGAAATGGGCTAATGGATGCGAAGGAAAAAGAAGACAGAAGAGAGGTCATCCACTATCATGCACAAGTGGAATACGCCCAAGTCGAAACCACAGGGGAAGACGAATTCGTGAAGAAGGCCGCAGGGCTTCTGGAAGAGAAAATCGCGGCCGCGCTGACGAAGCGCGGACACTGCACATTGGGCCTGTCCGGCGGCTCTACGCCGCGCTCCGTGTACGCGGAACTGGCGACGCGTCCCATCGAGTGGACCAACGTCTCCATCTTCCTCACGGACGAGCGGTACGTCGCGCCCGATCACGACGAGAGCAATCAGAAGATGGTGCGCGAGATGCTCGCGAACCCCGTGAACCTGCCGCCGCAGAACCTCGTGGTGCCGGACACCTGGAAACCCCTGCCGGACTGTGTGCTCCACTATGATCAAGCGTTGCGCGGGCTGCTGGCGAACGATCCGCCCGACGTGATCGTCTTCGGTCTCGGCAACGACGGGCACATCGCCTCCCTATTCCCTCCCGTCGCGAAGGAAGCCTTCGGCGAGGACGCCGCCCTGCACACGGTCACCGACACTTTCGCCATCCCGGACCGCATCACGGTGACGCTCCCCATCCTTCGTCAGGCCGACACCTCCATCCTCCTCATCCGCGGGGAGGACAAGAAGAAGACGTGGGTGAAGATGATCCGCAGCAAACCGAACCCCGAGAAATGGCCGTTCCATGAGATTCTCATGACCGGACGGACCGTCGTCGTGTCCGACTGGCCGAAGTCCGAGGCCTGACGATCAGGAGCGCACGGAACGCCACTCCAATTCTTTGACGTGCCGCGTGACGCGCCCGTCGACGACGCAGACCAAATCCATCCGGTATCCGCGCTGCTCGTTTCACATCGCAATCCATCGCCGGATCCCCCGCTGCACGCGCAGAATCTTCCGATGATGCGCACTTAGTTCCGGGCCGTACGCATCGCGGCGCGAGCGCGCCTTCACCTCCACGAACACCAGCACGTCGTCCTGGGGGTCATGCATCAGCAGGTCGATTTCATCGCGGCCGACCCGCACGTTCCGTGCGATCAGCCAGTATCCCATGCGATGTAAGTACCGCATCGCGGCAGTTTCTCCGTCGATGCCCACGATCCTTGCCGGCGATAAAACAGAGGACATAAAGGTGTTCGTACGTCCACCCATTCTACTGGCCCGCATGGTGGACGCAAGTACACTCGTCTTCGTCACTTCTTCCGCTTCCATGCTCACCTCTCTCACCTCCTTCGCTTCCGTCGGACTCCAAAGCGAACGCATCACCGTCGAAGTCGGTTCCACGCCCGGCGAGGGCAACATCTTCATCGTCGGGCTCGGCGACACGGCCGTGCACGAGAGCAAGCAACGCGTGAAGGTAGCGCTCCGCTCCAGCGGCTACACGCTCCCCACCGGCCGCACCGTCACCATCAATCTGGCACCGGCAGATTTGCGCAAAGTTGGACCGCGCTATGACCTGGCCATCGCCCTCGGACTCCTGCATGCCTACGACCTCGTCACATTGAACCCCCTCCAGATGCGCGACATCGCCTTCCTTGGGGAACTCGCGCTGGACGGCTCGGTCCGTCACGTGAGCGGGGTTCTCTCAGCCGCCATCGCCTGTCGCGAGATGGGTATTTCCTCCCTCGTCGTGCCCGAAGTGAATGCCGCCGAAGCCGCGCTCATTCCCGATATCCGGGTCATCCCGGCGAAGAACCTTTCGGATGTCGTCGCCATCTTGAATGGCACCCGTTCTCCGGATCCCGTCCCCCCTCCGGCAGCGGCCCCTGCCCGGGAAATCCCGCTCGATTTCGCCGATATTCGCGGTCAGGCGCAGGCCAAGCGGGCCTTGGAGATTGCGGCAGCCGGAGGCCATAACATCCTCATGAGCGGCGTGCCTGGTTCGGGCAAGACGCTCCTGGCCCGTGCGTTCCCCTCCATCCTCCCTCCACTCACGCAGGAGGAATCCATCGAAGTCACGCAGATCTACTCCATCGCCAATCTCCTCCCACGCGAGAAGCCGCTCCTGCGGGACCGGCCGTTCCGCCTGGTTCACCACACGGCCAGCGGCGTGAGCATCGTGGGCGGCGGACAAGTGCCCGGGCCGGGCGAGATCAGCCTGGCGCACAAAGGCGTCCTGTTCCTGGATGAGCTCGCCGAGTTTCCCAGCCAAGTGTTGGAAGTGCTCCGCCAGCCCCTGGAGGATCGGACCATCACCATCACGCGCGCCCAGGGCACCGTCACGTTCCCCGCCGACTTCATCATGGTCGCCGCGATGAACCCGCCCGAGGACACGCCGTCCCGCGCCCGGACCATCGCCAAGAAGATCAGCACGCCTCTTCTGGATCGCATCGACCTGACTATCGCCGTGCGCGCCGTGCCTATTGAGGATCTGCAACGGCCCTCCGCGACTCCCGTTGAATCCTCCGCCGCCGTACGAGCCCGCGTCCTGGCCGCCCGGAACCGGCAATCCCGGCGTTTCGCGGGCAGCGGCATCGGGACGAACACGGAGATGAGCGTCCGGCACATCGACCGGCTCTGTCCGCTGGACAAGGCCTCGGAAGAATTGCTGAAAATGGCCGTCGCCCGGATGGGACTCTCGGCCCGCAGTTACCATCGCACGATCAAGGTGGCTCGGACCATCGCGGATCTGGCGGGATCGGAGGACATCCGGTCGGCGCACGTCGCCGAGGCGCTTCAGTACCGGCAGCATCTGACGGGAAAGTGAGGTAGACTCCGGGCGTTCCCCTTGCTCCATGCGACTCTCCCTCCGCAGCACCGTCTTCGCCGCCTCCCTTGCCGTGCCCGTGCTCGCCCTCGCGGCGTTCACGACGCCCAGCGAGGTCCTGCAATCCATCGACTTCCGCAACAAGCCCATGGCGTTCTCGGTGGAGGCGCAGGGTCACTACGACACCACGTACGCGGCGCTCTGGCTCCGTGGGTCCACGCAGGGTTCCACGCCCGAAACCGCAAAGGCCACCGGCACGGTCACGTTCGACGTCGCGGCAAATGAGGGAAAAGACACCATCCGCGTCCGCATGCGCTATCGCATCGTGAGCGGAACAGGATACGTGCTGTTTGAGCAGCCGATCGGCAAAGGCGAATACCACGACTTGGTCTCTCAGGCGCTCCAGGGCAAGACCGGCATGTGGTTCTCCACTCCGCTGACTTCCACCGCCCGTGAAGCATTCTCCGAGGAAGGTCTGGAATCCCTGACGGCCCAGGAGAAAGAAAACCTCGTGGAATTGATCAACGTCGCGTTCTCGCTGGAGAAGAGCGGCAACGTGTACGCCATCCGCTTGCGCCAGGACGCGGCGGATGCCATCGCCAAACATGTCACGCAACTGCAGAAGGACAGGCCGGAGCTGTTCGAAAGCGAGCCGGCGGTGAAGGCCACGGATGTCCGCGAACTGCGGAAGGTCCTCGCCAAGCTGAATATCGCCTTCAAGGTCACCATGAACACGGATGACTCCGCGAAGGGCGTGAAGTTCTACACCTCTTACAACGACGCCTACGACGGCAAGTCGTTCGGCGTGGTGCTCCAGGGTAATGCGGTGATCCGGCCGGGCACCTTGAACGTGACGGCGCCGAAGAATGCCGTATCGTTGGAAGCCTCCCTCTAATCCCCATGCATTTCGCCGACGCCCTCACCGCCAAGAGCAAGAACACCTCGCCCGTCTGCGTGGGCTTGGATCCGGATTTGGGAAAGCTCCCCGAGGGGCTTCCGAAAGACGTCACGGGAGTGGAGGCGTTCTGCCGCGGCATCGTGGACGCGACGGCGCACGTTGCCTGCGCGGTGAAGCCGCAATTGGCCTACTTCGAACTGCTCGGATGGGAGGGCATGAAGGCCTTCTGGGACGTGTGTCGCTACGCGAAGAGCAAAGGGCTCCTGGTGATCGCGGACGGCAAGCGCAACGACATTGGTTCCACGTGCGAAGCCTACGCGGACGCGTATCTCTACGATGAAAGCCCCATCGACGCCCTGACGGTCTCGCCCTACCTTGGCTCGGACGGCATCACGCCGTTCATCAAACGCTGCGCGGATAACGGCAAAGGCATCTTCGTCCTGGTGAAGACGAGCAACGCCAGTTCCGGCGAGCTGCAGGATCTGCCCGTGGGAGATGAGGTTGTCCACGAGCACTTGGCGCAGTTGGTGGAGAGCTGGGCGATGCATCACATCGGCAAGGAGACGAGCCTCTCGTTCGTAGGAGGCGTCGTCGGTGCCACGTATCCCGAAGAAATGACGTACCTGCGCACGCTCATGCCCCATGTCCCCTTCCTGATTCCGGGCTATGGAGCGCAGGGCGGCACGGCCGCGGACGTGGCGCGCGGGTTCGTGCCGGACGGCACGGGAGCCATCGTGAACGCCTCCCGCAGCATCATCTACGCCAGTAAGGGAAAGGATTGGCAGGACGCCGCGGGCAAGGCCGCGGACACGATGAAAGAAGAACTGCAGAAAGCACTGAGCGGACAGTGAGAGATTCCTTTATCGAGGTTGCGTCGTGGGCGCTTTTTTCAGCTTCTGCAGGATACTCAACGCCTTGGCGCCCGCGGTGGTGACGGCACTTGTCGTCCATGGTCCAGATGGAAGCTCGATCTCCCCAGCCTTCCGCCAGGTGCCGTCTGGCGCATGCACGACTGTCTCCGGATCCGCTGGCACAGCGGAAATGACGAGCCGATTGATGCCCATGGGCTTTCCGCCCAACTGGAGAGCGGACCACGCGGTCATGAATTGCGAAGTCTGCATGAACTCGGTGTAGCCCTCTCCCCCGGGATTTGTGATATGCAGATGGGTGATTTTCTGAGGGTTTTGTCCGCTCCTCTTCACGCCGGATACAATCACCCAATGCAAGTTAGCATCATGGGTATTGGGCACGCTTGTCGGGTCGGATGAATCCACCGGATCGATGAGAACGATGCACGGCACGCCCTGTTCCACCAGTGCTGCCAATTTCTCCTCGCTGACGCTTCCGCTGATCGCCGCTCGCAGGTTCTGGTGTTCCGCAAGGTACGCCGTAATGTCGGTGGGGATCGTCGGTCCGTCGAACGAGCGGATTTTCGCGTCGATGGCATGGCGATCGCACGAACCGTTCCAATACTTCGCGAGCATCGCCGTCGATGTCGTACCGCAGGCGTTCGAATTCCCCTGACCCATCGTCTCCACGGGATTCACATGGACGATATCCTTCGGCATCGGCATTTCCGGCGGAATCGCCTGCGTCGGGATCTGAGAAAAAGACGGCCGGTCTTCTTTCTTCGTCGCGGGGGCGACGCACCCGGGAACGAGCATGGTCACGACGGCAAGGCGGACGAATGAAGAAATTCTGCCCGCTCTTTTTCCAGATGAAGGAGATCGGGTATTCACCGATTCAGGAAACGGCGGCGGCGCGTTTCGCATAGGGACCATTCTCCCACAGTACACAATAGTGTACATAGCGTGTTTTTGGCTTCTGTCTCTCGAATGACAAATACAAAAAGCCCGGCCGGAGCCGGGCTTTGGCGTATCGAGAGAAAGACTTACTTGAAGTTCGTGCTGCGCGCGATGGGCGAATTGAGCTCCACCCATGTGAAGTTGCCCGTTCCGTCCGTCCAGCGAATGGCGCCGGCGGCTTCCGGGTTACCGGGTTCGCCGAGCGTGACCTGGAGGAACGGATTCACGGCTCCTTGATCCATCTGGACGTCACCGAAGAGCTGGAGCACGCGCGTGCTGCCGGTGGTGACGGTTCCCATCTCCGCCGGGATGGACGTGCAGCTGACGGTGATGCCGTTCACCGAGCACGGGAGACGCTGGTTGCTGTCCTTGGTGCCGAGCGACCAGTTGTTGACCGTGACCGACGACGACTTCGTCACCGTGAATTCGATGTTCTGGAGCTGGACATCCGTGCCGGACACCGTGGAGGCGTTGAACGCGAAGGCCGCGAGCATCTGGCCCGGTCCCACGGGAACGGCGGCTGTCTCCGAGATGTCATTCCTCACGGCCGTAATGCGGCCGTTGGACGTTTGGTGCTTCGGGAAGGCGAACGTTTGGGCGCCGGACGTATAGGTGTTCTGCGTGTAACCGCCCGTCACGTTCAGACGGAACGTGTCCACTTGGACGAGTTCCTCGGTGGAACCGCCGCCGTTGCGCGGTTTGATTTGCGCCGTGACGGCGAAGACGCGCGGCTGATCCTGGGGGATCACCGCGGCGCCGCTGGCCGTGGAATTGAACGTGGCCTTGTACGTGAGGTCCTGCGTGTCGTAGACGTCCAAGGACAGACGACCGAGCTCGTTCCCGTTCTCATCCATGAGGTAGAGCGCATCGATGGAATCGATGGCGGCCTTCAGCTTCACCTCCGCGCCGCGTACCGTCACCGGTTCGAGCGTGGGCCGGAAAGTGGCACTGGCGATAGGCTGGGAGCGCTCACCCAAGATGAGGAAGCGGCTGCGAGCCGGCAGTTCGAACGCCGCGTTCACCGAGCTGCGGGAACTGGAGGACGAGCTGGAAGAACGGCTGCTGGAGGAAGAGCTGACGGAGGACGTTTGGCTGGAGGAAGAGGAACTGGTGGAAGAGCTGGCCTTCTTTCCCTGCTCGGCCAAACGGTAGAGATCCAATTCGCCCTGCGCGTTCGCTTCGAACGAAGCCGCGAGGCGGGCCATTTGGCCGCGCGTCAGGGCATCACCGGCGCGAAGTCCGGCGAGATCCAGGTCATTGTCCTTGGCCGCCAGCAGATACGGTTCGTACCACTCCACGGGACCGCTCGTCTTGATGACAGGCAATTCCAGATCATAGAGCTCGACGAGGATTTTCACCGCTTCGGCGTAGTTCACGTCGCGGGTCGGTGCGAATTTCCACTGCTCTGGAGGAACATTCGTCTCGGCGTTGCCGCGGACGAAGCCGAGCTGTTTGGCTCGGCAAACCGGATTCTCAAACCACGCTCCGGCCGGAACGTCGGGGAAGCAATTGCGCGGATTACCCTGCGAAACGGCGTCGTCCTGCAAGTCATACAGGCCCATGGCGATCTTCGTGAACTCGGCGCGGTTCAGGCGTCGGTTCGGAGCGAAGGTGCCGTCGGGATTGCCGCTGACGACTTCCAGGTCGGTCAGCAGGCTGATGCCCGCCGCCTCCGACTGGGAGAAGCGGGTGCCGTCCGTGTAGTCGGAACGGTGATCGGTGTAGTTCAGCGCCAGGGTCGTGACGGGCACGAGACCAAGGGCCAAGATGAGTAAGCGTCGCATACGGAGGAATTGGTGAATGATACGAAAGAGTATAGAACCCAAGAGGTGCGCTGGCCATCGTGCGGCCGGGCGCTTCCATGGAAGTGAACGAAGAAACCGGCCGTTCGTCACAGAAAAAGTCCAGAAATTGAGGAAATCGCATTCTCATGAAAGAAACGGGGCATTTCGGCGTCTCACAGGAAAACCCCCTCTTGTATGCACATCAGACTCGTCCGCACTCCCCTCATCGCTACCAGCCTGTTCGCGGGCTGCTGGGCGCTGTTCTTCGTCCTCCTCAGCTGATCAGCGGAGCACGAACCAGCACACGACCGCGGCAACGATGCGGTAGACGCCGAATCCCGTGAAATCGTGCTTCTTGATGAAGCGGAGCAATCCCACGATGCAGAGGGTCGCGACGAAGAACGACGTGATGAAGCCCGTCGCGAGGAGCGGCAGCGTGTCGACGGTAAACACCTCCGGAGATTTCGCCACATCTAAGATGACCGCCGCGCCCATGGTGGGCACGGCGAGGAGGAACGAAAAATCCACGATGGTCCTGCGCTTCATCCCCAAAAGCAGTCCTCCGATGATCGTGGCCGCGGAGCGGGACACGCCCGGCACGATGGCGATGGATTGGAAGAGACCGATGTAGACCGCATGCATCCAGGGCAGGTGTTCCAAATGCTCCCCCGCTCCGGCTCGCTCCCGGTGCAATTTCTCGAACACGATAAGAAACACGCCGCCGAGCAGCAGGCTCCAGAGAATGACCGGCACGCTCTCATAGAGGTACGCCTTCACGAAGTCATGCAGGAGGAGCCCGATGACCGCGGTTGGCAAGAACGCGACGAGTACGCGGAGCAGCACCTCCCAGGACCGAATGAACGTGCGCCAGTAGAGCACCACGACGGAAAGAATGGCACCCAGCTGGATGGCGATGTGGAAGCTCTTCAGAAACTCCGTCGACGGCAACTCCAGAAAACGCGATGCCAGAAGCAGGTGCGCCGTGGACGAAATGGGCAGGAACTCCGAAACCCCCTCCACGATGCCGAGAATGACGGCGTGCAGCAGCGTCACCGGGGCATTGAAGCAGCTATGGAGATGAAGAGGAAGCGGTCATTTCAATCCCTTCTTCATTCTCCGAGCATTGATCAGACGGGCAATTTCCGGGAAAAACAACTCCAGGAAAGACGGCGATGGCCATTGCGTATGGTCAATGATCTGCAGCGCATCTCCATACGTCGCGAAGAGCCTGCCGAACTGTTCCCTCGCCGCCTTGGAGACAATATCCAGCCGGATAGGTCCGCGTGTCTCTCCCGCAGCGATACGTTCTTGGAGACGATCGATGGAACGCTTCGAAAGCTCCTTCCCGATCCCGCGCTTCCGCCATTCGGGAAGAACGTAGCACCCTACGTAATTCGCCTGCCCGGTTCTCGTCTCTCCCACGGGAGACATCGTCGACACGCCCACGACGTTTTCCTGGTGGCGCGCGAAGAACGCCTCATCGCAACAGGAAAGCGGACCGGGACGAAGGAGGAGCTTGGAAGTTCGAAACACGGGGTCACGCTGCAGACGCTTGATATTTGTCTGCACGAATAGATCAACCTCGCGTAAATCTTTCGTCAGTTCATAAGAAATATCGGACGGAGTCGATGCTTCATGCGGCGCTCCCATACGGATATCATCCAATATTTATTGAATATCTGCAATATCCGGATTTTTGGCCTCAGCGTCTCTCCACCGCCTCCGCTCGCTTTCTCTCGCTTACCCAGTACTCACGTTCGGCGGCCAGCATATCGTTCAGTGCTTGCTCCGCCTCGCTTGGCATAGGCAGAAGAGAACCGGAGACCGACAGTGATTGTCGGATGTGCGACACGAGATCGGGCTTGTACGCGCGGTCGATATCTTCCAGTGCGGCGTTGCAATCATCCACAGAGAGATGGCCTTTTTGTTTCCGAGCGGCATTCCTGGGAAGCAGCCGATCGGCAGATGCTTCATGTTTCAATGCCCACTGTTGCAGCGCGGCCATCGCCTCATCGACTCCAAGCGTGGTGAATTCCGTATTCGGGGAGAGCGATCGGACGAAGGCGTTCACATCTGTTTCCAGGCGGGCCGCCTCCGACGCGTCTTTCACCGGTGCCGCTTCCAACGCCGCGGCGCGATCTTGCAGCGGTTTCATCTGCAAGCGCACGTACGCCTTCACGCTGTCGGTCAGCGATGAACGGCTGAGGAACCTATCGAGGTTGTCGAGCACGTTCTTCGCGGTCATCGCGTAGTGGTATTCCAATGCATCGGCACCCGTGTCCCTTGTCTCGGTTTCCGCCTGATGGTTCGGACGTAGGAGCGATGCCGTGCTGAACAATGCCGCGCGGAACATCTTGCGAGCGGCATGCAGCCGCCCCGCGGGCTTGTCGCCTTCAGGGCCATGCTCTGGTAGCCGTTCGAGAGGAGTCTGCTGTGCCATATATCGTCTTAGTATAGCGGAAAAGTCGACATGATGGAAGTGATGAAAACCGGCAGCGCACGTGAGCGCGCTGCCGGAGAACCCCGTGTTCCGTCGTCTGTTGGGGGTTTAAGAGACGGTCGCCAAGGCCTTCTTGGCGAGAGTTTGTCCGGACGTATGCCGGAGGCTGGAGGCCTGGTGACGATCCACGGGCACGACCGTGGTTTTCGCCGGGTCGAACTGGAACCGCACGTGGCCGTTGCAGAACACCGTACCGTGGAGGACCGCGATGCCCGTCTTCCCTTGGAGGGGGCCGACCAACTGGTCGGCGTCGGCCACCTCGATGTCACCGGTGATCGGCTGGCAGCGCGTCCACCAGGGCGCGCGTTGGTCACGGGGGACCTTGCCGGCTTTCACGACGGCGGAGCAGAAGGCCAGACGCGGCTCACCGCTGTCACCGGGCAGCAATCCGACGGCCACGACCACGGGGGTGGACTGGCCATGGCGGACGCCACCACGGCGAAGGGCGGTGTGAGCAGAAATCGGCTGCTCATGGGACAGGAGACGTGTCGTCATGCGACACCTCGAACTTTCCGACGACGGAACGAAGGAGCTGGCGGCACTGTAGACTTCATGGTCTTGTATCGAAAGAAACGCCGGCCGTATCCATAGAATTTAATCTTTCATAAGCCAAAAAAACCCGGTCCGTGCCGCTTCCGAAGAAGCGACGGTGAACCGGGAGAGGTGCCTATCCGAAGACAGGCGAAGGTCACGCCAGGTGACCCTGAATGTCCCGCATGACGATGCCGCGCGCGCCGGCATGCTTGAGCGTGAGGAGCACTCGTCCGAGATCCGAACGGGGCAGGCAGATCTCGTACGCGCTCCATGCCGGATCCGTCAGCGGGGAGACGGTCGGCAGGACGTCCGCGGGCAGCCGCAGGCCGGAGACATCGGCGGCCGTCGGAAGGTCGAACGTCACCATCACGAAGGCTTCCGTCCCGATGACGAGCTGCAACGCCAGGGTGAGCCCCTGCAGGGCCGCTTCCTTGGCGTCATCGAGCTCGTACCGGGCGCGGATCTCCGGAACGCTCTCCAACAGGGACTCGCACCCCGGCACGATCTCCAGGTCGTTCTTCCGGATACTCTCCCCCGTCTCCGTGATGAGCAGGGCCATGTCCGCCAGGCCGTGCTTCACATACATCTCCTCCGAGCCGTCGATCTCGTCGACCTGATACACCGGCGGACAGTGCGGCGGATTGAGGATCTGCATAGCCAGGTCCGGCAGCTCGCAGACGATGTGGACCTTGCCCTGCTTTTCGGGAACGCCCTTCTTGCTCACCAGCACCCAACGCGTGGGTCGATCGGACGCGCGGGAGAACGGAAGCTTGCCGACGAGTCGTGCGTCAACGCGGCTGTTCAGCCACAAGTCGCCGCCCGTGATGCCGGCGTCGACGACGCCCGCCGCGAGGAACTTCGGCAGGCCGCGGCGATCGAGCTGGAGGAACTCGATCCCGTTCACGATGCCGCACGAACCGGTGCGGTCGGGGTTTGTCACCGGGTACCCGGCGACGCGGAGGAACTGTGAGAGACGCGACCAGAGCGATCCGTTGGGCAAAGCAACGGTGAGAACGGTAGGCATGCGAACTCCTTTCTCAGGAACGATTCTTGAAGCTTTTTATCGCCGATGCTTTCAATGAGCGTCGACAAACAAAAACCCCTTCACGCGAAGGGGGGACGAGGTCGACGCTTCACTCACTCCACATCATCGGCGCCGTCCTCCCTTCACGGGGGAAGCGACGTGGTGATGCCGGCAGGTAATGATGAGGCGTTCCATGAACACGTACAGGATACTTCTCTGAGTGTTTTAGTCAAGTGATACACCTGTTTTTCGCATATCTTCGATGAAATCCTACTGTTCATTGACGCTCGTTCCCGCTCTCCGTAGCATCCAATCGTCGCCCGGTCCCCGGGCACTCTGCCTCGCCACTTCGGCGCGAGGAGAGGTTGGTACCGGATCCACGATCGTCGCGATTCTTCCGATGCCGTCCCCTCTTCGTCCGTGATGAAGAGGAAAACGTGTCGCTCATTCGCCCCGCCGTTTCACAGGAAAGGAATCCCTCCATGGAGTCCAAACCTCCTCCCAACGTCCCCGCGGCTCCCGCCGCGACGCCGACCGGGAAGCCTGTTGCGCTTCCCCAAGTCGGCCCCTGCGGCAAGGACTGCGGCTCGTGTACGGGCCAATGCCCGGAGCCGAAAGGCTCCGCACCACCCCCGTCGGGCAAGAAGGAGTGATCCTCTCTTGCGTCGACACGTCGCCCCGGTGTTCGCACCGGGGCTTTCCGCGTGCATGGTATAGTTTTCGCCGTGACCGTCTTCTGGATCATCGTCGCCATCGTCGTTCTCGTCATCGCCGTCCTGTGGTGGAAAGGCCGTCCCGACGAATTGCTCCGTGCCGCGCAAGCCGGAGACCCGGATGCGCAGTACCAGTTGGCCGTGGACTGCTACGACGGACTGAATAACCGCGTGCAGGATCGTAAAGCCGCGGCAGAGTGGTGCATGCTCGCCGCGCAGCAGCGCCATCGCGACGCGCAGGCGATGCTGGGAAAGATGTACGACCTGGGCGCCGGCGGCCTGGAACGCAGCCGCGAGCAGGCCGTGCACTGGTACAAGAAGGCCGCGGAGAAGGGCCACGGCGAATGCCAGTGTCTCCTCGGCCGGGCGTACTTCCACGGCAAGGGCATCCCGCAGAACTACATGCAGGCGTACTGCTGGCTGAATGTCGCGCGCGCCCAGGGCGACGCCGGCAAGGCGGAGACCGAGATGATGAACGAAATCGAAGGAAAGCTGGAGCCCCAGCAACTCCTTCACGCGCAGAAGCTCTCCGTGCAGATGCACGAGAAGATGAAGGGCGGGTAATGCGGATGGCTTTTGAAAGCCTAAAGAGTGACATTGCTAAATTTCAATAAAATTTTATAATATAAACCATTTCCCGTTATCCCTATGTCCATAGAGAGACCAATCATTGTCCGGGAAGGAGAAGGCGACGATCGACTGAAGGAAGGTGATGATAATACGGGTTCCATGGTTCCAGTGGAGGCGCAGCAATCACGGCTGTTCTCCCGCGGCAGCGCACAGACACGCGTCACTGCCGCAAGCCTGTTCCCGAGTGGCCTTGGCGATCCGGAAGAGATCGTTGCGTATTCGCATCTGAATCCCGCTCTGCAGAAAGCGGAGATCGCGCTTCGCGATCAGGGACGCAACCTGAAAGTGGTGAGTGGTTTCCTCTCTCCGGATAACCAGCTCGCCCGCTGGCGCATCCTCTACGCGCGCAGGAATCCGCAGACGCCGTGGGAGGAAATTCAAGCAGGTCGCTCTGCCGACAGCACGGGGTCCGTTGCGTGCATCATTGAGAACGACGTGTCCCAAGCTGCGCTGACTGCCGTGCAAGGCGATACCGCACTTATTGAAGAATTGCGACGCCAGAGCGGCGAGCAGGGCGATATCACTCCTCTCTTGCGAGAACTGGTGCAGTACCGGGCGAACGCCACTGACACCGGAGTATCCATCGATCCCCGCACAGCGACCTCCGTGCATAACCTCGGGCACAGCGTGAATGCCGTCCTCACGGACTCGCAGGGCGAGCCCATGAACATGGGAGTGGGCATCGACATCGTGTCGCCTGCACAGAAAGTAGATTACTTCGAATCCGCGACTCCCGCTGATTATGAGCAACTGCTTGCCGGTGATCCGCTGCTTGCCGAGTACGCGCGCCGGATGGGCGTGACTACCGTGAACGAGACCACCCTTGCGACAATCGGCGAGAACCGCCGCCAACTCTTCTGGGCCATGCGCGAAGGAGGCTTTGGATTCTACAAAGGCGAACAGGGCCACTTCTCTCTGCCGCGCAAGAACGGCAATCATCCAAGCCGCTCGTACACGTACGCCCAGGCTCGGGCTGCGGGATACACGGTGACGGAATAAGTCGATCACCCTTCCGTTTCGCCCGCCTTCGCGATCTTCAGGACCGTATTCCAATTCCGCGTCGTGATGCCTTTGCCGAATTCCTTGTCCAGGATCTCCATGGCGTCCACGGACCCGCGGTCCGGCGTCACTGTAAGGATGCTGCAGAGCTCGTGGTCGGATTGCAGGAAAATCCGGAAATTGCCGTCCGACGAAGCGTAGGGAATTTTCAGCGTGCTCTTCTTCGCATCTTCCGGCAGGAACGTCACGTAGAGACGCGTGTCCTTCGTGACGGGAATGTCTTTGAAGGGATCTTTCGCCACGAGCTTCTCCACCTCCGAGAACGGCCGGACGAGGGTGGGAATGGGAAAACCGAACGTCTTCTCCAGGAGCGCCGCGAGGGATTTGGTCAGTGCATCCGGTGATGACGCCTTCGCATCCAGCAGCACGTTGCCACTAGCCAAGAGCGTCTTCACGTTCTCGTACCCCTCTTTCTCCAGTGCCTTCTTCAGCTGGGCCATTGGAACGATTTTGTTCCCGCCAACGTTGATGCCGCGGAGGAGGACGACGTACTTCTGCATGTCGGAAGTCTACCGCCCTTGCCCCAATTTCAGTATCGTGTTGATAACACCGGCCCCGTAGTTCAACGGATAGAACGACCCTCTCCTAAGGGGTAGATGTAGGTTCAATTCCTACTGGGGCCACCATTCCTTACGCTTCCTGGCGCTTGACCGTGATACTGGCATTCTCTCCGCCCGGACCTTCGGTGATGGTCACGCCCGGATTCGCTCCTTCGATGCGCTTGAGGGCGCTACGAATACCTCCCGGAACTTCGCCGGAGAATCTCTCGAGGAGATCACCCATCGTTCGAACGGTACCCGATTCAATCAGGGCCAGGATCTGCTGATCTCTCGCAGAGAGCGCAACTGTCGCCTCCGCATGCTGCCCATTCCCGTTGCCATCCAGCACTGCTGCGACACCGGCAGTGACATCGGCGCGACGGAGACCGACGGCCTGGCCGTCGACGCCGGCGGCATCGGGACCGACAGGAGCGTGATCAGTCTCGAGGCCGGTGGGGGTGGTGGTGAGCGTCATAGGGAAGGACACAATAGCCAGCGCCGCGGTGGAGTCAATATTTCGGCATCCCCCTGCGGCATCGTTGCGGATCGTGACAGACGGATGGCCATGCCGAAGCCAAAGTTCCAGCCCCTTTCGGGAGACTGTTTTCTTCTCGAACAGCGCTCTTCCGGTCGCTCACTTCCTCAGAACCCAGACTTCGCGTCCCTCCATGGGCAGGGAGCCTTTGATCTTGTACTCCGCGCCGGAATTCTCGGGCTTCGCTCCCACGGCCTTGGAAATGGAAGAGAGGGCGTTGGCATCCTTCGACGGCACGAGGAGAAGGATGCGCGGGTCGAATTCGTCGACGAGTTTCTGCGCCAGCTTCGTCTCGTCGGCGGGGATGACGAGGACGTCGATCTCCCCCATCATCTCGATCTGCTTCTCATTCAAATCCTGGAGAGGCGACGAGAGCATCGCGCAGCGCACGCCGTCCAGTTCCGCTACGTAGGATACCTGCTGTCCCTCCGCATGACCCACGCCGCGGATGGACACACCGGCCACGTTGTATTCGCCCGGCCACGAAAGCGTGCCCGGAGTCGTGGTCTCCTCCGGAGACGAGAGCAGCGTGATGACGTCGTCCTTACCGGAGGATTTCTCCGGGAAGACGATGAGCGGCTTGGAGCCGTCGACACACTTGAACGAGAGGCCGCCGAGGGAGGTGAATGTGATCATCGGGACGGGATGATAGAAGAGGACAGACTGACTGGAAAGGGCGAAAAGGTCAGGAAACGGCCGGGGCGGTCTCCATGCGCTCGATGACGGCGCCGAGGGATCGGAGCTTCTCGTCCAGGCGATCGTAGCCGCGCTCGATGTACCGCACGTCCGTGATGATGGTCTCGCCTTCGGCGCAAAGGGCGGCCAGCACCATGGCGGCTCCCGCGCGGATGTCGTTGCTCGCCACGCTCCTGCCCCCTTTCAAGGCCGTCGGCCCGATGATGAGAGCTTGATGGGCATTGAGGATTTCGATGCGCGCACCCATCTTCTCCAGTTCGTACAGGTACGCCATGCGTCCTTCGAAGAGACGCTCGAAAATACGCGATACGCCCGTCGCCTGCGTCATCGCCACACCCATGGGAGCCTGCAAATCCGTGGGGAAACCCGGGAAGATGTTCGTGCGCACCTGCATTTCTTTGAGGGCGCTCGCTTCGCCGTCCACGGTGATGGTCTTCGCCGCGGAATTGGTCACGATGACGGCCCCGGCGCGGCGCAGCACATCCAAGAACGACACGAGATGCGAGTCCTCCACGTCCGTCACGCGGACTTTCCCGTGCGTCAGAAGTCCCGCCAGGATAAGGCATCCTGCTTCCAGGTAATCGCTGGTCACGCGATGCGTCACGCCCCGTACGTCCGTGCGACCGCGCACGGTGACGGTGTGGGATCCGCGCCCCACCACTCCCGCACCCATCGTCGCGATGAAGTCTTCCACGTCCTGCACGTGCGGTTCCGCAGCCGCAAGTTCCACGGTGGTCTCGCCGGGCAGCAGTGCCGCCGCCAATAATACGTTCTCCGTCGCGGTCACCGAGAATTCGGGGAGCACCACGCGTCCAGGCTTCAGCTGGCCTTGCAGATGCAGCACCGTATCGTTGCTCATGTCCTGAGCGCCCAATTGCGTGAATGCTTCGATATGCGCGACGACCGGACGTTTCCCCAGCACGCACCCGCCCGGGTAGGACATCTCCGCCACGCCGAAGCGCGCGAGGAGCGGACCGAGCAGCACGATGGACCCGCGCAGTTTCTCCACGTACTCGGCGGGGATGGGCTTGCTCTTCACGTCCCGCGCGTCGATGCGCACGGTGCCGTTCTCGAAACTCGTCTTCGCCCCAAGGAACTCCAGCGTGCGAAGCAGCGTGAGCGTGTCGGACAGCCGTGGCACGTTGGTGAGCACGGTTTCGCCGGCCACGAGCAGGCTGCCCGCGATGAGCGGGAGCGCGGCGTTCTTCGAGCCGCCGACGGACACGTCCCCTCTCAGGGGAATGCCGCCACGGATGCGGTAACTGACATCCATAGGAGACCCGGAGTATAGCGGGAAACAGGACCCTTCCCAAGGCCGGGATCAGTCTTTTTTAGGCTTCAGAAACAGGCTATCGACCAAGAGGAGGACCACCCCGACGGTGATGCAGGTGTCGGCGACGTTGAAGATGGGGAAACTCCCCACCTGGAAGAAATCCGTGACGGACCCGTCTCCCAGGCGATCCACCAGGTTCCCCAAGGCCCCTCCCAGGATAAGACCGAAGCCGGTTTGCGCCACCAGTCCCGTCGCCTTCCGGGCGAGGAACACCACGATCAGGAGCGCTCCCACGATCACATACGTTTGAAATGCCCCCGGAATGCGCAGGCCGAACGCCACGCCGGGATTCAACGACGGATGCAATCCCACGAACGATCCGACGATGGGAACGCGCTGCGTCAGGAACTCGTCCGCCAAAAATTTGCCCGCCATGCTGGCGGCAAACGCGAAGATGGAGACGGCGACGAGCGGCATGAGGGGCACAGTATGACCGACGAGGCCTCGACGTGGAAGCGAAGTACTTACTGACCCAGCCTGTAGAGATCCCTGACTTCCGTCCCGGTCAGTTCCCGGTTGTAGATGCGCACGTCGTCGATGGTCCCGTTCATGTATCCCCAGCTGCTCGCGCATCCGACGTACGTCCAGCCTACGGAAGCGTAGACCGTGGTGCCGGCGGCAGAGAATCCTCCTTGGGCCGTCGTCGCCTCGAGCGTGCCATTCAGGTAAATCCGCAAACCGTTGGCGCTGCTCCAGGTGCCGGTGACCAAGTACCACTTGCCTGGGGACAGCGTCGTCGTCCCCTGCGCCTGGCTCGTCACCCAGCTATACGTGATGGCTTTGCCGCCGCTCACGCCCAACATATCCAGGCACCATCCAGCGCCGTCCGATTGCGAGGAGACGTGCAGGATGGATCCCGCCGTGACGCCTGGGTTCAGCTTGACCCATGCGGAGATCGAGTACGTCTGATTCACGGTTCCCAGCGTCGCGCTCTGCGCCTGCGAGTATTTATTCGTACCGTCGAACGCCAACGCCTGTCCGATTTTCCCGATTGCCGGCTTCGGCGTGTTCACCAGTGTGCCGTTGTTCCCTCCGCCGGACCGGTCGTACGCGGTCGTGCCGACGACATCCTTGCCGTCGAAGGACCAGAGGCCCGTGAGGCCGTTGGTGTACTTCGCGTTCTGCGGCGCGTTGATCATCGTCTGCGCGGCGCCGTACATTGCTGTGATCTCCGCCTGTGTAAGTGCGCGGTTGTGGATGCGAACATCGTCCAGATTTCCCTTCCAGGTGGTATCCGACGTCGTGCCGAAGTACGTGCCAATGCGCATCGATGAGAACGCACTGATTGCGCCCACGGCGCAGCTACCGTTCGTGCCCTCCAGAACGCCGTTCACGTAGATCTTCGAATTCGATGCGTTGTAGACGGCGGTGATGTGGTACCACTTTCCGAGTTGCAAAATCGTCGTGCTGGTGACGTTGCAGCTCCCCGGATTGTTATTCACGTAGAATCCCACTTTCCCTTTATTTCCCCCGTAGGCGGGACCGAGCCCATGGAAAGCGATCATGTTTCCAGTCGCAGATAGAATGTGTGGATAGTTCGCATGGTCAAAGTCGGCCGCGCGCACCCAAGCGGACACGGATACCCCCGGGAGATTTCCGCTGAGACCGGTTGTGGTGGGAATCGATACAAAATCGTTCGACCCGTCGAAGTACAGCGCCTTGCCGTGCTTACCGTCTGTCCACCCAGGTCCGTTCGTCAGCGTGCCGATGTTGTTCTTGCCCGACGTATCGTGGGTCTTGGTTCCCTGGCCTTCATCGAATGTCCATCCTCCGACGAGGCCCGTATGCGTGGCCTGCGCGCGGACGGCGGTGCCATAGGAGTCGTACAGTTTCCGCACTTCAGAGGCACCGAGGGCGCGGTTGTAAATGCGCAGCTCGTCCATGGAGATGCGTGCGGAACCCCACCCTGCGTCACCGACGCTCAAAGCCGCGTTGCCTGCGGCCTTCGGGTTCGCGACGGTCGTGGAACCGACGGAGACGCCGTTCACATACATCGTGAGAGTGGCGCCGTTTTTGACGGATGTCAGGTGATACCACTGGCCGAGGGTGAAGTTCGTGCTTGCGCCTCCCGGTCCGAAACAATCGTAGCCGGTGTTTCCGGCGTCGTACTTCCAGTGCAAACACGTTCCACCGCCGACATACGTCCAGACAGCCGGGCTACGATCGGTGCCGGCAGGCGCGTATTTGAACACCTGGGCCCAGTTGCCCACGGTGCCGTTCTGGCGGAACCAGAAAGAAATCGTGTGCACGTCATTGTTCAGGATATTCGTGGTAGCGGTGATGGCCGTCGCGTTGTCCGCGCCGAGAGTGATGGCTCCGCGGCGCTTACCCAGAACGTGCGTGACGTTCGTAAGCGTCATGTTCAAATTGCTCGCGCTCCTGTCCTTCGCCGTGTTGCCGTTCTCGTCGAAACTCCAGTATCCCACGAGTCCGTTGATGGGAGCTTGGCGTGTGGAGACCGCGGCGTTCGCCGCAACGGGCACAATGCTGCCGAGGACAATGGAGAGGGCGAGGAGACGGAAACGCATAGAGAGGAAGGCGAAAAATCTGCGCCACCCGGCGCGACAGTACGCTCGGACGTTCACGAGCTGCTAGAAGATTCCCCGGAAACCGAAGACGAACTTTCCGAGGATGAGCTGCTCTCTGAAGAATCGCTTGAGGATGACTCTTCGGAGGACGAGCTCTCCGCGGAGGAAACACTGGAGGAGGACGCCGGCACGATCGAAACCGGTGCGGGCGACGGGTCCACCGTCGTCAGCGCGTGCCAGGAGAACGTGACGGGTTCGGAAAGCGGGCTGGCGATCTCGAAGACCGCCTTATCCGCGGACACCGACTGTACTTTCCAGTCCGCGAACTGGTTCACCGCCGCCGTCACCACGGGGACCTGCGTGAACGCGGGTTCGAACCATACGGTGGTGCTCGTGCTGCCCGCAGGAAGCACGACGGTGCCTGCTTGGCGGTTGGCCACGCGGAGTTCGCCGCGCACGTCGGTGCGGCCGAAGAATTGCGCGAGGCCGTGGATCGTCACGTCACCGAGGACGCGCAGTCCGTTGGAGACGAGCAAGTTTTCCGTTTCCGTGGAACCGGCGCTCAGCGACGCGGCCGAGCCGACGCCCACGAGTAGTTCGGGGTGCGCCTGCAGCGTCCGGCTGATTTCGTTCTGCAGATTGAGTTCCATCCAAAGACCGTGCATCGCGCCGTCACTCAGGCGTTCGTTGAGACGGCCGACGACGATGTCGCCGACCTCCATGCCTTCGGTCTCGTTGATACCCGTCTGCGGATCCACGATGTTCGGCACTTGGAAACCGGCGGTCTGCGCGGCGTAGTGCCAGGCGCCGCCGTAGCGGAAGTACAGACGGCCCGTGGAAGAATCCACGCAGAGCGCACCATTCATCGCAACGGCGTTGGAGTCGGAACAGGCTCCGGCCACGACATTGGTCGCGAGGCCGTTGGTGGCAAGTACCGTAGCGCCCGAGATCGTGCCGGCCACTTCCAACTTGCCGTAGATCGAGTCCGTTCCGCTCGTCGCAATGCCGATGCCGACGTTGCCGACGGTGTACGTGTCGTACCCAAAGTACGCAATGCTGCCGACTTCCAAGTTCTCACCGACGAAGAGATCCGCCGGGCCGTTCATGTACAGGAAGTCGGCGGTATCGCCGGGAACCGCGATGGAGTTGTATACCTGGGTACTGCCGCCGATCGTCAGCAATTCTCCCGAGAGGGCGCCCAGCACTTCCACGTCCGCGTCGAACATTGCGCCGCCCGCGGCGGTGACGTAGGCCTTCTCCACGCCGCCGTTGCGGAGACTGAGAAGCTTGGCGCCGTTCGAAAACCAGATCAGATCGCTCGTGATCGTCGCGGCGATGGCCGTCGCGGAGTCATTTGCCCCGCCTTTGATTTTCACGTTCTTGGCGGAGCTGCTGTCGACGAACACGCCCGTGTCCTGCGAATCGAGGGCGATGCCGTAGTTGCCGCCCTGCAGGAAACCCATTTGGAAGATGTCTGTGCTTCCCGCGATACGGACGAATCCGCTGCCATTGGCTATCTGCATATGTGTCCCCGCCTGCAGGACAGTGCCGGACACCGTTCCGGTGACTTCAAGTTTCGCCTGAGGACTGAAGGACGACCCGATGGCAACGTTGCCCGCCCCGTAAAAGACGCTGTCACGGACGCTGTTCACGGACAGATGCCCGTCAGTGGAAATGTTTCCCAAGGAAGTGACGCTGAGATTTCCCGCTCCAACGTTGAAGCCGCTGTTGAAGAAGCCGGTACCGCGGATATTCAGCTGAGATCCGGAGATCGTACCGAGGACTTCCAGCTCCACATCATTCGCGGAAGTTTTGATGCCGACGTTGCCGCTGTACTGCGCGGTAGAAGCGAAAGTTACGGCTCCGTTGAAGGTGGACGTGCCGTTCAAGACGAGAGTGGTGCCGGAAATCGTCCCCAGTACCTCAAGGGATCCATCGTTCGGCACCGTTCCAATGCCGATGTTCCCGAGCACTACGAGGGCACCCGTCATCGTGTCGCCGGAGACATTCACGTAGCGGCTATCCGTCGCGCTCTGTGCGGTTTGGGTTGGCGATGCCCACACGAGCGAGCCGCCAGACACCGTGAGTACTTGGTTGGAAGAACCCGGGGCCAACTTGGACAGCGTGCCGGAGGCGTTGCCGACGAGTAGTTCACCAAGAGCATAGCTCGAGAAACCCGTACCACCGTGAGCGGCGGACAGGACACCGAGGATGGCGCTCGTCATATCGCCGGAACCTCCCCCGCCGCCGGATCCGCCTCGCGACGGACGTTCGGACTGCGGGTTCGAGGAATAGCGGCGCTCGGTCGGTACGGACACGGCAGCTTCCCATCCGGGATTCTTCCACGTCGGCTTTCCGTCCACGAACGTCAGCACCTGTCCGGGCTTCGCCGGGCCGAACATCGTCTCGAAATCCTGTGGAGCGGCATGCAGCCGGTGATTGGCCGCGAGCGTCTTCAGGAAGTCCTCCTGCTGGTTCTTCGTCAGTCGCTGATAGGCGCGCATCGCCCGTCGCGTGGCGTACAGATTCAGCCCATCCTGCGTGGCCACCAGGCTCGGTGACTCGGCGGATGCACGCTGTACTCCCGGCACCGGAATGATGCCCTCGGCCATCGCCAGAACGGCGATGGTGGCAGCGGCGGCGAGCGAGGAGATTTTGTGTTGGGTCACAGGAATGTGGGTGTTTCGAGATATCAGAGCAGTATAACAGAAAAACCGACTCTGGCTCATTGCGCAAAGGGGATATTTATGGTGTAGAAACATCAAAAAACCCGCTAGCCGGAGCCTAAAACCACCGCCTATACTGGGCGTCCATGTTCCGCCGCATCGACCTGCTGCTCCTGGGCGTCACGGTGGTGCTCACGCTCTTCGGATTGGCGATGATTGCGAGCGTCAGCGTCTTCGAGAGTTACCAGCTGACGTCGACCCTCGTCGCGAGGGGTGCGACGTCCGCGCCGAGCAACTCGTTCTACCTGCTGCGCAGCTTCGTGCATCTCATCATCGGAATGTCCGCGCTCACGGTCACGATGATGATCCCGTACCACTTCTGGGAACGCCATGCGCGCCTCTTCTTCTTCGCGACGTTCCTCCTTCTCATCGCGGTGCTCATCCCCGGTCTCAACTCCGGGTGGGGCACGTCCAGCAGCTGGCTGCGCATCGGACCCCTGTCCCTGCAGCCCTCCGAGCTCTTCAAGCTGAGCTTCATCTTTTATCTGTCGCTCTGGTTGCAGAAACGCGAACAGTTGATCGGCACCTTCAAGGAAGGATTCGTCCCCTTCGCCACGCTGCTGGTGGTGAGCACGTTCATCATCGCCATCGAGCCGGACCTCGGCACCTTCCTCATTCTCTCGGGCATCGGCACGGTGATGTTCTTCATCGCCGGCGGCAATATCCTGCACCTCATCCTCGGCGGAGGCCTGGCAGCCGTCATCGGGTTACCGATCATCCTCCAGAAGGAGTACATCCAGAACCGCTTCATGGCCTTCCTGCGGCCGAATGATCCGACGATCGCGGAGACTATCGGATTCCAGATCAAGCAGGCGCTCATCGCCATCGGCAGCGGCGGGTTCTTCGGGGTCGGCTACGGTCGCTCCATCCAGAAGTTCGGATATTTGCCAGAAGTGCAGGCCGACATGATTTTCTCCGCGATGTCGGAGGAGCTTGGCTTCGTGCGATTGCTCATCGTGCTCAGCATGTACGTCATCCTCGTCTACCGCGGGTACCGCGTGGCGCAGAATGCGCCGGACCGCTTCGGGTTCCTCGTCGCGACGGGCATCACCACGTGGATCGCCGTGCAGACGTTCATCAACATCGCGGTGAACCTGGGCATCTTCCCGCTCACGGGCCTAACACTGCCGTTCATCAGCTACGGCGGCTCGTCACTGATCTCCCTGCTCGCAGGCGTGGGCGTCCTCCTGAACATCTCCATGCACTCCACGGAAGAGGCAAGCCTGGCGCGTCGCTCCACGCCACGGAAGAAAACGTCTTACCTGCAGCGCAGCTTCTTCTAAATCATGCGCATCCTGTTCGCCGGAGGCGGTTCCATCGGGCACGTAGCCCCGTGCGTCGCCGTGTGGCGCGCGGTCCAAGCGCTCGACCAGGACGCCGTCGCGCACCTGCTCTGCTCGAAGCGGCTGGAGGAAGCGGCTTTCCTCGCGAAAGAAGGAGTGCCGTTCACGGCCATTCCTCTCCCTCGTCTCTCCTACCGCTTCCCGCTGACGATGATGGGGGCGGGGCGGGCGGCGCTGCGCGCCATGGACGAGCATCGTCCGGACGTCGTCTTCGTGAAAGGCGGTTCGGTGAGCGTTCCCGTCGGACTCGCCGCGAAGCTGCGTCGGGTGCCCATCGTCGTACATGAATCCGACGCGGTCGCAGGGCGGGCCACGAATTTCCTCTCGAAGTTCGCGGCCGTGCGTTGCACCGGATTTCCGCTGGAGGGTCAGGACGTCCTGGTCACCGGCAATCCCGTGCGACCGGAGATCGGCCAGGGGAACAGAGAGGAAGGACTGCGCATCGCGGGGCTCTCGGGGAATCGCCCCGTGCTGCTCGTGATGGGAGGGAGCCAGGGCGCCGAGCGCCTCAACGAGATCGTGGCATCACGATTGCTGGAGATCCTGCAGCATTGCGACGTGATCCATCTCACGGGAAAAGGGAAGACGTCGGCAGCGAAGCAGCCGGGGTACTGGTCGGCATCGTTCGTGCAGGAAGAGCTGCCCCATCTGTACGCCGCGTCGACAGTGGCACTCTCCCGCGCGGGAGCCGGCAGCATCAGCGAGCTGGCGGCGGCGGGCGTGCCCGCCATCCTCGTTCCGCTGCCGGGCCTGGCGCGCGACCACCAGCGGGCGAACGCCCGGGCGACGGAGCAAGCGGGAGGCTGTGTCCTCCGCGAACAGGACGATCTTCCCTCCACTCTTGTTCCCACGCTCTCCGAACTCCTGGCACATCCCGAAACCCTGGCGGCACTGCGTGACGGCATGCGGACGCTGCATCGCGCGGACGCCGCGGAACATCTGGCGCGCATCCTCCTCGACACCGGACGACCGCACGAGCAGGCGACCAAGGGGCTCTAGTCATCCGGACGCTTTGTGTCCTCATGACTTGCAGCATCCGGACGCGGTCAGTACCCTGCACAAGCTATGTACAAATTCATCATTCCTCTCTTCGCGCTCGCGTTCTTACTCGTGAGCTGCAACAAGCAGACGACTACCCCTCCCACTCCCGTGAACGAGAACCAAGAGACCGGCGCCGCGGCCGACGTGCCCTTCGACGGACAGATCCTTTCCGGTAAGCACGTCGTGGTCATGAAGACCTCCAAAGGCGACATTACCATCGAACTGGATGCCGACGCGGCTCCCAAGACGGTGACGAACTTCATCGCTCTCGCGAAAGGCGGCTACTACGACGACCTGACCTTCCACCGCGTGATCCCCGACTTCATGGTCCAGGCCGGCGACCCGAACGGCGACGGCACGGGCGGAGCCAGCGTCTTCGGCGAGACGTTCGAGGATGAGATCAACGCCGACACCTACAACCTCGACGAGATCACCTTCGGCGAGCGCGCCAAGGGCCAGCAGCTCCCGCCGGACGTGGCAAACATGACGCTGAAGGAATACTTCGAGAAGATGGGCTACGTCTACAACGAGAACCTCACGTCCCTCCCGATGACGCGCGGCGCCATCGCGATGGCGAATCGCGGTCCGAACTCGAACGGCAGCCAGTTCTTCATCATCCAGGCCGAAGCGACGCCCTGGCTGGAAGGACAGCACACCGTCTTCGGCAAGGTCACGGACGGCATGGAGATCATCGACGACATCGTGAAGGTGGAGCGCGGTCCCGGCGACCGCCCCGTGGATCCCATCACGTACACCATCGAAGTCCAAGAATAACCTCCCCCTTTCCCTCAGGACCTCAACCGCGGCTTCGGCCGCGGTTTTCGTATCCGGGGCGGCTCCGCTATCCTCCAAGTCCATGCGCACGAGATTCCCCCCGTCCCCCACCGGCTTCCTCCACGTGGGAGGATTGCGCACCGCGCTCTACAACTGGCTGCTCGCGCAGCAGACGAAGGGAACGTTCGCGCTGCGCATTGAAGACACGGATCGCGCGCGCGAAGTGCCGGGAGCCGTGGAGAGCATCCTGCGCTCCTTGCATTGGGCGGGCATCGCCCCGCAGGAGGGCGTCATGCTGGAGAAAGGCGAGATCGTGGAACGAGGCGGGCACGCGCCCTATTTCCAGTCGAAGCGCGCGGAGCAAGGGCTCTACAAGAAGTACGCGGACGAGCTCGTGACCAAGGGCCACGCGTATCCGTGCTTCTGCACGTCGCAACGGCTGGAAGAGATGCGCAAAGCGCAGGAAGCGCGGAAACAGGCGCCGATGTACGACCGCCAGTGTTTGCGGCTTACCGCAGAGGAAATTCAGGCGAAGCTTGCCGCCGGGGAACCGCACGTCATCCGCATGAAGGTGCCCCACGAGCGCACCGTCACCTTCACGGACGACATCCGCGGCGAGGTGAGCTTCAAGGGCCACACCATAGACGATCAGGTGTTGATGAAGAGCGACGGCTTCCCCACGTACCACCTCGCGCACGTCGTGGACGATCACCTGATGAAGATGGACCTCGTGCTGCGCGGCGAGGAATGGCTCAGCTCCCTGCCCAAGCATCTGCTGCTCTTCGAATTTCTCGGATGGCAAACGCCGCGCTACGCGCACGTGTCGCTGCTCCTGAACAAGGACCGCACGAAGCTCAGCAAACGCCAGAACTCCGTGTCCGTGGACGAGTACATCGAGAAGGGATATCTCCCCGAGACACTTCTGAATTTTCTCGCGCTGCTCGGCTGGAACCCCGGCACGACGCAGGAAATTTTCTCCCTCCAAGAACTCGTAGAGCAGTTCTCGCTGGACCGGGTGCAGAAGGCCGGAGCCATCTTCGACCTGGAGAAGCTCGACTGGCTTCAGGGCCAATGGATGCGGAAAATCCCGCCTGCGGAATTCGCTGAGCGCATCCGCCCGATCGTTGCGGAACAGTTTCCCGCCGCGGCACAGGACAAGGATTTCCCGGCGAAGACCGCACTCGTCCAGGAGCGGATCACGTTCTTCAAGGAAGCGCCGGAGATGATGAGCTTCTTCTACCGCGAACCGCGCGTCGGCATGGAACTGGTCGCCAATGCGAAGCAGAAAGTCACCCCGGATCTCGTCCCGCGCATCTTCTCGGTCCTGCAGGACGTGCTCTCGCGCATACCGGACGACGCCTGGACGAACGACCGGATTCTCGCCGATGTCCGCGGCCGCATGGAAAGCGAATCGCTGAAGCTCGGCCAGCTCCTCTGGCCGTTGCGCGCGGCGCTGACGGGATTGCCGTACAGCCCGGGCGCCATCGAAGTCGCCGTCGCCGTCGGCAAAGCCGAGACGATGAAGCGTCTGGACGCGGCCGTCGCCGCACTCGCATGACCATCCAGGAACACGTCGCCATCGGCTCCAAGACGACCATGCGCATCGGCGGGACGGCCCGATATTACGGGGAACTGCTGCAGAAATCCGATGTTGAAGACGCTGTGAAATTCGCACAGGAGCATGGCGTACCCCTCATTGTCTTCGGCGGCGGGGCGAATACGATTTTCGCCGACGGTGAAGTGAACGCACTCGCCGTCCGCATGAAGGCATCCGCGATATCCGTCGACGGAAATCGAGTGACGGCCGAAGCCGGCGTAATCATGGGCAGCTTCATCAACGATCTCGCGAAGAAGAACTTGGATTTGTCCGCGCTCACCGGGATCCCGGGCACGCTCGGCGGCTCCCTCTTCGGCAATGCTGGCCAGGGCCCGGGCGGTGTCTGGCTGGATTCCTTCGTAGATACGGTGACGTTCTTCCAGGAGAATCAATGGAAGACGTGGACGAAGGAGCAATGTGATTTCCGCTACCGTGAGAGCAAATTCAAGGAACTCACCGGACCGCTGGTGATCTGGGAAGCGACGCTCACCGTTCCGTCGCGTCCGGAGGCAGAGGTGAAGGCGGAAGTGGAACGCCTGCTGAAGAAGCGCATCGAGACGCAACCGCACCTGAAGACCGCGGGCTCCTGCTTCAAGGCGCTGCCCGACGGAACGCCGGCGTGGAAGCTCATCGATGCGGCGGGACTCCGCGGCACGACCATCGGCGGCGTGCAGATCGCGGAGAAGCACGCGAACTTCCTCCTCAATGTGAACAAAGGCACGTTCCAGGACGCCCTCGCCGTCACGAAACTGATTCGCGAAAAGGTGCCGCAGATCGCTGGGATCGAAATGCGGTTCTACGGGGAAGATGGGGTGTTAAAAGCCTGACCTTAATGTCCATTTATTGGCTTACTCTCAGTAAATCCCCATTATTTGACATATTTATATTGAATTATATAATAATAAATCTATCCTGTGCGTTCCATGAAGACTCTTCCCATCCTTGGGCAAGCGGAACGCACGCCGATCTCGGCGGAAACGCCAACGCGACACAGGGCTATTGAGCTCATCTCACGGCTGCAGAGAATTAGGATCATATTCTGCGGCGTGCTTCATGAGGAGAATGGAACCAGTTCCTTCAACTGCACGATGCAACGCCACAATGCGGCATGCGCCCACTTGAAGGATGGCGACCGGCAATTCTTAAATGCGCAGTCGGATCTCAAAGAAGCCATCCGATTTCTTCGTCGCCAGGACCTCCTTCCCCCTTCGGCTGACGATCGTGAAGAGTTTGATGAGGGAATGCCCATCGGGGAATACCTTAAATATGTCGCCGGGCAATTGGACACAATGGATGTCGACGCTCGGCAGGGATTCAACTCCCTTGAGAGTGGCAACACGCAGGACCCCGTCCTCGACGGAGCGACGACAGCGGATCAGTTCAAAGCGGAGACGCTCCACCACCTACAACATGAATTGGGCTGGAAAATCCTGCTCGTCCGTGATCACGTCGTGCGGTTGCTGCAGAGGCTTGCGTAAGCGAAAAAGCTCAATTGTCTTGGTTCCAGTTTCCTCGTACAGTAATCGACTATGGCTGAGCACTTCAGTCCGCTGCGAAACCGAACGGGTGCGCCTTCGCCCGCGGGAAATCGCACCATGATCGACCAATTGAACGCGCTCCGCGTGTCGGCTTGCGGGTATATCCATGAGTATACGGAAGCCCCAGTTCCTCTCTGTGCGAATCGACGGACGAACCTCTTGTGCGGTCATCCGGATGTCTATGACGACGGCAACCCGACGGCGATGTCGCTTCTCCGTGATGTTGCGGCGCTCGTCGCCGATTCGGCGACGACTGCGGAAATCTTACGAGAGTCACACACGTCGCGCATCTTGGACCATGACGCGCGCGATAAGCACACGTATTACAACGATCCTGCATTAGACCGTGTCGTACGGCAATGCGAGCGGGAGCTGCCTAAAGAGGAAGCTACGGCGGCGGTCCGCGAAGCCTATCGTCGAAAACACCTCGTCGTTCTCGGGCAGCTGCAGACCGAGCAAAGTCAACGCGCTCCAATGTTCCTCAGAATCCGCGACAGGCTCGTCACCGCTCTGCGGCACAGAGAAGATTCAAACACATAAAAAGCCGTCCCGAAGGGCGGCTTCTTTTTGGCTTTCAGAAAGGCAAATCTTCGGCCTTAATCTCGCTGGCGTAGGCGATCTCCGGCACCTCTACGTTCGGGGAAGTGGGAGAAGATGAGCGCTGCGTGCCCATGCCGGATGCGTCGGTCTGGATGGAGCCTTCGATGGCCGGGTGACGCGTGCCGAGCAACGCGAACGTCTCGGCGATGATCTCGGTGGTGTAGCGTTTCGATCCTTCCTTCGTCTCCCAGCTGCGCGTCTGCACGCGGCCGGAGACCATGACACGGTTTCCCTTCTTCACGGTCCGCGCGACTTCCTCGGCGAGCGATCCCCAGACGACGACGTTGTGGAACTCGCTGCGTTCCTTGTCCGTGCCCGTCGCCTTGTCCTTCCAGCGTTCGTTCGTGGCGACACCCATCGTGAGCACCTGCTGACCGCTGGTGGTGGTGCGCATTTCGGGATCTTTCGTGGTGTGGCCGATGATGTCAGCACGATTCAGGCAGCTGGAGATTTGCGCTGCGCCCTGCGGATATGGAAGCTGGCCGTCCTTCGGGTCCAGGAGGATCATGTCCATGCCGACGATCTTCGTCTTGCTGCGCTTCTCGCCGGTTTTCTCATCTTCCCAGCTGTCCGTCTGCATGCGGCCGGAAATGAAAATCTGACTGCCGGGACGCACGAAACGTTCGGCAACGCCGGCCATGGGACCCCAGAGCGTGATGGTGTGGAAGCCTTTGCCATCGAGCATCTCGCCGCTCTCGGACTTGAACTTGTACGGAACGACGAGGTTGAGATCCGTCACACTGGAACCGCCCGGCGTCTGGCGGACGGAAACGGGCTGCGTCTGATAACCGATGATGTGTACGCGATTGAAAGAGAACATAACTGAGGGGGATGGAAGTACAGGATGTCGCCGATGTGGTGACGTGGACAGTTGTACACCAGTCTTCCACATCTCTCCACAGCTCAGCGCTGCATTGGTCATTTTTTATGGTCTGATGGTCTCAATGTATATACGGGAATGCTATTAAGGTTTTCGTCAAGACATGATCCCCGGTTTTCCGCTTCCCCTCGCTGTAAGCAGGGGGCTTTTTTTGCTATAATAATGGGATTTCTTCCACACACACCCTTCGTCGGCTTCTGCGCTTCGGGATCATCGGAACGTTGATCGCCTGCACGTGGATTCCCACCCTCCGGGCGGAGAACTACGTCATCCCCGAGGCACGCGACTTCGAGACCATCGAGGGCGTGGTCCACTCGGCCATTCCGGAGAAGCTCCGTGAAGCGACCTGTGGATATCCCTCCTCGGTGAAAGCGATCGATGCGATTACCAAAGTGGACGGCGTTCCCCTGCGCCCTCGTCAGTGGCCGCCTGACAGCGGACTGGGGACTGCTGGTCCGAACGATGATGACACGCAGGACGTGAATCCGGGCAAAGCGCACTATCCGTCGAAAGCGACGGGGTACAGTTTCGCCTACTACAAAGACGATGACGGCCAGGATCCGGACCCGTACTGCCAGCCGTACCGCGAAAACAAAGACGGCGCATACTACGACCCCATCCCCTGCAAGGACGGGGCAGATTGCAAAGCCACTTGTGACGCCATCAACCAGAAAATCTATCCCGTGGACCGCGCCTCACGCTGCAAGAAAGACATCACGGCTGGCTGGGAAGAGGACCAGGGGCAGTGGGTCGACATGGGCCAGAACGTGTGGATAGAGAACTGGGTGGATAACGGATGGTTCGACGGAGACGGTTTCTGGATCGAAAACTGGGAAGACTGGGGCTGGTGGGAATGGCAGCCCAACATGGTGTGGCAGCCGAACCCCGTTTGGCACGACACGAGTCGAACGATCACGAAGGAAATGTGCAACGCGACTCCCGAGGAGTGCGCCGCCTGGAACCTGAACGGCGTCATTCCGAATGACGCGGTGCATCAGGCAAACCCTCAGGAAGAACTGATCGCAGAAGGGCCGGGTCTCGTCGACGAAACCAGCTACGTTTACGCCGGCGACAAGTACTTCTGCACGGCGAAGTGGCAGGAGCGCACGGCGCAAAAGACCCCGAACGGTAACGTGCCGCTGATGGTTCCGTACGGCTGGGTGTGGGGAGGACCCGGCGCGCCGAATGTGATCATGCCCGCGCAGGATGACGATGGAAATGATTGCAGGGCGAAATGGATCGCCGAACCGAAGGAGTATCCCAACTGCAAGGAGTGCGGCGTGCCGCCGAACAGCAACCTCCAGGGCGAGCAGTGCCGTTCGTACGACGGGCGCCCCTACTTGGAACCGCCAGTGGACGATGACGGCAATCCGTTCAACCCGGTAGCCAATGCCGACGTGGAGCGTCCGGAAGCTCCGTACGAATCCTTCTACCGAACGTACGAGGCGTCGCACGTGCTGGGCAAATTCCCGGAGATCGTGGATCACGAGGACGAAGCGAAGGTCGTGAAGGTGAACTGCTACGACTGGTACGACGAAGAGCGCGGCCCGGAGGACGGCAACTGCGTCATGGACAAATTGGACATCATCGACCTGCGCCGCCGTGAGCTGGAGGGAGACCCGGAATTCAACAAGGAAGACGAGACCGACGCGGAGAAAGGCGGGTTCAGCTTGAATCAGCAGAAGAAAGTCCGCAGCGAATTCAACGCCGCTCCCCTGACGGAAGGCCAGTACCGCCCCGCCTTCGGCGAGACGAACAAGATCGTCCAGGTCATGACGGACCTGGAGAAGCGCATGGAAGGATTCCCGCCCACGGTGGACCTTATCCTCCCGCTCACGCGCCCCATCGACGAGCTCACGCCCATCCTCTACGCCGCCATCGGTAAGAGCAGCAACTCCAGCGTGGACGAGTACGGGTACGAGTACGGGTACTCCCAGAGCAGCGTGGGACGCGTGTCCATCGTGGAAGTCTCCGTGCCGCTCCAGCGCGGATTGCTGGAGGAGGTACGCACCGTGCTCCTCCGCTCGCTCACCTACCGCCTGCGCGAGAAGTCCGTCCCGGTGGTCATCCCCCAGGTCTCGCAGCTGGATCTCCAGGCGATCATCCAATCGTGGGAATCCTGGAAGAAGCAGCGAAAATACCTGGAAGACGCGAAATGGGAACTGCCGGACGCCGACGGCGACGTGGACGAGTTGCTGGCGAAACTGAAGGAGTACAAGGGACAGGTCGAAGCCTACCGCGGCATGCGCGCCGAGCTCCCGAACTACGCGTCGTCGCTCTTCACGTACCAGAACGAATTGGCGAAGAAGATCGAAGAGTGGGTCGACAACCGCATGCAGCCGTACAACGACGTGCTCGCCATCCGCGACCAGCAGGACATGCTCATGAACTCTTGGAAGAACCTGAAGGAACAGATGGCCAAGCTGAGCTGGCTCAACACCCCGTACTGCAAGAACGACATGACCACTCCTCCGCTGGTTTGGCTGGAGGAAGAGTACTTCGAGCCGCCGGAGATCCCGCCGTACCCGAAACACCTCGTCTTCGATTTCAGCAACATTTTCTACACGGACCTGGCGAACCTCCCCGTCATCGAGGTGCCGGTGTTCCTGCCGGTGCAGGTGGCGCTGGACCTGCCGTCCGCTCCGGATGCGACCTTGAAGACGACCATTCCCAAGCTGCCGAACCTCCCCGACGTTCCGGAGCTACCGGATCCGAAGTCATTCCTGACGGTGGAATTGGATGACACGCCGGACCCGTCGAACCAGTCGTTCTCCCCGGGCCTGATCATGAGCGGTTTCGAACAACTTGCCTCGCAATTCCGGGCCATGCAGAAGAAATACTTCTACCTGTACTACAAGGAAGAAGAGAACCCCGAACGCCGCTGCGAGAATCCCGGCGAGAAGGACTGCGTGTGGTCCGAACCGTTCCTCTGGCAGGTCTTCATGCGCATCTGGGCGCCGCTCGGCGCGTTCTTCACGCCGGACCTCCTGGTGGAACAGGCGTTCATCCCGGCACAGAACGCCTTCAGCAGCGTCGCACGCGCCTACTCCAGCTCCAGCTCGTCCTCGTCGGCATGCCCGCCGGGCGACGTGTCGTGCGCCCTGGAAGAGGAAGTGGTGAAGCGCGGACTGCAGGTGACGTTCCCGCAGAACGGACAGACTTCCGGCATCCAGCAACTGCGCGACACGATGCGCGGAGCCACCATCGATGACGAAGGAAAGCTCGTGGGTTCCCAATCCAGCCAACAGCAGCGCTACGACATCCAGAAGACACAGGACCTCTACGACAGCTACGTCGCCCAGCCGGACATCCGTCTGGAAGTGGGCAACTCTTCCTCTTCTCTGAATTCATCCACCTATCCCTGATGCGCTCCTTCGCCATTCTCACCGGCCTCATCGTCCTCGCCGTTCCGGCGACGCACCTCGTCGCGGCCAGCAATTCGTCCAGCGGCGGACCGACGCCGGATTACCTGTGCGCGCAGGACGTGAACGCCGCCCTGGAGCGGGAACGCTTCCTGTACGAATCCGTGCTGTTCGGCCGCGGGAAAGCGAAAGACGATCCGCCGGGTTCCACGCGCGTCGACGCGGACGGCGTGAAGTGGATCAAGAAGAGCTCGATCCAGAGCGGCAATGGAGAGACGTACGGCACCGGCTGGGTCAGCGACGGCTACGACACCATCGATGATCAGGAGATGGACGAGAAGACCTACCGAGACCCGGTCCCGCAGGGCAACTCCGCCAGCAGCAACGCGGGAAAAGGCATCTTCCAGACGCAGAAAGCCTCCACCTCGGAACTGATCCCCCCGCTGCTGCAGAGCATGCGGGCCTTCAAGTGCCGTCTCGCGGCCGTCTGCCGCTCCGTGGAACTGTCCCTGGGGACGCCGGCCGACTGGGATCCGAGCGAGGCGCAGGAACTTGTGGACGACGTGGAAGGCTGCGAACCGCTGCCTTTCAAGCTGATGACCAGCTGCCAGTTCCAGACCTCCGACGGACAGAACGCCGCGAATGCGACTCCGCTGCTGGAGGCGATCGCGCGCAACTACTGCGAGCCGCTCGTGGAACGGACCATTGCGTACCAAGAGGCGCAGCTGAAATTCCTCGTCCACGAGGACGGCGCGAACCGCAGCATCCGGCAGCTGGCGGGTTACCTGGATCCGCTCTTGGAAGCGGTGCGCTTCCCTCTCCTCACTCCGCTTCGCCAATCCTCCACGTTCCTGAACCAGTTCAGCCGCGTGCCCTGCTTCCTTTCCTACTGCGTCGAAAAACAAGATGAAAGCGAATCCGAATTCTAAACCGGCCCTCGTGACGGCGATCCTCCTCGGGATCGTCAGCGTCGCCATTCTCGCTCCCGCCCTCCTGGGCCGGGACGGCGGCGCGGTCCGGGGTCAGCTCTTCTTCCCGATTCCCATCATCCCCATCGGTCAGTCCACCTCATCCGTGAAGCAGACAGCCATCATCCCCACGCCGGATTTGGGTGCCTGTGAATCATTCCCCGATCTGTTCAGCGGAGACTTCGAGGATTGGGACGACGCCTTCGAGAGCACGATCCAGGCGATCATCGACGGCAACCAGGACGAAGAAGACATCGTCTGCACCGACGACCTGGCCGTGCTACCCAGCGAGCGCATGACCGGCCTCGCCACCACATTGGCCAAGCGCAGTCCCTACTGGCAACAGAAGGTGGACGAAGGAACGCTCACCGAGAGCGACGTCTACCGCATGATCCTGGATTACCTGGATGCCTATGAATGCGCGCTGGCCTACGAGGAAGGAAACCTCCCGGAGATCATGGTGAGACGCGAGACGGAGAACAACGAGCAGTACAGCTTCCTGAATCTGCCGGAAGGCATCGGCACCGGGCAGAAGGACATCGTGGAACAGATCGACATCGCCCGCGAATCCGTCACCCGCACGCTCACGATCCTCGCGGGATTGAACCGCCTGAGCCCGCTGGAGCGCGCGTTCATCTGCTTGGAACGGTCGTCGCGCGATCTGCGCAACGTCCTGGGCTTGGCCGCGGAGACGAGCGCCTGCATCCCCATCCGCACGTGGGATACGCGCGGTCAGCTCCGCGATTACTCGTACAGCTCCGCAAGCGACGCTCCCCCGTTCATCCCGTGAAGCGCCTCATTGCCGCCATCGGCATCGTCGTGACGCTCGCCCCCACCGCGGTCGCGGGCGCGAACACGCCGCTGTACTCCACCATCCGTGATCTGGTGGAGTCTGAGAAGAAGTATCCGGACGACGTCGTCTCCTTCACCGCGCAAGCGCTCACCACGGACGAGCTTCAGCTCGCGGCCGACGACGTGCGCACGGTACTGGAGGGAAACTGGTACCAGATCTGCGAAACGTACATGCTGGATTTGGCCATCGAATGTCCCACGCTCACCGCGAAAATCCGCCAGGTGGCGGACCGGGAAATGGCCACCATCCGGCTGGGCCACGAGCTCCAGGCCATCGCGACGAACTACGAATTGCCCATCCTCCCGTTCAGCCAGCAGCCCGACAAACTCACGGCGGCCTTCGCGAACATCCTCAAGATCTGGGGCATCGAGAACCTGAGCTTGAAAGGCACCAGCGCCGTCCGCCTCCTGCCTCCGCCCGAGGACAACTCGCAGGTGGAAAGCGCTGTGCAAGACGTGCACTCCGCACTGAATGAGCTCATAGACGGCGAGAACGAGGAAGAGCGTATCGCCGCCGTCTGGCGCTATCAGTACGGCGTCCAATTCGTGAGAAACCACAGCAGGGAGACGAATCCCGACGGGGCGAGCGGTCCGGATACAGAGCGCCAGTACCTCTTCAAGCGCCAGGAAGACGTGGAAGGAAGACTGCGACTGCTCATCGATATCCTGGAGCCCACCATCGACCCGCCGCTCAACCCCGGGGAACTCGCGCTGTTCCTGCTCCCGGCCGAACCGCAGGAAGCGCAGGACAACGTCGTCATCTGGGTGATGATCCGGAAACCGAAGGTCAATAACGAGAGCGCGTACGACGAAAACTACAATCCGAATCCGAACTACAACCCGGACGAGTACGACCTCGAAGACCTTCCGACGGAAGACGCCGGCTTGCGCTGGGCGTTCCCGCTGGAACCGGTCCGGCCCTCCATCTTGAAGGAGAGCGACGACACGATGATCCCTGCAGGCTTCTATCCCCCGCTCCCAAACAAGGAGGACGAAGGAGCCTGGATCCAGGAAGGCGGCGGCGGACTCTGCAAATCCCTCGCCGGCAGCAACGGATACCTGTGCCGTCCGCGCGTCACGCAGGGAGAAGAAGGCTGCCCTTGCCAGGAAGATTCGCAGTGCGGCGAGAGTGGCACGTGCGTCCAGAAGCCCGGCACTGAAGAGAAGTACTGCAAAATCGATCCCAAGCCGAACACCATCCTCCTCACGGCCTGCCGGAGCCTCTCCAGCAGCAGCGTGAGTTCGGGTGCCTCCGGGCAATCGAGCAGCTACGACGACGTCTGCAAGGACAAGTTCTTCGGAGCGAAATCTTCCGACGGAAGCGTGCTGATCGCCTCCTGCCAACCGGGCACCGAAACCACGTACGACTACAGCATCCTCGGCCACACCTGCTTCATCCGGACCTGCGCCGAACAGACGCGCGGCCACAGCATCATCCCCGGACAGGATCCGCTGGTAGTCCAGGAGTCCACCAGCCCGTGGGGCGCGTGCATGGCGGCGCCGAAGGAGTACGAGCCGCTCGTCGTGGCTCCGTCCATCTACTCGCACCCGCCGTTGCCGGCGTACAACCCGGCGGCCCGGGCCCGCGAGCTCGACATCCAGTACTGCCAGGCGCACGGAAAGCCTCCGCTGTCGCCGCCGGTCCTCTGCCAGACGGACATCTCGCAGTACCTCCGCCGCCTTCAGAAGGAACCCACCGCGAACGGCATCCGCCTGCTCAAGGAACTGGACCGGGACGAGCAGGATGAGCTGCAGCAGGGTATGCCCGCGTACGGCGCGGAGGCCGGCGCGGATCTCTACCGCGACTTCATCCGCCAGGTGAGCGTGGCGCTCAACGGCACGTTCGAAACGACGGTGCAGGTGCTGGAGCGCATTCCGAAGACGTCGTTCCCGGACACGATGTGCCCGATGAACTACGAAGACACTCTCGCCCTCTGCCCCGCCGACGGTTCCTCCACTTCCCAATGAAGCGCGCGATCTTCCTCGTCGGCCTCGTTCTGGCGATGATCCCCGCACCCGCGGCGGCGGCGGGACTGACGCCGTACGTGCAGAAGGTGACCGAGCGCGTCGAGAAGGCCCTCAACCAACTGGAGGAGAAAGAGAGCACGTTCACCAGCTTCACGGCCGTGGTGGAGATGCTTTTCACGGCCAGCACCGCCATCTTCGGCGTCGGCAATTCCAACGTCAGCCAGACGCGCGAGCGGCAGGACCTGGTCAGCAACACCGCGTGCATGCACGCGGACCGCATGATCCTCATCGGGATGATGGAAGACGTGCAGGATAAGATCAACGAGTACAGCGATCCCAAAAAGCTCAAGTTCTTCACCATCGCCAAGCTCCAGAGCATTCACGAGTTCCTCCAGCAGCGCCTGGACGCCTTCGATCGGGGCGCGCTGGACCCCGCGTACGCGGACGTCGATTGGCCCGCCGTGTGGAATTTCGACATGGACAAGGACGGGAACGCTCCCGCCTTGGATGAAGAGCCGTTGCTCTGCCCGTACAGCACCCGGTACTTCGACATCGGCGCCAGCGGCGATTACGGCTGCACGCCGGACCAGATCAACTTGGCCATCGGCACGTTGCCGACGGACGCGAAGTACGACGGACTGCGCTTGAGTCTCGCCAAAGAGCGTGACGCGCAGCAGCTCTTCCTGGACGAACTGCGGAAATCGCGCGACGCGGACAACGAACTCTCCGATGACGCTCCGGATCCGTTCAGCGACGAGCCGAAACAGGAAGACGGCTGTCAGGCCGACTGGAAAGCCGAGTACCCCTCGTGGCCGAGCGACCTGCGCGTGCGAGACACCGGCGGGTTCTGGAAGGTGGCCGGCGAACGTCTCCGACGTCTGGTGGATCTCTTGAAGAGCCTGGAACCCCTTCGTCCGCTTCCGGAGGAGCTGACCAAGGACAACGGAAACTTCTCGAATTTCGTCCAACGGCAGCGTGCGCAGCAAATTCAGACCTTCGGCCACTGGCAGACGCGCGCGGACGTCACGGTGCTCGGCGGTGTACTGGAAGCCAAAGAGATCGAGGATGCCTTCGGCCCCCTCACGAAGACCGTTGGCCGTCTGGCCCGCGTGTCCCATGACTTCGAGGGCGGCATCCGCGGCTTCGTCAGCGACTTCGCCTACTACCTCCGACGCTCCTGCATGAACCGCGATTGCAACGCCCGGCTGGAACGGATCCTGAAGATCGTCCCGAAAGACGAATGCTTCCCGTACACGAACGGCGAAGCGAAGGGCCAAGGCGCCACGGAAGAGGAGATTAATGAGGCGATTGATAACTGCAAGGAGGCCGCGGAGATTGATAGTTTGGATGGGAGATAAATCAGTTTTTCTCCTTTCTTCTAGCGTCTTATCTCCCCTTTCTTTGGCCATGCCCAACCTCTGGTAGCCCATTTCTTTTGTCCCCCACACAAAAGAAATGGGCGAAAGAAAAAGTCGCCGCCGAGTGAACCACCTCGGCACCTACGGCGCCTCGTAGCCGCTATCGCCTCCTCACTCGTCGGGGTATTCCAGAAATTCTGTTTGTTGTTTCTGTTGGGAGGGCCGTGCCGCCACGGGGGGTGAAGGGGAAGGCCCTGTCTCGTCGCTGACGAAGCAGACCCGAAACCTTGGAGGGTCTGCTGAAGAAGCCCAGGGCCGGGTGGAGGAGCATTGGCGGCACAGATTCTTTCGCCCTTTCTTCTAAAGAAAGGGCAGACGGACGAAAAAAAGCGAAGTAAAATACAGAGGTGAAACGCGAAGATTTCGTCCATCTCCACAACCACTCCACGTACTCCCTGCTGGAGGCTCTTCCGAGCCCCGCGGAAATCGTCGCGCGCGCGAAGGAACTGGGTCAGACGGCGGTGGGACTGGCGGACAAGGGATACACGTACGGCCTCATCGAGTTCTACAGCGAGGCGAAGAAGCAGGGCGTGAAGCCCATCCTCGGGTTAGGCGCCTACATCGCCTCCCGCACCCGGAAAGATAAGGAAAGCGGCGTGGATACGAAGCGGTACCCCATCACGCTCTTCGCGGAAACGCAGGAGGGATATCAGAATCTCCTGCAGCTCGCGACGCTCTCGGCGCTGGAGGGCATGTACTACAAGCCGCGCATCGACAAGGAGCTCCTGCAGAAATACGGCAAAGGACTCATTGCGCTCACGGGCCCCATCAGCGGCGCCATCCCGCAGGCGGCCCTGGCTGAGGACGGCGAGCGGATCAAGAAGCTCGTGGAGGAGTACCGCTCGTACGTCGGTCACGACAACCTCTACTTCGAACTCATGGATTTGCCCAACGTTCCGGGGCAAGCGGAAGTGAACCAACAGCTCATCCATTGGGGCAAGGAGCTGGGAGTACCGGTGGTGGCCAGCTGCTACAGCCATTACAGCAGGCCCGAGGATGCGGAAGCGCACGACGTGCTCCTCTGCATCCAGAAGAACGCGCACGTCTCGGACCCCGGACGCTTCTCCATGCGCGAGAGCGATTACTCTATGCGGCCGTTCGAGGAGCTGGAGAAATCGTTCGCGCACGTGCCGGAGGCCCTGGAGAACACGCGGGTGATCGCGGACCGCTGCACGGTCGACTTCCAGTTCGGCAAGTACAAGATCCCCCGCTTCCAGGTCCCGACGAAGGCGACCGAAGAGGAGTACCTCACGACCCTCGCGACGGAGGGATTCGCGCGTCTCTACCCGAATCCCACGCCCGAAATGGCCGAGCGTCTGCAGTACGAACTGCAGATCATCAAGCAGGTTGGGTTCTCCGGCTACTTCCTCATCGTCGCCGATTTCGTGAACGAGGCGAAGCGCCGCGGCATCACGGTGGGCCCGGGACGCGGATCAGCGGCGGGCTCGCTCGTCAGCTATTCGCTGGGTATCACCGGCATCGATCCCCTGCAGCATGGACTGCTGTTCGAACGCTTCCTCAATCCGGAACGCATCTCCATGCCGGATATCGACTTGGACTTCGCCGACACCCGTCGCGACGAGGTGCTGGAGTACGTCCGCGACAAGTACGGCCGGGACAGGGTCGTGCAGATCTGTACGTTTGGAACGCTCGCGGCCCGCGCCGCTGTGAAGGACGTCGGCCGCGCGTACGGCGTGCCCTTCCTGGAAATGAACAGCCTCGCGAAGCTCATTCCCGAGCGCCCAGGCACTAAGCTGAAGGACGCGGTAGAGATGGACGAACTGAAGGCGGTGTACGAGAGCAACGACACATACCGCAAGATCATCGACACAGCGCTGAAATTGGAGGGCAAGGCCCGTCACGTCTCCATCCACGCGTGCGGCGTCATCATCACGGAGCAGCCCGCCACGGAATACACGGCGGTCCAGCGCGCGCCGAAGGACGAGGACATCATCATCACGCAGTACGGCGCCAAGCCGCTGGAGTCGTTGGGGCTCCTGAAGATGGACTTCCTCGGTCTCACGAACCTCACCGTCATCCAGACGACGCTGGAGATCATCGAGCGCCTGCACGGCATCAAGATCAGCCTGGCGGAGCTGCCGTTGGACGACGCCAACACGTACAAACTGCTCCAGCGCGGCGACACCACGGGCGTGTTCCAGCTGGAATCCGCGGGCATGCGCCGGTACCTCAAGCAGTTGAAGCCCACGGAGTTCGGGGACATCACCGCGATGGTCTCCCTGTACCGCCCGGGTCCGATGGAATGGATCCCCCAGTACATCAAGCGCAAGCACGGCCAGGAGAAGGTGGCGTACCAACACGACGACCTGAAGCCCATCCTGGAACCGACGTACGGCATCGGCGTGTACCAGGAACAAGTGCTGCAGATCGCCCAGGTGTTCGCGGGATACTCGCTGGGCGAGGCGGACATCCTCCGCCGCGCCATCGGCAAGAAGATTAAGAAGGAGCTGGACGCGCAGCGCGACAAGTTCATCGCGGGAGCCGTGGCGAAGAAGTACCCGAAGAAGTTGGCCGAGGAGATTTTCGACGACGTCATCACGCCCTTCGCCGGCTACGGCTTCAACAAATCGCATGCAGCGGGTTACGCGCGCATCGCGTACGAGACGGCGTACCTGAAGGCGCTCTATCCCACGGAGTTCATGGCCGCGCTCCTCTCCTCCGACGCGCAGCGGACGGACCGCGTGATGATCGAAATCGAGGAATGCCGCGCGATGGGCATCGACGTGCTGCCGCCGGACATCAACGAGTCCCTGCGGCACTTCACCGCCATTCCGGCGGCGAAAGGCAGCAAGGAAGCAGGTTCCATCCGCTTCGGTCTCACGGCTATTAAAGGAATAGGCGAGGCGTCCGTGCAGCAGATCATCGACGTGCGCATGCAGAGCGGGCCCTTCAAATCGCTGGAGGACTTCGCGAGCCGCGTGCCCAGCAAGGTCTTGAACAAGAAGACCTTGGAAGCGCTGGCCAAGAGCGGCGCGCTGGACTCGCTGGGTGACCGACGCCACATCATCGACCATTACGAGCTCGTGACGAACTATTCCAAAGCCGCAGGTGACGCCGGCCAGGCGCAGGAAGACCTGTTCGGCTCGCTCAGCGGGTCGCTGGAGGCGACGAAGATCGAGTTCCCGGAGACGCCCCCCGCCACGAACCAGGAGAAGCTGAAGTGGGAAAAGGAAACGCTCGGCATGTACGTATCCAGCCATCCGCTGGCCGGCATGCGGAAGTACATCGGCAAGAAGGCGCAGCTCATCGCGAACCTCACGCAGAAGGACGTGGACAAGAAGATCACGCTCGCGGGCATCGAGGAAGGAGTGAAGAAGCTGGTGACGAAGAAGGGCGAGACGATGGGCATCCTCACGCTCGAGGACCCGACGGGGAAAATCGAAGTGATGCTGTTCCCCCGCGTCTATGCCGACGCCGTGGAATTGTTCGATCGTCCGGATACCGTGCTCGTCATCGGCGGCACGTTGGACATGCGCGGCGGTCAACTCCAGCTGCGGGCGGACGCCATCAAGAAAGCCTCCCTCTCCACGATGATCAAGAGCGCCAAGGAGAACGGATTCTTCGACGAAGAGGAGGCCAAGCACGGTCTCTCGCTGCGCCGCCGCGAGCTGGACGAAGAGGACGAGATCGAGATGGTCGACGAGGAAGGGAACGTCATCGCCGGCGAGAAAGTGTCGGTGAAGAAACCGGACGAGACTGAGGATTTCTTCGGTCCGCTCGGCAAATGGATTCTGCAGGGCATGCCTTGCACCGAGGTGCTGGCCAAGCTGGATCTCGGCGAGTTCGCTGCCCCGACGGGAGAGGCTCCCGCCTCATCCGCCCCTGCGGCGCCCACGGCCACGTCCATCTCCATCCACACCGTGACCCTTCCCCCGCGGGCCCCGAAGCAACTGCTCCTGGAGCTCAAGCGCATCTTCGAGACGTTCCCCGGCAAGGAGCGCGTGCAGCTGAAGATCGGCGAGCAGCTCATCCCGCTGCCCGTGACTATCACGATGTCGACGATCCTGGAGAAGAAAGTCGAAGACGCACTGGAAGCCTACAAGGTGACGGAGACCGCGTGAGTCCGTACCGGTACGGAGCTCGCTCTTCCTTTTCATCGGCGATTCGTTGACCGTGGCATGCGGGAGTTTCAGAATGAATATTTCCCATGCTCCCCACGATTCTGCTCTCATCGGCAGTCGTGATCCTCGGAATCGAGTGGGCGTTGTGGCGCGCGTTCCGTCGGAAAATGAGCGGCCTGCATTTCCCACCGGAAATGACGACCCCGTTCTTCCGGTTCTTCTCACCGGAACGTCTGCGGCTGTGGGCCATCATCCATGCCATCACTCTCTCGACCGTGATCATCGTTTTCCTCCTGCTCTTGTGGTGACTGCCCCCGCCATTCTCGGCGCCTTCCCCGAAGAACAGTTCGTCTCGTGCTTCCATCAGCACTGGCTTCGCTTACTCCGGCCGTTCGCCCGCATGCTCATCATCACGGCTCTCTTGGTTGCGGCCGGATGGATTCTGCTCGGCACGGGAACCATTTCCGGCGACACCGGACAGCAAGTCACGGCCGTCCTACTCGCGGCCATTTTCACGGCGGCGCAGCTGGAATTCCTCGTGAAGTTCTACCACTACTTCCTCTACGTGGTGATCGTCACGGACAAACGCGTGCACCGCATCAAACGCACGCTCCTGGCCACGGATGAGCAACAGAGCATCGACCTCTGGTCCCTCCAGGACATCTACAAGCAGCAGCGCGGAATCGTGCAGAACCTGCTGGGGTTCGGCACACTGGTGTTGGAGGCGCAGGAATCGGTGCTACGCATCCATTTCATCCCGCACATCGCGCAGCGATACGAGGAAATCCTCCGGCACGTGGGGAAAGGCCCCACGCCGTGGCAACATCGGAGCGGATTCTCCTTGGGGTCCAACGAGCATCTCGGATCCCAAGGCGACCGAAAACGCGCTACCATCGACCTGTGACCATCCTCCCCGTCAGCGACGCGGCGCTGGAGCTGGCCGTCCGGATCCTGAAGGACGGCGGCGTCGTCGCGCATCCGACCGAGACCTGCTACGGCTTCGCGTGCGACCTGCGGAATCCTGTGGCCGTCGAGCGAGTGTTCCACCTGAAGATCCGCCCGCCGCATCAGCCCGTCAGCGGGCTGTTCCCGTCGGTGGAAGACGCTAAACGCTACGTCGAGTGGAACGAGAAAGCGGATGAATTGGCCGGCAAGCATCTGCCCGGACCCCTCACGCTCATCCTGCCGCTCCGTTCCGACGCTCCCGTCCGCCTCTACTCCGCCCCCATTCCGGGCGACACGCTGGGCGTACGCGTCTCATCGTCGGAGATCGCTGGAAAACTCGTGACGGCCTTCGGGTCGCCGCTCTCCACCACGAGCGCGAACGTCCACGGCTTGCCCAATCCCTATAGCGCGGAGGACGTGGCGAAACAGTTCGGCAATTCGGAGCTTCAACCGGACCTGATTTTGGACGGCGGACAGCTTCCCCCCACCCCGCCCTCGACCGTCGTCAACCTGTCTGATGGCGATGCCGGCACGTTGCGGAAAGGAGAAGTGACGATTTGACGCGGAAGACGCGCATGAATCGAGGAAAATATGAAATCGTCGCAGGACGATGAGCAGAACAAAAAACCCACCTCGACCCCCCCTTGCTTTCCGGAAACGGAGTCTGTAAGTGTGCGCAACTTTACCCTTTCCCTCCAAATTTTATGTCCGCTGAACGCAGGCCCGATGACTCGATGGAACAGGCTGATCCCAGCCAACAAATAGTTGATTCTCCTCTCTTGGAATCCATGACACGAGCAGAACTGGGCGCCAAAGTCGCTCAGCCGGGAGTGGCTGCGAGCTTGACTGCCGCACAAGTAGACGCCGCCAGACAGGCGGGAAGACTGTTCCGCACGAAGCACTGAATTACCGTTCAACGTCAGTACCGCCCGGCTCAACCCGGGCGGTATTGTTGATGGTCTTCAATCGCTGGCACGGGAATGATCCGATATACTCCCTGCAGCATGTATTGCCCGCGCTGCAAATCGCAGGATACGTCCGTGATCGACTCTCGCCTGACCGAAGAGGGTCGGGCCGTTCGCCGTCGTCGCGAGTGCCCCAAGTGCGATCACCGTTTCACCACCTTCGAGCGCCAGGAATTGTCGTCGCTCATCGTGAGTAAGCGCGACGGCACGCGCGAGCCCTACAGCCGCAGCAAGATCGAACGTGGGATTTGGATCGCCTGCACGAAGCGTCCCGTCAGCCAGGATCAGATCGACAAGCTCCTGACGAAACTGGAGGAGAAGTGGGGCGGCAACAAGAAGGAGGTCGCCAGCAGCACCATCGGGCAGGACGTCATGAAGGAACTGAAGAGGATCGATGAAGTGGCCTACATCCGCTTCGCCTCCGTGCACCGTGAGTTCAAGGACGTGGAGGAGTTCAAGCAGGAGCTGGGTCGGCTGTTCAAGTAACGAGGTCCTTCTTGCGGAACGACGCGAGCAATCCCATCGTCTTTCCGTGCACGTCCATCCTGTAAAATCGCCGGAGGAACTGGATGACATCGTTCACTCCTACGGTGGGACTCCCGCTGAGTTCCAGCAGTTCCCGGGGCGTCAGCAGCCGGAGCTCCTTTTCCATCGTCGGCTCCGTGATGACGGTGCGGATGTCCCAGCGCGTGCCGCTGGTGATAGTGAGGACGTCGCCCGGGCAGTACCGCTGCATTTCCTTGATCAGCTGCGCGTTCAGCGGACCGCGAATCCGCAGCTCTTTCGTTTTATGACCTTCATCGATGAGGTCGTACATCTCCCTGGAAATGGAAAGCGTCCATTCGTTCATAAGCGGATCAGAATACCAAATCGGCCGCAAAACAATAGTGCGGAGGCCTGTACGCTCCGCCTTTCGAAAACCGCCCGTTCTCCCTATACTCTGGCCCAATGCTTCGAACTCACACCTGCGGCGAACTCCGGGAAACCCATGCCGGTCAGGCCGTGACGCTCTGTGGATGGGTGCACCGCCGCCGCGACCATGGCGGGCTGATCTTCCTCGACCTGCGCGACCACTACGGCATCACGCAGGTGGTCATCGGACCCGATGCGAAGGAGGCCTTCAAGGCCGGCGAGACCGTGCGCCCGGAATGGGTGCTGAAGATCGACGGATCCGTCTCCAAGCGCCGCGAAGGCGCGGAACGCAGCGAGAATCCGACCGGGCAGATCGAGGTAATGGTGAAGAGCGTGGAAGTCTTGAGCGAATCGAAGACGCCGCCGTTCGAGATCGACCAGGAGAAGGACGTGAACGAGGAGCTGCGTCTGCAGTACCGCTTCCTGGACCTGCGCCGTCCGCGCATGCAGGAGATGATGGCGAAGCGCGACCAGCTCATCACGCACATCCGGAAGTACATGCATGGCAAGAATTTCACGGAGGTGCAGACGCCCATCCTCGCAAACTCCTCGCCGGAGGGCGCGCGCGACTACCTGGTCCCCAGCCGCCTGCACAAAGGCATGTTCTACGCGCTCCCCCAGGCTCCGCAGCAGTTCAAGCAGCTCCTGATGGTGGCCGGACTGGACCGCTACTTCCAGATCGCCCCGTGTTTCCGCGACGAAGACCCGCGCGCGGACCGCCATCCGGGCGAGTTCTACCAACTGGATTTGGAAATGAGCTTCGTCACCCAGGAAGACGTGTTCGCGGTGGCCGAGCCGCTCATGATCGAGCTCACGCATGCGTTCTCCGACAAAAAAGTGGTGTGGGATCCGTTCCCGCGCATCACCTGGAAGGAGGCGCTGAACGTCTACGGTTCGGACAAGCCCGACTTGCGCTACGAGCTCACGCTCAAGGACGTGTCTGACCTGGTGAAAGATTCCGGGTTCTCCGTCTTCGCCGACGCGGTGAAGAAGGGCGGCGTGGTGAAGGCGCTGCGTGTGCCCGGAGGAGCCGCCTTCAGCCGCAAGGACATCGATGACCTGACGGAAACCGCCAAGATCTACGGCGCGAAGGGCCTGGCGTACATCCTCTTCAAGGACGGCGCCATGCAGTCCCCCATCGTGAAGTTCTTGGGCGACGACGTAGCCAAGCAGATCGCCGAGGCGGTCGGCGCGAAGGACGGCGACGCCGTGTTCTTCGGCGCGGACAAGTGGCTCACAGCCTGCAAGGCGCTGGGACAGGTGCGCATCGAGGTAGCGAAGAAGCAGCATCTCGCGGATCCGAAGAAAGCCGCCTGGGCGTGGATCGTCGATTTCCCGATGTACGAGTGGAACGAGGAGGACAAGAAGATCGACTTCTCCCACAACCCTTTCTCCATGCCGCAGGGCGGAATGGAGGCGCTCCTCACGAAGGACCCCACCGAGATTCTCGCCTACCAGTACGACTTCGTCTGCAACGGCTTCGAGCTGACCTCCGGCGCCATCCGCAACCACCGCCCGGACATCATGTACAAAGCGTTCGAGATCGCCGGGTACACCAAGGAGGACGTGGACAAGAAGTTCGGCGGCATGATCAAGGCCTTCCAGTTCGGCGCCCCACCCCACGGCGGCTGCGCGCCGGGTATCGACCGCCTCATGATGGTGCTCTGGGAGTGCCCGAGCATCCGCGACATCTACGCCTTCCCGAAGAACGGCAAAGCCCAGGACGCGATGATGGGCGCTCCGTCCGTGGTCAGCGAGAAACAGCTCAAGGAACTGGGCATCAAGATCGTGGAGGAGCCGAAGGCCTGAAGCGGGTAGAATGCCATCGATGGCCGACGATCTGACCCCTGAAGAACAGAAGCGAAGCGAGATGGAGCGCTTGCAGCGCGAGAGCTTAAAACAGGTGCAGGAACAGGCCGTAAAGCAGCAGGAACGCATCCAGGAACACCGTGCAAGCGAGGCCGATTTTGCGGCGCGCGGGAGGGCGGGCGTGGCGGCCGAGGAGCGTGCGGCCGAGGAGCGGAAGCGTGCGGCTGCGCAGTGGCGGAAGGATGAGGCGGGACGCAAGGAGGCGATCCGCAAGGATCAGGAGCAACGCCGGGAAGCGGAGCGATACATGATCGAGAAGCAGGAGAAGGAACGCGCCTACGAGGACAAGCGGAAGGAATACTTCGAGACGCTCCATGAGCAGGCCAGCCAGAAGGCCCTTCATGAAAAAATGGAATTGGAGCTGAAGATTTCCCGTGATAATAAAGTCGCGGCGGCGGAGCGCGAGGCGCGAGACGCCAAGGCGGCCGTGGATCGGCAGGAAATCAAGAAGCGCGCGGCGGCGGACCGGGCCTATGCCGACACGAAGGACCGGCTCGCGGAAGAACACCGGGTGCGATACGAGGAAATCCACCATGACATGGAGATGAAGAAGTCCGCGTTCGACGCGGAGCGCCAGCAGCGCTTGTATCTCCTCAACGCGCAAGACCCCGGCCCCCAGAGGGAGGCGACGAAGCGGGAAATCGACCAGAGCGTTCGTCAGAGAACCGCAGAGCTGGAGAAGCAGGCGCTGGAACAGCGCGCGTTCGCGGACTCGCGGATGCAGGAACAGAAGCACGACGCTGAGCAGGACATGTTCCGTCAGAAAGCGGAGGCGGAACTGGAAGCGAAGCGCCAGCGCGACCAGATCGACGCCGACCTGCGCGTGAAAACCCAGCAGATCCGCGCGGGGATGTTCGATGAAAAGCGCGGCTGATTCGCTATACTTGTCTCAAGCCGAGGTGGCGAAATGGCAGACGCACCAGCCTTAGGAGCTGGCGGGAGCAATCCCATGAGAGTTCAAGTCTCTCCCTCGGCACCACTTTTTCGTCCGCCTGCGACACGATTCTGACGCAAACGCTTACTTCTTGTTTTCAGAGAAAAGAGCCTGAACCCTGTCGCGGTGGCCCACCCTGATACGCGCGACCTCTTCCTCCGATAGTCGTAAGTTGAGCATATCCATCAACGGCTTCAGTCTCTCGGTATCTTCCCAGGCAACCTCCTCGAGGATCGCCCCGCTCTTTTCAGCCAATTCCCTATCCAGGGCCTCTCGCTCATCAACCGAAAGATCCATATGATAATTTCGCTTCCCCGGCACATCGATTTCGAGAAGAGAAATACCCTTTGATGCGTAATAAGCATGTACCAAATACCGGGGATCCGTCTTCGCATCGCGAAGTGGCTCGCCAGTGAGGGGGTGTCGAATGGGGTTTTGAAAGAGGATCAACCCTTTCGGATGCGCTAGGAGCAGTGGCGCGTCCACATTCAGGCACAGGTCTCCTGCAGAAGGAGTAGCAACTCCTCCCGTGCCCGTGATCCCGGGTTGATGGGTGTGGAGATAAACTCGAGATTTCTTCGAGACCATCATTTCCTCGGGGGCACCGACGTGACTCTCGTTTCCGGTTGTCAGGTACAACCGCCCATCGACCTCAGCAATGGAAACCTCAAAAGGTAAAGCCAAGAGATGTTGCATGTCCAATGGAGTGACACCGCCGAGAATTTCCACGACTCTGACTTCTTTTCGGTAATCGAATAATTTTCCGCGCGAAGCCCACTGCCCAATTCCATTGGTGAATTCCAAGATCGTCATCTGGGGCCTAGACTGTGGCACATTAAGGCTATGTGACATCTTATTATTATATCACTTTTTGATGATTTTTTCCATGTCCTGCCGGGTGCCCGTTCTTCAGCGGTTACTGAAAAACTGGGTGATATCGTCGTTTTACGACAATAGCGTCGCTACTTCTTCTTCCCCTGCTTCGCCAGCTTCCTGTCTTTCTTCCGCCGCTTAAACTCGTCGATGAGCGTATCGGGGATGGGCAGGGCGATTTCACGAAGTCCGTACGTGACGGGCTCGGTCCAGAAATCGAACCAGTGCTGCTTCTTTTTTACGGGAGCCGATGGTGGCGGTGTCTTAGCCATACACATGTTCAGACGGCACGACTGTTCATCGCTTACGGATGTTGAGCACAGGAAATAGCCGGCCGCGAATTATTCGATTACCGTGAATTCCTTTGAGGTCGCCCTCCGGCCCAGAATCGTCATCGGATCGATGTACTCCTTCAGTTCCGCCGGGCTCTCTACGTAGCCGCGCATCTCACGCGTGCGTCCTTTGAGGATGCCCAGATGCAGATGCTTGCGGCTGCCGTCGGTATCCGCGCTCCGACCGGCTCCAAGCTCGGCAATTTCCTGTCCCGCATGGATCTCCTCCCCCTCTTTCGGCAGGCCCTCCATGGCTACGTGTCCGTAGATTACCGTGACCTGCTGCCCCTCAAGCTCGCACCACTGCAGCACCACGCCGCCGTACCCGTCCGCGTGGCCGCTGAACGCCACCGTCCCGTCGCAGATCGCGTATACCGGAACCTCTTCGCCCTTCTCGTTTTTCAAGATCTCGAAGTCCACCGCCGCGTGGTATCCCGTGAACCGCTCGGGCGGATTAATGGGATTCTTGGCGGGATCATCCGTCACATGCACGCCGAAATGCAGCGGCGTCGGCCTGCTGCCCGTATGCGGCAGCGGATCGGCGATGCCCGCGGCTCGCGCGCAACCGAACAGAAGACAGAGAACCGCCAGCGGCAGGAAGCGAGCGAGGCGCATACAGATATAGACGCAGGAGCGGGAGAAATCTGTCCGTGAGTTTTCCGCATCGGAAGGAGCTCTCTTCCACCATACCCTAAAGCGAATGGACGGGCAGACGGCCATGCGAGATACTCACCCACCAATGCTACGATCAGCCGTTGAACGGATGGGAAAAGACGAGATTCTCACCGAGTTTCGAACGCTGTTGCGCGGCTATACAGCCGATGCGGACATGCTGCGATTGCTCATGAAGCATCCCGTGTACAAGAAATATGCGGAGGAGGGTGAAATCGACGGCGACACATTGAAGGAGCTGGTGCATAACCCCGGGCAGTTCGAAGCGCATGATGCCGTCTTCGGTGAGAGAGCCATGGAATGGGTGCGCGAACACCGGTTCCGTATCGGCAAGCTGTTCGATCGTGCGGGTTTCGAAGGGCCGAATCCGATTACCGGATTATTCCCGGGTGAATCTCCGTCATCACACACTTCTGCCGGCCGGAACGGCCACTCGTCTTACAGCGACCCATCGCCAACCATCACCATCCCCGCCGCGTCGAAGAACGGCAAGAACCACGGCGGTAAAAAGGTCGCCTTTCCTGAAGGCCTGAAGAGGGTCTCCGTCTTTCTCCGTGAACAGCGATACGTTCCCGCCGAACAGACACAACGACGACTAGGGCTCCCTCCCTCGCAAGTGGATGGATGGATGAAGACCAGCAACCGCAGGGAGTGGGAGAAACCGACCGGGTTGGAAAATTGCCTGACGATCCTGGACGGGATCACCGTGGATAATCCCGCGCATCAGATGTGCGTCGACAGAACCCGGGCGGCGGTGCAGAACCTCCTGCGGCCGAGAGTCGATGCAGACGATGACGATCTCGGCGGCGATTGATCACTCGGCGTAGTCGCACACCTCGCCCCACATTCCCTTCGCGAACGTTTTGGCTTCCAATTCGTACGAATTGTAGAGATCGAGCTTCGGATGCGGGTACTTCTTGTAGCTGAACGCGTAGCCGTCGCGGACCATCGACGCCCCGATGTCGTCGCCGTTCAGGAGGACGTAGCGGAGCATCCGGCCGTACCGGTCCCGGTCCTCCGCCGGGTTCGTCTCCAGCGTCACGTACTGGTGCAGAACGAGGTCCTTCATGCGCAAGCTCGCCTCTTTACCGAAGCATCCCACCGGCCGTCGCGGATCCACCGTCTCCGGCGTGTCGATGCCGATGATGCGGATCTTCTCTTTCGTGCCGTCTTCCATCCGTACCTCGATGGTGTCGCCGTCGATCGTGCGCTCCACGTACGGACCCGATCCCACGGGTGCCACTTGCGCGGTGCAGGCGGTGAGAAGAAGGGCGGAGAGAAGAAGCAGACGACGCATGCCGTGATGATAGTGGGAGAGGAAAGGCATGGCGAAAGAAGCGGTGTGCCTTCTTGCAGACACCATGACAAGATCGCTTGGCATAGCGCTCTATGATGTTCTTTTTCCGCGCGGATCAGGCTTTTGCCTCCTCGACTTCCGCATCCTCCTCCTTGGCGGCCTCCTTGTCGGATTTTTTGGAGGCCTTCTTCGGCTTCTCCTTCTTCAGCAATGCCACTTCGTCGGTCAGCTCCTCCATCCAGTGACGGTCGCCCGCCAGCTTCGTCAGGGAATCCTTGCTGATGCGCAGCGTCGACCCGCTGATCTTCCACTGGGGGTTGCGGCGCAGCACCTGCATGATCTCCTTGGCCGTCACATGGGCCGAGAGCGTGAGAACGACGTCGAACTCGTGGCGACCGCGGTCCTCCGCCTTCACGCGCTGCACGCCCGCGTCACGGCAGGCCATCTTCAACCGCAGGACGCGGAAGAGGCTCTGGACTTGCTCCGGCGGCTGTCCGTATTCGTCGTGCAAGTCAGATTCGAATTCCTTCAAAATGCTCTCTTCCTCGCTGCCGGCGAGCTTCTGATACACCGAGATCTTCTCCTGTTCGTCAGGAATGTAGAAACTAGGGATGAACGCCTCCACAGGGAGCTGGATTTCCACGTTCACTTCCACCTCCTCCTCATGGGAACCGCTCTTCAGTTCCTCCACGGCGTGCTTGAGCATGCGCAGGTAATGGCTGACACCGACGGTCTGCATGGTCCCCGACTGGCTGGCGCCCAGGATTTCGCCGGCGCCGCGGATTTCCAAATCGCGCATGGCCACCTGGAAGCCGGAGCCGAGTTCGCAAGCCTCCACGATAGCGCGCAGGCGTTTCTTCGCATCGTCCTTCAGCTTCTGGGTGTGGTACAGAAAGTACGCGTACGCCTGCAGTTTGCTGCGGCCGACGCGTCCGCGGAGCTGATAGAGCTGGGCCAACCCGAACCGTTCCGCTTCGTTGACGATGAGCGTATTGGCGCGCGGGAGGTCGATGCCGTTCTCGATGATCGTGGAGGACACCAGGACGTCGTACCTTCCCTCCTTGAAGGCGAGGATACGCTCCTCCAGATGCTCGGGCTTCAGCTGACCGTGACCCACGACGAATTTGGCCTCAGGAATGAGGGCCTGGAGCTTCTGACAGAAGGCGTCGATGGTCTCCACGCGGTTATGGAGGACGAAACTCTGCCCGCCGCGCTTGAGTTCCATGAGGATGGCCTGGCGGACCAACTCATCCGAGTACTTGCGGACTTCCGTGATGATCGGGAGGCGGCCGGGAGGCGGCGTGGTGATGGTGGTGATGTCGCGCAGTTTGTGGAGACCCAGGTTCAGCGTGCGCGGGATGGGGGTGGCCGTGAGCGTGAGGATGTCCACGGACGCGCGCATCTGCTTGAACTTCTCCTTCTGCTTCACGCCGAAGCGCTGCTCCTCGTCGATGATGACGAGGCCGAGGTTGTGGAATTGCACGTCGTCCTGGATGAGGCGGTGCGTGCCGATGACGATCTGCACGTCGCCCTTCCGAAGCCCCTCCAACGTCTTCTTCTGCTCGGCGACGCTCCGGAACCGGGAGAGCATCTCCACGCGCACGGGGAAGGCCTTCATGCGCTCTTTGAAGTTGCGGTAGTGCTGGTCGGCCAAGATGGTGATGGGCGCGATGACGGCCACCTGCTTGCCGCTCAGGGCCGCCTTGAATGCCGCGCGCATCGCCACTTCGGTCTTGCCGAATCCCACGTCTCCGCAGACGAGGCGGTCCATGGGGTGATCCCCCTCCATGTCGTTCTTGATGTCGGCGATGGCCTTCATCTGGCCTGGCGTCTCCTGGTACGGGAAGGCTTCCTCGAATTTCCGCTGCATATCCGTGTCCTCGTCGTAGGCGTGACCCTTGCTCTTCGCGCGCTTGGCGTAGAGGTTCAAGAGTTCCTTGGCGATCTCCTTCGTTTCGGCGCGCATCTTCTCGGACACACGCTTCCATTCCACCGTGCCGAGCCGCGTGAGCACCGGCTCCTCGCCTTCCTCATGAACGAACTTGCTCAGTTTGTCCGCCTGGTCCACCGGGGTGAACAGCTTGTCGCCCCCGGCGTACGTCAGTTCCAGGTACTCGCGCGCCACGTCGTCCACCGTCTTCTGCGTCATCCCTTCGAAGTGCCCAATGCCGTGGTCCATGTGCACCACGTAGTCGCCCGGCTGGAGAGAGGTGATGAAATCCAGCGCCAATTTGGTCATGCTGCGCTGTTTACCGGCCTTCTTCAGCGTGAAGATTTCGCGGTCCGTGAGGAGCGCGCACTTCAAATCCGGATTCTGGAGCGAGTGGGGCAGCAGATCTTCCTCGGTAGCCGGGATGATGGTGACGGCGCCCTGGCGGCGATCATGATCGACGGTGGAGATGTGTTCTTCTTGGAGGATGGTTCGGAGTTCGTCGGCGCGTTTCGTCACGATGAGTAGGGACCATTCCTGCTGGAGCTTGTCGCGGAGATCGTTCAGGAAGTCCGTGAGCGTGTAGAACTTCAGCACGGAAAGGTATCGGAGGTGCATGTGGTTCTGCGTGGACTCCGGGAACGCCGTGAAGTGGAGTGTTTGGATTCCTTTCAATGATTCCAGGTCGTCCTGATCGTCATAGATGACCATGCTGCCGTCCGGAATCTGGCTCTTTAAGCTCGCGGACTTCTCGTAGAGCGCCGGGAAGATCGCCAGTTCCTTGCCCGCGTCGGCCGTTTGCGACAGATCGTTGCTGTCGACAGCCAGGATCTGGCGGACCTTGTCGAAGTCAAAGAGGACGCGGAACGGGTGCGACGATTGGATCGGGAAAATATCCAGCGTGTCGCCAATGCGGCGGTACTCGCCCGGATGCAGATAGATATCCTGGCCGTGTCCGTAGCCCCGTTCGATGAGCGACTCCACGAACGACGTGAATGGCACATCTTGTCCCACCTTCAGCGTCACCTTCTTCTTCTGGAACTCGGCATAGGAGGGGAAGTCGCCGTCCCATGTGGCACGTTCGGCCAAGTACACCGTCTCTGTCCGCCCCTTCCCCGGGCCAGCCATGTACCCCAGGAAAGCCTGGAGACGATCCGAGAGGATGTTCCCTTCCTCGTCCTGGACCGGCTGGAGGACGTTCGTGGCAATCTCGAAGAACCCCAGCCAATGGCGGAGGGCCTCTACACTCGCATCGTTCTGGGTCACGAGGACCGCATCCTTCAAATCGAAGTGAAGGAGGTGTGACACAAGCAGGGCTTTCGCCGTCTCGTTGGACGCGCCGGAAATCACCAACTCATGCTTTCCCCTCAGGAGCTCGTAGAGTTCCTGATGGGTGTGTGACCCAAGAAGAAGAGAAGGCTTCATTTCAAATGATGCTTTTAGCCCCTTCTCGCCGAGGCGAAAGAGGCTGTTTGACTGCAAAAGGGCCTTCGGCCCAACCAAGTGAATCTACCCCTAGAGTACTCCTGTTTTTGGCTATCGACAACAGAATTTCACACCTCTTTCAGCTCTCCTGCATCCGCAGAGGCATGATTAAATGCAGGAAATTGGGATGATCGGGCATCGTGAAGACGGCGGGATGCATGGCGTCCGTGGCCTTCATGAGGATTTCCTCGCCCGAGAGGTGCCCGAGGAAGTCGAGCAGGTAGGAGGAACTGAGCGCGATCTTCCCAGCATCACCCGAGACCGCGGCACCGAGAGTCGCCTCGTCCTTTCCCACCTGGGTCTGCGGCGTCATGAGGCGTGTGTCGCCGGGGGCGTATTGGAAGGTGATGTTGTTATTCATCTCCTTCGCGAAATAGTGCATGCGCTTCACGGCCGTCGTGAGCTCCCGCACGGAGAACTGGACCGTAGTCTTCGTCTCCTTCGGAAGAATCTGGCGGTAATCCGGGAACTTCCCGTCGATGAGGCGGGAGAGGAGCCGGACATTGCCGATGTGGATTTCCACCTGCTGCTTGCTCAAGAAAATCTGGAGCGCCTCGCCCTGGATCACCTCCTTCCCCTTCTCGTCCTTCTCAGACTTCTTCCCATCCGGCTTGCGGCCACTTAGGACGGACCGCAGCTCGTCCAAGATCTTTGTGGGAATAATGCAGGAGATATCGTCCCCCTCACCCGTCCCGGAAATGACGTATTCCGACAGACGGTAGCTGTCCGTAGCGACGAGGATGAATTTCCCTTGCTCGCGGCGCACGTACACACCGGAGAGTACCGGGCGTAGAGTTGTTTTCGCTGAGGCGAATGTGACCAAATGGAGTGCCTTCAAGAGCGGATCCGCCTCGATGGAGAAGGATGTCTGACGATCGACGGGGGTAATAGTGGGATATTCGCTCGCCGCCTCTCCTGCGATCACTGTCTTGGCATGATCCGATGTGCATTTTAATTGCGTTCCTTCTTGGGTCTCCAAAAGGACGCTCATGTCTGTGTTGTATTGGGCGAAGTTCACGATGGCCTTCGCGGGAACCGTGATGGACCCCTCACTTTCAATGTTCGCCGGGAACTCCGTGATGATGCTCAACTCCAAATCCGTCGCACTCACCGTGCACGTCCTGTCTTTCGTTTGCATGAGGATGTTTCCGAGAATCGGAAGCGCCTGTTGTCCGCCGATGGCCCGGCTGACTAAATGCAATGCCTGAAGGAGATCCGCCGTCGCGCAGGAAAATTTCATAAATTCTTTTCTTATAAGAAGGAGTGGTACTGTACCTATTTACTAAATTCATCACCATCATAACATCTATCTTTCCTTCCCCATCTCACTGTCTCGTCTGTGGAAATCATCATGCAACGTTTCAAGACGACAGCTGAGAGATGCGAAAAACCCAAATCTTGAGCAAACCCGTTGTGTGTGGAAGGTGTGGAAAACTCGTGGAGAAGGGGGAGGGGGAAAACCCCTTCGATGGTGAATGAGAGTTTTTGGCTTCAGTCAGACAAAAAGCTAAAAATCCTGTGGAGAACTACGGGCAAGTCAAGTCGCCCCCACATTCAGACTTATCCACAGGGGGTGTGGACAAGTGGATCCGGCGTTTTTGGCTCTCCACAAGCCCCGCCCGCTTATCCGGGGCGGTACTGCGTGCGCGCGTCGATGGATGGCACATCCATCCGGTTCTCCCGGACGAACTGTTTCCCCTCTTTCATCGTGACGAAACTTTTCTCGGAGACGTCCTCCGTGAGATAGACGCCGCCGGTCACGAAGGTCTTCGGTCCCACTTTCAATCCCGGGTTGGATCCCACGCGGATGCCGAAGCGGCAGTCGTCGCCCACGATGAGTCCGAGCTTCTGGAGACCGGTGGGAATGTCGGCATCGCCGGATTTGGAGGTGACCTCTGCTTCGTCGAGACGGAAATTCCCCGTGATGGTCCCGCCGCCGAAGGACACGTTGCGTCCGATGATGCTGTCGCCGAGGTACGTCATGTGCGTCCAGACGTGTGACGCTAGCACGCTCCCCTTCACCTCGCTTCCGAACCCGACGACGCAGTCCGCGCCGACGCTGGAGCCGCGGACGAGAGCGCCGTTGCCCACCACCGTGTTGCGGCCGATGTAGCAGGGGCCGGAGACCGACGCGTGGGCGAGGATCTTCGCACCCTCCTCAATGATGACGTTTCCTTCCACCGTCGCGGACGGGTGTACGAAGGCTTTTTTGTGAATCTGCTGCTTCTCGATTGTTCCCAGGAAGTGCTGCGCCAGCGGAAGAAGGTGCCACGGATACTTCACTGCCTGCCATGGACCTTCGTAGGGCATCGCTTCGTAGCGTTTCTTCGGCAGGAGCGCCGCGATGGCGCGCTCGTACCCGTCGTCGTTCGACGTGTCCTGCGCGCGGAGAGCTTCCAGAAGCGCGATAGGGTCGTTGTGCACGTGCGCCACGATGTTCACGAGGTCCGACGGTTCGTTGCCGGCGCCCGGCTTCTCCACGATGCCCGTCACGCGCTCGCCGTCCACCGTCAGGTAGCCTCCCGGGAAGTACCGCTGCACGCGGTACGCGAGGAGCACGCCGTCCACTCCTTTCTTCGCCGCCGTATCCCACAGGTCTTTGTAGGCCCGGGGGTCGATGACGTCGTTCGAGCTGACGATGAGCACGGGCTCCGATCCACACATCGGCAACGCCGCTTCCATCGCTCCCTGCATTCCCCGGTCCAAATCGATCTGCTCCACCGTCGAGAAATCCGGGAACAGCGCCGCGGCATCCTTCAGGTTGTGGGCGCCGCCGACGAGGATGATATCCTTGCATCCGCCGTCGCGCAGGTTCCGCACCTGGTGCTCCAGAAGCGTCTTTCCGAGGATCGGGAAGAGGCTCTTCTCGGAGAGAGGCCAGAAGCGGCGGGACCGACCGGCGAGGAGGAGGATGGTTTTCACGCGGACCATTCTACCCCCCTTTCGTCGCGGATGCTTGCCAATTTTCTATTTGAGTATCAGAGGTATGAACGACGATCCGTGGAGGTTTTTTCGCGAGAAATTTGCCGGCACGACCGTTTTCTCCGTCGGCGCGATCACGAGCATCGGCGAGACGGTGTCCCAGAGCGGATCATCTTCCGAGAGGCGGCTTCCGGACGGCAGCCGCCAGATATCGGCGTCCAATTCCCCCCATCCCGCGAATGTCTTGCGACGAAGGTCGGCGGGAATGGAGCCGGACAGCAGGATTCTCTGGGAAGGCGCATCGATACGCAGGATCACCGTCGACTCCTTCTCGGCCGCACCTTCCGGAGGCCAGAGAACGTGGAGCGTGAGCTCATCGAGAGACAAGGATTGCCCGGCGACGGCCGGGTACACGGGAATCGACTGCGCGCGAAGCAGCGACATCGCCTCCGCCACTTTTCCATTCGCATGGTTCCTCTGCGTCAGGAGAGCGGCGCCGATTTCGTAGCGTTTCAGGAGCGCGGGCAGTGCTCCACTGCGATTCGCGTCCGGGTGCGTCAGCACCAACAGGTCAATGCGCCTGTCGAAGAACGGCAGTAGGCGTCCCAGCGGATCGAGGATGCTCGCGCCGTCTCCGGCATCCACGAGAATGCGTCTGCCTTTGTCCGTAAGCAGGAGGGTGGCATCCCCTCCTCCAGCCTCCAGGAAATATGCCGTGCTCGCGTGTCCCGCGAGATCCATCTCACGCCAAGCGAGGAACAGGCATCCCAGCGCACAGAGCGCGACAAGAAAACTGCGGCGCATGGCCGCAGTATTCCGGATGAGCGATGGAGAGGTCTGTCAGATCTTGAGAGCGGCCTTCGCGCGGCGGCGGACTTCCCACCAACCTGCGATGCTTCCGGTTCCCAGAATGGCGAGAACGGCGGCAGGCCCCGTGGAAGTCAGAGGGCTGCTCGTCGGCACGCGGGGCGAGGTGAAGGGCAGAATGACGGAGGCGACGGTGCCGCGCGTCATTGCATTGTCGGCGCCGCGGGCGCGAATGAGGACCGAGAAGGTGCCGGGAGCCACACCGGAGAACCGCACGCTGCGGGCGGTGCCTGGGACGGTCTGTGTATTGCTGTAGGTGACGCCGCGGTCACGGCTCTGTTGGATATCGAAGGATTGTGCGCCGGCGGGGGCCTCCCATTCGACGACCACCGTGTACATGCCGCGGTTGTCAGACGTGGCTTGCGCGCGCGCGTTTGTGACATCGCCGGCCATCGGCATGGGCTGCGTCACGGAACCTGTGAGCGGCGGATTGGTGACGACGGCGGGGGCGGAAGAAGACGAAGCCGAGGAGACGGCCGCACCGAGGCTCGGAATGTTTGCGGCATCACCGGTGGAAGACGACTCGGAGTCCGCGCTCGTGAATGTCGTGGCGCTGGCGAGTGGGTCGAGAGAGGCGTTGTTGGCGGACGTGAAACCCAAGACGCGGATGCGGTAACGGGTGTCGGGCGTCTGCTCGGCCGTGGTGACCATGACCGTGGATCCCTGTGCTTCGACCTTCTGAACGGCGAGTGCCGAACCGCGCGGATCTTCGATGATCACGTCATTCTTGGCCGGAGTTTTCGAGGAGAGGGCCTGAGAGAAGCTCAGGAGTACCGTCGTATCGGACACGGGGACCGCGGACACGAGACGGAGCGCGTCTGTCGCCGTCGGGGGCGTCATGGCGTCCGGCACGGCAGTGGCACTGGACGACGCTTTACCACCCGCGAGTGTCACCGTCGCCTCTTCGGCGAAGACGGTGCTCTCCTGGTTCTGCGCGTTCACGGCGAGCACGCCGATGTAGAGCGTTCCCGTGGACGGGAAGTCCGTCAGGGTGTGCGTGGTTGTGGCGCCAGCCGTCGTGTCGTAATCGTCGAACATGCCCCCGTTCTGGAGGATGGATTTGCGACTGTAGTACACACGGTACTTCACCACGTTCTCGGCGGGAGCGGCCGCTTGCCAGCTCACCTCGATGGCTCCTCCTTTGAGGACGGCTTTGACGCCGGTGACGCTGGAGGGCGCTACGGCGGAAGCGAGGACGGGCCAAGCCAGGGTCAGAAGGACGGTGGCGGAACGGAGCAGGGTGCGCATAGAGGTGGATGTGAATTTTTCTGATCATTATACCAAAAACGCCTCGTAGCGGCAATCGTCTCACCTCTCTTTACCGAGAGGGCTCCCGAAGGACATATACTAATGCTTTTGGCTTCCTGCAGCCAAGAACGCGATCCGCCGACACGCCCATCCCAGCACAAAAGGCCGCGCAGGCAAGGAGCCCGCCTATCACGACGGATAGGATCCAGTGCGTTGCCGGCGAAGAATGCAGCGGCAGCAGGAAGGCGCCGCCAACGAGCAGGGCACAGATACAGAGGAGGATCGCCGCGCTCCCGAAGAATTGCATCGGCCGATCACCCCAGCGCACATGCAGCCACAGTCCCAGGAGATCCGCGGTGGCGCGCAGCGACTTCGTCGCGCGGAATTTGGAGATGCCCGCCCGCCGCGGTCCGGACGGCACGTCCACTTCCCGAACGGCGAACCCTCGGAGGGCGACGAGATCCGGCAGGTACCGATCCCACTCGCCGTACAGGACGATGTCCCCTGTGCACTCCTTCTTCCACGCACGCAGTCCGCAACCGACGTCGGTCACCGCTCGGAATCCCAGCATCCGTCGCAATGCGTTGCCGATGGACGAAATCGCCCGCGCCGGGCGCCTGCGCTTCCCCACGACGAAGTCCGTTCCCTCGCCTAAGGCTTCGAGCAGAGAGGAGAGGGAAGAAGGATGTTCCTGGAGATCCGCATCGATGGTCGCGAGGATGGTCCCCGTCGCGTGATCGATGCCTGCTTGGATGGCAGCGGCTTTCATCGTTTTGCCGGCGGGATGCGTCGCCAACGTCAGAATCCCGGCGCCCTCAAAAGAGAGGAGCAGCTTCCGTGACTCGTCCGACGAGCCGTTCTCAATGAAGAGGAGCTCCGTGTCCGGCGGCAATCCCGCTTTCGCTTCCTGCCACTCGCGCCAGAACGCGGGCAGGCTCTCCGCCTCGTCGCGGACGGGCACGATCACGCTGAGGCTGCGGCTCATAAGGGAACTCACCATAGCACAGGCATGGCCGTTGGGTGCCTGGAGCAGCTAGAATCGGGCCCATGCAGACGCTTCGCGCTCTGGGTTCCTGGATCGATCGCCACGCGACGGTTCTCATGGCGATTGCCACGGGACTCGCGGCGGCGGCTTTCGGCGTTGTCGGCATCATCCATCATCTGGGACTGCGGACACAGCTGCACGACTTGGGGCACATGGAGCAATCCATCTGGGACGTCGTGCACGGGTACTGGTCCATGCCGAATTCGGATCCCATCCCCTACCAGTCGCGCTTCTTCGTTCATGCCAACGTCATCTTCTATCTCCTCGCGCCGCTCTACGCCCTCCTACCGTCACCCCTGACTCTGCTTCTTCTGGGCGCACTCGCCGTCGCGTCGGCCGGCTTCCTGCTCTACCTCTTCGCGTCCCACGTCTTGGGGAACCGGGTGATCGCGCTGGGGTTCGGCGTCGCGTATCTCCTGAATCCCCTCGTGCAGGAGGCCGTGCTCTTCGATTTCCGCGCGGACCTGCTCGCGTATCCCCTCTCGATCCTCGTCATCTTCGCCGCGTTGAAACGGCGCTGGCCCGCGTATTGGGTGGCAACGATCCTCCTGCTCTCCGTGAAGGAAGACATGGCGTTCCTCGTTGCGGCCATCGGCATCTTTCTCCTGTGTCGGAAGCAGTGGTGGCATGGAGGCGTCACCGTGGCGGTGGGAATCCTCTACTGGGTGGCTCTCGGTGCCATCGGGGATCTCCTGGGGGTGACCTTGAGCGGTAACGCGATGGCGCGCTTCGCATACCTCGGGGACGGACCGGGATCCATGGCCGTGACGGCCATCACGAATCCGTCGATGGTCTTCGACGTCCTTGCCAAACGCATGCCGTACGTCGCGTACGTGGTGCTGCAGGGCGGTTTCCTCGCGATCTTCTCGCCGGCTGCATTGCTCCCGGTTCTGCCCAATCTGCTGCAGAACGTCCTGGATGCTTCCGGGTTCCAAGCTCGACTCATCGGTACGTACCACTCGGGCATCGTGATGACGCTCCTGGCATTGGCTGCCGTGCAGGGTGCGGGCACCGTACGCAGGCGATGGCCACACATCTTCCCGTGGATCTTCTGTCTCTTCCTTTTCCAGGCGGTCGTCTTCAGCGCGGCGTTCGGCCCGCTGCCGTACTCAGTCACCACCGACGCCGTCGACCTGAGGATCGGCCACGATCGAGCCGCATTCGAACGCATGAAGGCGTTCATTCCTCCGGATGCGAGCCTGGCCACGCAGAACAACCTTGGCGCGCATTTCGCCGCGCGGCGGGACATCTTCGAGTATCCCACCGGTATGGACCGTGCGGAGTATGTGCTCTTCCACATCCAGGATCCCACCAACGGCAGCTTCCACCGTTTCCGCAAGAACGCCCGGATGCTGCTGGATTCCTACTCGCTGAACCTGCGGTACGGGACGCGCGTCCAGCACGCTTTCGAGAATCCGAATTTCGGTCTCGTCGCGCAGGAGTCCTCGTTCTACCTCTTCAAGCGGGGTGCTCCGCGCGACGCAAACGCCGCCGCGTGGGAAACGGCGAAGCTGGAACTGCAACAGTTGGCTCCCGTCCTGTAATCAGGACGAAAGCCGGCGGCGGATGCCGAGAATTTCGACGAGCACACCGAGAATCAGGGCGATGCCGAGCCCCCAGAACACCGTGGAGAGGGATCCATGGAGCCACGGTCTGACGACCAGCAGCATCGCGCCGAGGACGACGCTGTACGTCACCCAGCGGGCGATATCCGCGAAACGCAGCGCGATGGGCAAGACGCGGAGAGCCTGAGGCAAGAGGAAGAGAGCGAGCAGGCAGTGCACAAGCACCGACGTGTACGCCGCTCCGACGAACCCCAGCGAAGGAATGAGCGCGAAGTTGGATACGAACGACAGAACGGCCGCGCCCGCCAGCGTCCAGACCAGCGGTTTCCAGGCATGCTTGGTCAGGAGGCTGTAGAAACAGAACAGCACGATGCCGTTCATGAACATCGATACGGAGAGGATCTGCAGTGCCGTGTCCGATCCGGCGGTCGTCGCCGTGGCCAGATACTGTTCGGTGGTGAGCAGCTGTACGAGCGGCGTGGGCCACAGCGCGGCGAACAGCAGCGACGTGGAGCTGAGCAGGAGAATGGCCATGAAAATCTTCCCCAGGAAATCACGCGTGTCTTCACCGGCATCGGACCGGGCGGCCAGGACGGGCAGCGTGGAGTTCAGCAGGAACGTGGGCAGGAGGTATGCCATGTCCATCATGCGCTGCACGAATCCGTAGTACGCGTTCTGCCGCTCGTAGTCGGGTCGTAGCTGTGCGATGAGTGTCACGTCGGTCTGGCGGTAGAGCGCGGTGCAGAGGAAGGCCAATCCGTACGGCGCCGCTTGAACCAGGATGGATTTCAGCAGGGGTTTGTCCCAGCGCGGACGAAGCGGGATGAGTTTGCCGCCGTAGTAGACCGAGATCGCGAAGAGCGCGAAGGATCCGGCCGCGCCGATGAGGAGGAAGCTCAGGTACACGCGAACGTCTGACGATCCGCGGACGCCCATCCAGATGAACACGCCCGTGAGTGTCACCGTGATCACGCGCTGGAGCACTTCGGCGATGAAGACGAAGTGCATCTTGTACTCCACCTGGAAGGCCGAGCGGATGATGCCCGCGAGCAACGTGAAGGCCGGCACGAGCGCGGCGATGGAGATGCCCAGCGGGAGCGGCGTTCCGCGCCAATGCGGCGTAATCCATGCGATGATCAATGCAGCGGAAAGCGAGATGGCTAGGATGATGCAGCGCAGCACGAAGATGGCCCCCAGGACGTGCTCCTTGTTCTGCGCCCGGCTCACCTCGCGCACGGCCACGGCGTAGAGGCCGAAGTCCGCGAGGATACCGAAGATCTGCAGGAAGCCGTAGGCCGTGTTGTAGTTCCCCGCCAGTTCCTTCGTGAGCCCGATCGCCACGAACTTCACCGTCACGATGGACAACGCTGCCATGGTCAGTTGGCTGGCCACTTGCCACAGCGTGGACGTCGCGATCGCGCGGTTCTTCATGGGGCTAGTGTACTGACTTCTCACTGAGACTGCTTCATGCGCTCAATCGCAAGCTGATCAATCATCTCGGCTTGTCCCTGTGCGTCTATGCGGAGAATCCGCGAGGCGGTGAAGGTGTTGCTGCTTTCTTCCACCAGATGGACGATCAAGTAATCCCCCTCCACGGTGCAGCGGATGGTCCTTTGCACAGTTGATCCGCTGAGAACGGGGAAAGCGGTATTGGGCCTGTGCTTTATCAGGTAGATCGCATTCTTCGCGATGATGACGCCCCGGTCCTTCGTCATCGCGTCCGGCGCCGGGATGCCAATTCTTTCCTGTTTCTGCGCCCGCTGGTGATTCAGATAGGTGGCCACGCCTGCTCCGGCGCCAGCGGCCAGAAGGAAGGCCAGCGCGAGCTTCAGTTTCGTGCGCGTCTTCTTCCGCTTCTCGCCGAGAGCAGCCCCTATTTGTTGCGCTGTCAGAGGATCTTGCGCGTCACCCCGCAACATTTTCTTGTCGATGATCGTGAGACCCGGATTCCATTGTCGAAGTTCTTTCAGCGAGTGATTGACCGGAAATGCCGCACCATTCACATAAATCAGGCGGCACTCCACCTCCTCCCCCACTCGCCGGATGGCCGACACGCGGGCAATCATCGTGTCGCCGCGAATACGGCGGGGAACGGGCACGTGCACGGGAACACGCGTCACGACACCCTCCCACCCCTCCTCGCGTTCATCGTCCGTATCGACGACGATGCGATGAGGAGATGGAATTTCAATCTCTAATTCCCGAAGATCGATGTCAGACTCAGGAGGCATGGGAGAAGGAAACGTATCAGCGTTTTTCGGGAAGATTCAAGGATTTCACCGGATCCTCTGCGTTTAAGGGATCCTGTACTTCTCGGGAATATCCGTGGAAATGCTTCCGTTCGGATGGACGAGGTAGAGATGTGTGCCTCCATGTACATCATCCCACTGGATACCGATGGCATCCCCTTTCCAAAAGAATGTCGGAGGCGTGGCCATGCCGGCGATGGGAAAACCGTACCCGTCTCGGGTCTGGATCCACTCGCCACTGAATACGACTCCGCGCCTCTCGCACTCCGCACGCATCTCTGGCGTGAGATTCTGGTATGGCCCTTTCTTCCTTGTCAGTGCGTAGATGGCCACAGCGACGCCGCCGGCCACAAGGCTGAGGCCAGCGACAATGGCCCGCCGACGGGTGACGAGTGGCTGGCGCTCCGGCGTAGATGGTGCAAAGACACCGGGAGCGAGAGCCAGACCCGGATTGATCTCTTGCAACTCCTGCAACGTTCTCGTGCGCGGCATTCGTCCGGTGTCCTCATGCTGCAGTTCGCATTCGACGGTGCCGTCTGGTTGCCGACGGATGGCGCTGATCGTCACGGGCATGCGTTCATTTCCCATGAGGACGTCCACGGTGACGTATTCCACTTCTGTCCAACCCACATGCACCTTTCCAGTCGGCTGGAGGAGCTTGTCATCTCTGGGTCGTTCGGGAAGATCAGGAACATCCGGCATTATGGTAAAAATACTATATTATAAGAAAATGTCAATAATTGCATGGACAGCATCCCCTGGCCCGAGTAGCATCGGTTTCGACCCATGCCGCTGTCCTTCCGACACCTAACGTCGACGAAGCAGCTCTCACGAGCGGACACGGACGTTCTTTTGGCGGAAGCGGCGGCGATGAAGGCCATTGTGGACAGCGGGAAGCCGGATGAGCGCCTGCGCGGAAAGATCCTCGCGAGCCTCTTCTACGAACCTTCCACCCGCACGCGCCTCAGTTTCGAGACGGCCATGATGCGCCTGGGCGGGAACGTCGTCACCGCCGACGGCATCCAGTTCAGCTCGCTCTACAAGGGCGAAACCATCGAAGACACCATCGTGATGGCCGGCCAGTACGCGGACATCGTGGCCATGCGCCATCCCGAGCAGGGCAGCGCGGATCGTGCTGCAGCCGTGTGCCCGGTGCCGTTCATCAACGCGGGTGACGGGCCGGGACAGCATCCCACGCAGGCGCTCCTGGATCTCTTCACCATCCAGCACGAGCGAGGAAAAGTGGACGGCATCACCGTGGCCATGGTGGGAGATTTGCTCTTCGGGCGCACGGTGCACTCGCTCTGCTTCCTTTTGGGACTCTACAAGAACATCAGGATGGTCTTCGTGTCGCCGGACGAGCTGAAGATGCCGGAGAAAGTTACGAGCTTCCTGAAGGAGAAGGGCATTCCCTACGAAGAGACGGGGAACATCGAGGCGGCGCTCGGCTGCGACGTGCTCTACATGACGCGCATCCAGCAGGAACGCTTCATCGACCGATCGAAATACGAAGCATTGAAGGGCGTCTACACGCTCACCGAGCCGATGCTGAAAGGGAAGAGCGCCACGATTCTGCATCCCCTTCCACGCGTCGGGGAAATTGCCACGGACGTCGACGCACTTCCGAACGCGGCGTACTTCCGCCAAGCGAAGAACGGCGTGCCCATGCGCATGGCGCTGCTCCATCTCCTCCTGCAGGGACGATGACCGTTCTGCGGATCCACGGAGGTACCGTCGTGGGCATCAACCGCAGCGAAATGGCGGATGTTCTCATTTCCGACGGCGTCATCGAGCGGCTGGATTCGATCGTCTCCCCCACGTCCTTCGACGAGAACATCGATGCCAAGGGGCTGCTCCTCTTCCCCGGGCTCATCGATTGCCACGTGCACTTCCGGGAGCCTGGCCTTACGCACAAGGCGGACATGAAATCCGAAGCCGCCGCCGCACGGGCCGGCGGAATGATGACGGTCTGCGAAATGCCGAACACCGTGCCGCCCACCGTCACGGTGGAGGCGTTCGCCGACAAGGTGCGGCGCGCGGAAGGCATCACGGATTGCGACCTGCGGTTCTTCTTCGGGGCTACGGAGCGTTCGCACCTCGAAGAACTGAAAATCCTTTTCTCCGACCCGCGCTATGCGCAACTGCGAAAGCGTTGCAGCGGACTGAAGCTGTTCCTGGACCACTCCACCGGGAACCAGAAGGCGGACCCGACCATCCTGAACGACATCTTCGCCTTCTGCGCGGAACAGAACATCGTCGTCGTGTGCCACTGCGAGGACCCGGAGATGAACGAGCGCGCCAAAGCGGAGCATGCAGGCGACGACGTGTCGCTCCATTCGCTTCAGCGTCCTCCGGAGAGCGAGGTCGCCGCCATCGAGCTTGTCGTCGGGCTTGCGCGTGCTCATGGCACCCGTCTGCACGTCGCTCATCTGTCGACTGCTGCCGGATTGGAGCTTGTGCGTGCGGCTAAAGCCGAAAAACTGACAGTGACGTGCGAAGCCGCTCCGCATCATCTCTTCCTCACGACCGATGATTACGCGACATTGGGCACTCGGGCGAAGGTGAATCCTCCCCTGCGTTCCACTGCGGATCGCGATGCGCTGTGGGCCGGACTCGTCGATGGGACCGTCGACTGCATCGCGACGGATCACGCGCCGCATACCGCGGAGGAAAAGAACAAACAGCCCCCTCTCGCGGCTCCGAGCGGCCTGCCGGGGGTGGAAACCAGCCTAGCTCTGCTGCTTACCGCCGCCGCCGGCGTCTGGCCGCACGGCGAAGGGAAGCCGCCCGTCAGCCTTCGCTACTTGGATATCCTGCGGCTCTGTTTCAGCAACCCCAACAAGATCTTCGGTTTGGGAAAGAAGGGCATCAAAGGGGGCGCACCCGCGGACTTGTTGCTGGTGGATCCGAAAGCGACATGGACGATCACGGCGGCGACGATGAAGGGCCGCACGGGCTGGACGCCCTATGAAGGCTGGAGCGTACGGGGCAAGATCGTGCGGATCATCCGGTGATCACGAAAGCATCGTCGTGAGCTCGGCGAGCGATTCCGCCTTGAAGTCCGCGTCGTCCATCGCGCGCTGTGGCGTGTAGCCGGACCGCACCACCGCGCAGGGCATGCCCGCCCGGTGCGCGGCTTCCACGTCGAAGTGCTGGTCGCCCACGTACAGGCACTCCTCCGGGTTCACGCCCAGTTTCTCCGCCGCCAGCAGGAGGCCGTGTGGGTGCGGCTTCATGAAATTGCCCATGTCGTCGCACGTGACGATGGTGTCGAAGTACTCGGAAACGCGGATCCGCTCGTTGATGGCGTCCACGTACGTGCGCCACGACCCCGTGATGATCGCGACGGGTCCCAGCTCCAGGGATTTCTTCAGGAGATCCTCCGCTCCGGGAATCCACTCCGCCTTCTCCCGCAGCAGCTTGATGTACCGCTCGTCGCGTTCTTTGCGGACATTCGGCACCAGCTGCTCGGTCAGTTTGAACTTCGCGAGAATTTCCTTCAGGTGCACGGCGCCCATGTACCACTCCCGGAACGTCGGCTGCGTGATGCTCACGCCCACGGATTGCAGGCTGCCGATGACCGCTTCGCTGTAGAGGTCGATCGTGTTCACGAGCGTGCCGTCGAGGTCGAAGAGGATGGCGGCGTATTTCTTCATGGGCGGACATCATAAAGAAGACGTGCACACAAAGGGAGCCCCCAGTCCGAGAGAATTACCTCCTTTCAAATGGACTGAGGGCGGCGCTGCTACGACGCGAACTTGGCGATGCCGACGACGAGCCCTACGAAGGCCGCGACGAGGATCACCCAGCGCCAGAAGAGGAAGAAAAACGGAATGGAATACCACACCGGGACGATGCCGCGGTTTTTGGCATCCGACGTGAGGGGGCAGCCCTTCCGCCGCCAACGCGGGTAGTTGGACCAGTGGCCCGCATACCGGGTGCGGAAATCGTCGAGCGACGTGAATAGTGCGGTTCCGGTCATCGGTCTTACCTCCTGTTGTGTGAGTGAGCAGCCGGAAGACGGTGCGCCACTCCAGGTATGATGTCAATTTCTCTTTTCATATCGTAAACAAGCCCCTGGCCCGACCGAAGCGACGAATCGCCTCGGAAGGATCAGGGGCTACACTGCTCCGTGCTTTTACAGCACGAAGATCAGGATCCCGCAGAGGACGGCAAGGGCCGCGCAGACTTCGGCGAGAAACCGATTGCGGCGCTTGCGTCGCAGGCAATCGGGATCGAGGAAGTAGTCGTCCACCGCTGTCCCGTGGCTCCGTTGCCAGAGCTCTTGGGCGGCGGCGTTCTGCTTCCAGTCGTCGTACTTCGCAGGGTCGCCCCCCTGAAGGTGGTACGACAACCGGTCCGGTGCGGAGGGTGGTCCGCCGATCATGACATGCCCCTTTCAAAGAGCAGTGCGCCGTCCGGTGTGTGCAAGAGGGGGCTATACGCTCCATTGCTGCCGGTCGGTTCATATATTATGAAATAAATCAGAATTTAAGTCTATCATGAAAAAACTGCCCCGAAGGGCAGTATTTGAATCGTTTTAAAGTAAAAATTTTAGACCTCGACCATGAGCGGAACCACGATGGGTTCGCGGTCGAGTTTGCGGTCGAAGTAGCGGAAGAGCGCGCTCGTGACGGCGCGCTTCAGGGCCTTGCGGTCCTTCTCGCCGCGGTTGAGCTCATCCTCGTACGCCTTGCGGGCGGCCAAGACGAGTTCGCGGGAGATCTCCTGCTGTTCGGATCCGTAGATGAGACCGCGGGAGATGATGTCCGGGTCGCCGACGAGACGCTTGCTGTCGGTGTAGACCTTGAACAGGACGACGATGACGCCGGCGGTGCTCATGACTTTACGGTCGTCGAGAACGCGCTGGCCTTCGCCAGCACTGCCGCGTCCGTCGATGATGACGTCCTTGAATTCCATCTTGCTCTTGCTGCGGCGGGCGGACCCGTCGCGGTCGAACTCGAGGACTTCACCGTTCACGAGGAGGTGCACCTGGTTCTCCGGATAGCCGATCCCCTTCACGAGGTCGCCGTGGGCGACGCGCATGTGGGGTTCGCCGTGTTCCGGGATGACGTGCTTCGCGCGCACCAGGCGGTGCATGAGGAGCAGGTCGTTCTGGTAGCCGTGGCCCGTCGTGTGAAGTGACAACTCTTGGTTGGTCTTCACGATGGCGCCCTGGAGGTGCAGGTTGTTGATCACCTTCGCGACCGCACGCTCGTTGCCGATGATGGGGTTGCTGGAAAGGATGATCGTGTCGCCTTTCTTCACGGCGATGTGGCGGTGCGTGCCCAGCCCGATGCGGGCCAAGCCGGCCATTTCCTCGCCCTGGCTGCCCGTGGTGAGGATGAGGACTTCCTTGTCGGGAAGCTTTTCCATGCCGGGGCCGACCTTGCGGATCATGCCGCGCGGTGCGTTGAGGTAGCCGAGCTGCTGGGCGATTTCGATGTTCGTCTCCATGCTCCGTCCAGAAACGTAGACCTTGCGGTTGAACGTCTTGGCATGCTGCACCACCTGTTGTAGGCGGTTCAGCAGCGAGGAGAACGTGGAGATGATCACGCGGCCCTTCGCGTCGCGGATGAGGCCGTAGAGCGTTTCGGAGATTTCCTTCTCGCTCTTCGAGTTTCCGGGCTTCGTGGCGTTCGTAGAGTCCGCGATGATGGCGAGCACGCCTTCGTCGCCGAGTTCCGCGAGTCGCGGGAAGTCGGCCGGGGGCTCGTTCATCGGCGTGAGGTCGAACTTGAAGTCGCCGGTGTGCACGATCTTGCCGTAGGGCGTGTGGATCGCGATGGCGGCGGAGTCCGGAATGGAGTGCGTCACGCGGAGGAACTCCACCTCGACTTTGCCGAGACGGATTTTCTCGCGGAACTTCACCGTATGGATCCGCGCCTTGCTCGTCATTTTCTCCTCATCCAGGCGCTTCTTCACGAAGGCCATGGTGAGGCGGGTGCCGTACATGGGCGGATAATGGAGCTGCGGCAGCAGGTGCTGCACGGCTCCGATGTGGTCCAGGTGACCGTGCGTGAACAAGACCGCTTTGATCTTGTGTTCGCGTCCGCGGAGGCTGGAAAGGTCCGGGATCAGATAATCGATCCCGAGCATGTCCTCGTCCGGGAACTGGAGACCCAGGTCGATGATATAGAGGTCGCCATCGACGTCGACGACGAAACAGTTTCGTCCCACCTGCTCGAAACCTCCGAGCGGGTAGACGCGCAGGCCGCGGCGATCGCCCTGTTGCTGGGGCTGTCGCTGGGGTTTCTCCTGCTGCCGGTGATGTGGTTGAGACTGACGCTGAGCCGGGACGGTAGGCGCGACTGTTGTCGGCATCGTCTCGGAGGCCCCCTGCGCCGGTGTGGCGGGGAGCGTCGGGCCATTCGGATCGAATAACATGACTGTTGGAAATGAATAACGATTCGATTTCATCGTACTCCGCTTGGTCAGGGAAAGCAAGGTAACCTTTGTCGACATATCCATTTTTTGGCTTCAGATCAACAAATTTTTGTATAAAAACCTTGCATCTCTCCTGGAATTGGCTTGAAGAAGGGCTTCGCAGACACGGCTTCGCAGGGGGTGGCGCACCGCTCCGTTCGTCGGCGCTTGCCCATGCGCGATTCGGGCGGTAGCCTGACTGCCTGATGGACATCACCGTCCACACAGGGATCACGAAGGGCGCACAAGGGACGTCGCTCCTTTCACGGGAATTCACCTCGAAAGAAGGTGAAACCGTTTTCTTGGTGATGCAGGTCTCAGGAAATCCTCATGAGTCGAAGACGCTGGAAGAGGAGTGCCGCACCATCATCCAGCATTCCCTTCTGGAAACGCAGGGCGATGCGTGGCACCGTCTGGACGGTTCGTTGAAGGAGGTGAACGGTCTCATGAAGGGGTTGCTCCTCTCGCAGACCGTCGAAGACGTGCACGCGATCGTCGGATTGGTGGATACGGAAGGAGTGCTTCACGTGTCGCATGCGGGACGGGGCGAGGCGTATCTCATCCGCGGCAACAGCGCGAGCCAGATCACGGAGTACAGCCGTGGGAAGCCGGTATCGGCCTTCATCCATATTTCCAGCGGGCCGCTGGAGCCGGGCGACATGGTGGTGCTGGCCACGCAACGTCTCCTGCGCACGTTCACGCCCGCGCAGCTCGTCCAGGCGGCAAGCCGCGAGGATCAGCTCCTCGATGAAATTAAGGTGAAGCTCGACGCGGAGAAGGAAGTGGCCGCCCTCGCGACGATCCACGTGGGTCAGGGTCGCGGCCGCGCGGCGATGAGAGACCGGGAAGAAGACGATGAGGAGGAAGAACGCCGTTTGCCCAGCCGACGCTCGTCATCACTCCCCCCTCGTCGCGGCGAGAAACGTCTGCCCGCGATGTTGACCGGCCTCACGGACACGCTCGCGACCGCCGGCAAGAAGCTGGGCCCCTTGGTCGCGGCCGCGGGAAAATGGAGCAAGGCGAAGGCATCGTCGCTGAGCGCGAAGGCCGGCAAAGCGAAATCCGAGGGCAGCGTGATGGACCGGGCGAAAGAGGGCATCAGCACCTTCTTCGCGGACCTGAAGCACCCGCAACGCAAACGCCGGGCGCACCTGCTGCTCCTCGCGAGCGCGGTGACGGCGTTCCTCGTCGTGTGGCTCGTCGTGCACCTCTCCACCAGCAGCCAGCGCAGCAAGACGCGCACAGAGCTGACGCAGATGATGAAGGAGATCAACACGGCCATCACGACGGCCGAGAACCGCCGCCTCGCCGGCGATACGGACCAGGCGAATTCCATCCTCGATAGGGCCGATGAACGCGCCAAGCAGGTGATGGACAACGAATCCGGCCTCTTCCGCGTGGAAGCGCTGGACTTGCTGGACCGCATCCGCGCGAAGAAGGAGGAGATCAACAACATTGTCCGCATTACCCCGCGCGTCGCGGTGAACATGACGACGAAGACCGCGGACGTCTCCGTACAGGGGCTCATCGGCATCGCGGACGGTGAATTCATCGTGTACGACCGCGAGCAGTGGTACCACGTGCTCCTCAACGGCGTGGACGATCCCCGTCGCCTGGCCGACCAGGATCTCATCATCGACGGTGCGAACTTCCCGCGCTTCAAGGCTCAGGTCTTCCTCATGACGAACAACAGCTTCGTGGAGTTGGTCGGTGACCAGCCCACGTCCATGAAGACGGAGGATCCCGCCGGCTGGGTCACGGGCAAGGATTTGGAGACGTACCTTCGGTACGTGTACATCCTCACGGCCGATAACAAGATCCAGAAGTACGAGCGTCTCGGCGCGCAGTACAGCGCCCCGGTGCAGTACAACGTCAGCGGCGATCTCACGGGCGCCGTGGACATGGCCATCGACAACAGCGTCTACGTGCTGAAGGAGGGGGGCGGAGTCGTGAAGCTGCTTCGCGGCGAAGCCCAGCCTTTCTCTCTCCTCCACGCCCCGGCGGACGCCCTGAAGACGGCGACGAAAGTCTTCAAGGCTCCGGAATCCAACTTCTACTTCCTGGATCCGGTGAAGCATCGCGTCATCATTTCCAGCGACGGCGGCAATACCGGCGAATCGAACTATTCCAAGCAGTACGTCCTGGAGGGCGACACCATCGGGAAACTGCAGGACCTGTACGTGGATCCGGAGGAGAGCCGCCTCTACGTCGCGGACGAGAAGCGCGTGTACGCCATCGATCTGTTGGCGAGATGAGCGCGAACGGGAAGGAGGTCCTATACTGACGCCCCATGCGCGTCCTCGTTTTCGGCACGTTCGACCGGCTGCACCCCGGACATCGGTTCCTCTTGGAATGCGCGTCCTCCCGCGGGGAACTCCACGTGGTGGTGGCGCGCGACGCGAACGTGCTGCGGTTCAAAGGCCGTCCGCCTGAAGAGTCGGAAGACGTACGCGCCGAGGCGATCCGCCGATTTTTTCCTTCCGCGACGGTGATGCTGGGAGATCCCGACGACTTCCTCTCCCCCGTCCGGTCCGTTCGTCCTGATCTCATCCTCTTGGGATACGATCAGCAGCTGCCGCCCGGCGTGACGGATGCGGATTTCCCCTGCCCGGTCGAGCGACTGCCGGCGTTCGAACCGCATCTCCACAAGAGCAGTTTACGCAGGGGGAACCCTGGCGCCGAAGCGTAAAGTTTGCTATACTGTCTGGATTTCACACACCAACACCCACCTTCGCATGTTGTTCCCGTCCTCGTTCTCCTTCTGGCGCTCGCCCCTCGTTCGTCAGATCGCCGGCGCCGTAGGCGGCGCGGTTGCCGCGCTCGCTCTGTATGGCGTCTTCACGGTGACGTATCCAGCGGTGCGCGCGATGTTGCCCGACATGCCGGTGTCGGCCGAGGACAGCCCGCGCTACAGCGATGCCGACCGTCAGGCGAAGCAGGAGAGGATCGTGGAAGAGGCCCGTCAGAAGGCCGAAAAGTTGGTAGGCCAGTCGCAGGAGTAAGCGCGGAATCGGGACTACTTGCCCGGGAAAAGACAGGCGTATAGTGGGGAACGTCCTTTCCCCCTTTTGCATGAACGATCTTCCGTTACTCGGCGCTCTTCTGCAGAACACGTGGACGCTCTATAAGAAGCATTGGCAGTCGATCGCCGTGGTCGGCGCGATTCTCGGATTGGCCGTGGGCCTCCTCGCCTCCGTCGTGGCGGCGAATACCGCGTACCAGGTACAGACGGGCATGGGTTTCGATCCTCAAACTATTCAAAACCTGCAGGAGAGGGTGAACAATGGCGATCAGCAGGCGCAACAGGAGCTGAAAGACATCGCAAAGAGCTTCAACCCCGCGCAACTGGCGACCGCCATCGCCATCGGTCTCCGCACCATGGCGATCATGTGGTTGATCACGCTGTTGGCCTATTCCGTGTACCAGGCTTTCCTCGTGGTGTTGGCGGTCAGCGGAATGGACGAGGAGGCACGCAAGCGCGGTCCGGGATACATCCTTCCCATGATCGGTCTGAACCTGTGGCTCTTCGTGCGCACGTTCATCTGGATTCCCGGCATCGGTTTCATCATCGCCATCATCCTCGGTCCTCGCTTCGTGGCCAGCCATGCCATTCTTGTGTCTGAGAAGAAGGGCATCATGGCCAGCGCGTCCGAGAGCTACCGCCGCACGCAGAGCCTGTGGGGCAAGATTTTCGGGAACGTGTTCGTGGCAGGACTCGTGGCCGGCATCGCGACCTGGCTCGTGGGAGGAATCGTGAGAATTTTCCTGCCGGCCGGCATCGATGACATCGCCACCGCGGTCGTGCAGACGCTGAGCGCGGCATTCACGCTGCTCTTCATGACGTTGTTGGGCCTGGCCATCGCGAAGCGCACGCCTCCGGCGGTCATGGCTGCCGTGTCGACGTCGCCCTCGTCGATGTGACCCCCGCCCTCGTCGTGACCGGGATTCCGTTGCTGCTGTTCGCCGTCTGCGGCGTGGTGTTGGGCAGCTTCGGGAACGTGCTTCTGCACCGTTTGCCGACGGATTCGTCGCTCGGCGGCCGCTCGCGTTGCCCCCATTGCTCGCATCCGCTGGGCATTCGGGACCTTGTACCGGTGTTGAGCTACCTGTGGCTTCGGGGGAAGTGCCGGTTCTGCCAAGCACGCATATCCCTGCGGTATCCCGTGGTGGAAATCGCCAGCGGCTTCCTGTTCCTTGCGGCGCTCGTGCATACGGACGGCCAGATGCTTCCCGGCGCGCTGCTGGGAATCGCGCTGTGGTTGTTCTTCCTCATCGCCATCATCGATGGAACGACCGGACTCATTCCGGATGCGTTGAGCATCCCGCTGATCCTGGTGTCCGCAGCTTTCGGATTCGCCGTCGGACGGGTGGAACTGGGCGCCATCATCCTGGGAGTTGCGTGGTTCTCGGTACAGTGGCTGCTCAGCCGCGGCAGATGGGTCGGTAGCGGAGATATTCTCTTGGGCGCGGCCATCGGGTTCCTGGCCGGATCCTGGCATCGCGTGCTCCTCTCCCTCGGACTGTCCTACGTGCTGGGCGCCGCCTTCGCCCTGGCGCTGCTCCTGCGCGGAAAGCGCACGGGCAAAGACCGCATGTCCTTCGGACCGTTCCTGGCCGCGGGCACGACGCTTGCGGTGTTCTTCGGCGATCAGATCCTCGGCCTGCTATTGGGCTACTGATACGAAGCGATACACGTCCGAGGTCTTGTCATGACGAACGGATGTGAGTCATGACACGCAAAAGAAGAGGAGGTCCCTTCTCATGTGAGGGGGACCCCCACTAGATTCGCCAGACGCGCGGACTTCAGATGAAGTCTCCGCCCGTCAGATCACTGTCTCCGCGGGGAGGGTTTGTCGAAACACGAAGAGACAAAGATCTGACGGGAGAGAGCACGGCTGACCTCCTTATTGTATGGTAAATTGGGCATTTGTCAAGGATCTTCCCCTCCGCAGCGGTCAGGCCAGAGTGGCTTCCAGAGGCCGTCGGCCCCATACTCAGGGGGTGAAAACCGTCGCACAGAACCGGCGTGCCCGCTTCGACTACGAGATCCTCGAAACCGTGGAAGCCGGCATCGTGCTCACGGGCCAGGAGGCGAAGTCCTGCCGCATGGGTCACGTGAACCTCAGCGGTTCCTACGTATCGTTCTTCGGCGGCAAGCCGGTACTGAAGCAGGCGAAGATCAGCCCGTACCCGTTCGCGGGTCCCATGCCGGAGTACGACCCGGGCCACGACCGCCGGCTCCTCCTGAAAGCCAATGAAGCCGCGCGGCTGGAGTCACAGGCTGCGGAGAAGGGTGTGGCGATCATTCCGCTGGAGGTGAAAGCCGGGAAGTTTATCAAGCTCGTCATCGGTATCGGCCGCGGCCGGAAGACGCTCGACAAGCGACACCGCATCAAGGAGCGCGAGATGGAGCGGAAAGTGCGCGAAGGGAAAGAGTATTGAGATTCTGTGCGGAGACGCTTTGGGCAGACACGGTCTTCCCCTATCCTCTCTTTCGTGTCTCTCCTGCCCCCGCAAATTCAGAAAGTCATCGAGGAGTTTAGTAAGCTCCCCGGCATCGGCCCCAAGTCCGCGGAACGCCTGACGTTCCATCTTCTGCGCAGCTCCAAGGCGTCACCGGAGGGCCTGGGCAACGCGCTCGTGAGCCTGAAGAAGGAGCTGAAGTACTGCCGCATCTGCCAAATGGTCACCCTTGAGGACGTGTGCATGATCTGCAGCGATTCGGCACGCGACGCGACGACGGTGCTGGTGGTGGAGGACCCGCTCGATGTCGTGGCGTTCGAGAAGGCTGGGTACAAGGGGCTCTATCACGTGTTGCACGGCGTGCTCTCCCCCATCGACGGCATGGGACCCGAGCAGCTGAAGCTCCGCGAGCTGATCGACCGCGCGAAGAACGGCTCGCTGAAAGAAGCGATCATCGCGACGAATCCGGACGTGGAAGGTGAAGCGACGGCCAGTTATCTCCGCGCGCAGCTTTCGCCGTTCATCCCCAGCGTCACGCGCCTGGCGCACGGCCTGCCGATGGGCGCGGACATCGAATTCGCGGACCAGGTGACCTTGAAAGAAGCCATCGCGGGGCGGAGAACTCTGTGAGGGGAAGCCAGAAACATTGAACAATTCCGCGTTTCTTGCGCGTATTCGCCGTGGGCCTATCATGTTCTCCTTTATCTGCATTTTTCCCCTCATCATCCATGTCCGAACGAATGGATTTCGACGCCACCGCCGAGGCGTTGACGGAAGGAGGCAAGCGACCGCCTCACTATCTAGCGATGGACCAGAGCGGCGGAACGCATAAGAAACACTTCGCACAGTTCGGCGCGCCTTGGAGCGACGACAACGGCAAGGAAATCCGCCGCGTCATCGCCACGACGCCGAATCTCGGCGACCACTACGGTGCCGCCATTGTGCACAGCGATCTCTATGACCTGCAGACCGCTGATGGCGTGCCACTTCAGCAGGAGTTGGAAAACCGGCGCGTGATTGTGATCGGAAAGCTCCTTGGACTCAATGAGGAGAACGGATTGGCGACCGGTATGGAAACGCTGGATGCGGACATGCAGGGATTGGTGGACAAAGGCGTGCATGCAGTGAAGACGCGCGTGACGTTCACGGCCGGCATGCCCGATGAGCTGGTGGATGCGGGCGTCGAGCAGCTTGTCGCCATCCAGAAAGCCGCGGCCACGAACGGCAAAATCATGCCGATCCTCGAGCCCGAATTCCTGTGGAAGAACACGAGGGGCCTGGAAGACAATGCGGCATTGATGCAGGTCGTCCTGACGAAGCTACAGCAGCGTTTGAACGCGGAAGGCGTGCAGAACCATCCGTGGGTGCTGAAGACGAGCTTCGCCGCTCCGGGCAAGGATTCGGGGGAGCCGGTGGAACCGGAAGCCTCTGCGGAAGCATTCGGCAAAGTTCTCGACGCGTCTGGACTCCCGGCTGAGCTGCCAGTCCGCTTCCTTTCCGGCGGTCATCCCACTGTAAACTCGCGCCTCCTCCTGCAAGCGAACAATACGCGCCTGCAATTGGAGCGCGACCTCGGCTCGTCATTCTCCCGCGCTGACCTTCAGGGTCCGTACCAGGCGATGTTCGCCAATGGCACCCTGAACCCGGAGGCCGCGCAGGCTGCTCTCCGCAAACAGGGCGCACTCAACAGGGTCGCGATGCAGGGCAAGTACCGTTCCGATCTCGAGGAGGACGGCGTCACGTACCAGCAGGTGGAACAGCTCTTGGACTGAAGAAGTTCATTCCCGGCGATCGCGTGGTCGCCGGGATTTTCGTGTGCGGAAAACTTCACAAATAGGCAAAAAACTGCTAGAATAGCCTGTTATGACCGATGGTTCTGACATCCCACCTGAAGATTTTCTCCCGCCGACGGGGCAGCCCGGTCATTTGCCGACGATCCTTTCCCGGGTGCCCGACCATCCCACGCCGCAGTGGGTGATGTCGGAAGCCAGACTGATGTTGGCCGTCTATGGGACGATACCGAAAGCCATCAGGGCGATTCTCGAGGAGACGGTGGAGGTGATTCCGTATGCGGATATGCTGCGTTATCTTCGGGACCAGGAGAATTTTATGGCCAGTGAAGCAGCGGCGATCATCGCGTCAGGGAAGGCCGAGGAGGAAGCGAAACTCCTCGCAGCCGTCGGATACGAGCGCTCCGAAATCGAGTTGGGATTGGAAATGTATTATGCCGATGACATCGCGCGGAAAGTTCCGGGCACCAACATCGCAAACATCAAACGCGGCATCCGGCTCCTCGTCGCGAGAGCGTTTGAAGGAAAATCCTGACTATACGTATACCGGCAGCGTGAGGTTGGTGAGGATGTACGCGGCGAGTCCGCCGAGGAGCAGCCTCTGTCCCGTGCCCGTGCGGAGTGCGCGGGAGAGAACGGGGAGAAACAGCGCCTGGGACAGCAAGAACGCGGCCGCCAGCATGATCGGTGCGACGTAAATCCCCTTCACGGGTCCCCAGCTGGTGTCCGGGTTCTTCCAGAGGTACGAGAGGAACGACGCGAGGAACGCGCCCGCGATCCCGATGGTCATCCACCCGAACCTGCGCCACAGCACATCCATGCCCCGGCGCCGGAATAAGAACGCTAGCGCGCCCGCGACGCATCCGATGGTCGCGCCGTAGAGGTAGAACAATCCGACGGACATGTTCCAGCCCTTCGTGGCGAAAATGCCCACCCACGTGTCCCACCACGCGTTCCACACGCGGATCTCTTTATCGTCGCGCCACGTGAGTCGGCCGTGCACGAACGGATTGCTGAAGAGAACGTTGCGGAACCACGCGGCGGGGTCCGCGTCGCGCCGGTCGCGCGCGCCTTGCTGCGCTCCGCCGTTCAGCCAGTTGCCGTTGTTCGGGAAGAACGTGCCCTCGGTGCGATAGTAGCGATAGGTGTAGTACGGCAGAGTCGCGCATGCGGCGAGCATCAGCGTGAGGAAAACCGCGGCCCAGGACTTCGTTATTTTCCGCTTCAGGGAGAGCAGAAGCGCTAGAAGCGGAATGAACGGTACGAGAACGCCCGAGAACTTCGTGTAGAGCGCCAGCACCACCGACGCCCACAGCACGAGATGCAACGCCAACGCCGTCGTGCGAGACGGTGTCGTCCCCCACCACAGCCGCACCGAACAGTAGAGCGCGAGGCAGACGTACGCGAGGATGAAGACGTCGAGGTTCATCGACGTCTGCAGGTACTGTTGCATCGGCATCGCCGCGAAGAGGTACAGGAACGCGAGTGCGACGGGGTGGGCGAGAAGTTTCAGGTGCTTGAGCGTCGCGCGCAGGAGGAAGAATGCCGTCAGCGAGAAGAGCAGCGCGACGATCTGCACGGCGACGCGGTCCGTCAGCCCGGCGAGGTAGAGTAGGCGCGGCAGAAGGAATCCGAGCGGCGGATGGTACGAGTAGAACATCGCCTTGATGTCGATCATCGGATGGCTCCAGGTCAGTTCGCGCACCATGTCCAAATGCGAGCCCGCATCCGAACCGCCCATCTCGTTGTAGCGTCGGAAGAAGAGCAAGATTTTGGCGACCACCAGCGTCAAACACAGCCATCGCTCATGGACGGCGGGGATGAAGGAGAACGGTGCGGCTGGTGATTTCTTCTTCCCGAAAAGCACCGGAAGATCCTACCACAGAGCTTTGCTCAGTGCCGGAAGGCGCGCACTCCCGTCGTCACCATGACGATGCCCAACTCGTCGGCCTTCGCGAACACTTCCGCGTCGCGTACCGAGCCGCCCGGCTGGATGATGGCGCCGATACCGTGACGGGACGCCTCCTCCACCGAGTCCGGGAACGGGAAGAATGCGTCGCTCGCCATGACAGCGCCTTTCGCTTTCTCGCCCGCGCGCTTGGCGGCGATCCACGTCGCGTCGACGCGGCTGGTCTGCCCGGAGCCGATGCCCACCGTCACGCGGTCTTTCGCGAAGACGATGGCGTTGCTCTTCGCGCTCTTCACGCATTTCCAGGCGAACAGCATGTCGGCGATCTGCGCCGGGGTGGGCTTCGTCTTCGAGACGACTGTCAGGTCTTTCTCGGTGAGGATCCTGGTGTCCTGGTTCTGGACGAGCATGCCGCCCTGCACCGTCCGGTACAGGACCTGCTCCCCGGCATCCGCCTTACGCTGGCTGATGACGCGGATATTCGGCTTCTGCGTCAGGATTTCTAAAGCCTTCGGTTCGTACGACGGAGCGACGACCACCTCGACAAAGATCTTCTGATCCAGGATCTTCTGCGCGATTTCCGCCGTGCACTCCCGGTTGAGCGCGATGATCACGCCGAACGCCGAGAGACGGTCCGCGTCGTAGGCCAATTGAAATGCCTCATTGATATTCTCATGCGAGGCGATACCGCTGGGGTTCGCGTGCTTCACGAGCACGGCCGCAGGGTCGATGAATTCCTGCACCGCGGTCCATGCGCCGTCGGCGTCGAGGATGTTCAGATACGACAGCGCTTTGCCTTGGTGCAGCGTTCCCCACTCGCCGGTGGCGTCCCCTTCCTGTTGCGCGCGATAGAGCGAGAAGTACTTGCCCCACTGATGCGGGTTTTCCCCGTACCGCAGCGCGGAACCGGCGGTGAGCAACACGCCCCGGTGCGCGCCTTCCGAGAGGTATTCCGTGATGAGCGCGTCGTATGCGGCTGTGTGGAGGAATGCCTTGGCGGCGAGTTCGCGGCGCAAGGCGTCCGACGTGTTTCCGTTCTTCAGCTCGTCGGCCACGCGACCGTAATCGCGCGGGTCGCACACCACCGTCACCGCCGCGTGATTTTTCGCGGCGCTGCGGAGCAGCGTCGGGCCGCCGATGTCGATTTGCTCTACGACGTCGGCGAAAGATTTGCTCTTGTCGGCGGCGGTTTTCGCGAACGGATACAGATTCACGACGACGAGATCGATGGGATCGATCTTCAGCTTCTTCGCCTCGCTCTCGTGTTCGGCATCTCCGCGGCGGAAGAGAATCCCCCCCATGATCATCGGATGCATCGTCTTCACGCGACCCGAAAAACATTCCGGGAACGACGTGACGTCCTCTACGGGGGTCACGGGGATCTTCGCCTCGGCCAACGCCTTCTGCGTCCCGCCGGTGGAAAGAATCTCATACCCCAAATCCGTCAGCGTTCGAGCCAACTCCGTGAGACCGGTTTTGTCCGAAACGGAGAGGAGAGCGCGCTTTGGCATGGGCGGAGCGAGAAGCAGTGTACCCGACGTCACGATTGCAGCAAGGCCCCCAACGGCTTTTCCTGTCAACGGCAGGGGGTTTTCTCCCGCTGAGGATAGCCGAAATCGGCGCCTTTCGGTGATTGCGCCAGAACGGCTTTTCTGCTATCATAGTGAGAAATCTCCAACACCCAATCCCCTCGCCATGACACACACTGACTCTGGTGAAACCGCAGCCAAGAAGGCCGGGAAGAAAATCCTCATCGTGGAGGATGAGCGTCCGCTCGCGCACGCGTTGGAATTGAAGATGGGTCACGAGGGATTCGAAACGAAGGCGTGCCTCTCGGGTGCCGAAGGGCTGAAGGAAGCGCTGACCGGTGAATACGATCTCATGCTTCTGGACCTCATCATGCCGGAAGTGGACGGCTTCACGATTCTCAAAGACTTGCAGAGCAAGAGCGTGAAGACGCCTGTGATCGTGCTCAGCAATTTGGGTCAGGACGAAGACCGCGCCAAGGCCAAGGGCTTCGGCGTCACGGACTATTTCGTGAAAGCGAACACGCCCATCGCGGACATCGTCCGGCGGGTGAAAGAAATCATCAAGTAACCCCTTCGTCCTCATGGCTGTCACCGACATCGATCTCGGCAAAATCCTCCTTGAGCAAAGCTACGTCAGCGAGGAGGAAATCAGCAAGGCCACGGAAGATGCGAAGCGCCGGGACGTCTCGCTGAAGATGGTGCTCACGGAAATGGGTCTCCTCACGGAGGACCTGTACGAAAGCGCCCTTGCGGAGCATTTCCAGTTGCCGTACGCCGATCTCCGCAAGACACCGCCCAACGCGGAATTGGTGGAAAAGCTGCCGGAGGAGATCGCCCGCGCGTACAGCGCGGTGGTCGTCGCGTTCGACGGCAAGGAAGCGACCATCGCCACGTCGGATCCAAGCAACCCCGCACTCGAGGAGGCCATTCGCATGAACATCGGACAGACGACGGCCAAGTTCCCCGAGAGGGACCGCGAATCGATGGAGAAGTCCGGCACCGCATCCAAAAAGACGGCCACACGCTTCACGATTGGCAAACCCAAGGCCGAGGCTCCGCGCGTGCAGTTCACCGGTCCGGTGCATCTCGCGTACGCTCCCCGCTCCGCGGTGGAAGGATCGTTCGTCCACTACCGCAAGCCTCTGGCCACGCGTTTCCAGGCGATCATCAACCAGCAACGCAAAGTCGCTCCGGAAATCATCACGGAAATCTTCAACGACGCCATCGAGCTGCGTGCGTCCGACATTCACTTCGAGCCGCAGGAGAAGATCGTCATCGTCCGCTTCCGCGTGGACGGCGTCATGCACGAGGCCGGCCGCATCCCGCGCGAGTACTACGAAGGCGTCATCAACCGCATCAAGATTGAGGGAAACATGAAGATCGACGAGCACTTCGCCGCGCAGGACGGCGCCATCCGCTACGAAACCCCGAACGGCAACACGATGGATATCCGCGTGTCCGTGGTGCCCATCGTCGACGGCGAGAAGATCGTACTGCGCCTCCTCTCTGAGTACGTGCGCACGCTTACGCTGGCGGATCTCGGTTTCTCTGAGACGTACCGTGACATCCTTGAAAAGGTGGCGCACAAGCCATTCGGCATGATCCTCACCACGGGACCTACGGGTTCCGGCAAATCCACGACGCTCTACGCGCTCCTGAAGATGCGCAACTACCCGGACGTGAACATCTCCACCATCGAAGATCCGGTGGAGTACAAGATTCCGGGCATCAACCACATCCAGGTGAATGCGGAGACGAACCTCACGTTCGCCAACGGTCTGCGCGCTCTCGTGCGTCAGGACCCGAACATCATCCTCGTAGGTGAGATCCGCGACGGTGAGACGGCGAGCATCGCCGTGAACGCCGCGCTCACGGGACACCTTCTCTTCTCTACGCTCCACGCCAACGACGCCGTGACCGCCGTGCCCCGTCTCCTGGAGATGGGCGTCGAGCCGTTCCTCCTCGCATCCACGCTGGAAGTCGTCATCGGTCAGCGCCTCGTCCGACGCATCTGCCCGCAGTGCCGCTTCAGCTATTCTCTTCCGCTTGCCGAAGCCAATAAGCTGTTCTTCGGCGCCGAGAAATACTTCCCGAAAGACGAAGCGGAAGCCCGCCTCTACCGCGGCAAAGGCTGTGAGGCGTGCGGCGGCACCGGGTACCGCGGACGCATCGGTATTTACGAGCTCCTCGTCATCACACCGGAGGTGGAAGAGCTCATCACGCGTCGCGCATCCAGCACCGAATTGAACGACATGGCTCGCAAGCAGGGCATGCACTTCATGTTCGACGACGGCTTCGACAAAGTGCGCGCCGGCATGACGACCATCGAAGAACTGATGCGCGTCGCCGCCCCGCCCGACCTGCTCTTCGCGCACGTGAAGCGAGAGCAACAGAAAACGGAAGACCAACCCTCCGACTGAATCCATGTCCCGCCGACGTTCGCGCACCGGCCTCCTCTACCGCCTTCAGCGTTTGCTGGGAGTCGGAAAGAAGAAGCCGAAGGCGAAGCGGGCGGATTCGTGGTCCGAAAAACGGCGTCTGAAAGCCGAAATCCGGGCCGAACGCCGCAAGGCTAAGGCCATCGAAGCGAAGGTGGAACAGTTCGTGCCCGTGCCCGTCGCTCCGCACACGCCCGACCCGATCGTGATCGCCCCGCGCAACGAAGTGGATGACATCCTCCGTCTGACGGATGACGAGAGGAAGGAATTCGCACCGAAGCCCGCCGGCGTTGATATCGGAGCGATCTCCGCCATCATCGAAAAAGACGCGGCGACTCCCGTCCTCCCCGTGGAGTCTCCCGCTCCCGTTGCCGAACCGACACCGGTCTTCATCCGACCCGCGCCTCCCGATGCGAACCCGACCACTGTCAGGTCCGTGACGAAGCCCGAGTCTGAGCCCGCGGCACCGCCGACTCCGGCCGAGCCGCCCGAACCCAAAACGTCCGCGCTCGGCAGACTGTGGAAGCGCCTGAATACGCCGATCGGCAAAGCCAAGGCCCCGGCCGCGCAGAAACCGCCTCGCACGCCGTTTTTCTCCAGATTCTGGAAGAAGCTGAACGAGCCGCTTGAGCTCCCCGAGTACGCGAAATTCCTGGACATGCCCATCGGTCGCGGCGGCCTCGGCCGAGGTCTCGCCCGCTCGGCCATCAAGGAGCCGGTGGTGAAAGCGCCCGGATTCTTCCAAGTGCTCCGCGAGCGATTCGGTCGTTCCAAGCAGAGTGCGGAGTCGGTCGTGCAGGAACCAGTTGTCCCGTCTCGGGTCCAACCCGAAACGGCATCGCTCGATGCGATGCTCGCCCAGACGGAAGCCGCCTCCGAAGTGGTATTTACGCCATCAGACATCGCGCCGGCGTTGCCGTCCGCCGACCTGTTGCACCCGGAAACGGCGAAGGCGAAACCCGCGACTAATGCAACCGTGCAGCCCGCCACCGCGGTGCCCGAGCTCACGTTCCTCCCGAACGGTCCGGAGAAATCCCCCGACGACCTCGCGCGGCAAAAAGCCGACGAGGAAGCGAAGAAGGAACAGGCGGAGCGCAAAGCAAAGAAGGAGGAAGAGGACAAGCGCAAGGCCGAAGAGGACTTGAAGCAGTCCGCTGCCGTGATCTCCAAGATGATCGCGCAGAAGCGCCTGAAGAACGGCGGCATCGCCGAACTCTTCGCCTCCTTGAGGTACTTGGGCATGGGCAAGGAACGCCTGCTCACCATTCAGAACCTGGCGATGATGTTGAATGCGGGATTGCCGCTGGTGGATTCCATCAGGACGCTGCAGCTGGAGGCGAAGGCCAAGGGAATGAAAATGCTGCTCCAGCGCATCCTGATGAACGTCGAAAACGGATCGCCGCTGTGGCGCGCCATGCAGCAGGAGCACTTCTTCTCGCAGCATGCCATTGCGCTCATTCGCATCGGCGAGGAGGCCGGAAATCTCGCGGAGAACATGGTGTATCTCGCCGAACAGCAGGAGAAGGACCAAGGTCTCCGCTCCAAGGTGAAGATGGCCATGATCTATCCGGCCATCGTGCTGACGCTCATGTTCATCGTGATCATGGGTCTCGGCATGTTCGTGCTGCCGAACCTCATCCAGGTCCTCTTCTCCCTGAACGTCCCGCTGCCGTTCGTCACGAGAATGGTTATCGTGTTCTCGAACTTCTTCAGCCAGCACGGCGTGATCGCCGTGCCGTCCGTCTTCGGCCTCTTCATCCTCGCGATCGTCCTCATCAAATTGGTGGGGCCCGTCCGCTCCATGACTCAATGGGTGCTCTTCCGCATTCCGGGCATCGGCCGGCTGCTGTGGGAAGCCACCATTGCGCGTTTCGGCGTCATCGTCGGCGGCTTGCTACAGGCGGGCGTCCCGCTGGTGGACGCGCTCCGCTCCCTGGTGGAGGTCACGCCCATCGAATCGTATCGCCGCTTCTACGAGCGGATGCTGGAACACATCCTCGTGGGCGACTCGTTCGCCCGCACGTTCGCCTCCATCCGCGGTAGCGAGAAGCTCCTGCCCGTTTCCGTGCAGCAGCTGGTGATGACGGGAGAGAAAACGGGCACGCTCTCGAAGATCATGTTGAAGGTGGCGGATATCTATGAGAAGAAAGCCAATGACACAGCGCAGAAGCTGCCGGTGATCCTGGAGCCGATTCTCCTCCTCTTCATCGGAGCGCTCGTCGGCACCATCGCCTTCGCGATCATCGTGCCGATCTACAGCATCGTCGGAAATATCGGAAATTGATTTTCTCATTCTTTCTTCTGTCATCCAGACAGAAGAAAGAACCAAAGAAGAACTCACCGCGCGCCAAAGCCCCTCCACTCGGCCCTGCGCTTCCTTGGTCCCGCCTCCAAGGTTTCGGCGTGACCTCGTCAGCGACGAGGCAGGGCCTTCCCCTACACCCCCCTGGCGCGCGGATCCCACCGCCACCTTTTTTTCAAGATAAGGGCATTGAAAGAAAAAGAAAGTGAAATACCGTCAAGCTCATCCGACCTGCGCGCGCTGTTTTACCGCTTGGGGCTGAGTAGGATGACAGACACTCCGTTCCCCTTTCCCGTATGAAGCGTTCGGGTTTCTCCATAATCGAGGTGGTGGTGACGATCGGTGTGCTATCGATTATGACGGGATTGTCCGTGCCGGTGTTCCGCACGTATCAGATCCGCAACGACCTGAACTTGGCCACCGAGCAGTCCACGCAGGGATTGGCCCGTGCGAAGCTTCTGTCGCAAACGCGCGAGCGGGATTCCGAATGGGGGTTCTTCGTGCCGACGGGCACGCTTTACAAAGGGGTCTCCTACGAAGCACGCGACACGAATTTCGACGAGGTGTATCCCATGCCCTCGACCATCACGACGTCGGGCAGCATCCTGGAGGTGTCTTTCGGCAAGGGCGACGGATTGCCCAGCCAGACGGGCAGTATCGTCCTAACGGCTTTGGACGGTGAATATCGCACCATCGTCGTGGAAATCGCGGTGCGCCAGGAGAGCGTGGCCACCAACGAGAGCGACTCCCTCGTGATTTGTCACAAACCGAGTTCGGGCGCCTCTCAGACAAAGACGATCCCCGACAATGCGTGGCCCGGACACCAAGCGCACGGCGACACGCTCGGCGCCTGTGCCGCGTCGTCCGTGGGCAATAACGTCGACATCGCCATTGCGAAAACGGGCCCGACCTCCGCGGTATACGGCACCAACGTCGCCTTCACGCTGAAGGCCGGCAACAACGGTCCGAATACCGCGCTGAACGTCAATGTGGGAGAGACGATGAACGCGCAGATGAAAGGCGTCGGCTACTCGTTCGTGTCATCGGCTTCCCCGTTCTGCACGAAGGCCGCAGGCAGCGACGTCATCAACTGTACGGTGGGCAACGTGCCGATGGGCAGCACCGGCAGTGCCATCATCACGTATAGCGTTCCCGTTCCCGCAGGCGCCTGCTCCCCGATGACGGTCTACAACGCGACCGCAGGCGGAGGCGTGACGGCTCCGCAGAACGACACGAATCCCGCGAACAACTACAGCGGGACCGTGAATACGGGCTTCCAATGTCCCCCTTCGTCTTCTTCCAGCTCGTCCTCATCGTCCCGAAGAAGTAGTTCTAGCAGCAGTTCCAGCAGCAGCGTCTACAATCCGCCTTCCACGCCGGGCCAAACCGCCTGCAACCAGAAGTTCGAGATCGACAACGATCGGACCATCGACTTCCTCGCGGACAACAAAACCGTGAGGCTCACCGTGCTGGGTTCCGAGCTGAAGTACGGCAATGGCGGCCCGTGGGTGGACGTTTATCTCTACTACCGGAAACGGAACAGCGGCAACTGGACGAAGCTCTTCAATGAGCGCGACATCAACGAGGGAGACGTCGCCAACATGAGTAATTTCGACAGCAACGATATCCTCTCCGTGCGGTTCCGCGGGTACTACCGGCAGAACGGTCACCTGGGTTTCGATCAGAGCTACTACACCAATGACGGCACGGGCCACGCCATCCTCCTCGGCAGAGGCGATGAACTCCCGAATTATCCTGTGTTCCAGAACCAGGCCAGCATTCCGGAAATCGTCGCGGAATACTTGGATGAGAACGACCGGATCGATATCGACCCGTGCGAAGTGCTCGTACTCACGGAAATCGGCTCCCTGAGCAACCAGAGCACCGTGGACTTCCAGGACGCGGTATTCATGCTGAAGATCCAGTGATCCCGCGATGTCCCGCCTCATTCCTCGTTCCCCTTCCGTGACGCTTCCGCACCATCGTCGGCGCGCCCGTCCCGGCTTCCTGCTCGTGGAGGTGCTGCTGGGGTTGGCGATCTTCGCGATCTTCCTCTCGGCCGTGGCCGTCGTCATTCTCTCGGGCCAGCAGGATACGATCCGCGCCGGCGACTACACGCGCGGCGCGTACTATGCCATGCGGGCCGTGGAAGGATCGCGGGCCATCCGCGATTCCACGTTCACTCGGCTTACGGACGGCAAGCACGGCATCGCCCTGGCGTCGTCCGGCGTGTGGCTCTTCAATGGCACCAGCGTCACGTCATCGGGATACGTCAGTTATGCCGACATCACCACGCTCGCCTCCGGCTGGAAGCAAGTGACGGGAACGTCCAAGTGGAAGTTCGGGAACACGCGCTCGGGCGCCGTCACCATCGTGTCGGAGATGACGGACTGGTCCGGTAATCGCGCCACGGGCAACTGGTCGGCGGTGTCCCAGCAGGGATTCTACGACCCGGGTTCTTCTCAGTTATTCAACGATATCGCTGTGAAAGGCAATTACCTCTACGCCACGTCCGACGGAGGGCCGGGCCTGACCATCCTGGACATCTCGAATTTGGCGTCGCCAACGCGCGTGGCGACATCCTTCACCCTCGGCGCGGCGGGCAATGACGTCGCTATCTACGGGGATCGACTCATTGTCGGCGTTGCCGATTCTTCTCAGGAGATCCGCGTGTACGACATCAGTTCCCCCGCCACCCTCACGTCGGCGAATCTTTTCGCGTCCTATAACGCCCCGGGCTCCCAGCGCGTGCGCTCGTTCGCCTTGGATGGAAACAGGTTGTACGTGACGGAGACGCAGAGCGCCGTATCCGGCGAGTACGAGATGGAAATATTGGATATCACGAGCACCGGCGTCCTCACGTTCCACTCCGGCTATCACGACGACAGTGAGCTCATGGCGGTTTCCGTCACGGGCACCGGCGCCTATCTCGCCAGCCAGAACGACATTTCGGAGCTGCGCATCGTGGATGTGGAGGATATCTCGGTTCCCGTGCTCGCCAGCCCCAGCGGATGGAACCTCACGGGATCGGAAGACGGCACGGTCATACAGGTGACGGGAACGTCCGGTCTCCTGGGGCGCTCGCGGGGCGCCATTTCGGAGCTGGTGCTCTTCGATACCCGCGCCATCGGTTCCAGTCCCGGTCCCTGGTACCACGAGACGAACGCGAGCGTGATGGACGTCGCGACGGATGCCACGGCCTGCTACGGATTCGTGGCGTCGAACTCCGGGTACCTGGCGCTGAAGGTTCTCAACCTCCAGAACGCGGCGCTCCCCCAACTGACGCTGCTCAATAACGGCACCGATGCGGCGCGCGGGGTCTTCTACGATGTCGTGCGCGACCGCTTGTATCTCGCGACGAGCAACCGCGTGATCGTTCTCCGTCCCTCCGGAGTCGGTACCGGACCTTGCCCATGAACACCCGCTCTTCCAGACCCGGCTTCGTCTTCCTGCTCAGCATTCTCGCTGTCGGGGTGATCGGCATGGCGACGACGGTGTCCCTGCTTCTCCTGGGAAGCGCCGCCGAGCGCAGCGCCGCCACCATCGCCACGTCCGCGCAAGCGCTGGAGAACGCGAATACCTGCGTGGAACGGGCGATCCGCAACCTGCGTCTGGAGCCGACCTATGCCGGCGGGACCACGCAAACGCTCACGTACGGAACGTGCACGCTCAGCGCCATCGGAGGGTCGGGCAATCTGGATCGGACGATCTGCGCCCAGGGGGACAATCGGAACGTGACGCGACGGCTTGAGGTGGTGATCGATACCCTGTATCCCCGGACCGTCATTTCCCGATGGCGCGAGGTGTCCTCCTTCACCCTCTGTCCGTGAAATCTCGCCGTTTCCTCCGTCAGCGGGATGGCACGACGCTCGTGGAGCTTCTGCTCTTCATGACCATCGTGGCGCTCGTGGGTGCCAGCATTCTGCCCATCTTCTACGCCTCCACGGATAACCGCCTGCTGCAGCAGACCATCGCCATCGTCGAGCAGAACGGCACACAGCTTCTGCAGAACGTGTCCTATCGCATCCGCAATGCCGAGCGCGTCCTGGATCCCCCGCTTGGAGAGACCGGTTCCGTCTTGGCGCTCCAAACCGGATCCGGCGCCATCGATCCCGTGCTCATCGGCATCAACAGCGGATCGCTCGTCATCCTCCGCCACACGACGAAGCAGTACCTCAGCGCGTCGCAGGTGGCGCTCCAGGATTTCGTAGTCCGCAACACCTCCACTTCCACGACGCGCAACAGTGTCATGATCAGCTTCCGCGTCTCGCGCACCATCCGATTGCGCGCTCCCCGCACCTACAGCAAGACGTACACGGCGCTCTTCACCCTGCCTCCGGTGGATAGTCCTGCAGATTCCGGTTGCAGCTGCACGCCTCCCACCTGCTCGGGCACGAACCGTTACGCCTGGGACATCTGTCAGGAGGGCACCTGCTACTCGGCGGAGACGGACTTGGATTGCTACATTCATTAAAAGTGTTCTGATATAGCAAATTCCTGGGTGTGGAAGCGCCGTGGGGGTGGAAAAAACACGACTTTTTTGCTATACTGTGAGGAAAACACACACCCCTATGAACGCCCGGGTCGCCCCGCGTCATCTCCGGCATCGCATTGAGTCGGCGCTCCAGAAGCCGCCGGCTCTCCGGACCTCCATTCTCGGACGGATGGTCCGCCAGTCACTGTTGCTGACGACGGTGACCGTCCTCGCGTTGGTCTTCTTGTCCGGGTTGGTGATCCGGTCTTTGCTGACCGACCGCGCCATTCAGCAGATCTCCACCGTCGCCGCCACGCAGGAGAACCTCCTCGCCGAGTCCGTGCGCTTCGACCGCGAACGTTTGGGTCTGATCGCCGCCCGGCTGTCCGTGCGCGGTGCTGTGGGCGTGGGTAGCCCGAACGCGGAAGCTCTTTTCGAAGAGTTGCGTTCCGAGGCTCCGTCGATCCGCGGCATCGCTCTCGCGAACGCGCGAGGACAGGTCATCGACACTGCAGGCAATCTGGTTGCGGTCTCTCAGGCTGAGAACGGCGTGGGCATTCGCCCCGTTGTCGATCGCCGCAATGGATGGATCGGCACGGATATCACAAGCCCCGTTCGCGACGCGGCCGGTCGCCAAATCGGCACCATTTCGGCCCAATTCGACGTGACGGCCCTCCTGGGGACGATCTCCTCCACCGTTCTCTCCGGGGAGAGCGGCCAGTTGTCGCTTGGCGAAGCCAGCGGCAGCACGCTTCGTCTCGTCTATCGCACGACGCAGGAACCTTTGCGCACGATCGACGTCGGTTCCCTCAAAGATCCGTACGTCGCCCGTCTTCCTATGGCGCGCGCGGCGCTTGGCGCAGAAGGCATCGTACGCTCCTTCGATAACCAAGGCCGACCCGTTCTGGCCGCGTACCGATTCCTCCCCTCTCTCGGTTGGGGTTTGACCGTGGAACTGCCCACGACGGAAGCATTCGCGGGCTTGGAGTACTTCACGCTGTTCCTGCTCGCCGCCGGCGTTCTCTTGCTGGGTGTCGCTGCAGTGTTCTCCTTCGCGCTCGCTCGGCACTTCACCTCGCCGATCCTCTCGATGGCGTCCCGCATGCAGATGCTGAACCCGGGACACTGGCAATTCCGCCGCGATGTACACACCGGCGATGAGATGGAAATCCTCGACCACGTCACCGCGGAACTCACGAACCGCCTCCGCACGACGTACGAGCATTTGGAAGAGGAGGTCGCCGATCGCACCGAGGATCTTCGCAAGCAATTCCTCCTGGACCGCACCATTCTGGAGCGCATCGAGTACGCCGTGATCATCGCGGATCCGCAGGGTCGCATCACGGACGTGAATCCGGCTGCCGAAATGCTCCTCCAGCGCAAGCGCGAGCATCTCATTGGGGCCATGGCCGCCGAAGCCATCCGTCTTCAATCCAGGGGCAAAGACGTGTCACCCGCGTCGCATCCGGTGACGAAGGTCTTGAAAGACCGTCGCGCTATTCGCGCTTCTTCCGCACAGCGCTTGTCGGTTCTCGCCTCCGAAGGCGCCGTGGTGCCGGTGCTGGCCAGCATTACGCCGCTGATGTCCCAGAAAACCCTGAACGGCGTGGTGCTCATCCTCCAAGACCGCACCGAGGAGCGGAAGATCGAGCAGATGAAATCGGACTTCATCACGCTTGCGTCGCACCAGCTGCGCACGCCGCTCTCATCCATCCGCTGGTACCTGGAACTTTTGAGCGGCGAAAATGCGGGCCTGTCCAAGGATCAGCGCGCATATCTGGAGGAAATGTTGTCATCCGCGCAGCGCATGGCCGGCCTCCTCGACGATCTTCTCCACGTCGCGCACCTGGAAGAGGGTGAAATTAAGGCGGAATTCCGCGAGACGGACATCGGAAAACTCATCGAAGGACTGTTGCCGCAATGGAAAGACCATGCGCTACAGCATGGACGCCGTTGCGAGTTCGTCCAGGCGCATGGCTCGATGAAAGTGCAGACCGACCAGGCCCTGCTGGGGCTGGTGCTGCAGAACGTATTCAGCAATGCAGTGAAGTACTCGGACAAGGGCAGCGCCATCCGGGTGACCGTTGAGCGCAGCCAGAAGGAAACGCTGATCATCATTCAGAACAAAGGCATGGGCATTCCTGAGGAGGATCGCAAACACGTGTTCGAGAAATTCTTCCGCACGAAGAACGCGAAGGCCGTGGACGCCGAAGGCAGCGGCTTGGGTCTGTATCTCTGCAAAGCCATCATGCAGAACCTGGATGGACGCATTTCCTTCACCAGCCAGGTGGGCAAGGGTACGTCCTTCACGATTGCCATTCCCGTGCCGAAGAAAAAGAGCAGCAGCACAACAGCGAAGCGCAGGAAGAGCTGACCTTCAGCTTCCCTGTCCTCTGCGTGATGTTCTTTGACAGTATCGAAATACCAAAAAACAGAGCCGCGCTCTGTTCATTGGTGTCCGCCCTTTATACGCCGAGTTCTGTCTGCGGCATTGCTGCCGAGGATGATCATCTCTCTGGGATCGCGATTGCTCGACGACCTCGTTGCGGAGGAGTCTCCGGCGCGACGGAACCATCGCGTGATCCGGCGACCCAAATCCTCCTTGCACCGCCATGAGTTTACCGATCCTTGCGGATCCTCCTTGCGGAGGCGTTTCACTCTTGAACCTGGACTCCTTGCGGAGATGGTGGAACAAGACTCGTCTCTGTGGCACTGGTCCTCGCGCGCCTTTACCTGATATGTGACGCGCGGACGGGTGTTACCCGCATGGCGTTCGCGTGGTGCTCGGACGTTCCTCCCCGCCTTTCGGCTAGGGCGATCATCAAAAGAGCGGACAACAGATATTTTGCCTCAAAATTGCCTTTTTCTCAAGAAGTTCCTAGGCTTTCGGGTAGCAGATTCTGCCCTTTCCCAAGCCGCCTTAGCTCAGTTGGTAGAGCACCTCACTTGTAATGAGGATGTCCGGGGTTCGATTCCCCGAGGCGGCTCCAGGTTTTGCTCCGCAAAACGCTGGAGCCTCGCGCTCCGCGCGAGCGTCGCCTTTTTATAGGGAGGGCGAGCCCTCCCAAACCCTCCCGTGGAAGCATAAACAATGCTGAAGACGGTATTTGCTATATTGTAAAATTGCATTACGGTATATCTATGACTAGCAGGATGATGAGATGGCTTTCCCCGGATGATGCACTTGCTGATGCGGTGGATCTCACGGATTTGTCGGGTGATACGTTGCGTCTGGTGCGTGGATATCTTGCGCGTCAGGTGCTGCAGACTCGCGCCGATGTGAACGTCCTTGTTGGTATTCTCCAGGAGACACGTCCCCTTCTCGGCACCACTGTGGAGGGGAGAGAATTCACGATGGAGGATGCGCGAGGCCACGTGAAAGAATTAGTACGAGCTCGGCTCGATGCAGGTGTCGATCTCTACAATGATCCGAATTTGATGGGCTTGCACGGCATGACTGCTCGCTCCATCTTCGACAGCCTTCCGGACGGTGGCGGGAGTACAATGGGGCAATGAAGAAATCGGAGGCGATCTTCGGCCTCATCCGCATTCCGCTGGACGCGCTTGCCGTGTTCGCGGCGCTCCTGCTGAGCTACCGCCTGCGCGAGGCGAACATGGACTTGGTGCCTGGCTGGCAGTTCCTGGAACCCGCCCGGACGCTTCCGCCCCTTCCGGACTACCTCTCGCAGTTCATCTGGCCGAGCATCATGCTCTTCATCGTGCTCGCGGCCGCGCTCAGTCTGTACACGCTCCGGTCCACGCTGGGCGCCTGGAGGGAGATGGGACGCGTGGGGATCGCGGCGGTGTTGTGGGTGATCGTCGTCATCGCCTGGTACTTCCTCGTGCTCAAACAGCTCTTCTTCTCCCGCATCCTGCTCCTGCACAGCGTCACGTTCGTCTTCTTGTTTGTGACGGTCATCCGGCTGGCGTTGGTGTTCGTGCAGCGGGCGATGCTGCGCTTGGGAACCGGGCGCCTCCTCGTGGTGTCCCTGGGCAGGCATCCTCTCGCCGCGCACGCCAAGACCACGCTGCTGCACGATGAGCACTATTACTACCTCGGGCACCTGGCGAACGTGGAGGCCCTGCGGAAGCTCCAGAGGCAGCGGCCTTTGGACTTGGTGATCCAGACGGATCCGAATCCCGGAAGCGAGGAGACGCTGGCGCTCATCAGGGAGTGCCGGAGCCAGCACGTGGGCTACGGGTTCCTGCCGCCCGTGCTCGCCGAGGTGCCACATCTCCTGCGTGTGGAGCGGCTGGGATTGCTTCCGCTCATCCGGCTGCAGCCCACGCCGTTGGACGGCTGGGGCAGGGTCGTGAAGCGGTGCTTCGACATCGTGGTCAGTGCGTTGCTTCTCCTTGTTCTCTCCCCGCTCTTCCTCGTCGTCTCCCTGGGCATCCTCCTCGATAGCGGTTGGCCCATCTTCTACGTGTCTCGACGCGTAGGCGACCAGGGGCGCAAGAAACTGCGGGTCCTGAAATTCCGTTCCATGATTCGCGATGCCGATGCCCAGAAGGAGAAGCTCCTCCAGAAGAACGCGCGCAAGGACGGCCCGCTGTTCAAGATCAAAGATGATCCCCGCGTGACGCGCTTCGGCAAATTCCTCCGCCGATGGACCATCGACGAGTTGCCCCAGCTTCTGAACGTGTTCGTGGGCCAGATGTCCCTGGTAGGGCCGCGCCCGCATCTCCCGCAGGAAGTGGAGCGGTATTCCGCCGAGCAGCGACGCGTGTTCGCCGTGAAGCCGGGCATGACGGGGCTGGCGCAGGTGTCCGGCCGCTCGAACCTGACGTTCGACGATGAAGTCCGTCTCGACCTCCAGTACATCGAAGAGTGGTCTATTTTCTTAGACCTCTCCATCCTCCTGCGCACGGCTTTTGTCGTCCTGTCGCGGGAAGGAGCCGATTGACCGAACTACCGAGCGATGAGAGAATAACCGTGCTGACCAGAGATGAGGCTTCGGCTTCGTCCTAGGTCGGCGTGCCTAAAAAAGCGGTAACTGGTCCTTCGGCTTGGCCGGCTTCTTCGCCTTGGCTGCCTTTTTTTCCTTGGCCGGTTTAACCGGCGGAGGCGGCTGCAATACCGCCCCGTCGACCGGAGCGGAAGGCGCGGCGACGGCGAATTGCGAGAGGTACGCAACGACTTTCTTCCCGTAGTCCTTCGTGCGAATGCGATCATCCAGCACTTCCACGTCCGCTTCCGGCGTACGGATGAATGAGAACGTACGCAGCACGCGGAAGAGACGGTGCAGCAGTCGTGGGAACAGGTAATCGATGAACGAGTCCCGGTAGCGCGCGGAGCGGCGGCTGATGACCGGGTGCGAGTAGAAATCGAACGGCAGAGACGCGAGGATGAGATGATCCACGCTGTGGCGCGGCAGCTCGGCGCCTTCGAACATCCAGGGCGTGATGATCCACACGACCGGCGTCGTGCTGCTCAGGAATTCCGACTGCATGCGTCCCATGCCGCCGCTGAGGCCCTGGCAGATGAGCCGGACGTTCTGCTCTTCCAGGCGCTCGGTGTGGCGCACGTAGAGCCCTTCGATCATCCCTTTCGTCGGGAGGAGCAGCACCGTGCGTCCCGTCGGCACGTTCTGCAGGATCATGTCCGGCGTCCGGCCGATGGGGAAGCTAATGGGCATGGGTCCGTCGCTCGCGCCATCCGGGGGATCGGTGCGGACCGGTGTGCTCACGGGGCACACCTCCGCCAGCGTGCCCGCGCTCTGGGGCGGCACGATGAGCGTGGTGGGGTACTCGCCGTAGAGGGTTCCTTCCAGAAGTGTGGCGATGCGATCCGGCACCGACTGGATGAATTGATTCCCGTTCTGGCGCTGCTCGATCCACGCGAAGCGATCGCCGAGATTGGCAGGATCCAGCATCTTCTCCAGGTGCTCCAACTGCCGCTGGACCTGGGGCGTGAGCGTGCCGGACCGGACGGTATTCAGCTGTTCGCGCAGGCCTTTCGCCTCGTGCGACGTGAGGTCCGACTCCGTCAGATACCGTACATCCTGGGATTGGCGGACCTTCTCGATCCACAGCTGCAGCAGGTCCGTGAACTTCGTGAGCGTGTCGTCCCCGCGACTGGCCGCGCGCAGGTCGTCTAGCACGCACATCCAGCCGAAAGCCTTCGTGGCGGTGTCCTCCAGCATCGACGCGTCGTCGAGGACAATATGCGGATGCGTGGCGAGTCCTTCTTTTGCGGGGTTCGCGGGATCCGAGAGGAACCGGAGGAGCTGCCGATGGTCCAGAAGGACCGTTCCGGGCAGTGCTTCCAGTTGTTTCAGATACGCCGGGGATGTCTCCGTGCAGGCCACTTTGCCGTGCCATACCGACTCCTCTCCTCCGTGCAGCGGGAAGTCCGATCGCGTGGCCGGCTTGTACCAGAGCAGCTTCAGCGCGAGTGTCGCCTCGTCCGCAGTGTAGGCATCGGAAGCGTGCAGTCGCGCGGCGGCGTCCGTATCCACTACCTGCGACGGCGCGTAGACTACGCGGAGCTTCTTGGCGGCTTCCCAGGCCTTGATGGACGGACCGAAACGTTCCAACTGCGTGTCGATGTTCTTCACGGCGATCCACGTGCGTGTTTTCTCCTGCTGCACGGATCCCGCGAGGATGCGCAGGAGGTGCTGCGGGTCCAGCGAGTCTTCCAGGATGCACACCGTCTTCACGTCCGGGAGCGGCAGCGTGCGCGGCGTGACCGCGGATTTCGCGCCTTCTGCCGCAGTGGCAAGCCAACTGGGAAGCTTCTTGGCCGTTCCTGCAGGCAACGCGGCGAATAAACGGCGATATCCTTCCGATGCGCGGCTCATGACCGACAGCGCCTGTTCGTGCATCTCCGGCGTGAGCTCGTTCAACCGTTCCCAGCACTTCTCCAGCAGGCTCAGCGTCGCACGGACATCGCCGAGCGCGCGGTGCTGCGGCTCGTGGTCCAAATTCAGCGCCGTGCTGAGGTATCCCAGCGAGTAACTGTGCAGTTCCGGGAAGACCAGCGACGCCAGCATGGATGTGTCGATCCACGGCCGTGCGGTGAGGTCGATGCCGCTGCCCTTCAGCATGCCCAAGTCGAATCCGACGTTCTGCCCCACGATGACGGCGTCGTCCGGGATGCGGGAGAGGATGTCCTGCGCATGCTCAGTGAAGAGCGGCTTATCGGCGATATCTTCGGTGCGAATACGCGTGAGCACTTCCACGTGCGGCGGTACTTCTTCCGCGTGGAACAGCTGCTCGAACGTGTCGGTCACCTCCCCCTTCTCCACCCGCATGCTCGCGTACTCGATGATCTGATGCACGCGCGGCACAAACCCCGTCGTTTCCGTGTCTAATACGACGAAGGTCAGGGGCGGCAAACGCATGGGACCAGCCTAGGGCAGCGGACGCCCGCGGTCACGTGAAGCTTAGGCGGAGACAGCTCCTTCACCCGCGGCCGGCTGACCGGCATCCGGGCTGAGCGTGTCCTGCGTACCGGGCTCGGTGGACGGCTCGGGCATCGGCTCGCCGACGGTCGGCGTGTGGACCGGGGTCTCGGCGTCCGGAGCGGCTTCAGCGGCAGGAGCCTCGGAGATGACCTCGCCTTCCTCGTTCATGAGGACGACGGGAACCTCCTCGCCGCGCAGTTCCGCGAGCTTCGCCTTGAAGGCCGGGAGCTCCTCGTAGTTGTACATGTCCAACTCGAAGCCCGTGAGTTCGGTGGCGAGGCGGATATTCTGCCCCTTCTTGCCGATGGCCATGGGGCGCTGCGCCTCTTCCACGAACACCGCGGCGCGCTTCTTGATCTTGCGGCCCTGGTCGTCCAGGTGCTCGGTGCCGTTCACGATGATCACGGCGGAGATGGCGGCCGGCTGGAGCGCGAGGGAGATCAGTTTGATGGGGTCCTCGGACCACTCGATCATGTCCACGCGCTCGCCGTTGATCTCCTCCATGACAGCCTGGATGCGCACGCCCTTCTGACCGACACAGGCGCCGATGGGATCGATGCGCGGATCGTTGCTGAGCACCGCAACCTTGCTGCGGAAACCGGCATCGCGGGCGATGGCCTTCACTTCCACGTCACCGTTGCGGACCTCGGGGATTTCCAGCTCCAGGAGCTTGCGGACGAGGTTCGGGTGCGTGCGGGAAATGCGGAGCTGAGGGCCCTTACCCGTCAGTTCCACCTTGTCGAGGTACACGCGGAGACGCTTACCCGTGTAGTAGTGCTCGCCGGGGATCTGCTCTCTCCACGGAAGGGACACCGTCATGCCTTCAATCTCAAGGGTGACCCAGTTGGGGTCCACCTTCGTGACCGTGGCCGTGAGGAGCTCCTCTTCGCGATCCTTGAACATCTCGAACAAGCTCTGCTTCTCGGCTTCCTGCAGTTTCTGGAGGATGACCTGCTTGGCGGCCTGCGTGGCGATGCGGCCGTACTCCACCGGCGTCACGTCGATGGCGATTTCGTCGCCCACCTCCGCGTCGGATTTGATCTTCTTGGCGTCCTTCAGGCTGATTTCGAAGTTGTCGTTCTCCACTTCCTCCACGATTTCCTTCACAAGGAGGATCGTCGGCATGTCGCGTCCCTCTTCCAGGTCCACGCGGATTTCCTGTTCCTTGTTACCGAAGTCCTTGCGGTACGCGGTGGCGATGGCCTGTTTCACGGCTTCGATGACCTGGTCCGGGGAGACGTTCTTCTCGGAACAGATCTGGTTGATGGCGGCGAGGAAGGAGGCGCGCATGACAGGAAAGGAGAAACGGTTGGGAAAGCGGACGGTGAAACCACCATTCCACGATGACAGTGGAATAGTGAAATCAAACATCCGATGTTGCGTTCATTGTACGCGCGTTTTACGGCTGATGCAAGCAGTCCTTATGCTTTTTGGACCGCTGCGGGCGGCGTCAGTTTCTGCAGCATCATGCCCATCCAGACCAGGAAGATGACGGTTCCCAGGAACGGATAGTGTAGGCCGATCTGGCCGAAGACGAAGCCGATGAGCAGCGTCGGCGTGAGACCGTACATGCTCATGCGGTACAGCGAGCCGTAGCTCCACGGTTTCCCGGTGATCATGGCCAGAAGCTTCAGGAGGAGTGCGAGGATCGTCAGGTACGCCACGTAGAACACCCAGCCGATGCCGGCGACGAGGAAGGGTCCGATGAACACGCAGAGGACGGCGAAGGCGATGGCGAAGTTCGGGAGCTGGGCGGCGAACGGCAGCACGAACGCCGTGAAGGTGTCCCACTCCTTGCGCGTCATCGTCACGGTACCCGTTCCCGTGTTTCCGTACGGCTGGAACTGGATGGCGCCCTCATTGATGGGACGGTCTTCCGTGGAAGACTGCCGGTCGGGCACGACAAATCCCTTCTGCGTGAACAGCACCACCGTGTCGCGGGCGACGTAATCCTCCATCGTCGCCTTTGTATCAAAGGTCACGAAGTGCTCGGGTACGCGCTGCGGAACCTCATTCGAATCCTGGAGCGCGCGTTTCCAGCGCGCCGGGAGATCGATGGAGTAGGGCTCTTCGACGTTCGTGGAGAGGATGCCGCCGGAGAGCGTCAGCTCCAGCTCCTCCGGGTAGAGGTTCGGCAATTCGCGCTGAATCTCCGATGACACCGTGCGAATGGTCGGCAATGCCGCGGTCAGACGGAGCGCTCCCAGCACGACGGACACCAAACCGATGAGGAAGAGGATCCAGAAGAGATACCCGTACGCCTTTCCAAGCGGCTGAGCGGCCGCATCCTTGTAGAGCGTCGGATCCGTGAGAGACCGGCGGATGGTGTCGAAGAATCTTCGGATAGCGGTCATGCGGATACTATACCGAAATTCGCTCCGTTAATCTTCGGATACGCCGAAGAGTTTGCTGAGTTCGGCTCTCGTTTCTTGCCGCACCGTCGCATCCAAATCCAGAAGAACTCTATTGAGGGCCGGCACGAGAGGGTGGCCTGTCTCTGGAAGCAGTTTCGTCGGAGGCAGTTGATTGACGGCTTCATCCCGAAGATTTCGCCCTAAGTCATTGAGTGCTTTTTGGAGAATCGGGGCCAAATCGATTGCTGACGAGGAATCGGGCGAAGGAGAATTCATGTGAAAGTCAGGGAAGATCCCCTCACGCTACTCTCTCGTCGCACCGGTGCAACTTCTAGGCTCACGGTCACTCCTTTGCCTTATCCGCCAGCCGCAAAACCGGACGGAGCAGAGCATTGATCAGCTTCCAACTTCTGCTGATATTGTCGGGAATTTTCCGATCCTGAATTTCCAGTCCCGCGAGGGCGAGAGGCTTATTGAACAACCGCACCAACAACGGTGCTCTGCCCGTTTCATTTTGGGGCATAGCTCGGAGGAGGAGAGCGTCTCTTGTCTCTTCTCGCAGACCCACGGCCGGAGAAGAAAGAGATGCCTTGGATGGTGCGGCCGCTCGCAGTTCCGGGGCATTCATCCGCATAAAGCACAGTCTACCTCACGATTCCTCATGATCGCGAGACATCCGCATCCATACCGCGCAGAAACGCCTTGGCATGCTGGCCGGCCAGCGTCGGGAGCATCGCCCGGATCCGGTAGGCCCATCTCTTCCATCCCCGGGGAACGATCGGCAGTTCGGGCGCCAGTCGTTGCATCGCTACCGCGGATGCGCCGAGTGTTTCCATGCGCTTCAGCGAAGATTCCATGTCCATGAAGTGATGATGGAGGCCGATGGCGTGGGGTTCATAGAAGAGGCGCACGCCGTCCTTCTTCAGCCGCCATCCCCACTCCACGTCCTCCCAGCCGTAGGTCGTGACGTCCTCGCGGAACGGCTGCGCCTTGGCGATGGCGGTGGGCAGGCTGATCTGGCTGGAATAGGTATAAGAATGCTGGAGTTCGACGGGAACGAAGCTGTGCGCGTAGTTGGCAATGGACGGATACCCGAACTGCCAGCCGGATTTTTCCAGCCACGTCATCACGGGCGTGATGCCGACGTCGGGGTCCCACGTGAGGAATCCGAGGACGGCCGCGTGATCTCCTTCCGCCTTCAGCAGCGTGTGCGCCGCGAGGTGGCGCTCGCAGGCGTTGCCATCCAGCAGAATGTCATCGCCGATGAAGAGGCAGAGGTCGGCCGTCGCACGTCCCACGCCTCTGTTCCGCGCCACGCCCTGCTGAGATTTCGGGATCGCAAAGTACGTCAGCGGGAACTGCCATTGCGACGTCGCCACCTGCCGCGTTTCGTCATCGTCTTCACCGTCGTGCACCACGATCACCTCCAATTCCTTCCGTGCGGTCTGCTCTTCCAGCCGCCGCAGGCACAACCGCAGGATCTCCGGACGGTGCCGGGTCGGGATGATCACCGAGAGACGGGGTGACGTCTGCATTCCTCGTCTATAGTATCGCGCTTTCCGCGCGATAGCGCATCTTTCGATTGGGAGGGTAACCTGCCGGTTCCACCTCCCAAACCCTCCCCTCCCCGGTAACCTGTCCGGGCATTATGCTACATAGCTCCATGAATACTTTCTTCTTAGATCTGGCCAGCCATGACGGGCTTCTCGCCTGCGTCCATGACGATGACGTGGTCGCGTCGGAAGCCGTAGATCACCGCGTGACGGACGCGGATTTGCTGCCGCTCTTCGAAAGCGTGTTGCAGAAGGCCCGATGGACGGACAAGGATCTCACGCGGATCGCCTGCGTCACCGGTCCGGGCGGGTTCACGAGCCTTCGCGTAGGCGCGGCATTCGCGAACACGCTCGCCTATGCTCTGGATGTCCCGGCGGCCGGCGTGCATCTGAGCGACGTGCGTCTGGCACAGGCGGAACAGGGCGTGACGTGGGTGCATTCCACCAAGAAGACGCAGCTCTTCGTCCGGCATCCGGGTGACGCGGAGCCGATGCTCGTGGACCCGGAGATGTTCCAGCAACGAAAGGCCGGTCCGTGGATCGGCGAACTCATTCCGGAACACAGGGCCGTCGCCGATGCAGCCAAGTGGTGGCCGGCGAAGGCGAAGGACGTGCAGGAAATCCTCCCGACGCTGCTGACGTCCCTTTCCTACGGCAAAGACACGGTTCTCCCGTGGTACGGGAGAGGCTGGTAAACCGGACTTTCCCCTGGTTGTCCGCTTGCGGAGTGCTATTCTGTCGACTCCCGCTTTTCACGAGCGTTATGGCTTTTCTGGACACTCTGAACAAACTCCTCGGCGATCCGAACGTGAAGGAGCTGAAGAAGCTCAATCCGGTCATCAAGCAGGTGCGCGATTTCGGGCAGCGCCCGGAAATCCGCGCACTCACGCTGGCGGACTTGCCGAAGAAAACAGAGGAGTTGAAAGCCCGGGTCCAAGCCGGCACGTCGCTGGATGACCTGCTGCCCGAGGCGTTCGCCGTGCACATCCGCGCGTGCGAGCTGCTGAAGGAGAGCGGTGCCAGCATGCAGATCGGCAACCAGACGTTCGTATGGGACATGGTCCCCTTCGACGTGCAGATCCTCGGTGGCGCGGCACTCCACAAGGGCTCCATCGCCGAAATGCGCACGGGTGAAGGAAAGACGCTCGTCTGTACGCTGCCGGTGTACCTGAACGCGCTCTCCGGGAAGGGCGTGCACGTCGTCACGGTGAACGACTACCTCGCCAAGCGCGACGCGACGTGGATGGGCCTCCTCTACAAGGCGCTCGGTCTCTCCGTGGGCATCATCGTGCACGGCTTGAATCACGAGCAGCGCCGCGAAGGGTACGCCGCGGACATCACGTACGGCACGAACAACGAGTACGGCTTCGACTACCTGCGCGACAACATGGCCACGTCGCTGACGCGCCAGGTGCAGCGTGGTCTCAACTACGCCATCGTCGACGAAGTAGACTCCATTCTCGTGGACGAAGCGCGCACGCCGCTCATCATCAGCCAGCCCGCGGAGGAATCCACCACCAAGTACGTGCAGTACGCCCAAATGGTGGGAGGTTTGGAGGAGAAGACGCACTACACGAAGGACGAGAAGCAGCGCGCCGCGGTCCTCACCGAGGAAGGCATCAAAGAGATGGAACGCAAGCTGGGCGTGGAGAACATCTACACGGAGAAGGGATTCGAGGAGGTGCACCACATCGAGCAGGCGCTGCGCGCGCACGCTATCTACAAGCGCGACGTGGATTACGTCGTGAAGGACGGCGAGGTGATCATCGTGGACGAGTTCACGGGTCGTCTCATGCCGGGCCGTCGCTACAGCCACGGTCTGCACCAGGCCATCGAAGCGAAGGAGGGCGTGGAAGTGCAGCGCGAGAGCCGCACGTTGGCCACCATCACCTTCCAGAACTACTTCCGTCTCTATAAGAAGCTGGCGGGCATGACGGGTACGGCCAAGACGGAGGAGGAGGAATTCGAATCCATCTACAAATTGCGCGTCATCGTCATCCCGACGAACCGTCCGATGATCCGCGTCGACAAGACGGACGCCATTTACCGCACCGTCTCCGCCAAGTTCAAAGCCGTCGCGAAGATCGCGCAGGAGATGAACCAGCGGGGTCAGCCGGTGCTCATCGGCACTACGTCCATCGAGAAATCCGAGGCCATGAGCATGCTCCTGGAACAGCTGGGCGTCCCCCACCAGGTGCTCAACGCGAAGCAGCACCAGAAGGAGGCGGAGATCGTGGCGAACGCGGGTCAGAAGGGCACCGTCACCATCGCGACGAACATGGCCGGACGCGGAACGGATATCAAGTTGGGCGAGGGCGTGAAGGAATTAGGCGGTCTCGCCATTCTCGGTACTGAACGTCACGAAGCACGCCGTATCGACAACCAGCTCCGCGGCCGCGCCGGACGCCAGGGAGACCCGGGCGAGAGCCGATTCTTCGTCTCCATGGAGGACGAGCTTATGCGTCTCTTCGGCGGTGACCGCTTGAAGTCGATGATGGAACGCCTGAAAGTTCCCGACGACGTCCCGCTGGAGAACAGCATGGTGTCCCGCAGCATCGAGGGTGCGCAGAAGAAGGTGGAAGGTCGCAACTTCGACATCCGCCGCCACGTGCTCCAGTACGACGACGTGATGAACAAGCACCGCGGGCTCATCTACAAGCGTCGTCAGCAGATTCTCCAGAAAATCGCCGAATCGCAGGCGGTTCCGTTGGCCGATGCGAGCTCCGTCACGCCGCCTCTGCACCAGGAACTCCTCGACGAAATCCGCCAGGAGGTGACGGGCTTGTCCCGGACCTACGCGACGTCGAACGATCCAGACGAATGGCAGCGCCAGGAGCTTGCGGACGCGCTCTCCGGCATTCATCCGGAGCTTGCCGTCTTCGTGCAGTCGGAAAAGGCCACGTCTTTGCAGGACGCCGAGGCATTGGCGCAGGCGTTGGGCCAGCTGGCTACGGAACTGTACGAGAAGAAGTGCGCCGAGTACGACGCGCCGACCATTTCGAACGCCGAGAACATCATCACGCTGCGCGCCATCGACGCGCACTGGATGGACCATATCGACGACATGTCGCACCTGCGCGAGCAGGTGGCGTTCTCCGGCTACGCCCAGCGCGATCCGCTCATCGAATACCAGGACCAGGGCTTCCGCCGCTTCCAGCAGCTGCTCAGCACCATCAATGCCACCATCGTCCGCACGGCCATGCAGACGGACTTCGGCCAGTTCTCGCCCCGGACCATCGTCGCCATGCCCGAGGAGGAGAATCTCCAGACGAACGCCGACGAAATCGAGGGCGAGTTGACGCAGACCGGCGTCACCAAGACGTTCATCCCCACGGCCGCCCAGCCCTTCTCCGATTCCGAAGGCGCGCGCTTCGTGCAGGCCCGCCCGCAGCAGCCCCAGCGCGTCCGCGCGGAAGCCGCCCCGGCCCGTTCGGTGCCGAAAGTCGGCCGCAACGATCCGTGCCCCTGCGGCAGCGGGAAAAAGTATAAAAAGTGTCATGGCCAGAATGAATGATTCTGCCCCTTAGCAACTTGCAGAGGCGGGAAGAAGGAGAAGAAATGCCACGGCCAGAACGAGTGAGGGTACACTGAGTCCCTATGGCGGGAACGGAGATCGTCGGCCACCGGCAGCAGACGGAGAGCCTCTTGGAGGATCTCCGCACAGGTAACGTCGCGCACGCGTACTTGTTCGTGGGGAAGCGCCACGTGGGGAAGTTCACGGTGGCCCGATGGTTCGCCAAGACGCTGCTTCTCGTGGACGCGAAGGATGACGAAGCGCGCCATCGCACGGAACACGCGGTGGATCGATTGCTTCACCCGGATCTCTTCGTACTCGACAAGCTGTGGATAGAAGATCAGCAGGAAGACTTAGACGAACTTTCGCGCTTCACGAACTTGCCGCAGCAGCATCGGGCCAAGGCGCATGCGCGCACCGATACCATCAGCATCGACGACGTGCGCGTGCTGCAGGAACGCCTGCACGACGTGCGGGCCGGGACGTACCGCTGCTGCGTCATCCGCTCCATGGAACGGATGCAGGCGGAGGCGGTGAACGCCCTGCTGAAGATCCTGGAAGAACCGCCTCCCGGCGTGGTGTTCATCCTCACCGCGGACGCCGTGGAATCACTCCTGCCCACGCTCGTCTCCCGTTCGCGCGTCATCCACTTCTCTCCCCTTCCGCATGCGGAATTGGCGCCGCTCCTGAAGAAGCAGACTCAGGAAGACGTGCAGTTCATCCTCCGCGTGGCGCAAGGCGCGCCCGGGACCGTGCTGCGATTGCGCGACGACAGCGACGCGCTCCGCAAAGAGCGGCAGCTCTACGCGAACGCGACGGCCTTCTGGCATGCCCCCACGCTCTCGGAGCGACTGCAGTCGTTGGATGCGCTCTCGGATCGCAACCCGGAAGCCGAACGCATGCTGTTCCACTTGGCATTGTCACTCCGCAGCGAACCCGCCGATGTGGTGCCCGATCTTTCGGCGGCGTTGCACGTCCTTCTCCATGACTTGGAGACGAACGTCTCTCGGCCGCTCGCCATCCAGCGGTTCGCGCTCTCCACGGGACCGCTCTAACTCTCGCGAAGCGCAGACGCTTGCGGAGGATGGACGTTTGTTCCCTTGCGGCTTTTTGTCCAGCGTGATAGGCTCGGACGCTGTCTTCTCCCTATGATTTACGTCTACGTGCTGACGGCTTCCATCTGCGGAATCGTTCTGCTCTTCGGCGTGCGCGTGTTGCTGCGCAATCGCGGGGTACGGCGTTTCGTTCGCAGTATTAAGCAGAGATTTCAATCCGCGGAGGAACGCGGCGTGGGCGTGACGGAAGAGAAGCGCGTTCCGCGTCCGCATCGCAACCCGCGGACCTCGGCCATCGAGATGCAGCAAGTTCGCTCGCTCGTTCGCCAGGCGGAGAAGGCGCTTGCTCAGAGCAAGATCGAAGACGCCGAGCGGCTCTTCATCCAGGCGTTGACGGTCCAGCCGCAGGCCGTGGACGTGCAGGCGGAACTGGCGAAGCTCTACCTCACTACGAACAGAGAAAACAAAGCCGAAGCCCTCTATAAAGAACTACTCCAGCGTCGCGACGACGTGTCGTTCTTCGCGAACCTGGGTCTCGCCTACTACCGTCAGCAGAAGTACGTAGAGGCCTGTCAGGCGTACCAAGAAGCGCTCAATCGCGAGCCGCAAGTGCCGGAACGTTGCGCCGCCCTCGGGCGTGCGTGCATCGCGGCGCAGCGCTTCGAAGAGGCCGCTCCTCTCTTGGAAAAGGCGTCCGCCCGCATGGCGCGCGACACGGAACTCTTGCACCTCCTCGCGGAGTGTTACCTGCAACTCGGCCACACGGACAAGGCCGAGGAGGCCTACCGCCGCATCAACAAGCTGGAGCCGTACGACGAAGCCGTGAAGCAGAAGTTGCTCAGCCTCACGAGCGTCTCCAACGTGAGCGCCGCGCGCCCGTAATTACAGACCCAACACCCTCTTCAGTTCGGCGATGGTCTCCCCACGGATGCCTTCAGCCTGTTTGCCCGAATCACTCGGCGGGACATCCGTCATATGAGGCGGACGCTCAACCGGCGTATTGAATGCTCGAACGTAATCGTCGAGACGCTGCTGCGCAGCCGCCATGAATTGCTGTTTATCCTCGTCGTTCAGCTCCATGGGGAGGACGCCGCCGTACTTCTGACGGATCACGGCCGTGCCCGCGCAGATCGCGAGGACCCGGAGATTCCGAGGAAAAGCTTCGACGATCACATGGAGTTTCTTGTCTTGATCCTCTTCAATTTTTAAAGCCTTCAGATAGGGAACAGAGGAAAACATTGTTTATATAGTACAATTTTAGAACTATTTGTCAATATTCAATCACCTCCACTTCCACGTCCCCTTTCACCTCGCTCTGGCAGCTGAGGCGGTCGGGATCGTCGGTGACGCCCATGTTCTCCTCCCGGTCGTTGCGAGGGCTGAGGTTCTCCATACCGCTGCGTACCTTGCACATGCAGGTGGTGCAGAAGCCGTTGCCTCCGCACGCGTGTTCCATGGGGATCCCGTTATCCAGCGCGATCTGGAGAATCGATTGGCCCTCGGCCGTCTCGATCTCCCGGCGCTGCCCGTCGGAAAGGACGAAGGTGACCTTCGGCATGGGGAAATCGTAGCGAAGGCCGGGTCGTCCGGGTAGCGGTTTCGGGGGTTCCGGACCCGATTTTTTGGTATGCTGCCGCCATGGGCAAGACGTCCAAGACATCGGCATTGCTGGATATCCGCGGCCTCCGCATCGCCGTGGAGGGGAAAGAGGTCGTCCGGGGGCTGGATCTGTCGGTGGGCGCCGGGGAAATCCACGCCATCATGGGGCCGAACGGTTCGGGGAAGTCCACGCTCGTCAGCACGCTCATGGGGCATCCGAAATATCAGGTGCTCGGCGGCACCGCGACGTTCCGCGGTGAGAATTTGCTGGAGATGGAAACCTCCGACCGCGCGTCGGCCGGACTCTTCCTCGCGTTCCAGTATCCCAAGGAAATCGCGGGCGTGACGCTGCGCAGTTTCCTCTACGCCGCGTACAACGCGCAGATGACGAAGCGCGATCCGAAGGCGAAGAAGCTGTCTCCGATCAAATTCAAAGTGCTGCTGGAGGACAAGATGAAGGAACTCTCGATGAATCCGACGTTCGCGGAGCGGTTCGTGAACCAGGGCTTCTCCGGCGGCGAAAAGAAGAAAGCTGAGGTGCTGCAGCTCTCCATCCTCCAGCCATTGCTCGCGCTTCTCGATGAAACGGATTCCGGTCTGGACATCGATGCGCTGAAGATCGTGGCGGACGGCGTGAACAGGATGCGCTCGCCGAATTTTTCCGCGATTCTCGTCACACACTACGCGCGCCTCCTCGAGTACATCACGCCGGATCACGTGCACGTGATGGTCCGCGGGCAGATCGTGGAGAGCGGCGGGAAGGAACTGGCATCTCGCCTGGAGAAGGAGGGCTACGCGCGGTACGGCGTCGCAGAGGAAAGCGGCGTTCCTCTCGGCCTGGACACGAATTCTTGACGATACGCTGAGAAAGAATACCGTGAATAGCCATGTCCCCCTCCCCCGAGAGAAGGCCTGAGGACGCTCCGCGCGTGATTTCCGTCGTCGAATCCGCGGCGACAAAAGCGCTTTCTGTAATGCGTCAACGATCCCGGGACGACATGTGTCAGTACTTACGGGACATCGGCATCGCTCATGACCGCATCTGGGCGACGGAAGACCAGGCGTATCCGACGCTCTTCATCGACGGCGTTCCAGTGACCTGGACGGATGAGGGTATCCACCGTCTCACCGAAACCGGCGTCGCCAAAGTCATCGACGTCCTGCGATTGAACCGCGTCGAAGTGCCCGCGGGAGAAATTGGGATGGACGAAGAAGCCGCCCGTGAAGCCGTTAGAGCTGAAACTGCGGGAGCAGCGGCGTGATCAGGCTTCAAATTCCGGATGCTGTGCTCCCGGCCTAGCGAGAGCCGTCCAAGATGCCGGGTCCTTCGAATGAACCGGAGGGTACAGCTCATGGTCAAAATCATATCGTTTGCGTTCGCGGAGCCAGGTCAGGCACTGCCTCTCGAGGTGATTCCAATCGACATCATGCATATCGGGAAACGCGGCGCGGAGGACGGTGTCGTGAAGCGCCTTCTCTATCCCCTTCTCGCCGTATCCGCTTTCCCAAGCCTGGTGATAGGCGACGACGCAAAGGGCATGGAGCGGATTCGTTTTTCGCAGACCTTCGGCAGTCGGACGGGTGGCCATCCGATCGGCGTGCTGCGGCGTCGTGTTCTTGTGCACCACGCGTGACACGGCGGCTTTGTATTCTGTCGTGGCACCTGCGACAGGGCTCGTCAGCGTCGCAATAGTCGATTCATGCGCATCAGCCGGTTCTCGATCGAGTGGGGTCATCGCATCTATCCTCATCATTTTTTACAGACTGTCAATGGTCTTCTGGTCTCCCCCGTAACTGTTTCCGACCAGGAGCGTATAAGCTGATACCTATGACTGACACTCAGACTCTGAACCTTCGCCCGCCGGTGTGGGCGCTGCTCGGCGCAGTGGTCATCGCCGGGCTGTTCTTCGTGTACGGGAAGTCGATGGAGAACAAGGATCGCACGCCCGCCACCATCAACGTGAGCGGAGACGGCCGCGTGTTCGCCACGCCGGACATCGCGGAAATGAGCTTCGGCGTCCAGACGGGCCGCAGGGCATCCGCGAAAGAGGCCATCGATGCGTTGAAGCGCAGCATGGATGCAGTGTATGCGGCGGTGAAGGAGGCCGGTGTTCCGGAGAAGGACATTCAGAACCAGCAGTTCTCCCTTTCACCCGAATACTCCTGGACCAACAACCGCCAGACGATCATCGGCTACGCGGGCAGCCAGATGCTCCGCGTGAAAGTGCGCGACCTCGATAAGGTCAGCGGCGTGCTTGCCGCGGCCACGGAGGCCGGAGCCAACCAGGCGGGTGACGTGCAGTTCACCATCGACGATCCGCAGAAGCTCCGCGATCAGGCGCGCGACGAGGCTATCGAGGAGGCTCAAGAGAACGCCAAGGCGCTGGCGAAACAGCTGGGTGTGAGCCTGGGCGAACTGAAAGGTTTCAGCGAAGGCGGCGGCTACACGCCGCCGATGCCGTACTACGGCCGCATGGGGGGCGGCACTGCCGTGGCGGAGGACGCCGCAATGAACCAGTCGGTCCCCCTCCCCGCGGGCGAGCAGGAGATCACCGTGCAGGTGAACCTGACGTACGAGGTCGATTAATCGTGGAAGGGCCACCTACGGTGTCCCTCCCACGAACCCACCCTTCCCTAAGAAGAGTCGCTCCAGTTCGGCAGAGCCGAACTTCGCGAAGTTGTTTACGAGTTTTTCGTCGCCACGTACAGATACAGCGGCGGGAAGTTCCACGGGATGATCTTCATCGTCACGTGCGGGAAGTGCGCGCGGAGGAATTCCCGGATCTTCAGGCGCATGAGGAAAACGACGAATTGTCCGTCGGGTTTCAGAAGCGCGCGCGTCTCGGAGAGGATTCTGTCGCGCACGCTCTCTGGCATGATGGAGAGCGGGATGCTGCAGAGGATGTAGTCCGCGCTTGTCTCTCCTTGCGCCTGCAGGATGGCGCGGACGTTTTCCGCGGAGTCATTCACCACGCGCACGCGCGGATCATGCTTCAATTCCTCGCGCAGCGCGTCCGCTAATTCCTTGGTCTTCTCGATAAGGATCACCAAGGAATCGTTCGTGAGCTTCCCCGGTTTCAGGAGTGCTTTCGACACGACGCCCGTTCCGGGTCCGTACTCCACGAGCACGCGCCGTTGCGACCCATCGATCTTCTTCAAAATCTCCCGTACGCTCACCTGCGACGTCGGGATCACGGACGACACCTGCATGGGGTGCCGCAGGAAGGCCAGGAAGAAGCGGAGCTTGTCGCGCATGATCAGAGTGTATCGACGGACCGATCCGAAGAAACTGGCACAAATAATGCGTTAGGACCTTGTATGGACACGGAAAGGATAATTGACGTCCAGGCTTATCCTGGTACACTTTGAAGTACGGAGGCTTTCACTTGTCTTCCCTCCCTTGTGGAGCACCTAGCTCCACGACGCACGCCCAGTTCACCCGGACTGGGCGTCGTTTTATCAGGCGTCTTTTTACCGCATGAGAGGTACACTTTCTTTGACGGAAGCCTTTCGGCTTCCGGCGATTCCGAGCGCAGCTTGCGGAGCTGCAGCTCCCCGGCGAGGGTGCCCACCCCTCGTCGGGTTTTTTTAAGCGCGGGTGGAAAACCTACGGTTTTCCCTCCGCGAGCCAACCCTTTCCCTATGGGGTGTCGCTCCAGCCGGGCAGAGCCCGGCTTCGCGAGTTTATTTCCCATTTCTTTGGCCGTGCCTACGGACGCCCCTTCTTGAAAGAAGGGGCGCAAGAACGTGTGCCGCCAATGCTCCTCCGCTCGGCCCTGTGCTTCCTCGGTCTCGCCTCCAAGGTTTCGGCGCGACCTCGTCAGCGACGAGGCAGGGCCTTCCCCTTCACCCCCCGTGGCGGCACGGCCCTCCCAACAGAAACACATACACGAATCTCCGGAACCTTCCGCCGAATGACGGAGGCGAGAGCTCCCAATCCCAAGCTATTGAGCACGAGCCGTAGGCGAGATGCGAGTGGCTTGGGATGCAGTCCCTGGAGCGCAGCGAAAGGGGCGGCTACGAGGCCAAAGGCCGAGGTGGTTCATTCGGCGGCGACTTTTTCTTTCGCCCATTTCTTTTGTGTGAGGGACAAAAGAAATGGGCTACCAATGGCGAGAATAATTAAAAAAAATAGGTATAATCTCACACTCATGACGAAGCCCATCTTTGCCGGCTTGAATCGCGAGATCTTCGATACCGCGAACCCGTCCCCATACACGGATGGCGTGAAGAAGGGCGTGAGCGAAGAGCTCATCCGGCAGATTTCCGCGGATAAGAACGAGCCCGAGTGGATGCTGGAGCACCGGCTGAAGTGCCTGAAGATCTACCGGGAGAAACCGCTGCCCACGTGGGGTGCTGACCTGAGCAAGCTGGATCTGGAAGACATCATCTACTACGCGCGTTCAGGTGCCGGGAGTGAGACGGCGGAGTGGGATGACGTGCCCGAGGAAATCCGTAAAGTGTATGACCGTCTCGGCATTCCGGAGGCGGAACGCAAGATGCTCGCGGGCGTCGGCGCGCAGTACGAGAGCGAAGTGGTGTATCACAATCTCAAACGCGAGTGGGAGGACCTGGGCGTGATCTTCTTGGACATGGATGTGGCCGTGCATCAGCACCCGGAGATTGTTCAGAAATACTTCATGAAGTGCGTGCCGCCCACGGACCACAAGTTCGCGGCCCTGCATGGTGCCGTATGGAGTGGCGGAACATTTCTGTACGTGCCCAAGGGAGTGAAGGTGAAAGACCCGCTCCAGGCCTACTTCCGCATGAATGCGAAGAACATGGGCCAGTTCGAGCACACGCTGATCGTGGTGGAGGAAGGCGCGGACGTGCATTACATCGAAGGATGCTCGGCGCCCAAGTACGGCAGCCACGCGCTCCATGCAGGCCTCGTGGAGGTCTTCGTGAAGCCCTCCGCGAAGGCGCGGTACTCCTCCGTGGAGAACTGGAGCCGCGACACGTATAACCTGAATACGAAGCGCGCCATTGTGGAGAAGGACGCCACCATGGAGTGGATCGGCGGGAACATGGGCAGCGGCGTGACCATGCTCTACCCCTGCTCCGTGCTCGTCGGGGAAGGCGCCCGGTGCGACCACATGGCCATCGCCTTCGCGAACAAGGGTCAGTGGCAGGACACGGGCGCGAAGGTCTTCCACTTGGCTCCGCACACGAGCTCGAAAGTGACGAGCAAATCCATCAGCAAGGATGGAGGCGTCGCCGTGTACCGCGGACAGCTGAAGATCGCGCCGCATGCGCACGATTGCACCGCGAACGTGGAGTGCGACGCGCTGCTTCTGGACGAGGTCTCCCGCACGGACACCATTCCCGACATCCAAGTCCGCAACAATGACGTCACCATCGCCCATGAGGCGACGGTGGGGAAACTGAGCGAAGAGGATCTCTTCTATCTCATGAGCCGCGGTATCCCCGAGGAAGAAGCCCGCGCGATGATCGTGAACGGATTCATCGAACCCATCGTGCGCTTACTCCCGCTGGAATACGCTGTCGAAATGAACCGGCTCATCGAGCTGGAGATGGAAGGCTCTGTGGGGTGACGCTCAAAGCGTCGTTCCCCCACTGCTGTCCAATTCCTCGTCCGAGATTCTCAGCGGAACGCCGATACTGGAGAAAGGCCGCTGATCCGCATGGACGACGGGATGGATGGAAAGACCATCGTGCGATGCTTCGGGAGCCGGCTTCGCCACATTCTGCTCGCTCTTGTCGCCCAGCACTTCCATGAGCAGATTCAAGGCTTTCTCGCGGACTCCGGCATTCAACGCTTCCACGACGCCGCGGACGAGCTCCACGCTGTCATCGTTCGGATCCAGGGAAAGGAGGTTCGAAACGGCAGCTTCGCGTTGTGCCAAATCGGCCGCCAGGCGTTTGAGCGTCGGTTCCTCCAGCCCCAAAACGTATCGCGTCACAGGCGTCGGCTCAGCCGTGCGGACTTGGTCCAAGCCGTAAATCTCGGGTGTGTCGTGCATGGATGGCGGATGTTACTCCGTCTCCAGGTCGTCGGCCATCTCATCGCCTTGGCCGTAGATGGGAATCAAGTCGTTCATGGTGTGGATGTTTGTAGAGACGGAATAGGTGCCTCACCCTGTCACATCGACGCCTTCTCCCAAGCCGGATTGTCTGGTTGTGCTGGTCGTCCGGTTCGGAGCCGGTGCTGTAGGACGGCGGCCCATCGTCGCGCGCAGAAGGGCGGCTGTTCGTTGCTGTTCTACTGAGATGGCTTGGCCTTTCTGGCTATCCTTCTCTCCTCCATCCAGTCCATCTTCGGCTCCAAGTTCCACAGAAGGAGGCGCCTTTACCGCATTGCGCGTGAAGGTTGGTGAGGTCCCGTCAGTCGGCTTAGAAGGAATCGTCATCGCTTCAAGTATACCAAATTTGACAGTTTTGATCAATCATGAGATTCAAAAAAACCCGGCTTTTGACCGGGTTTATCAAGGCGAATCCCTCATTGCATCTCATGAGTCTCCGTCACCTCATGGCGTTCGGTCACCTTGGTGGTAGTCGACGGCTCGTCATCGGTGATGATCGTCTCGTCCGTGAGCGTGCCGGAAGATTCGTCGGTATCCGTCGTAATAATCGTCACATCGTCTTCAGTCATGGAAAGAGGGGGAAATGCCTTTGAGACGCGGTTTTACGGAGGCTCTGTCGGAAATTCTCGGTACTTCTCTATCAAAAAAACCCGGCTTGTCACCGGGTTTTCGAGGTCCAATAGGCGAATTACGCGGCCATCGCGTTGATATCTTCCATGACCGTTCCACGCGTCTGATCGGCAATTCTCATCAAGTCTTTGTCGTCGATCGCATCGGCGGCGAGTTTGCCGGGAACCTTCTTTGCAGTCTCGATATTGAGTGCATCAATGACATCTTCCGGGCGTTCCATAGGAGTAAGGGGGGAGAAGATTGCGGCAAAGGATAGTCAGACGTGCCTGGGAAGCAAGGGTCTGGGGGTGATACTGCCGCCTTTCGGCTTCTCCCTGCGCCAAAGTTCCCGCATACTGGTTGCGTATGACTCCCCGGGCAGCAGCGGCCGGAACAGTCTCCGTGGAGATGCTCTCCCCTGACGACACACGCGTCGGTCAGCTGCTTCCGTTGGGTGAACAGGAGCCCGGGTGGATTCGGCTCGTACGCGTCCCTGCGGGAGTACTTCTGGATGAACCGGTGCGCGTGGAGGTGCCGGAAACCGAGCGGTCTCGTCTGCTCGTCGTCGCGGAGCGCGGCTCAAAGGCGACGGTGGTCGACGTCTCGGAACACGCGGGCGCGCATGACGTGGAGGTGTTGGTGGAGGACGAAGCCTCGTTGGAATTCGTCTCACTGCGCATGTCGGACAGCGTGTCGATGTTGCGTCAGTCTGCCCGGCTCGAAAACGGCGCATCCATCGCGTGGCGGAACATTAGCGTCGGCGGGCAGACGAAACACGACCTTCGCTCCGCCTGTGTCGGCCGCGATGCAACGAGTACCGTAGACTGGATTTTCTTCGCTCGTGGCAGCGAAAAACAGGAGCTCACGGTCCGTAACGTCTTCGATGGCGCAAATGGCGGCGGGGAGATCACGATGAAGGGTGTGGCGGAGGAGAAAGGTCTCGTCAGCTGCGAAGGGATGATTGAAATCGGACTGGGGGGAGGCGGCACCAACACGTATCTCACGCAGGACGTGCTGATGCTGGATCCCACGGCGAAGGTGGATGCCGTGCCGGGTCTGGAGATCAAAACGAATGACGTGAAGGCCAGCCATTCGGCCACGGTGTCGCGCGTGACGGTGGAGGATCTGTTCTACTTCGCGGCACGCGGCATTCCGGCGCGCGAAGCCAGGGCGATGTACGTCCGTGGGTTCCTGAGCGATCTCCTGCAGCGCATCAGCGACGAGGACACGCGAAATCTCGTGCAGGCGGCGATCGACGCCAAGATTCAGGCCTCCACCTGATACCCGCTCTCCCCTCTCGCCAGGACTTCGCGCAGCGCGCTCACGGTGCCCACCTGTTTTTTCGTGATGGGGCGTTGGATGACGTCGCCAACCACTTCCAAGTCGCAGAAGGCCATGTGGTGGCCCTTCTCCGTCTTCTCTCCCGCGATGGGGCCGATATTCATCGCCACCGCGTCGCCTTTCCAGCCGAAGGCGGCCGTCATCTCGAAGAGCAACCCCTGCTCGCTGTGAGGGGAATCGTCCGGCCGGAAGAGGCGCAGTTCGGGCATAAGGAAGCGGAAAGTGCTTCATCCTAACCCTCATTCTTTCCACGTCAACGATTTCAAGCCTCGTCGATATCGCCTGGAGCTTCGCCGGGGATGATGCCGATCTGCGATCGGTCGATCACCACGCTCGCGCGTTTACCCCCGGCATCGTGCACGTCGAGACGAACAAGTTGAGGTGTGGGGCTGGCCGGTCTATTCGGGTCGCGCTTGTTGACGAGTACGGTGATGCCGCCGCTCTCGAGAAGCTGCATCACGGCCAAGCTAACCTGCCCGGTCGTGCCTCCGACCCGTCCGGTCACCGCCTCTTCCACCTTGTCGGCGAAGCGGTCGTGCGTGTCGGGGTCGATGCGAACTACCTGGCCGTGCTTGAGATTGTGGTTCATGGATGTCTGGAAAACCGGACAAAAAGTTTCCGCGAACGCTCGCGGAAAAACGGGCGCGGTATATACCTCGATTTCGGGCGATGCAAGGGTCACGTCTCAGGACAAGCGGGCTTCACGCGGCGGCGTCATCCTGTCCTTCCAAAATGCAGGCTACCGCCGCTCGAGTTGCGTCCGCGATGCGTCGCATTTGTTGCGAGTCGGGATATCCGTCCATGACTCTCAAGGCATCACGGAGAAACTCCGGCCGCGCGCCGGACAATCCGCCCGAGCCGATCCACGACAAAATCTCGACCATCTGACCGTCATCCCATTCATCATTGATGGCTCTCGTGATGTTTACGGAAAGGGCGTTTTCCGCGGCGTTACCGTTTTCGGGCATCATCGGCATAGCGAACCATTGTAAACCGTCCATCTTTCCGGTCAATTAGGCATACAAACAGACTTCTCCCTCAAGCCCTCCGTTCTCGTTATGCCTCCATGAGAGGGGTTGGGAGATCCTTCTGCCAATTGAAAACATCCCGCCGCAGGCGGGTTTGCTCTACATCTCAGCATGAAAGAGCCCAACGCCAAAAAGCGACTGCGATCGGATCAGTGTCCGTTCACAGCATCGTGTAGTAGAGAAAATGCTCTTCTAAAGTTCTTTTATCCCGGGCCCACTACTTCTTCCCCTCGAGAGCGAAGGGAGGAGGCAGTGGTGATGCTCCCGGTCAATACTTCCGCGTGATGGCTTCAGCATCTGCCAGAGCATGCGGTACAGAGAAAATTCCCTGGTAAGGAAGTGTTCCATCCGCAGGTTCTCCTACGGATACCTTGTTACGACTTACTCCCAGTCAGCAGTGTCACCGTGGTACCGCCCACTTAAGGTAACGGTCCTTCGGGTGCCCCTGCCTTCCATGAGTTGACGGGCGGTGAGTACAAGACCCAGGAACTTATTCACCGTAACATCGCTGATTTACGGTTACTAGCGATTCCAACTTCATGCCGGCGAGTTGCAGCCGGCAATCCGAACTGAGATCCACTTTGATGGGATTCGCTTACCCTTGCGGGTTTGCCGCCCTTTGTATGGACCATTGTAACATGGGTGTTGCCCCAGGCATAAAGGCCACGCTGATCTGACGTCATCCCCACCTTCCTCCGCCTTGGAGGCGGCAGTCTCCCATGAAAAAACAACATAGGATGAGGGTTGCGCTCGTTCGCTGACTTAACAGTACACCTCAAGGCACGAGCTGACGACGACCGTGCAGCGCCTGTCTTAGGGTTCCTTGCGGCACTCCGACCTTTCGGCCGGATTCCCTAGATGTCAAGCCTGGGTGAGGTGCTTCGTTTATTATCGAATTAAACCCCATGTTCCACCGCTTGTGTGGGTCCCCGTCTATTCCTTTAAGTTTTAGCCTTGCGGCCGTACTTCTCAGGCGGTGGGCTTACCGCGTTAGCTAAGGCACAGAAGCATATTGAAGCTCCTACACCGAGCCCACATCGTTTAGGGCGTGGACTACGGGGGTATCTAATCCCCTTTGCTCCCCACGCTTTCGTCTCTGAGCGTCAGTACATTCCCAGCAACCTGCTTTCGCTTTTGGCATTCCATCGTGGATCTACGGATTTTACCCCTACACACGACATTCCAGTTGCCTCTGAATGACTCAATTCTCCTCGTTTCCGGCACGAAGACGGAGTTAGGCTCCGAAATTTTACGCCAGACGTGGGAAAAAGCCTGCAGACGCTTTACGCCCAGTAATTCCGAGTAACGCTTGCATCCCCTGTCTTACCGCGGCTGCTGGCACAGGGTTAGCCGATGCTTTCTCCTGAGGTACCGTCAAAAATTTCGTCCCTCAGAACAGAAGTTTACGACCTGAAAGGTCTTCATCCTTCACGCGGTGTCGCTCCGTCAGGCTTTCGCCCATTGCGGAAGATTCCTCACTGCTGCCTCCCGTAGGAGTATGGACCGTGTCTCAGTTCCATTCTGGCTGATCATTCTCTCAAATCAGCTACCCGTCATCGACTTGGTGAGCCGTTACCTCACCAACTATCTGATAGGCCGCAGGCCCCTCCCAAACCGCCGAAGCTTTACCCTTACGGGACCATCCGGTATTAGCCCCGCTTTCGCGGGGTTATCCCTGAGTTTGGGGCAGGTACCAACGTGTTACGCAGCCGTCCGCCGCTAGGATTGCTCCTCGCGCGACTTGCATGTGTTAGGCGCACCGCCAGCGTTCACTCTGAGCTAGGATCAAACTCTTCTAAAAGAAGAATCTCCTAGTGATCAAAGATTGATCACTGGTGTGATCATTCTGCGACTGGTTTCCAACCCGTGAGGGCGTACTCCCAATCTAGTTGTTACTGGACCGCATTGTTTGGAATCGGGCGGTCAACGATTATAAATTTAAAGGAAAAGAAGAAGATGTCTTGCCCTTGCGGGCGAAGACGTTGCACTTCTCTACTACACGATGCTGTGAAGGAGCCGAAAAACCGGGCCTCCGCATTGCATTCGAATGCAACGAAGAAGCGCAGCCGGGTAATCTTACTCGCGCGTGAGACGCGGTCAAGGGGTTTGAGCACGAAATGGAGCCGAAATCGGCCATTCTTTGAGGAATCCGAAAAGCCCCGGAGCGAACATGCGACAGAGGTGAAATGAGTTTTCCGCAACAGAATGCCAAAAAAGGAGCATGCTCCTTCGGCTGTTTGACGCTCTGCCGCGTTCCTCTACAGTGCCGACAATGAATTGCCGAGTGATCGTCGCCGCCGCCAAGAAGGCCGCCGCCCCCCAAGGGTGACGAAGGCGCACGCGTGCGAATTCCGTCACCCCACCAAGCCGGGGTGATTTTTTTATCCTCATTTTCCTCCTTCTCTTATGGGTTCCCCCAATTCTCCTTCCTCAGTCGACGAGGTCGATCTTCCTCCTCTTTCTCTCTCCCCCGACGTGGAAGTATTGGAAGAGCCGCTGCATGCCCAAGTGCGCGCGCAATTGGCAGCCGTCGTTCGCGGCGATATCGACGTAGGGGTAGTGCAGGCTGGCTGCGGCGAACTGCATGTTGATCGCAGCGGGGGCGTCTCCATGCACTATCAAGTTCAGGGCTAAGGACGCGTGAATTGTCCTTGACCTTCGCGGGAAGCGGACTCTATAGTCTGCTTCCCGTTTGCGACGCAGACGGTCGATTCCCGCTCTCCCATTCGGGAGACCGGTTCTACCCAAGAATCATGCCGAACCTCACCCCCTCCTCCGAGGACGTGCGCATCTACGAGTGCGCCCTCCTGTACCCCTACCCCTTCTCCCAGAAAGAGGAGAACGAGTTATTGAAGGAAGTGGAAGGGGCGTTCGAGGAAGCCGGCGCCAAGCTCGTTGCCAAGGATAAGTGGGGCCGCCGCGGTCTCGCTTTCAACATCGGTGGATTCAACGAGGGCAACTTCATCATCTATCACTACGAGATGGACCCCGCCAAGGTGCGCGAGGTGGATCAGGCTCTGCGCATCCAGCGCGGCGTCCTCCGCCATTTGCTCGTGAAGCCGCCGAAGCACTACCAGATCGTCCAGTACAGCGAGCTCTACGAGAAGTGGCTGAAAGAGCGCGAGTCCGTGGAGGAAGTCCGCGCCCGCGAGAAGGAGGAGAAGGTGAAGGAGCGCGTCGCCGAGAAGGCCAAGCGCGCCGCAAAGCAAGTGACGGAACGCAAGAAGACCGAGACGCCGAAGGCTCCGGCGAAGGAAGGTGAGATCACCTCGCAAATCGACAAGCTTATTTCCGACGATTCCCTCGACCTGTAATGCCCGCACCCGCCACCAAATCCGGCCCCCGCAAAAACCAGCAGCAGCAGCGTCGCTCGGACCCTCGTCTGAAGAAGTGCCCGTTCTGCGACAAAGGCGCCAAGTACATCGACTACAAGGACTACCCCACGCTGAAGCCGTACACGGATTACTTCGGCAACATCCGCGCGCGTTACTACACGGGCGTGTGTCTGAAGCACCAGAAGATGCTGCGCATGGCCGTGGAGCTCGCGCGCTTCATGGGAATGCTGGCGTACAGGAAGTAAGTCCTGTCGAGAGGAGCTGAAGGAATGCAGGCTATACTTTCGTCGTGTCGACTCGGCTTCCTTCGTGGGCGTACTGGGGAGGTGTGGCGATGTTGTACGGGTTCGGCACATACGTCGGCGAGGTACTTTTCGGCGGCGATCGCACCGGTTCGATGATGGTGATCCTCAATTATCCGTCCGCGCTGCTGGCCGGATGGATTGCGACGCTGGGAGTGACACTCGGTCTCCCTTCCCCATCGGACGCGGTGTCGATCATCCTCGTACTTGCGTGTGACGGTCTGCTGGGGGCGGTAGTTGCTCTGGCAATAGGTCGCCGGCGGCCCGTTGTGCCGCATCCGAAGGCGGCGAAGAAGTCGGTCGCGGTTGTCCGTCGCCCGTCGCCGAAGCGACGCTCATCGTCGCGCTGACGGAAGACGCACGCCCGTTCGATGGAGCGGACGGCGCATAGGATGTCGTAGCCCGCTGTTCAGTCGTGACTTGCTGAACCAGGAGCGCGGCGACGGCTGCGTTCGCGTGAACGAGGATGCGAAAAATATTCCTTCTGGCCGTCGCCAATTCTCTGTCCATTGTGTTGCATTCTCGCGTGTGTTTTTGATCCTCTCGCCGAGAATACGCGGCGTGCGTCAGTTCAAAACTCTCTTCCTGCTCCGTCATTCCTTTCAGCATGCCAAGCAGCCGCAAGACAGTCGCGCGGTTCTTGGTATCGGGCGCCAGTCCATCGATCACCCGATCATAGGGTGCGATGTCTGTCGTGGCCGGTAATGTCAGCTTCTCCGGTATCCCGTTAGTTTCCTCCGGCTTTTCGTATCGTCAACTGTACCGTTTCCTGACACCTTTTTTGCCTCTTTCGGACGCCATCCGATGGGGAAAACCCTTCACGACTGTTTCGAAACTCCGTAAAATCCTTCCATGTCCGGACATTCCAAGTGGACAAATAAAGCGCGAGTGGAAAACCTACGGTTTTCCCTCCGCGGGCCAACCCTTTCCCTATATTGTATCGCTCCAGTCCGGCAGAGCCGGACTTCGCGATAATTTTTTCTTCGTTATGTCTGGCCATTCAAAATGGGCGAACATCAGGGTGAGAAAAACAGCCGAGGACGCCAAACGCGGGAAGATTTTCACGCGCCACGCCCGTCTCATTGAAATTGCTGCCAGAGCGGGAGGGGGCGACGCGGGGACGAATACGGCGCTGCGCACGGCCATCGACAATGCACGCGAGGATAACGTGCCGAATGCCAATATCGAGCGCGCCATCAAGAAGGGCACGGGTGCCCTGCAGGGCGAGCAGATGCAGGAGATGATCTACGAGGCGTACGGGCCCGCGGGCACGGCGTACATCATTGAGGCGCTGTCCGATAACCGGAACCGCACCATCGCAAACGTGAAGAACCTGGTCACGAAGCACGGTGGCCGTATGGCCGAAGGCGGCGCGGTGGCGTGGATGTTCGAGCGGAAAGGATTGGTGGTGGCCGAGCTGCAGCAGGAACTTCCTCAGCAGAAATTGGAGGAGCTCGAGCTGGAGATCATCGATTTCGGCGCGGAGGATTTCTCCGTGGATGGAAAGACGTTGCGTGTCGTCACCGCAGTGACGAACTGGCAGCAGATTCGCGACTTCCTGAAGAAGCAGAACGCGTCGATCCTGTCGGCTGGACTGTCCTTCATTCCGAAGCAGAAAGCCCCTGTCACGGACGCGGAGACGGCCAAGAAGGTGATGGCGTTCATCGACGTTCTCGAGGAGGACGACGACGTGTCGGAGGTGCACACGAATGCTGATATTTCCGCGGAGGCAGCGGAAAGTTTGGCATAGGTAAAACGAATAATTGCCTTTTTGACAGACAGTATTACTCTGGTGTTGCAACTTTTCGTTGCCTCGTTCCTTCACATGCGAGCCTTCTCCTCTTTGAGCATATGGTGCTCAGCGAGGAGAGGGCACGGCTGCCCAATCCATCACCTCGAAGACGGGGGCCCTCTCGGACCCTCTGACGTTTTCTCGAAGCCGGCGGGCTTACAATACGCGGAGACATCTTTATGAAACGGGTTCACGCCGCACTGTCACACGCTCGGAGCAACGTCGCGGCCCTCCGGCAGCAGCACGGGCAGGACGCTCAGATCTTCGCGTACTCGGCGAGCCCTCCCGACGCCGAGGGCTTCCCCGGAATCACGAAGGTCGTCCAGGCCCACAAGTTCGGGGACATCGAAGACGCCGACCATCAGGCTCTGCTCGAGAGCTTCGACCCGGCGATTGACGTCATCGTCGATCCGCCAGCCGAGGCGCACGTCAACGTCCGGATGTTCTTCGGAAACCTCAAGGAGAAGCTCGAGGCCGTCGCGTAGCGCGTCGTACACGCGTCTAAGAAAGGACAGGGCTCCATCGCACCTGAAGGAAGAAGCCCCGGCTCCGGCCGGGGCTTTTCCTGATATCTGCATTTTTTGGCCTACGGCGTCACGACGCCCGCACCGCTTCCTGTCACGCGGATGGTCACTTCGTCGTCCGCCACTTTTCCGGCCAAGTCCGTCGCCTCCACGCGAACGGTGTGCTCGCCGGGTGGCAGGTCGACGGCATAGGTGAGTTCGTACGGTTCCTGCGGCTTACGCGAGAGCAGGCGATCGTTCAGGTAGAACTCGATGTACTTGATGCCGCTCCCCTCGTCGTCGGCGACGGCGCTCATCGTGAGCGAGGCGCCCCTCCGGACCTCCGCTCCGTCGGACGGCGCAGTGAGATGGATGGACGGAGCGCTTTCGTCCTCCGAGAAGCGGAACGTCACGCTGTCTTTGGCGACGTTCGCGTAATTGTCCCGCAGGATCACTTCCAGCGTGTGCAGGCCGTCCTTCTCGACGGTCTTCGGCACGCGGATCACCGGCTCGAACGGCGCTTGCCTGGAGACCGCTACCTGCTTGCCGTCCAGGATGTACGTCACGCCGCTGGCCGTGGCGCCCACCGTGAAGTCGATCTGCGGCTTGAAGGACGGGTACGTGGCGGAGTCTCCGTCGGACGGGGATTCGATGGTCAGCGTGGGCTTGATGAGGCGCCCCGGCGTGCTGTTCACGTCGCAGGTCTCCTTGGGAGCCAATGGCAACGGCAGCGAGCTGCCCGTGCCGGAATTGCCCGCAACGGACGATGCCCAGGCCTGCACGCCCGCTTCCCATTGAGGCCAGCGGTCGGCGGCGATGCTGCGGGGCAGGTAGAAACTCTTCGTGACGCGGGCTTCCTCCGGACAGCTGTCCGACGAGAGGAGGTTCGTGACGGAGTCGACCGTGAGCGTCACGCATGCGGGATCGGGCAGCGTCGGAGCGTTCTCCCGGAGGAAGATATCCGGCTTGCGGAACTGCACCGGCGTGCATTCCGTCGGAAGTTCGCCGGAAAGCGTGGAGATGAGCGGCGTGACGATGCCTTCGGGCACGGGGAAGTCCTTGCGGTTCACCTGGATGATCTTGTGCGCCTGGATCATGAATTCCTTCCAGATGGGCGCGGCGACGTTCAAGCCGTCGGCATTGCTGCTCAGCGGTTCGCTCGTGGCGTTGCCCACCCACACGCCCACGACGATGTTGGGCGTGTAGCCGATGGTCCAAACGTTGTCCGGCTTGCGGTCTTTGCAGACCCCGTCCCTCTCGTTGCGATCGAGACACTTGTTGCTCGTGCCCGTCTTCGCCGCGGCCTGGAAGCCCGGCACGGAGAGGGAGTTCTGCCAAAACTCGCCCGGACGCGCCGCAACGTCGCTGAGGATGGACGTGACCTCGTACGCGATGCGCGGATCCAGCACCTGTTCGCCCGGTAGGTCATCCGGCGTGGGGAGATCCAGCGGGAGCAGCGCTCCGCGCTTGTCCGTGATCTTCTGGATGCTGGCGGCGGGCTTGTACCGGCCTTCGTCGGCCAACGTGCTGAAGCCCTGGACCATTTCGAAGAGCGGCGTCTCGCCCGCGCCCAGCGCCAACGGCCAGCCGTAATCGAAGGCGCGCGTCTTCTTGATCTCGATACGCTCGTTCTTGGGTGTCGGCGCCCCCATCTTCTCGACCAGGTCCAAGATGGGCTCCTCTCCCCCGGCGAGGAAGAACGCTTTGATGGCCGGGATATTGCGCGAGCCGGCGAGTGCCCGGCGGATGGTCGTCACGCCCCAGAATCCTCCTTCGTAGTTCTGCGGCTGATCGTCACCGAACTTCGTGGGCACATCGTGGAGCACCGTCGCCGGGCTGTATCCTTTCGTGAAAGCCGCGGCGTACACGAACGGTTTGAAGCTGGAGCCGGGCGCTCGGGCGGCCTGGGCCATGTCGATTTTCGATTCCTTCCCCTCGCCGCTGAAGTCCACGTTGCCGACGTACGCCAGCACCTCCTTCGTCTTGGGATCCAGCGCGACGAGCGCGATGTTGTTCGCGCCGAAACGCTTGAGCACGTCCTCACTGTGCTTGGCGACGATCTGCTCCGCGGCCTGCTGCAGCTTCCAGTTGAGCGTCGTCTGGATCGTGAGGCCTCCTTGTTCCAGCAATCCCTTCTCCGCGTTCTCTTCCAGCGTGTTCTCCACTTGGTCCTTCACCCAGAGCACGAAATGCGGGGCGCGAATGGACTCGCGCAGCGGCTTGAACTCGGTGGTCTTCAGCGTTTCCACCGCCTCGGCGCGCTGCTTCTCCGTGATGTATCCCTGCACTTCCATGTTCTTCAGGACTTGGTCCGCGCGGCCGCCGACGTAGAACGCGGTGCTGCCGGTTCCCACGGTCCCGCCGAGGAGTCCGATAGACGCGTCCCCTCTTCCGATGTCGCCAGCCGAGGAGAGTCGCCCCTCGCGGATTTTCTCCTCGCCTTGCGCCGTGAGTTTGGTCCGGACGTGGGAGCCGTACGGGTTGAAGTAGCTGGGGCGCTGGACGATGGACGCGAGCACCGCCGCTTGCGGCACGGTGAGATCCTTCGCCGAGATGCCGAAGTACAGGCGGCTCGCCTGTTCCACGCCGTAGGAGGTGGCGCCGAAGGGAATCCAGTTTAAGTACAGCTCCACGACTTTGTCTTTGTCGTAGAGGCGCTCCATTTCGCATGCGAGCATGATCTCGCGAAGTTTGCGGGTGGCGGTCTGTTCCGTGGTGAGGAGCGCGTTGCGCGCCAGCTGCTGCGTGAGCGTGGAAGCGCCGCCCGTGACGGTCCGTCCCGTGACGCGGGCGAACACCGCGCGCGCGATGGAGCGAATTTCGATGCAGCCGTGGTTGTAGAAGCGCTCGTCCTCGATGGCGATGACGGCGTTCTTCACGTTGTTGGAAATTTGGGAAAGCGGCACGTACGTGCGGTCTTCTTTTCCGTAGAGGCGGTAGAGTTCGACTCCTTCCCGGTCCGTCACCACCGTGCTCTGCGCGGCGAGGAGGCTGGTGGGATCGTCGACGTTCGGGAGGGTCAGCCACAGATATCCGAGGAAGGCGATGCCCAACAGACAGGCAATGCCTCCGAGCCGAACGATGAACCTCCGCCATCCCAAATCGCGTCGCAACTGCACCAGCCACAACCAGCCTGCACGCAGGCGGGTGAGCAGAGGAGAAGACGACGGAGCGGGTCTCCGGCGCAGAGGCCATCGTCGAGAGGGCGGCCGCGGGGAAGCAGCCTCCTGCATCGAGCGGATATGGAACCCGTTCGGGTTGTTCATGGAGCTGCCAGTGTAGGCCCCGCCAAGGGCTCGGGCAAACGACAAACCCCTTTTCCAGGCGTATTCCGTTTCAGTGGCTTTTGTGCTATAATAAAACGATGATTCGACCCTCTCTCCGGTGGCTTCTGAGCGCCCTGGCACTGAGCCCTTTTGGGGCCCTGGCGTACGAGCCGACGAGCGTGACCCTGAGCAGCGGCGTCAGCGGCGATCTCACTATTTTCGGTGCGGCGACGAACCTCATCAACCTGGGCTTGGGGACGATCGTCGTGTTCTGCAGCGCCATTTTCCTCTACGGAGCGTTCACCTTGGCGACGGGTATCAGCGAAGACCGTGCCAAGAAGGGCAAAGACATCATGAAGTACTCCCTTTTCGGTCTGGCAACGGTCATCGGCTGCGGAGCCATCGTGGCCACGGTCCTGTCGTTGATCTACGGCTGAGCCATTTTCTCGGGAATATTTTGTGGCGGGAACGATCGGGGTTCTTTAGAGTGGGGAGCCAATGATCCATGACGATCCATCGCCGGACGTGTTGGAGCGCCTCGAGCGTGCCGAACAACTGAAATTGGACGGCCACCATGAGGACGCGCTCGTCATCCTGGAGGAACTCTTGCTGGAGGATCCGGAGAACGTGTCGGCATTGGAGGAGATCGCGGACAACGAACTGAGCTTGAATCACTACGAGCGCGCGGAGACGGCGGCCCAGCAGGCCATCGCGCTGGATCCGGAGAGCTACACCGGTCTCTACATCCTCGGCTTCCTGCGATCGCGCACGGAGCAGTGGGAGGAGGGCGTCCAGCATTTGCGCCGCGCGAACACGCTGAAATCCAACAACCCCGAAATCCTTCGTTGTCTGGGCTGGGCGTTGTTCAACAGCGGGCAGCGCGCGCAGGGGCTCGTCACGCTCGAGCGCGCTTTGAACCTGGACATCGAGAGCACGCTCACTCTCTGTGATCTCGGCGTGGCGTACCTGCAGACGCAGGATTTCACGAAATCGCGCTCGCTCTTCACCCGGGCGTTGGACTTGGATCCGCAGAATCTGCGTGCGAAAGAATGCATGCAGGCCGTGGAGCGCCTTTCGAAACTGATGTCGACGGAAAAGGAGAAAAACAAGACCGGCAAGCGGTAAAGAAATGCGCCTGTTGTATACTCGGCTCCATGTCGTCCATGGATCCGCAGTTGTCCGTTCTCGTTCGGAGAGGCATTCGCCGCGGATGGCTCACGCTCGGCAGGGAACGGAACTGGCTCACCACGCTCGGCGCGTTCACGGGGTTGTGCATCGTCGTGCAGCTCGTGATCATCGCGGGCATGGGAGTGCAAGCCGCGGAGAGCAGCCTGCGCGCCAGAACGGATTTGCGGTTGGAAGTGCGCGACGGCGTCGACGATGCTGAGTTCCAGAAATTCTACGCCTCGCTGCAGCAACTGCCGGCAGTGGAGAACGTGGAGTACGTGACGAAGGAGCAGGCTTTGGATCAGGAACGCGCGCGCGATCCGAATTTGGATGCGTTGCTGGAGCAGTTCGACCTCGGCAATCCGTTCCCGGACACCGTCTCCGTGACGCTTCGCTCCTTCCAGGATTACGACGCGTTCGCGGAATTCATCGGTAGTCCGCAGTGGGCCTCGGTGGTGGATCCCACGTTCCTTTCCAAGGCCACGTCGCAGGAGCAGCAGGTGCGCGATCTCCTCCGGGTGACCACCGCCGCCCGCGGCTTGGCCACGTTCTTCCTCGTCCTCACGTCCATCGTCCTGCTGTTCGTCGTCATCGAGCTCGTCCGCCGCCGGTGCCTCGGCCGCCGTGACGAGATTTTCGTGGAACGGCTCGTGGGCGCGCCGTCGGTGTCTGTCGTGCTCCCCTTCGCTACGGAAGGCGCGTTGCTCCTCGCTGCGGCGGTCTTCGTGAGCATTGGCTGCGTGGCGCTCGCCGGCACGGCGTTGCCGATGATCGTCCCCGCCGTGGGAGCCGACGGAGCGTTCGCGGCCTTCGCGTCCGACGTCACGACGTCCCTGGCGAAACGGCTGCCGTTCCTCATCTTCCTGGAGGCGCTGGCCGTGCCCGTACTGGCGCTGGCCGGTGCGTGGCTCGGTCTCCGACCCATGCTCAAAACCTCGCGTCTGCCCGTGACGGAGTGAGAAAAAGCAGTAGCATGGGGACATGCCCCGCTCGTTTTCCTGCGCCGCCATCGTGCTCCGAGCCTACGACGTGGGCGAAGCGGACAGATTCTGCATCCTACTGACGCGTGAGCGCGGGCGCATCACGGCGCGCGCGTCCGGTGTCCGTCGCCTCACCAGCCGGATGGGCGGATCGCTCCTGCCGTTGCGCGAGGTACAGCTGTCTTTGAACGAGAGCCGCAGCGGCATCTACGTGTCGTCATCCGCGCCGCATCCGGAGTCCTGGAGCGCCTTCACCACGCCGAAATCCTTCGCGGAGGCTCATCAGGGGGTGGAGCTTCTTCTCTCGTTCGTGCAGCACGAGGAGCCGTTGCCCGAGATCTACGATGCGACCCGGCGATTCCTGGCCCAGTGCGCCGACGAAAGTCCGGACGCGTTGCTCCGCTACACCTTTCGCCTGCTCTCGCTGCTCGGCGTCTTGCCCGATCCCGACGAACTCGCGCTGCCCGAAGATTCCCTTCCGCTGATCGCGTTCATCGAAGAGTCCGCCGCAGGCGGTTCGCCGGGAGCGCTCTCGTCCGCGGAGCGTTCGCAATTGGATGCCATCGTGTCGCGCCTCCTCCGCCAGCATCTCACCGCTCCCCTGAAGTCGACGGGGGTGGCGTCCGCGATGCATTAATCTTCCAGGAACACCGGTGCCGTCGTCAGGGCGCCGCCCGTTCCCGCGGCCGGCAGTTCCGCCGTGCCGACGAGATAGTAGAGCGGCCGGGCCTCATAGACGGACGTGAAGGTCTCGGAAAGGTGTGCGCCGGTTGCCGTCGTGATGGCGCGTCCCCAGGCGGCTTTCAGACCGGGCACGCGTTCTCCCACTTTCTTCCGTTCGCCCGGGGCGAGATCCAACGTCAGCTGCGTCTTGTCCGGCGGAGCTGCCACGCGATCCCAGATGAACGGACCCAGCACGGACGTGCGGCGGTCATCCTTGGTGCCGTAGTAGATGAAGTACGCGAGGTCGTCTTTGGCGTAGGTCTGAATGAGAAGGGCACCCGGACTGTCGTTTGTGAACTTCATGTCCACGGTCGGCGGGTACACCGTCGCGTCCGTTCCGTAGGGGGCGTAGTGGTTCACCACGTAGCTGTGGTTGCGCCGCGCGACGATGGGGAAGCCGTATTCCCACACGCCGCGGTAAGCCGTGGAGCTGACTTGGCAGAGCCCGCCGCCGTAGTCCGGGATCGTGACGGGGCCCTTGATGACGAGCTCCTTCTTATACCCCGTGCTCGCGTCCACGGGGCCGAGCACTTCGTCGAAGGAGAACGTCTCCCCTTTCTTGATGAGATATCCGTTGAATTTGGCCAAACCTACGGCGATGTTGTGCCGGCGATTCGCGGGCGAGTTGCTGAAGTCCGATTCGCCGACCGTGACCACTTCCTTGACGCCCTGCTTCACCAATTCCGGGTCCTCTACCGTGACGGCCGGTTGCCGTTCATGCACGACCAACGTTACGTCCGTGACGTCCGCTTCCAGGGCAGCCACGGTGAGATCCGCGGACCGATCCAGGTCCACCTCCCGTCCGGTCATACCCACGCCGTCGAACACGACGGCTCCCGAGGCGTTTTTCTTGATGGTCACGGCGCCCGCGGGCCGATCCAGATCCGATGCGATGCGCTCGCGCAGCGTTTGCCGGATGGCGTCTTTGTTCCAGCCGCGTTGAAAGCCTTTCTGCATGCCCGGAGGGAGCGCGGGCAGCACGTCGCCGTCCACGAGCAGCGACGCCGGCGGCTCGATCCGCTTGCCGTTGTACGTCCACGTTTCCACCTGCGAGTTCCATGCCGGAAACGACGCGGGATTCAGCGTGTACAGGAAATGCTTGTACCGGAACGTGATGGGTCCGGCCGCGTCCGCCTGCGCCGGCAAAATGCCGAACGTCAGCAGCACCAACGACAAAAACACGTGTTTCACATCCCTAGTGTAGAGGGGCTTTTCTGCGCTGTCTCCTTATTGCCAGTCAAAATGTCGCTGCGGCGAATGGGGCGGAAGCGTGCGGACCGCGGGCCGTTTTTCCTGTTCATTCAAGACTTTGTTCACCAGGGCGTCGGCCCGGTAGTTGTCGCCGCGGGGGATATGCTTGAAGACCACGTCCGGAAACTTCATGGAAAGCTCCTTCACCTCCTCGAAGAGCGGTTGGAGTGATTCCATCTTCACGCGGTACTCGCCGTTCACCTGGCGCACCACTAATTCCGAATCCAGATGGCAGACGAGACGGTTGGGCTGGAAGCGCTCAGCCATCTTCAGTCCCTCGATGAGCGCGCGGTACTCGGCCACGTTGTTCGTCTCGATGCCGATGCACTCCGCGTACTGTTCCAGGACCTCGCCCTTCGCCGGGTCTTCCAGGATGGCCGCGATGGCCGCATCGCCCGGGTTCCCGCGCGATCCGCCGTCGGTGAAGAGGTGCAGCGTCCCGCCGATGTTCTGCGGCAACGAATCATCCGGCGCGAGCTCCTCATCCAACGCGCGCTCCAATACATCCGCGATGTACTTGTCGCGTTCTCGTGCCCTGGGGAAGAGCTCGGCGAGACGCCGTTCGAGGGAAGCGGGAAGGCGGATCATCCTCAACCTTCAGTGTACCTCAAAGAATCTCCCCGGAGAATTCAAATGGCCAAGTGCGCAGTCTGCGTATGAGCATCCCAAGGGGGATACACCGTCCCCACAGCCAGGTTCGTATCTCCTTCTGGGGGGAGCTGATCCCGTCTGATCTCGATGTCATGCTCTTCCTGATGCACTCTTCCTTCACTGGTCATCGTAGGGAACAACGCACGTAAGCGAATCTTATTGGCGCTGATAAGGGGTATCACTTGTAGATCGATGCATTCCACAGTTTCGGCCACTGAAAGATACTCACCGGGATTATTGGGTGGCTGTAAAAATGGTCTGTAGAGAGTGTGCATCGAAGGATTATAGATATACCTCCGAATCTCCGCCCTGCTTCCTGGGGGCAGTTGATTTGCGAAGAGCATTAAGTTTTGGATGTGTACGCTTATCTGATCGGCAAAAGTCTTAATACCTGCCAAAGCTTGATCGACAGGGACATGATTATCTTCACAGATGCTTCGTACTTTCTCAGCGAAAAGTGCTCCCCAAGCATAAAGCGTGTCACCCGGCGAAAGGCGTTGAGCCTCTCTCAAGTTCCATTCTTGAGATGCGTACCATTGATCAGTCCCCGTTAAAGTACGTTCAGGGCCATGGGCCATAGCTAGACATCCTATGCTCAATTTTTTCTTTGTGTACTTTTTCAGAACCGACAGCGGACTTCTTGGCTCTTCCTCCTGACAATTATTACGTACAATCGCACGTTTTTCCCTCGCCGCAGCCGCATGCATGTACCGGTGCATCGGGAAGATCCAGCTTGAAACGCCCCTCGCGGAAGTCGATGCGCGATCCACCGATGCGTTTGAGCGTGAGAGCCGATGCGAACACGCGCACCTCCGGCACGTCGGCGTTCTGGAACGTCGTCTCGTCCTCCGCGGCATCGTCTTTGAACTCCATGCAGAAGCCTCCCTGTCCGTCGACGATCACGGCGAGACCCTGGGCGCTCCGTCCTTCGGACTTCGCCACGTCGCGGATGGCCACGGCCGCCGACGTGGAGATGTCGAGCGTCTTCGGCCGGTCCGGCTGCCGCTCGATGAGCAGGTTGATGTCGTCCACCAGCTCGCCGATCTCCTCGTCCGAAAACCCGTGGCTCTTGCATCCCACCTCCATCGTCTCCAGCCCGTTTGCCGAACAGCCCACGCAGTGAAGCCCGTATTCCGCGAGGATCGGCGTGGCCTCCGGACACAACGCCAGGATGTCCGCCACGGCCATGTCTCGGGTGATGCGGCTCGTCGTCGGCTTCGCCTTCGAGGGTCTCGCGCCCGTCGTGCGTTTCCTGCGGGCGGCAGCCACGGCTTGCTGCGTCGCTTTTCTCTCCTTTTCCGACTGGCCGGTGTTGTAGGAGGTCTTCGAAGTCTTTACCATTCCCGCAGAGTGTAGCCTGATCCGCTCGGGCTCCCCAGCGGATTCCCTCCCCTTTCGCGCGTGTCCCGCCGCATCACCTCCACCGTGCTTCTCTGCGTTCTGAGCCTCGTCATCGGGGTTCAGCTGGGCGCGTACATCACGAAGGAATCGGGCAACTTCACGATCGGGAAAATCGTCGGTCAATCCGACAAGCCCGTGGCGGGAGATCCCGAGAAGACGGCCAACATCAATCTTCTGTGGACCGTATGGCGCACGCTGCAGGATCACTACATTGCGCCGACGGAACTGCAGCAGCAAAAAATGGTGGAAGGAGCCGCCGAAGGGCTGGTACGAGCGGTGGGAGACCCCTACACGGTCTACATGTCCCCGCAGGAGAACCAGGATTTCCGGCAGGATTTGGGAGGTACCCTGGAGGGCATCGGCGCGGAATTGGAACTGCGTGACACTGCCATCGTCATCGTCGCGCCCATCAAGGGATCTCCCGCGCAGCGCGCGGGATTGCTCCCGGAAGACGTGATTCTTTCCGTGGACGGCAAGACGACCGAAGGCATGTCGCTCAATGATGCGGTGCATGTCATCCGTGGGAAGAAAGGCACGACCGTGACGCTCTCCATTTTTCGCAAGGGCGAACCGGAGCCGCTCACCGTCCGCATTGTGCGCGAGGCCATCGACATTCCCACCGTGGATTCCCGCATCATCGAGAATCCGAAAGGCAACGTAGGGTACGTGTCTCTCAATCAATTCGGAGAGCACAGCATGCCGGAAATTCGCAAGGCGCTGGATTCCTTCAAGGGCAAGGAGTTGAAGGGCATCATCCTGGACCTGCGGTACAACGGCGGCGGATACCTGGATGGCGCGGTCGAACTGGTGTCCATGTTCCAGGCTTCCGGTGAGGTGGTGAGGGTCCAGGAGCGCGACGGTCCCGCCCAGTCGAGAAAGGTGGCAGGCAAGCCGGTGTATCCGGACACGCCGGTCGTGGTGCTCATCAACCAGGCATCGGCCAGCGCGTCGGAAATCGTGGCGGGCGCGCTCCAGGACCACGGCCGCGCGACGATCGTCGGCATGAAGAGCTACGGCAAGGGCACGGTGCAGGAAGTGGTCGATCTGCCCGGAGGCGGCAGCCTGCGCGTCACCATCGCGCGGTGGCTGACCCCGAAGGGGCGCGATCTGGGAAAGGAGGGCGTGCATCCGGACATCGAGATCGACCTCACGCAGGCCGACGTGGACGCGAAGAAAGACCCGCAACTGGATGCGGCGTTACTCTGGCTCCTCGAAAAGAAAAAGCCCGCAGTTACGCAGGCTTCGTCATCATCGAAGTGAGAAATTCTTAGTAGTCGAACAGTTCGTCTTCCGCGAAGAAGCGGGCGACTTCCTTCTGCGCCGTCTCGGGACTGTCGGACGCGTGGGCCACGTTCACCATCTGATCGACACCGAACTCCGCGCGGATCGTACCCGGGGCGGCCTTGCGGCTGTCGGTAACTCCCAGCATGTCGCGCACCTTCGCCACGACGTCGTCCCCTTCCAATACCAATGCGATCACCGGCAGCGATCCCATGAACGTCTCCACCTCCGGGTAGAACGGCTTGTCCGCGATGTGCGCGTAGTGCTCCCGCAGCAGCGTGGGATCCAGACGCAGCATCTTGCAGCCGCGGATCCGGAGGCCGGCGTCTTCGAAACGGGAAATGACTTTGCCTGTGAAGCCCTTCTCGACGGCGTCGGGCTTGAGGAGGATGAGGGTTCGTTGCATGGCGCTATCCTAGGGGAGCCCTACCGGAACAGCAAATTAGCCATTGGAGTCTCTATACCATCGCGAAGTCCGGCTTCGCCGGACTGGAGCGATTCCTCCTAGGGAAGGGTTGGTTCGTGGAGGGAAACCGCAGGTTTTCCACCACGTAAAAAACCGGAGAGCGCGAGGCTCTCCGGTATTTCTCCTGAAAGGGGGTGGAATTAGAGTCCGAGACTGCTGGAAGACGAGGAGGAGCTCATGCTGGAGGACGACGAGCTCAGGGAGGAGCTGCTCGACGAACGCATGCTACTGCTGCTGGAAGAGCGGGAGCTGGAACTCATCCACTGATTCATATAGGAGTTCTCCAGTTCGCGTCGGATGCAGCGGGCGCGTCCGCGGCCATCCAAGCCGCCACAGGCCTGCCAGGCGTCCCACATGATGTTCCGGCGGCCCTCGTTGTTATTGCTCATGTCGGGCATGAACGACGATGCCGACTGACCGTCGCCTCTGTAGGAGGACATCTTGTCATCGAACTGCTTCTTCATCTGCGTCTGCCAGGCGGCGAACTGCTGCTTCATACGCGTCACGTCCTGGGTGCTCCAGTTGTTCACGTTCGAGGAGCAGGTCCCGGTGTACCACATCTTGCAGAACGTCATCCAATCGCCCGTGCTTCGTGCCCGAACGGCGCGGGGGTTCATCATGGAATCTTGCGAAGTGGTGCGCAGCTCCATCGTGGCGTCCACGTCGGAGGAACTGGTGGTGTCGGCTGAAGCCAACGGAATGAGGAGGAGGCTCATCGAGCCCAGGGCAAATGCGGTGAGTGTTTTCTTCATACAAGGAATAGGGTGAAGAACTGAAAAAAAAGACCGAACGAAATGTGTGACGCACCAAAGCCGGGTTCATGACGAAGACCCGGCTCTTGTGTTTTACCGTTGGGGGACAGACCTCTCTGCCCCCCCCTTTCCCTCGCCTGTCATCCTATGTCTCTGGCATGTGTTGGGGCGCGACTTCCCTGTCGCGCGTCATGATTGACGGGGACAGGAGAGCCTCATGACAGAAGAAGTCGTTGACTAGGCTTTGTTTGATGACCCGGCGTGCGGAGACGCGGAGGCATGGTTGGTTGCTCGGTGTTTGGCGAACAGATGCAGAATTTGGCGGACGCGGAAGCCTCCTTCGCGCGTTCCCAGGAGAATAACCGCCAGGATCAGGGGCAGGATGTAGTAGATCACCCGGTAGATGAGCAGGGCCGCGACGACTTCGGACAAAGGGATGTCCGCGGGAAGCAGTGCCAGCAGCACGCTCTCGAAGACGCCCAATCCGCCAGGCACCTGGCTCACGATTCCGACGAACAGCGCCAAGAGGTACATGCCGAGGAAGTGCGTGAAGGGCAGGGAAGCGGCGCTGGAGAGGAGGCAGTACACGATCATCGCCACCGAAATCCACTCCGCGAACGCGACGAGGATCTGCAAAAGAGAGACGCGCAGCGGCGGGAAACTGAACGCGTATCCGAAGAGGCGGAATGTCTTTCCGTTATGGAATCCGGACCAGAGCAGGTACGCGACGGTGATGGTGAGGAAGATCAGCCCCAGGATCCTGGTGGAATGGAACGGGAGGGAAAAATCGACGGGAATGGCGGGCGGGAACACGGTGAGCACCACGCCGAGGATGGCGGAGAATCCCAGGAAGAAGGTCAGCGTGCCGAACGCGACGATCTTCAGAATCTGCCCCATCGAGACGCCTCGGGCGGCGTAGAAACGGAAGCGCACGGATGTGCCTGTGAGCACACCGAATCCCACGCTGTTGGTAATGGTGTGCGAAATGAAGGACACGAGGAAGATGCTCTTGAAGGGCACGCGTTCCTTCAGGAATTGGAAAGCCAGGCCGTCGTAGAAAGCCAGGGCCACATAGCTGATCACGACGAAAGTGATGGCCAGCACCAGTCGCCACGCGGGGACCTGTTCCATCGCCTGAAGGATGGAGGCCAGGCTCTGGCCGCGCAGTTCGTGAGACAGGGCGAAGCCCGCCACGACGAACAACGCAAGACCGATGACAGGGCCAAGGAAGGCGAGAAGCTTCTTCGGCATGGAGGTGGTCACGCGAGGAGCGAGGCGAGCGTGTCCTTCTTCTCTTCGCGTCCGATGACGACCAGGCGCATTGCGTCCGTCTTCAGGAGCTCCTTCGCCAGGGCGTTCACTTGCTTCTTCGTCACCTTGTCCAGCTGCGCGAAGTACTCGGGCACGTCGCGCGTCTTCGGATAGAGCAGCTGCTGCTTGCCGTAGAAGTGCGCCAGTTCCTCGCTGTCTTCCAGCGAGAGCGTGATCTTGCCCTTGAGGTACGCCTTCGCCTTCTCGACCTCGTCGTCCGTCACGCCGTCCTTAGCGCAGACCTCATACTCCTTGCGGATGGCCGTGATGGCCTCGTGGAGACGGGACTGATCCACGCCTGCGCGCGTCGAGAGCGACCCGGCATCCAAGTAACTGTCCACGTCCGTCGCGATGTAGTAGCAGAGTCCCTTCGCCTCACGGATGTTCAGGAACATGCGGGAGCTCATGTTGCCGCCCAGGATCACCGACAGGATCTTCTGCGCGAAGTGGTCGTCGTCCAGCGCCGGTTTGCCGGGCACGCCCAGGACCAAGTGCGCCTGCTCGGTGTTCTTCGTACGGAGGAACACGCGTTCCGGTCCGTAGGTGGAGAAGGCCTGGAACTTCCGCTCGTAGGAACCGCCGATGGGTCCGAAGAATTCGTCGCCCAACGCCATCGCTTTCTCGGGCGTGATCTTTCCGGCAAACGCCACCACCAGGTTCTTGGGCGTGTAGAGCTCGTCGCGATGCTTCTGGAAATCCTGCTGCGTGACCGAGCGGATCACCTTCTCCGTGCCGATCGTGTCCCATCCCAGCGGATGGTCGCCGAACAGCAGCTCTTCGAAGTCCCATCCCGCGCGGTACATCGGCGTATCCTGGTACATGCGTTCCTCCTCCATGATCACTCCTCTCTCCTTCTCGATCTCCTCGGGCGGGAAGCTGGCGTGCAGCAGCATGTCCGAGAGCACGTCGCAGGCGAGACGCACTTCCTCGGCGGCCACTTTCACGTAGTACCCGGCATACTCCTTGCCGGTGAAGGCGTTGAAGTCCCCTCCCACGCCGTCGATGGCGCCGCTGACCTCCCGGGTGTTCCGGTACTTCTTCCCTCCCTTGAAGAACATGTGTTCCAGGAAGTGGCTGATTCCCCGTTCGGAAGGGGTTTCGTAGCGGGAGCCCGCTCCGGCAAAGACCAAAACCGTCACGGAAGCCGTGGAATCGGTGCTAGAGGTGAGAATGGGGAGGCCGGAGGAGAGGTGGGAGACGGTGAACATGGCCGGAGTCTAGGGGAGGAACAGAGGCTGGGCCAGCGGCCCCTTCTGCCCTTGCCGAAGGGTACAACTCCTTGTACTCTGCCCCGGCTATGTTGAATAAGCTCCGCTGGCGTCGGCGTCTGCGCACACACGGGTACCTCAAGCGCAGTTCCACCAAAAACGGCCGTAAGGTCCTGGCTCGCCGTCGTCGCGCGGGACGCAGGCGTCTCACGGTGCAGCACAAGCAGAAGAGAGGCTTGTGAGGCATGACGAAGGCACACTTTGCATTCTCCGCACTGGAGGCTGAAGCGTGACGGCGCTATTCTGCTGCACGTGAATTCGTTTCTCCACGGTTTGTCGGCGTTCTGCTTCTACGTTCTGGGGCTTTCTTTCCTCGCGTGCGCCGTCTTGCTGCGCAACGGCATCGGCGGCACATGGCCCTCGTACTGGATGCAGGTGGCCGATCTTCCGTTGGCGTTGAGCGCCACGCTGTTCGCGGGCATGAGCTTGGCTCGCAGCGTCCGGTCCGTGGATCGTCCGTCTCTCGTCGTGCCCGCCATCATCGCCGTTGTGCTCTCCGTGTTCTTCCTCGCGCTGGTCACGCTGAACTTCTGGCCGCTCATCGGTCCGGCCGTGGGTTTTGAAGGATGACGGTCAGTACTGTACCGGCCGATCGGGAACTCCCGCGGCGGTATTCGCGTGCCGCGCCGCCAGGAACAGATAGTCGCTGAGGCGGTTGAGGAAGACGCGTGCGTGTTCGTTGATCGGCTCCCGATTTGCAAGCTCCACGGTCCAGCGCTCCGCCCTCCGGCAGACGGTCCGTGCAACGTGCAGCAACGCGCTGATGTGATGCCCGCCCGGAAGCAAGAATGTCTTCTGGGGAGGCAGGTTTGTTTCCAGTGTCTGGATCCACTCCTCCAGTTCACTCACGTGCTCAGACTCCATCCGTTTCGTAGCGGCCTTGCTGTCCATCGGAGTGGCCAGATCCGCACCCAGGCGGAACAGCTGATGTTGCATCCGCTCCACGGCGGGGCGCAGGACATCGGGGAGACGGCTGTCGGCGACGATCACGCCGAGCAACGCGTTGAGCTCATCGACGGTGCCGTAGGCATGGAGCCGAGCATCGCTTTTTGGCACCCTCTTGCCTCCAAAAAGGCCTGTATCCCCCTTGTCCCCGGTGCGTGTGACGATGCTCATAGGAAGTGGCGTAAACTGCGTCGGAAGCCCCATTCTAAACCGTTTTATAGATTGCCCGCTAGTGCCCGTAAACCCCCTGGGTTTGACTTTTCTCGGCGGACTGAGTACAATGGGGAGAATTTTCTTCACAAACACCCATGCCGAAAACAGACACCGCCTTCGAACGAGTGCAGAACCTCTACCTCCTCCAGGGCAAGCTATGGTCCTTGATGGACAGCGACCTTGGTGACCCGCGCATCCGTAAGGAGGCGCGAGAACAGGCACGGGAGTTCCAACAGCTCCTCGGCAAGGCCGACTGGCGCTACATGGGTGGTGAGGATGTCCTGGCGGCGATGAAACAGCTGCCGACCGAATTGGAATCCAAGCTGAAGACGTCCCCTGTCTCCGCACGCACGACGCGACGCGTGGCGGTGAAGAAGACGACGTCGAAGAAGCAGAAGTGATCGCCACACAAACACATCGGGCGGCCTCCGGGCCGCCTTTTTTTATCTCTCGCGAGATTACCCTTCCTGGATGCGCACGATCTTCACCTTATCCTCCTTCGGAACCAGGACTTTGAGGATGCATTCCTTGTTGAAGGTCGCCTTCACTCGTTTCGGGTCCACGGAGAAAGGCAGCGTGACGCTGCGGCTGAACGGGCCCCAGTAACATTCCTGCAGATAGTACTGGCCGTCGGCGACGGAATCCGACTGGCGACGCACGCCGCGGATCGTCACGACGGTGTCGTTGATTTCGATATCCAAGTCCGACAGTCGCACGCCGGCGATGGGCGCCTTGATGATGTAGTAATCGTCTTGTTCGTAGATATCCACCGCGACGCGTCCCACGCCGCTCTCCTGCGCTGGCGCCGAAGACAGTTGCGGCGCGTCCTCCGCCGCGATCAAGGGATCATCAGTATCCTCTTCCGAGCGCGAGCGCGCGTTGGATGAGGAGAGAGAACTGAAGATGCCGTGAAACGGAGAGGAACCCATTTCAGGAGACTGTAGCAAGCTTGGCTTCCCTTCTGCAAAATGTCAGGGTGGCGTGATCCGGAAATTCTGCGCTGATCGCGTAGCAGAACTCATCAGGACATCGAGCGCAAGACATGTCGTCGTGAGTTCTTGTCTGCGTGAAGCGAGAAGATTTTCAATGACCTGAGAAAAGAAACGGATGACCCTTGCTCCCACGTGAGTCATCAGTAGAATGCGCAAACCAAGGGGGGTATGATCGCTCCCGCAGTCACACGGATGACTGGTACCGTTTGCTTCCACCGCTTCAACCATCATGACCTGCATTCTCAAGAACAACATTCGTCGCATTCGCTTTGATCGTCAGATGACGCAAGAAGAGTTGGCGCTGCGCACGGGTGTCAGCAGGCAGACCATCATGAGCATCGAGCGCGGCCGCACGAATCCTTCCGTTCTCCTCGCTTACAAGATTGCCACTGCACTCTCGACGCCGTTGCCCGAGGTGTTTGAGATGGAAGGGAATTTGGCTCCGGTCTGAGAAAAACTCAACCTCAGGTCTTCCAGGAACAGTTGCGGGCGCGCGACGCCTTGCCAGGTGTCCACGCCGAGGCGGCAGACGACGTCCATCGGACCGGTGATGCGGTCTTTCATGGCGCCCAGGCCGAAGCCCACGGCTTTCAAGTGCCCCGCTCTCGCCTGCAGATGGGTCGCGTCCCGTCCCACGACGCGGAGCTCGCTCAACGTCATGCCGGGAATCAGGAATCGCGGCTCGGCGTTTCCCTGTCCGAACGGTTCCAATGCCCGCATGCCGTCGCACAAGGACCGAGACACTTGATCGGCGTTCACGATGCCGTCGACGGTCAGAAGCGGTCGCAGATCATCCGGTGACAGGCGCTCGCTCGCGTGGTCGATCAACGTCTGCCGGAGAGCATCGGCCGCATCCAGACGGAACGTGCAGCCGGCGGCTTGCGCGTGTCCGCCGAACGTGAGGAGCGAATCCTTGGCAGTTTCCAGTGCCTGCGTGACGTGGAATGCCGGAATGCTGCGCAAGGAAGCGACGGCGGTGTCGCCGCGAACTCCCGCGACAAGGCTCGGTTTGCCCAACGCTTCTGTCAGCTTTCCCGCGATCAGGCCGAGCAGTCCGGCGGGATACTCGGGATGCAGGATGAAGAGGAAGGGCGAAGGATCGCGTGAAGCGATCTGCATGGCCTCGGTCGTGAGGCGGATCGTCTCCGTTTGGCGCTGTTGGTTCAGCGTCTCGAGCATGGCGAGGCTCGTTTCGTCTCCTAAAAGTCCCCGAAGCGCGATGCCCGGCTCGTCCATGCGTCCCGCCGCGTTGATGCGCGGTGCGAGACGGTATCCGATGTCGCGGCTCGTCGGCGTCTCGGTCACGCCGGCCTGGGCCATCAATCGAACGAGGCCGATGTCGCGCGTACGCTGCAGCGCGAGAAGACCGCGGCGCACCAGGGTCCGATTATCGCCGCGCAGTTCCACCAAGTCCGCCACGGTTCCCATCGCCGCCAATGCGATGTCCGTTTCGCGGTCTTCCCAATCCGTCGCTTCTTCTAAGGCGCGCACCAGAACGAATGCCACGCCTGCGGCTGCCGGATGAGGAGGGCGGGAATCGCCGAGTCCCGGGTGCAAGACGGCGTACGCCGGCGGAAGCGTGGCCGGGATATGGTGATGGTCCACGATGATGACGTCGATGCCCCTCTCCTGTGCCAGTGCGATCTCCGCCGCCGCGGCGACGCCCGTATCCACCGTGAGCAACAGCGTTACGCCGGCCGCCTCGCATTCCTTGATGATCTCCGGACGCAGGCCGTACCCTTCCGTGAGGCGGTGCGGGAGACGCACCCACGGATGCGCTCCGTGTCGTCGGAAGTATCGGACGAGCTGTGCCACCGCCGTGATGCCGTCGCAGTCGTAATCGCCGAACACGCCGATGCGCTCCCCCTTCGTCACTGCGCTCCGAATGCGATCCACGGCTTTCCCGAGATTCGGGAAAGCGGTATCCGGCGTCCCGAACGTCTCATCATCGGTCAGTTCGCCATCCAGGTCGCGTTCGGCCGCAATGGCTCCCAGGATGCGCCGTGAGATATCCACGGGGGTACCGGTGCATGGACGAAAATCCTGACGCACCTGCCAGCGTTTCCCGGTCAGGGAAAAAGGTTCCATGGCCGTACACTAGCAGACCTCCGGGAGCGCTTCGGGACAATCCGCTACGGAAAAAATGTCCGGCGGGTGAGGCTCGTCCCGCTGCGTCCGACGGCGTTCCCTCGCTTCGTGGATCCTCAGCGGATCATCCTGGCCCGGCGGCCCGACGCGCGCAGAAGCGTGTACCCCACGGCGCCGATGATGACCAGCATCATCAGGAGGCTCGCGGGACCGCTGCCTACCAAGTCTTCGCGGTGTCGCGTGGGCTGCACCGTCTCGCCCGTCGGAGCCGGCATTTGCGGCTGATACTGGGCGCGCTGCAAGCGCTCGATGAGACGCAGCGTCACGGAATCCATGCCGGGGTCCGTCGTCGTGTCTTCCGGATCGGGGTACGGATCGGTGTCATCGAGAGGGGCCACGTTCTCACCCGAAGCCGGAGCACTGGGGTGCGGTGCAATGGGGTTCGAGAGCACCGGAGGCGGAGTCGTCGGTTGCGGCGCGGCGGCCTGGCTGCTGGCGGCACCCGCCGTGGAGGACTGGCCGTACTGCGCGTTGCGCTGGGCTTCCTGCTCCTCGGCGATCTGCCGGACCCGGCGGGGGTTCGGAGGCAGGTAGTAGTCGTACTGCTCCTGGAGCAGCACTTCCTCGGGCGTCAGGTATGCCACCGTCGTCTCGGCATGGGCCGTGGGCGTCAGGAGGGCGATGGCGAGGAGAGCGGTAAGCATCAGAGTATTATACTATAAAGAGGAGAAATCAGCAATCTTGGCCTTTGCCCGTCAGCAAGCAGTTGAAGTACTCCTGCTCGTCGGTGACGCCGTCGTCGTCCGTATCCTGGTCCAGCGGATCCGTCTCGTCGGCATCCACTTCGCCGCTGAGGTTCTTGTCCTCGCCGGCGTAGCGGTTGCTGATGTCCACACAGGTGGGGATGGGCTTCGTGTCGCACGTCTGTCCTTTGCGTCGCGTCGCGCAGAAGCCGTCGCACAGGCCGTCGCGATCCGAGTCCCAGAGCGTCGGGTTCGTCTCGTTCCATTCCACGCGGCCGTTGTGATTCACGTCTTCGTCGCCGTCCGCGAGTCCGTCGTTGTCCGTGTCCGGCGCGAGAGGATCGGTGCGGAGGAACATCGTTTCGGTACCGTCCGTCAGTCCATCGCCATCAGAATCGTCGGCGAACGGATCGGTGTTGAATTGGTTTTCGAGGTAGTTGTTGAGATCGTCGTCATCCTCATCCAAGCCGAGGGCCAGAGGCTCGTCCGTCATGATGTAGCAAACATCCCCGGCCACGAAGTACTCGAACTCGTGGCGGATCGTGGAGTTCACGCTCTGCGTCTTTTCCGCCGCTGTCGGAGGACTGAAGATGGAATACGTCGCGGTTCGCTTCGTCTTCAGTTCTTCGCGGAACGCGCGCTCGGCCTCGGAGAGGAACATCTTTCCGGGGAATCCGAACTTCTGGGCGGTCGTTTGCGGATCGTAATTCTCCGGGAAGCAGTAGCCCCAGTACCGCACCTGCTTGCCTTTCCATCCGAAGAGCACCTCACGGTGGATGTCCTCCATCACCATCGGGAGATGTAGGAGCACGTGCTTGTCGGCGGGGATGGTGGTGCCCGACAGCACCTGCGTTTCCTCGATCGTCACCCAGGTGATCTTCTGCTGTTTCGGCAGGAAGATCGCGGCCTGCGTCTCGGTGTCGGTCCTGGCCAGCAGCACGCTGACGAGGCTGACGGAAGAGAGCACCAGGAGGCCTCCCAGGATCCAAACGGGGATGGTGTGATGTGGGTGTTTGAGGATCTGAAGCATCAAAATAGTATAGCAGATTTCTCGCTTCGGTCCCAGAGGGTTTTTCGCTATGCTCAGGCCAATGGCCAAGGATTTCTATGGCATTCTCGGCGTGGACAAAAGTGCGTCCCAAGACGACATCAAGAAGGCGTACCGCAAGATGAGCAAGGAGCTGCATCCGGACAAGCACAAGGGAAACAAGGACGCGGAGCAGAAGTTCAAGGAGGTGAACGAGGCGTACGAGGTCTTGAGTGATCCGCAGAAGCGCCAGATGTACGACCAGTTCGGATCGGCCGGACCGGGCGGCGCGGGATTCGGCAACGCCGGCGCGGGAGGGTTCGGCGGGTTCGACTTCTCGAACTTCGCGGGAGACGCCTCGAGCTTCGCGGACATCTTCGAAGGATTCTTCGGAGGCGGCGGCGGAGGCGGACGACGGCGCGGCGAAGAGCGCGGGCAGGATCGCGAAGTGGAAATGCAGGTGGATCTGTCGGATGTCGTGGAGGGCGTGCGACGCACGTTCGATCTCCGCCGTCTGCGCGCGTGCGATCGCTGCAGTGGCAACGGGGCCGAGCCCGGCGCATCCGTCGTGACGTGCAAGGAGTGCGGCGGCACGGGCCAAGTGACGCGCACGGCACAGTCGTTTTTCGGCGTCGTACAGCAGAGAACGGTTTGTCCTACCTGCCGCGGCGCCGGATCGATTCCGGAGAAAACCTGCACGAAGTGTTCGGGGGAAGGGCGTCTCGCGGAGACATCGGCCGTGACGGTGGATGTGCCGGCGGGCATCGATGACGGTCAGACGTTGCGTCTGCGCGGCGAGGGCGATGCCGGACGGCGCGGCAGTCCCGCCGGAGATCTGTACGTGCATGTCCGCGTGAAACCGGATCCGCGCTTCACGCGCGAAGGCAGCGACATCCGCGGAGAGACGACCGTCCCGGTGGTGGACGTGCTCCTCGGCACGGAAGTGGAGGTCCCGACGGTGCACGGCAACGTGACGCTGAAGGTTCCCGCGGGCTCGCAGCCGGAGCAGATCTTCCGGATCAAAGGGAAAGGATTGCCGCAGCTGAACTCCAGCCGCATGGGCGACCACTATGTGACGTTGAAAGTGGAGATCCCGACGAGACTGTCTCGGGAAGAAAGGAAACTGCTGGAAGAGTGGAAACAACTGCAGTAAGCCACAAAGCGAGAAATAGCCGAAATTACTATTTTGTGATACAATAATCATTGGTTGCAGCTCCTTGAAATTGAAGGGAATCGTCATGGAACAACTTCTAGGCATCGTGATCGCTGGAGGCGCTTGCATCGCCTTCGGTGGGCTGTGCGTCGTGTCCCTGCTTTGGGCCATCGATGGGTTCGTCGACGAGATGAATGTCATCTGGAAATTGGTCCCACTGGGCATCGGCGCCGCGACCTACCTGGGGTTCATCGTCTGCTGCTACGGTCTGTACCTGGTCGTTTCCTGCGGGTTCTTCGGAGCTTCGTATCCGGACTCGCACGTGACAGGCACGCTCGCCAGGCAACTGATGCTGGCGTGCCTGGGCCTTGCCGTCGTGACGATGATCATCGCGCAGGTGCGCGAGAACCGTCGTTACCTTTACTGACCCTCGCCTCACCGTCCCGAGCTGCAACCGACTCGGGCTGGCTCTGCCAGCCCTTGTTTTGTAGTGTCTAGCTAAAAAGCCAGGATAGTCAAATATATAAAAATATGGTATAATATCAGTTGGTTGCAGCTCCTTGAAAACAAGGGAGGTCCGTGTGATCCAGTTCGACTCCATCTTGGCGTCGCTGTTCATCTTCATGGTTGATGGCTTCGTCGCACTCCTCTTCTGCCTCTCAGTCCACTGGGCTCGTGAGGATCTGAAGGAGACGTCGAAGACGCTGTCACGCGTCGTGTTCTGCTCATGCATCGGGTTTCTCTTCGCCTGTTTGTTGTCCATGGCGTTGGCCGTCACGGTCCCCATTGGATACCGGGTCTGCACTGGAGGAATGGAAATGGAGCTCCCGGCGGTTCCCCCGCCGTCGCTCTACGCCCAGATCCTTCTTGCAGGCATCGGGCTGAGTTACCTCGTCTTGGGCCCCCGCGTTACGCGTAAGCGGACGCATTGAAGTGGCCCGTCGTCTGAACCCGAGTTGCAACCACCGGGGCTGGCACCACCAGCCCCTGTTTTAGATGTCCAAATTCTCCAACCCCTTGTCCTCCACCATCACCGGCGAGAGCTCCTCGCCCTGTCCTCCCTTCTCTTCCTTCAGTCGCAGGACGATTTGCCGGTACTCCCCTTCGCCCACGCTTTCCGTCGTCAGATCCGCGAGCGCCGGGGTGTTCGCCACGTGCATGTGCACGATGCGGCGGAAGTACGGCGACATGGGCGCCAGCGCGATGCGGTTGCCCGTGCGACGCACGAAATCCGCCTTCTGGTCCGCGATGCGGCGCACCTTGTCCTCTTGCGTCTTCCGGTAGCCGTCGATGTCCACGACGATGAACGGCGAACGGTCCAAGTTCAGTTTGGAGCGCACGATGGATTTCAGGAGATGCTGAATGGAATTCAGCGTCTCGCCGTGCCAGCCAATAAGGCGACTCGCCTCGGGCGCCAGGATCTCCGCGCGCGTGACGTCGGCTTCTTCCGTGATCTTGATGTCGGTGAATTCGAACCCCGCGTGCGTCAGCAGCTGGGTCAGCGCGTCCTTAATGAGAGTGGCATCCATTGGGCCAGAGCATAGCGGTGCCTGACGCCGAAAAAAAGCCTCCGGGTCACGGAGGCTTTTGAGAGTCGGAAGAAAGACCCCAGATTAGCGGACGGCGTCCTTGAGCGTCTTGCCGGCCTTGAAGGACGGGACCTTCATCGCGGGGATGGAGATCTTCTGGCTCGGGTTGCGCGGGTTCACACCCTGGCGAGCGGCGCGGTGGCTGAGCTTGAACGTGCCGAAGCCCGTGATGGTGACCGGCTGACCCTTCTTGAGGTTCTTGATGACGATGTTGATGATCGCCTGGAGAGCGTCACCGGCGGCGCGCTTCGTGATGCCAGCGGCGTCCGCGATGGCGGCGATAAGATCCTGCTTGGACATAGGGGTAGGAGGGAAAGGAGGTAGGACGGCACGAAGTCTACGCTGGTTTTCGGCTTGCGCAAGCCACCGGCATCGCGTTTTCCGCTTGCAGCTGAGAACTTTTTATGAAAATGGCCTATCTAAGCCAAAAATCGTGAATACAAACCATACTCGTGAAATTCGACATTTGGCCAATTCGCCCTACTTTTTCTTCCGGTCAATCCTTCTGAAGAGCAGGAATTCCGCATCTCCGGACGGTTTGGCGACCCATGCCAACGATCGTGGACATGCGTTTTTTCGCGTGCTCGCTCCTCCTTCTCTTTGACACCTTCCCGCGATGTTCCTAGTCTCCCCCGTACCGTTCATGAGCAAACACCTCGTCATTGTTGAGTCTCCCGCGAAGGCGAAAACCATCAAGCGCTTCCTCGGAAAGGACTACATCGTGGAAGCGAGCATGGGTCACGTGCGCGACTTGCCGTCGAGCACGCTCGCCGTGGACACCGCGCACGACTTCGAGCCCGAGTACGAAGTGCCGGAGGCGAAAGCCGCCACGGTGAAAAAACTTCGCGCGGCGCTCAAAGAAGTCGACGATCTCTGGATCGCGACCGATGAAGATCGTGAAGGGGAAGCCATCGGCTGGCACCTCACGCAGGTGTTGAAGATCAAAGATCCGAGCAAGATCAACCGCATCGTCTTCCATGAAATCACGGAAGGGGCCATCAAGGCAGCGGTGGAGAAGCCGCGACATTTGGACATGAAGCTCGTCGACGCGCAGCAGGCTCGACGCGTGCTGGACCGTCTCGTGGGGTACACGCTCAGCCCGTTCCTCTGGAAGAAGGTGTACCGCGGACTCTCCGCGGGTCGCGTGCAGTCCGTGGCTGTGAAGATCATCGTGGACCGCGAACGCGAGATCAAAGCGTTCAACCCTGTAGAATACTGGACGTTGGACGCGCTCCTGGAGACGGCGAAGAAGGAAGGATTCACGGCTCAGTTCTCCAAGCGCGACGGCGAGAAGTTCGTCCCCGGCTCCAAAGAGGAGGCGGATACGGTGCTCAAGGAGCTGGAAGGCGCCACGTACACCGTCTCGGATACGGATGAGAAGGAACTGAAGCGCAATCCCCCGCCGCCGTTCACGACGTCCACGTTGCAGCAGGAAGGCGCGCGCAAGCTGGGCTTCTCCGTGAAGCAGACGATGGCCGTGGCTCAGCAGCTCTACGAAGGCGTCTCGCTGGGCAAGGGCGAAGGCATGTCCGGTCTCATCACGTACATGCGTACCGACTCCGTGAACCTCAGCCAGAAGGCGCTGGACGACGCGAAGATGACCATCGAGAAGCACTACGGCCGCGAATACCTCCTCTCGGAGCCGCGCGTGTACAAGTCCAAGAGCAAGAACGCGCAGGAGGCGCACGAGGCCATCCGCCCCACAGAGCTGGAGCGCACGCCGCAGTCGCTCGCGGGGATCCTGGATCATCAGCAGCTGAAGCTCTACACGCTCATCTGGAACCGCACGATGGCCACGCAGATGGCCGCGGCGGAGCTGAAGCGCGTGGGCGCCGACATCACGGCGGGCCGCTACACGTTCCGCGCGACGGGCCAGACCGTCATTTTCGACGGCTTCATGCGCGTGTACCAGGAAGGGAAGGACGAAGGCGACGCGAAGCGCGAGGACGACGTGGAAGCCGGCGAGAAGCTCCTACCGCCCCTGAAAACGGGCGACGTGCTGGACCTCCAGGAATTGAAGCCGGAGCAGCACTTCACGAAGCCGCCTCCCCGCTACACGGAAGCGAGCTTGGTGAAGAAGCTGGAAGAGGAGGGTATCGGCCGTCCGTCCACGTACGCGCCGACCATCTCCACGATCATCGCGCGCGGCTACGTCATGAAGGAGGGTAAGCAGCTCATTCCGCAGGACGTGGCGTTCATGGTCACGGACCTGCTCGCAGAGCACTTCCAGGACATCGTAGACTTGGCGTTCACCGCGAAGATGGAACAGTCGCTGGACGACATCGCCGAAGGAGAAATGAAAGCGCCGGAGTTCCTCCGCGGTTTCTTCGGACCGTTCGAGGAGCGTGTGAAGGCGAAGACCGTCGAGATCCAGAAGAAGGACGTCATGAAGGAGCGCATCCTCGGGAAAGACCCGGAGACGGGTCTGGACGTGGTGGCGCGCACCGGACGCTTCGGTCCATATGTCCAGTTGGGCAAACCGGAGGATTTGCCCGAAAAGAAAAAGGGCCAGAAGAAGATCAAATTGAAGAGCGCGAGCATCCCCAAGCACATCTCGCTGGATGACGTCACCTACGATCAGGCGATGTCGCTCCTCGCCTTCCCCAAGACCCTGGGCGAATTCGAGGGCAATCCGGTGGTGGCCGCTTTCGGCCGCTTCGGCCCGTACCTGAAGTCCGGTGACGTGTCCGTGAGCCTCGGCCAGCGCGATCCCCTCACGCTCACGCTCGAGGATTCCATCACGCTCCTGAAGGAAGGGAAGGAGAAGAAGGCCAAGGCGCAGCAGGCGCTGAAGGAACTGGGCGAAGATCCGACGTCGAAAGGCATGATCAAGGTGAAGGAAGGCCGCTTCGGCCCCTACGTCACCGACGGCACGACGAACGCTTCCATCAACAAGAAGATCGATCCGATGACCCTCACGTTCGACCAGGCCGTGGAAATCCTCGAGAAGAAGCGGGCGCGCCCGCCCAGCAAGTGGAGGAAGCGGGGCTGATCACGGAGTAGCCCGATCTTCGATCTCGATTGTATTCAAGAGACCCGGCATGACCTGGCTGGCGTGCACGCGTCCCCCCTGGAGCAAACGTCGCACGGTCGCAATTGCCGCACCGCGTTCATCGACCTCCGATCGGTCATCGCGGTAGATGCGCTCTGCTTCTGCGAGGACGAGGGCAGGGTCCGAACTGTCAGAGAGAGGGAGTACATCAGCGGTTTCCATGAGTATGCGGGGAACAGCGCGGCAGCGTACGCCTTTCAGGAGGACGTGCAAGAAAACCGTACTTTGGCTTTGGGTTCCTGAAAGGTCTGAAAACCGATATACTACGTGCAGCGTAGGCGCGTAGCTCAGTTGGCAGAGCATCGGTCTCCAAAACCGAGGGTCGTAGGTTCGATCCCTACCGCGCCTGCCAAATACATACTCTCAACCGAAGGTCTCTCGGATGGCTTCGAGCTGAGTCAGATGACGAAGCCGAAGACATGCGATCCCCTGAGCCGCGCAGCGGCGAGTGGGGACAAAACCGAGGGTCGTAGGTTCGATCCCTACCGCGCCTGCCACTATCCTCACATTCACTTCTTCGTCGCGACGATGACGAGGTTGTCCGAGGTCTTCGGGTCGTAGGGACGCCCGTCGAAGGCTCCGTAGAGTTCGAACGTCTTGAAGCCGGACTTCTTCATCATGTCCGTGAGGTCCTTCGCGCTGTACAGATAATGCGAGACGTCGAAGCGGTATTCCTTCCCCTTCTCCAGCACGATCCACGGGTTCGTGAGCCACGTCCAATCCTTGCTGGGGATGCGCTCCTTCAACAGGTACGTTTTGCCCTGCACGTCCCAGTCCTTCGGTCGGAAGATGCGCTGGTAAATCTCGCGGGAGCGGATTTCCAGGATCAGTTTCCCGCCGTGCTTCAGTGAGGCGAATACATTATCGAGCACGCGCTGGTTCTCCTCCTGGTCCTTGAAGTATCCGATGGACGTGAACAGGTTCATCACGATGTCGTAGGTTTCCGGACAGCGGTACGTGCGCATGTCACCGTGCACGAACTTGCAGTTCGCCTTCTCCTTCTTCGCTCGTTTCCGCGCATGCGCGAGGTAGGCCTTCACGTAGTCGACGCCCGTGATCTTGTATCCCAGCGCGCCGAATGGCACCGACACGCGGCCGGGCCCGCAGCACAGGTCCAGGATCTCCATGTCCTTCTTCGCGCCAACCAGCTTCGCGATCTGCTTCACGTACTGCGCGGTCTTCGCCCACCGCTGTTCATCGAACTGGAACGTCCAGGTCTTTTTCCAGAATGCGGTGTTGTCGTGCCAACGGGCCATGGAGAGAGGTGAAGAGTGCGGCGAGTATACGGAGGGATTCCAGAGGAGAACAATGCGGAACATTCTGCGGAAAAAAATACCGCGAAGCTCTTCCGTGCCGGGTAACCATCTGTTATAAATCCCGCATCTGCGAATTGCAGAGTTTACCAAAATATGTTATAATATTACTACTATGAATACTTCACGAGAACTTACCCTCAATGAGAGAATCCGCGAGGCGGGCATTGTCATCAATCCTGGAACCCTAGCCGATCAGCTCCGCAGAACGGCTGATGATATCGATGATGCCGAGCCTAATGCCGAAACGGAGCGTGCGATCTTCACTCATGCCGCTGAGGTACTTGAGCGCATCGGTCAGGATGAGCAGTTCGCCGTTGCCGGCATGGTCGCCGATCCCCTGCGTCTCAACAGTCGTGTGATAGAGAAGAAATTTGTCGCTCCGGTGCCTCAGGAGATCCGTAACCAGGTCATCGATCTCGTGCTCGAGATGATCGGTTCGCAAACGCAGCGTAATTACCAGGCGCATACGCTGGGCAAGCACCCCGCAACCGCGAAGGAAGAGGCGAAGAGTGCCGGACAGCTTGGACAAATCGCGCGCATCGACGTCGCCGCGGCCATGCAGAAACGGAAAATCGATCGGCTCCTCGGTCGTACCGTGGATGACAAATTGTTCGGAGATGTGAGAGACCTTGAGGACGAAGCTGCCTGATCTACGCTCCATGAACACCAACATCTACACCAACGACGCCTTCACCCAATCCGACGAGGAGTTCAGCCGCCTCGACCGTTTGGGCGATCTGGAGCTTCAGTTACAGTCGCTCGGACGCGGCCATGACGCTGAGCGCCGCCGGCTCCGTTCCCGGATTCGCAGGCTCTTCGCCACGCGCGGGCGCGGCGAGTTTTGAGCGAGCGCCGCCTTCTATCCGATAGTCAGTGCCTTGGAGCAGAGATTGAATATGCCCGGCAATGCCGTTTCGCGATGCGGCAACATGCAGTTCAATGGCTTCCCGAAATGGGCCAGGACGTTCACGGTCGACGAAGAGATCGCCGTCGTGGATGAGTGCGGCGAGGCGCGGGTCGGCATGGAGTCGGTCTATTAACCGGTCGGTTTTCTGGGGCAATGGCCACTCGGTGTCGACGAGGCGATAGGTATGTGATTCGAGCATGGATGTGAAGGGGGAAACAAAAAACACCCTCTTTCATGGAGGGCGGTAGCGTACGAATTCTTGCTTCTGCTACAACGCCCTCGCTCCGGAGGAGCAAGAGGAGGACGAGCAGGAGCAGGACAGGACGCGAGTCACGGGAGCAGCCTAAAGGATCGGGTTTTCCTGTCAATAAACGGAGACATTGACACGGTTTTTCGTTTTTCTTTTGACAAGAACCCGCATTTTCCCATAATCGGCCGGCTTTATGGAACACCACGATTCTCACGCCGGCACGGCCGACATCCTGCGACAGGCGGATGCCCTTGAGCGCCTTATGCAAGAGGCCGCAGACCAACAGAACCATGCCCTCGTCGCGGAGCTGCGAGATCGATACGACGCAGTCCTCAGCAACCGTCCGTCGTGGCATCACTGGGAGTTGTAAGGAAACCCCCTTTCACAACAGCGACGTCGCGACCGTGAAGTAAATCAGGATGCTCAGGAGATCCTGGACAATGGTGGACACGGGTCCGCTGGCATTCGCCGGGTCCATCTGCACGCGGCTGAAACCGTACGGAATGAGGAGGCCCGTGAGAAGCGACGACAGCACCGATGCGACGAGCGACACCGCGAGGACGCCGCTCAGCTGCGTGTTTCCGTGGAGGAAGAGCGTCGTCGCGAACAGCAAGCCCGCTGTGAACACCGCAATGAAGAACACCACGCCGGTCTGCCGGAAGAAATACTTGGCGAACGGCAGCTGCCGATCGATGGACAGGTCCCGGATGATGAACGCTTGCATCTGCGTTCCTACTGCGCTGCTCATGTAGACGATGAGCGGCAGGAACGCCGCCAGGAGCAGCTCTTCCTGCAGCGTGGCCTCATAGCCGCTGATGAGCTTCGCGGCAGCGATCCCGCCGAACAGGCCGACGATCAGCCATGGAAGGCGATGTGTCAGGGACTGGAGCAGCGAGAGGTTCAGAATGTTATCCACGAACGCGCCGCGATGGTGAACGCCGCCGAGCCGGAGGAGGTCCTCGTGCGATTCCTTGCGGAGGATGCTGAGAATGGCGTCGCTGGGGATGACGCCGAGCATCCGGTGATCGTGATCCACCACGGGCACGGCCTTGATGTTGTGCTGCAGCGCCAATGATGCGACGCGTTCCTGATGACTGGCCGGCCGGACAGTGACAAGGGGGTGCGTCTTCCAGATGTCGCGCACCTTCACCGTGGCGTGATGACGGAAGAGATCCTTCACGGAGAGAACGCCGACGAGCGTGCGCTGGTCGTCGACGACGTACACGTAGTTCACGGTCTCGATGCCGCGCATGTGTTCGCGGATGCATTCCTGCACTTCGCCGATCGTCTGATCCGGCGTCGCCAGCGGGACGTGCGTCGTCATCCTGCGAGCGGCTGAATCATGCGGCCATTCGCGATGATCTTCCGGGCCGATGGGCACGCACGAGAGCATCGGATCAGTATACCGCAAAATCGACTTTTTCTCTAGTGCTTGCCGTGCCTGGTACAGGCCGATCCGTGGCGTATACTGCGCCCGCATGTTGGAATTTCACCGCATCATGCTCGGCGACCAGGTCCGTAACAGCGCCTTCCACAAGGCGTTGCAGAAGGTCGTCGTGCCCGGCAAGACCGTGGTCGCGGACATCGGTGCCGGGACGGGATACCTCAGCTTCCTCGCCGCCAAGCTGGGGGCGAAGGAGTGCCATCTGTACGAATTCGGCGACGTGATCGGCTTGGCGAAGACGCTGGCGCAGAAGAACAAGGGCACGTACCGCTTCATACACAAGCATTCCACCCAGGTTCGCGATCCTATTCACGCGGACGTAATCATCTCCGAAACGCTGGGGAACTACGCGTGGGAGGAACATCTCATTGAAAACATGAACGACGCGCGGAAACGTTTCCTCAAGCCGGGCGGGACGCTCATCCCCTCCCGGTTGTCGCAGTGGATTGCGCCCGTGGTCACCGATCGTTTCCACAAAGAGATCGACACGTGGGATATCGGTGAAAGCCTGGATTTCTCCGCCGCGCGACAGATGTCGTTCCAGAACATTTACGTGCGGACGTTCCGTCCCGAAGACCTGCTCGTTCTGGGCGAGAAGCGGTATGACGACGTGGATTTCACCGTGCAAAACGACAGTCGTCGGCGCGCGGATCTCTCCTGGACCATCGCCGCGGACGTCACGGTCAGCGGATTCGCCGCGTGGTGGGAATGCGAACTGGTCCCGGGCGTCCTCCTTTCCACAAGTCCTTCAAAGCCCCGTACGCACTGGGAGCAGATTTACCTTCCGGTCTTTGCGCCGCTCTCCCTCAAGATCGGGGACATCCTCACGTTGCGGCTCACCTCGGATTCCTCGTACGACGTCGGGCTGAACGTGACGTGGGACGTGGCGATCAAGCGCAACGGCAAAACCATCGGTCCCAGCGAGCATCACGACATGCGGCGCGGTTACTTGGAAGGCTGAGCTTGTTCCACGAGGAAGCGCGCGAAGGCGTCGAAATAGGTGTCGGCTTCCCTTCCCAGCTCCTCGCGCGTCATCTGACCCGGAGGGGCGTTTAACTCGATCAGTTTCCATGAGCCGTCGCGGTCCCTCGCGCAATCGATGGAGTACAGGCGCCGCCCGAAGCCGCGGAGTTTTTCGTCGATCTTGCGGACGAACGTCATCGCGTCCTCCGGACGCTTCTCCGGCGGCACGATGGTGAGCACGTTCTGACCCGCGCGGTTCACGCGCTTCCCGTCCTTGGGCGTGCGGATGAACGTGAGGATGACGGACGCTTCCGCATCGACTTCCCCGATGAGGACGATGCGGAAATCATGCACGCCTTCCGTGACGCCGGGGATCCCCTTCGAGGTATCCATGAATTCCTGAAGGAGGAACGGAAAACTGTCGATGGTCGCCGCGATCTCCTCCTTCGTTCCTACCGTGATGTCCTTGCCGCCGTAGCCGTTCAGCGGTTTGGCGATGACCGTTTCCGTGCGAAGTTTCTCAAGGGCGCCCGGCACTTCCTCCGGGGATCCCACCTGTTCCGTGCCCGGGAAGAATTCCGAGAAGAAGTGGTACATCACCAGCTTGTCGTTGCAGATCGCATCGAATTCCTGTCGGTTCAGGAGGCGCGCGGACGGATCGGGCATGAAATGACTGTGCTTGTTGAAGATGAGATCCACCTCCAGACGCTTCGGCACTTCCACGAACCTGCCGTCCTCGTATCTCCATCCCCGCGAAAACGTGCTACCCCCCAGATAAGTGTCCCGATCGCGCACCACGTAGAGGGTCGCGCCGTGTTTTGCCAATTCCTCCCCCAGGTCCGCGTATGCCCGCAGGTACAACGGCCTGCTCAAGGGGTAATCCGTCAGCGCCGTGCCGCCGAAGTTCACCCCGATGCGGATCATGGCCGCAGCAGCAGGGATACGATGCGCTCGAAGAGGCGCTTCCCCCCGCTCCCTTCCTTGTAATCTGCAATCGATAATCCCGGCTGCGCGTTCAGTTCGATGATCTTCCACGTGCCGCTCTTATCCCGGCCCATGTCCACGGAATACACGTGCTTGGGGAATCGCGAGAATTCCTTCTCCACGTCGGCGACGATCTTCTCCGCACCCTCCGGCAGGTGATCCACCGGAACCTCGCGGATACTTCCGCCTTGCGACACGTTCGAGACGTATGACCCCTCCTTGGGCGTGCGCAGGAAGGCGCCGACGATCTCCCCTTCCACGATGATCACGCGGAGGTCGTGACGCGAATCCGTCAGCCCGGGGATGCCTCCTGACGTATCGATGAGCTGCTGGATGAGGAACGGATAATGCGACACCGTTCCGGTCACCGTTGCGCGATCGCCAATGGTCACGCCCTTCCCGCCCTCGCCGTCGAGAGGCTTCGTCACCACCAGTTCTCCGGGGATCTTCTCCAGCGCTTCCTCCAGCTCCTTCGCGTTGCGGACGACCACCGTCATCGGAGAGTGCGTGGCGAAGAGCTTGTACGTGGCGGACTTGTCGGTGCAGAGCGTATCCAGTTGCGGATCGTTGATGATCGTCGCATTCGCGTCCCAGGAGGTGCGCCCCTTATTGAAGATGATGTCGGCGCGGATGGGCACGTCGATGGCCACGTACTTCCCGTCGCGGAATTCCCATCCTCGTGAAAACTCGTTGTTTCCCTTGTACGTATCCCCCCGCACGATGCAGCAACGGCCGCCTTTCTCGGTGATCATGGAACCGATCAGCTCATACCCTCCCCGGTACTCTGGGTCATCGAAGGGGTAGTCGTCGAAATTCGGTTTGGTGAAGTAGATGGCGATAGTGCGCATGGAAAGGCGGAATAACCTGGATGAATGCATCCTAGCATGCCTTGTTGGAGACGCATCTCCTGGCCGTTTCTGTCAAGGCGGGGGCCTGGGAAGGCTGGAAGGGAAGCCGTTTTTCTGCTATACTGATGAGAAATGCGCATTGAACTCAACTTCCCGCGCCCCTTCCTCACTCTCAGCCTCGTGGCGGTGTTCGTGGGCGGCGTGTACTGGGGAAAATCCTCCTCGCCGGCCACCGCAACCGTCGCGCCTAATGAACAGCATGTTCACGAGGACGTTCAAGCAGGCAACGACTACAACACAATCATCGCCGAAGGCGGCGATGACACTCCGGACGCTCTTCGCATTCGCGAACAGGAAGAGGAGAGCCGCAGGATCCGCATCCAGCAGGAAGTCCTGCAGCGGAAGGCGGATATCCTCCGCGGACAGCTCCGTTTCCTGGAAGCCGAGCGGCGCGCTATGGGCGATCGCGTGGACGTGAACCTGGAGAACCAGCTCGCGCAGAGCACGGCCATCTTGAAGTCCTTGCTCCAGGACCAGCAGAAATCCGAGAAGTTCCTCCTCGCGTCCCTGAACCAGATCTGGGAAGCCCAGGGCAGGGCCATGGCCCTCGGCCGCGGTCTCCCGGGAGGCGAGAGCGGCACGCTAGAGTTCGTCTGGCCGGTGGAACCGCGTCTCGGCATCTCGGCCTCGTTCCGCGATCCGGGATACAAGGAGCGTTTCGGCTTTGAGCATGACGCCATCGACATCCCCACGGCGCAGATGACCATCGTCCGCGCGGCCGCCGACGGCGTGGTGAAAGACGTCGTGGATCACGGTCTCGGTTTCAATTACATCACCATCCAGCACGCCAACGGTACATCCACGCTCTATGGTCACCTGAGCAAGTTCATCGTCGAGAGCGGCAAGACGGTGAAGGCCGGCGATCCCATCGCCTACTCGGGCGGTCGTCCGGGCACGCCGGGAGCCGGATTCTCCACGGGCCCGCACCTGCACTTCGGTGTCTTCCAGAACGGAGTCGCGGTCGACCCGCACCCGTTCATGCCCGCCTACGATCTGACGGAGGCCGTTCCGGTCGAGGAAACGTCACCGGGCGCCTAACTCCTCAGCCTGAGTCTGAGCGAAGGCATCGGTCATTCCCGCCACATAGTCTTTGATCGCGTCTTCGAGCGTGCAGCCCGTGTATTTCTGCAAGGCGAGGATTTTATCATTCGGATTCCGCAGCAACGTCTCGCAGAGCGTGAGGACGATGCGATGCCCATCATCTCCCGCGGCCATCACGCGTGGATGGCTGTACATGCGCCTGTGCATGAAGGCGCGCATGTCCGCTAGGCGCGTTTGTACCTCCTGCGAGAATCCCACCAGGGGTTCTTTCGCGGCGTACACGTCGTCGAGAGATTCCACCCAGTGCTTCTCCACGCGACGTTGCGTTTCCGCGTACAGATCTGTCACAAGCAGCCGGATGATGCCTCCGCGCAGCGACGTTCCGCGCTCACGGGTCTGGTCGTGGGCTTCCCGCGCCAGTGAAACGCCGAGAGCGTCTTCCAGCGTGAACAGTCCCGCGTGCAGCCCGTCATCGCAGTCGTGGCCGGTGTAGGCGATCTCGTCGGCGAGGTTCACGATCTGCGCCTCCAGCGACAGTGCTCGGGGATGTCCGTCTCCTTCCCGGTGTTTCTGTAAGCCTTCCAGGATCTCCCGGTTGAGATTCAAGCCGCGCATGTTGCCCGCGTGCGTTTCAAGCATGGTCACGATCCGCAGCGATTGTTCGTTGTGCTCGAAGTGCGATCCGTGGCGACGCATCCATTCATCCAACGCTGCTTCGCCGCGGTGTCCGAACGGCGGATGTCCCAAGTCGTGCGCCAGCGCGATCGATTCAGCGAGATCCTCATTGAGAGACAGTCGGCGCGCCATGTCTCGTCCGATTTGCGCCACTTCCATCGTATGCGTCAGGCGCGTGCGCACGTGGTCGCTTTCCTCGCCCAAGACGAATACTTGCGTCTTCCCCTGCAGTCGTCGGAACGCCTGGGAATGGATGATGCGGTCACGATCGCGTTGCAGTGGAAAACGGCTCTCGTCCTCCGTCTCCGGCGTTTCGCGTCCAAGACCGCCGTCATGCGGCACGGCGCAGGGGGCCAGGAGTTGATTGGCGGCCTGTAGTCGTTCTTCGTACGTTTTCATGGGAGAAAGAGAGTATACCTTTCTTTTCTCGGTGTCCTTTCTTGAAAGAAAGGACGAAAGAACGTGTGCCGCCAATGCTCCTCCGCTCAGCCCTGTGCTTCCTCGGTCTCGCCTCCAAGGTTTCGGCGCGACCTCGTCAACGACGAGGCAGGGCCTCCCCCTTCACCCCCCCGTGGCGGCACGGCGCCTCCAACAATACAAATACACACAAATCTCCGGAAACCCGCCGCCACGGAGGCGATAGCGGGTACGAGGCCGAAGGCCGAGGAGGGATTGGCGGCGGAGCGCTTTCTTCGTCCTTCTTTGGCGCGCCAAAGAAGGACATTACACGCCAAACGGCCGTCGAGCATGGAGCGCTTAATCCCTGGAAATCCAGGTGGGTGACCGGACTGGTCGACCACGGTCGACCAGGAGTAAGTCTCCCGTAAGCGTAATCAGAGAAAAAACGTAAATGCTCTAACGTACCGTCCAGACTCGGGTCATTGTAGCGGGAGCAATGCGCACGCCAAGCAATTGGTCCGCCCTTTTTGTACGGCTTCCTTGTCACCGCCGCGGTACGTCCAATACGTCTCCGGATGACAGCGGGTGCAGTCCGGATGACGTTCGAAACGGTCCATATCCACTCCAGCGTCTCGCAGCTGCTGTTCCGCGACCCCTCGAAGGTCCGCCGTCTTTCCGTCGATAGATGCCGGGTCGATTCCGGGCAATTCCTTCAGAGGATCGGTGAAGTCGCTGCACTTCTGGCAGAGCGACGGACCTGCCGCCACCAACACGTCAGAAGCTTGGACACCATAATTTTTGCTGAGAGAAGAGAAAAACTGAGGGATGACGCCGGCAAGTAATCCGCGCCATCCCGCGTGGACCAGTCCGACGACGTGTTGATCGGGCGCATAGACGAGGAAGCTCTGGCAGTCCGCGGTGCGGATCGTCAGGAGAAGTTGTTCCGTGGTTGTCATGAGACCGTCCGCTTTCTGCGTCCGTTCTTGGGGAGCGTCGACGATGACGCACTCAGCGCCATGCACCTGCCAGAGGGACGCGGATGCCGGGATGCCCGTCAGCTCCCGTGCATGTTCGTCTTTGGAAAACGCGTCTTCCTTGGTCAGCAGCCACACGCCGAGATGATCCGCGTACGGGCGCAGAAGGGAGAATGGCTGCGCGATCATGAGACACGCGTCAGAAACTCCGGGATCAAGGCGATGACATCCTGCGCGGTGTAGGCGAAACCTTTCTGCGTCCGCAGGTTTTCCGCAGCGGATTTGATGACCAGGCTCGCTGTTCGGCAGGCCTCCTTCGGCGTGAATCCTTGCGACCAGAGTCCCGCAATCAATCCCGCCAATACGTCTCCGGTCCCTCCTACGGTCAATCCGGCGTTGCCGCCATCCACTTCCGTCAGCGATCCATCGTCACCGGCGATCTGATCGACGGCACCCTTCACGTGGATCGTCACGCCGTGGCCGATGGCGGCGTTCGTGACATCATCGGGCGAGAGTCCCATTCGTTCCAACTCTCCCAGGTGCGGTGTGAGAATCACGGACTTGCCGCGAACGGCGTCCAGCGTCCAGGGCTGCAGCGCACTGGCGTCCAGCACCAATGCGCATGATGCTTCAGCGATGAGCGTCTGCAGCACCTTCAACGTCTTCGGCGATCGATTGATCCCCGGGCCGATGACGGCGCAGTCGAGGGCGGCGAGCAGTTCCTGCAGGGGCTGAATGTCAATCTCCGTCAGCTCGTCTCCCGCGAAAGGTTTCACCTGGAAGTTCAGCGACGTCAGTCGCGCCACGGTCGCATGCACTGCGGGGACGGCGACATGGATCAAATCCGCGCCAGACGCTTCCGCGGCCAAGGCCGAGAACAGGGGCGCGCCGTGCATGGCGAACGAGCCGCCGATCACCGCGACGCGGCCGTTGTCTCCCTTGTGCGAGAGAGGATCACGCTCCATACGACGTATCGTACAACGGCGGCGGGGCATCTGCTATGATCCCTTTTTATGCTGCAGCTTGTCATTCTCGTCATCGTCTTCCTGGTTGCGAGCGGATTTCTCTCCATGCTCGACGCGGCTCTGCTGAGCGTGTCGCACGCGGAAGTGGAAGCGCTGGTCAACAAGCGAAAGTGGGGCAGCCGGGCCCTCCAGATCGTTACGCAGCGGCTGACCCGCGCGGTCATCGTGCTCGTCATCTTCACGAACGCCGTCAACATCATTGGACCCGTCATCATCGGCGTGTGGGCGACGGAGGCGCTCGGCAGCCATTGGCTGGGCGTCGTCACGGGCGTGCTCGCCGCGGCGACCATCGTGTTCTCGGAGATCATCCCGAAATCCCTCGGCACGCACTACGCGCCGACGATCAGCCGCCTCAGCGCGCCGTTCATCCTGTTCTTCAGCAAGCTCCTGCATCCCGCCGTCATCTTCATCGAATGGATTCTGAAACCTTTCAAAAAGGGTGACCGTCCGGTGGGGACGGAGGAGCAAATCCAAGCCCTCGTGCAGCTGGGTGGAAGGGCGGGGCACATCGAGGAAGACGAACGGCAGCTCATTCAACGCGCGTTCCGTCTCAACGACCGTCGCGCTTCCGACATCATGATCCCGCGCAGCCGCATGATCACGGTCCCGTCCACTGCGACCGTGGGAGATGTGGCGCTCGTCACGCAGTCCGAGCCGCACACCCGGTATCCCGTGGTGGGCGAAACACTCGATGATGTCTGGGGTTTCATCCTGAGCCGGGACGTCCTGCGCGCCATCTCCGCAGGCAAGCACGGAGATCCAGTGGGGAGTCTCCTGCAGGAGGTGCTCTTCGTGTCCCCGAAGATGCGGGCCGACAGCTTGCTCTTCCTCTTCCGCGATCGTCGCGTCCATCTGGCCATCGTCCGGGACGAGCACCGCACACTCGGTCTCGTCACGCTGAAAGACGTCCTCGAAGAACTCGTCGGGGACATGGCGGATGAAGAGCTCTAACGCCTGCGGGCCAGCGTCTCCTCCACTACGGAGGTGATGCGGTCCCGGAACCGATCCGTCGAGAATGCTTTGGCGTGCGTGCGCAGCGCCTGCGGATCGAGGGTGAGAAATTCGAACCGCCGGATGGCCGCTTCCACGGAATCAACGGACTGCTCCGGAAACAACACCCCCGTCTCGCCGTCCTTCACGGTATCCAGCACGCCTCCTTTCCCGAACGCGATGACCGGCGTGCCCGACGCCTGCGCTTCCAGCGGCACGATGCCTGCGTCCTCGTACGGGGCGAACAGCACCGCACGAGCATTGGCGTAGAGACGGGGCAGGTCCTTGTCCGGGACGAAGCCCGCAAAAGTCACCGTCGGTCCCGCGAGCGACCGCAGCCGCGATTCTTCCTGGCCTCGCCCGGCGACGATCAGCGGCAGCTGGAGCCGGTTCGCCGCCTCGATGAGCAGGTCGAAGCGCTTGTAGGGCACGAGACGCCCCACCGCCAGAAACGACTTTCGGGATGACGCCGGTTGCAGCTCCGCCGACAGGAAGCGGTCATGGACGGGCGGATGCACCACGATGCTGTCCCTTCCGTAAATGCGCGAGATACGCCGCTGCGTTTCGGTGGAGTTTGCGATGAACGTATCCACTCGCTTGGCGGTGGTCAGATCCCATCGGCGCAGGCGGGACAGCATCTTCCGGACGCGCGGACGGAAGAGTCGGGGAATGCGGAAGTCGTGCAGATACGTCTCTTCCATTTCCCAGGCATAGCGCATCGGCGTGTGGCAGTAGCACACATGTACGGCCGTCGACGGCGGGATGATCCCCTTCGCCACGGCGTGCGAGGAACTCAGGATCACGTCATACCCCCGTAGATCGAACCCCTCCACGGCACGCGGCATCCAGGGAAGAAGCCACTGGTGCCGGCCCAGCAGTCGATACCAACGCTGGAGGCCGCTGGTCCGGATGTCGGCGCTCGACAACGGACCGAGCGACGAAGCCCCGCTCGCGATGGTCGTGAACAACGGGGCGTCGGGATAGAGCGCGTGAAATTCCGCTATGACGTTCTCCGCTCCGCCGAACGCGGCAAGCCAGTCGGCGACGAGTGCAAAACGCATGAGTGCGAGGCGATCATGGTACCAAAGCGGTTCGTTTCGTCTATGATGTCGACCGCGATGCTGAACAGACCGACGCGCCGATTACCCCGGAAATTCAACCGACGCGTCTCCAAAACGACGGCTCGGTTCGTCCGGCAGCGGCACCGGCGAGGCGCGGGATACGGCAGAGAGCGCTGGAAACGCTCGATGCGGCGCAGTTTGCAGGGAATCTCCCGCACCTGGGGTTTCATCCGCCGATGGATATGGGTGCTGCTGGCGGGTCTCACGGTCACGGCCTTCGTCATCGTGCTCTTCTCCCCCGTCGTGCGCGTCCGCGAAATGCGCGTGCAACGCACGGACGCCCGCATCGACAGCGAACGCATTCAGCGTGCGCTTCGGCCGCTCTTCGGCCGCCATCTCCTGTTCCTCCGACGCGAGGAAGTGGCGGGTTTGGTGCGGGAAGCTCTCCCGGACGTGCAGCAGGTATCGCTGGTGAAGAATTATCCATCCGAGCTCGTGCTGCGTGTCACGCTCCAGCCCGTGGTCGCTCGCCTGAACATCGCCCTTCCGCAAGGAGCGCAGCCCACGCCGCCCCCCGTCCCCACGGGGACCGGTGCGACTGCGGGCAGCGGTGCCGTCGTCCCCCCGCCGGAACCCACGGGTCCGCCCAAGTATGACTATCTCACCGGATCCGGCATGTACGTGTCCTTCCCGCTCGCGCTTTCCGGCACGCAGCTGCCGGTGATCAACATCGTCGACTGGGCGGTGCGGCCCGTCCCGTACGCCACGCTCCTCTCGCCGTCGTTCCTCAAGCAAATGCGCGACACCGAGACGGCGCTGACGCAGGAATTCGGGGCGAAGGTGCAAACGCGCACGGTGTATTTGCGCGCCCGCGAATTCCATCTGAAGATCGGCAAACTCACGCTCTGGTTCGACGTGCGCTCGCCCATGCAGGACCAACTCGCGCGGTATCGGACCTTCCTCAAACACGTCGGGCAGAATGGCGCGCGGGAATACGTGGATCTACGCCTGATCGGACGCATCGTCTACCGCTGAAGCGTATCCTTGACCGGATGATGAAAGTGGCGTCGGAATCACGCCGAATTTCTTCCAAGAAAGGTCGTCGGTACGTACACTGACCGCAATGGTCAGCTCCGTCCTGTCGGTCTTGCTGATGGGCATGGTGCCCTTGGCGACCCCGGCCAGCGCGGATCAGGTGGCGTTGAATGCATTAGCCATCTCATCCCCTCTCCCGGCGGCCGTCGTCTCGTCCGTGTCCGCGCTTCCGCGCAGGGTCACGGCGTCCGGCATGATCATCCTGGATCTGCAGAGCGGACAAACGGTGTATGCGCGCGAAGCGGAGAAGCACCGCTCCATCGGCAGTCTCACGAAGCTGATGACGGCCCTCATCATCGCGGAGAATCATGCGCTCGACGAAATCGTGGCCGTTCCGGACGACATCGGGGAAATCGAAGGCAGTCTCGCCCATCTCCCGAAGGGCCAGCATTTCACCGTGGGCGATCTCCTCTCCGCTTTGCTGGTGCCGTCGGGCAACGACGCGGCGCAAACGTTGGCGGTGTTCCACAGTGGCTCCGTCGAGTCCTTCGTTACGGAGATGAACGAGCGCGCCGCCGTGCTGGGACTGAAGGACACCAACTTCGCGAATCCTGACGGCCTCGACGATCCCAAGCAGTGGTCCACGCCCCGGGACATCGCGTGGCTGGCCACCTTCGTGATGCGCCGGCCCGAACTGCGACAGCGCATGTCCATGCCGTCCGTGAATATCAAGAGTCAGGAAGGCACGGCACTGAACCTGGAGAATACGCATGAACTTATTCGTCAGCAGTCCGCCGTCGTCGCCGGCAAAACCGGCACCACGAGCGGCGCGGGCCAATGCCTCGTCTCGCTCGTGAAGGAAGGAGGCCGCGAATATGTCGTCGTGCTGCTCCGCTCCCGCGGACGCTACACGGACATGCGGGCGGTGTTGGGCGCTCTCGCCGATCTCTTCGCATAACCCGCATGGCCACCCCGCTCATCCGCTGGCTGTCCTTCCGTGTGCGGGTGCTCTGCGTGTTGGTTTTCCTCCTCATCGGCTTCCTCCCCCCGTACGTCCCCCGCTCTGCGCAGGCGCTGGAAGAGACGCCGGTGGTCTCGCAGCAGTTCCTCTTCGTGGAGGAGGGGTTCCTCATGAAAACCTCGTCACTGGGTGAGCAAGGATCGCGCCTCGCTTCCGCGGAGGGCATCGTCCACACCGTGGAACAAGGCGATAACTTAGATGCGATTGCGAAGCGCTACAACATCTCGCCACAGACCATTCGTTGGGCGAACAACATTCCGGACGGCCAGGGCATCAAGCCCGATCAAGAGCTCGTGATTCTCCCCGTCGACGGCGTGTTGCATACTGTGCGCCGCGGCCAGACGGTCGCGCGCATCGCGCAGCTGTACGAAGTGCCGCAGGAGGAGATCGTGAATCGCAATCGCATCCGCAACGGGCTCATCGTCCCCGGTCAGCAGATCCTCATCCCGGGCGGTAAGCCGGTCGTCACGGACGACACCATCGCCGCTTCAGAGGGCAATCTCCGTTTCGCGGAGAAGCTCAGTCAGAAGGATCTTCAGCTGCGTCTGAACCTCCCGAACAAGGGCGGCGGAGGCGCGCCGGCTGCGGCGAAGCCGGGAGGTGCTCCGGGTGCAGGCGCAGAACTCACTCAGGCGATCCTGCAGATGCCGTGCGGCAACTGCTTCTTCACGCAGTACTTCAGCCCCAGCCACTATGCCGTCGACATCCAGACGCGCGGCGGCGGTCCTATCTATGCGGCGGAGGCGGGCACGGTCATCCGCGCCGACACCGGGTGGAACGGCGGATATGGCAACGTCATCGAAGTGGATCACGGGAACGGCCTCGTCACGCTCTACGCGCACAACAAGGAACTGTACGTGAAGTCAGGCGATACGGTCACTCGCGGCCAGAACATTGCGTTCATGGGACGTACCGGTCTCGTCCACGGTCCGACGGGCATCCACATCCACTTCGAAATTCGCGTGAACGGCGTGAAGAAGAACCCGCTGCTGTATCTCCAATAAGGGGTATTGTCAAAGTTACAAAAATGTTATATAATATACACAAATGCACCTCCAGATCACGAAAGCCAAATTCGCTCTTCAAGAGCTCTTCCAGAGCCATCAGATTTGGACGGCCATGTGCCTGTGGATCGTCGTGGCTGCCGTGTGCGTGACGGTAGGGCAGATTCTCGCAGCCTCTCTGTAAGCGGTTTCGGAGTATTGTTTCGCTCCCCTACTCCTGGTACCGTGCAGTTCCCGCGTGACCGTGTTGCGGGTACATCACCGAAAGACACCTCACATGTGGAGCTGTAGCTCAGCTGGCCTAGCCTCGCAAAGCGAGGCGTCATCAAGAACCGCCAGCGCGTCCCATTCACATCATCGATTCCCACTCACGTGGAGCTGTAGCTCAGCTGGTTAGAGCGCTTCCCTGTCACGGAAGAGGTCGCGGGTTCGAGTCCCGTCAGCTCCGCCATTCATCTGAATGGCGGACTTCGTCGTGGAGCTGTAGCTCAGCTGGCCAGCCGCGCTTTGCGCGGCATAAAAAAACCCAGCGCTTCCCTCCCCCATCAATCACGGAAGAGGTCGCGGGTTCGAGTCCCGTCAGCTCCGCCACGTCGATCGCGATCGACGTGGCGTCGCCGCTCGCTTCGCTCGCGAGCTCCCTTTTTAAACTTGGGAGTGGTCTCCCAACCCCTCCTCTAACGTGAAACGACTGGCAGCGCAACGCGCTCGCAGTCCCCTGTTTTTATTGGGAGGCGGAGCCTCCCAAACCCTCCCCGCGAGCAGAGGCCGCGGGTTCGAGTTCCTTCCTGTGTAGTGACTGTTCACTTCTCCAGCAACTTGCTGATCACGCCCGTCAGTTCCCCTCTCGTCATCGTGCGCGTCGGACGGCCGTCGAGGAGTCCGAGTTTGTCAGCGAGGGTGATGGCGTCTTCTGCGGTGGCTTTTTCGGACAGGTCTCCGGTCGCCTGCAGGAGCGCGATGAGAATGTCTGAAGTCAGCGCTGGTCGATGGATGTCCGTGTGACGCTCGTCGAAGGAGTCGAGGTCCAAGTCACGTGCACGATCCAGATACGGCATCGCCCAGTCGTTGCCGATGGGCTCCATTGGCGACTCGCCGGTCAGGAGTACCGCCACTTTCGCGAGCTGCGCGTAGGTCACTTTGTCCTGGGCGCCGAACTCCCCTTTCAAATCTCCGGAGAGCGTGCGATACCCCATCATCAGGCCTTCGCGGACGACGATCTGGATATCCTTCGCGAAGGTCTCCGTGGAGGAGACGTCCTCCAGGAGGAGGGATCCCTCACTCGTATTGATCCGCAGTCGATTGGGCTCCGGCACGGTGATGACCGGTTGGGAGGCCGGCTCCGTCGGAGGCATCACGGAGGGCTCCTGCGCAGGCTCCGTGGGGGCTTCGTGCGTGGCTGGAGCGGGTTCGGAGGGCCCGGCGGGCGTCATGGAGGGTGTCGACGTGGAGGCGGGCGGAGGCGTTGTTTGACTCCCCTGCCAGTACCCACCGACGACGCTGCAGGTGCTGGGTGTGCCGGTGCACTGATAGGAGGGCTCCGCGACGCATCGGCTGCTGCAGCCGTCGTTGTTGCGCACGTTGCCGTCATCGCAGTTTTCCGTGCCGCGGATGAGGCTATTTCCGCAGGTATCTTGGCACGAGTTCGGTCCGCTACCGGTACACAGCCACCCGGTCTCTGTCTGACAGATGCCGTTGCATCCATCTCCGCTCGAACTGTTCCCATCGTCACACTGCTCGATCACGCTGACGACGACGCTGTCACCACAGATCGTCTCGCAAGCCGACACACTGCGCGAGGAGGCGGAGCAGCTCCATCCCGTCTCCGTCGTGCAGCTCATGCTGCAGCCATCCCCCATCGTGCTATTGCCGTCGTCGCATTCCTCACTGGGAAAAGTCTGGCCGTCACCGCACTGCGGGTTGCAGCTCCCCGGTCCTGTTCCTGAGCAGATGTATCCGGATTCGGACTGACAGGAAGAGTTGCAGCCGTCGTCCGCCAGGCTGTTGCCGTCGTCACACTGTTCGCTGCTGATGATGACGGAATCGCCGCAGATCGGGCCGCAGGAGCTGGGCGGACTGCCGTTGCAGGCCCATCCGCTTTCGATCTGACAAGTGCTATCACAGCCATCATTGGTGTTCGAGTTACCGTCGTCGCATTGTTCCGATCCGACTTTGGTGCTGTCTCCGCAGATCGGCGTAGGCGTGCAGGTGCCAGCAAAAGGACAGTGCCATCCCTGTTCAAGGTTGCATCCCATGTCACAGCCGTCCCCCGAGCCGGTATTGCCGTCGTCGCATTGCTCACTCCCCTGCTGGATGTTATTGCCGCAGATGGGGGTGCAGCTCTGCCCGCCTCCGCCGTTACATGTCCAACCGGATTCGACAGTACAGACGCTGTCGCATCCGTCGCCTGCAATGGTATTGCTGTCATCGCAAGCCTCGCCAGTCGATAGGTTACCGTCACCGCACACCGTACTGCATTCGCTCGGTTCGTCCGAGCACTGCCAACCGATTTCGGTTTGGCAGGAGCTGTCGCAGCCGTCGTTGGTGTTGATGTTGAAGTCATCGCACTGTTCGCTTCCCTCAATATCGCCATTTCCGCAGATGGCGCTCCCCGAAGACGCACCCTGGCCGAAGGCCTCTGGATGACGCAGTCCAGCATCTAGTGCCATCGCAGCGGTGACGATGAGCACCAACAGAAGGCTGCTCACGGGGACGGCACTATGCACACGTTTCGATGGAGCCGGCGTGGAGTGTGTGTGTATGAATTCCAATCACATGATTATAGCAAACGGATGCGTTTTTCTCCAGTCGGACATTCGTATACACGTGTGGAGACGGGGGAAACTAAAAAACATTTTTAGTATTGGTCAAGGATTCATGAGATTCTCCTGTATCAACTGTATCACGGCAGCCTAGATCGTTGTTTTTATTGATATCAAGCCAAAAAAACGAGTGGAATAGCAGGCTGTGCACTCCGAAGTACGTCAAGAAATATGGACATAATGATGAGGAAACACGACAAGCGTTCTGATCGCTCGGTGAATGAAGTGGGGGATAGGGGATTGATGATGCTCCGCTGGAGAAATGCCTCGATGTCTCCTCGTTCATTTCAAAAAAAAGATGAAGGCCTTCACGGAGACTCCACGCACCTGTAGGTTGGAGGCCATGGACACCCCCTTCCTCACCATCGCGGAAGCCGTCGAGAAGACCGGCCGTTCCGCCAGCACCATCCGCCGGCTTATTCGCATCATCACCACCGCGCCCGATCACCCGGATCGAGCTGCCGTGGAACCCTCCACACAGGAGGTGGCCGCCTTCAAGGAGAAGGGGGCGAACTTCACGTGGAAGATTCGTGAGGACATCGTCCTTCGGGAATTTTCTTCGGCCCCGAAGGAAGAGAAAAAGAAAGTGTCATCCGACCTCCCGAGCAATGTGTTTAACATCCTCGAGAAGGAACTGGAGTTGAAAAACCAGCAGATCGAGAAGCAGTGGGAAGTGATCCACGCTCTCAATGATCGTCTGCGCGAGGGCAACATCCTCATGGGGTCCTTGCAGAAACAGCTAGCCGCTCCTCCCGCCAACCCCGCCGTGCAGGCGGTGGTAGAGACGGTGACCGCGAAGAACGTGGAGGACACCGTGAAGGGCACCAAGAAGGCTCCAAAGACCTCCAAGAAGGGCTTCTTGTCCTGGTTCCGATAACATTCGCATCCAGAAGGGCTCTCTGAGGAGGGCCCTTTTTTATTATTTCACGACCGGCTTTCGCGTGTGCCAGTCTGTCGCCTGTTCATAGGCGTGGGCTGCGCGGAGGATGGTGGCCTCCTGCCATTGAGCACCCATGATCTGGAGCCCGATGGGCAGGTTGTTCTTGGAGAACCCGCAGGGGACGGAGAGCGCGGGGATGCCGGCCATCACCTGACTGTCGAGGAAGATATCTTCCAGGTACATCGCCACCGGGTCGTTCTCGTGCGCTCCCACCGTGAAGGCCGGGGTGGGGGACACAGGTGACAGAATGATGTCGACCTCCTGGTAGGCCTTCACGAAGTCCTGGAGGATGAGCGTGCGCACCTTCTGCGCCTGGCGGTAGTACGCGTCGTAGTAGCCGGCGGAAAGCGCGAACGTTCCGATCATGATGCGGCGCTTCACCTCCGGTCCGAAGCCCGTGCTGCGAGCCTGTTCGTAGTACTCGATGAGGCTGCCGGCCTTGGGCGCGGTGTGGCCGTACCGGATGCCGTCGTAGCGGGACATGTTGGAGCTCACCTCGCAGGGGCAGATCACGTAGTACGTCGGGGTGGCGTACTTGGTGTGAGGGAGACTGATATCCTTCACGGTGGCCCCCATGGAGGCGAAGACCTTCGCCGCGTCGCGCACAGCGCCCTCCACTTCCGGATTCATGCCCTCCACGAAGTACTCCTTGGGGATGCCCACGCGGAGCCCCTTCACGTCGCCCGTGAGGGCGGCACGGTAGTCGGGGACGGGGATGTCGCTGGTCGTGCCGTCCTTGGGGTCCTTCCCGGCGATGGCTTGGAGGACGATCGCCATGTCCTCCACGGTCTTGCAGATGGGTCCGATGGTATCCAGAGAGCTGGCCATACTCAGAACGCCGAAGCGGCTAGTCCGGCCGTACGTCGGGCGGATACCCGTGACGTTGCAGAAGCCCGCAGGCTGACGGATGGAACCCCCCGTGTCCGTGCCTAGGGCGAAGATGCCTTCATCAGCCGCAACGCCCGCCGCGGAGCCTCCGGAGGAGCCTCCGGCGACCCTCGTCGTATCCCAGGGATTGCGTGTCACGCCGTAGCAGGAGGTCTCCGTGGAGGCTCCCATGGTGAACTCATCCGTATTCACTTTCGCAATGCTGATGGCTCCTTTGGCCTTCAGGCGGAGGGTAGTCGTGGAGTCGAATGGAGGGATGTAGTCCTTGTCGCGGAGCATGGTGGAGCATGCCGTGGTGGGCACCCCCTCCTCGCAGTAGACGTCTTTGGTGAGGTAGGGGATTCCGGTGAGGGGATGATCGAAAGAGCCCTGACCGTCGACAACTTTCGCGGCTTGTCTCGCTTTGTCGAAGTTCCGGTGCACCACGGCGTTCAACTTGTCGTCCACTGCCTCAATGCGCTGGATACATGCCTCCACCAACTCGGCTGCGGAGGCCTTCTTGGCGCGCAGCAGGTCATGCGCCTGTGCAATGGTGAGTGATGAAAGCTCAGCCATGGGCGGAGGGCGTTTGGATCTGGTGGTCGATGATCGGCAGGGGGCTCGTCCCCAGAAGGGCGTCCCTGGAGGGACCGTTCTGATCCACGACGTCCGGCCGGAAGGAGTTCGTGAGTCCCGTCACCTGGGCCGTGGGCTCCACGTTCTTCGTCTCCACCTCCTGGAGCATGTCTACGTACTGCAAAATGGATGTCAGCTGCCCGGCGTATCGCTCTTCTTCCTCCTTCGTCAGGGTGAGACGAGCCAACTTGGCGATATGCCGGACTTGGTCCGAGGTCAGGGCGGTCACGGAGGGATTCTACGGAAGATCCCACGGGGAGCAACCGCGTCTGCAAGCCATTGACCGTTGGCGCTCGCGCCGCGACCCTGTGGCCATGAAGCTCTCCCGCTTACAGGGCCGGAAGATCTGCGATCGCGTTCTTCGGCAGGGGACGGTGTGGAAAGGGCGCACCATGGTCATCCGGTGGCTCCACGGAGCCCCCCGCCATCCAGCGGCGTCCACGGAGCCTGCTCTCTACGTGGGTACGCTGGCGTCCACCAAGCTGGATAAATCCTCAGTGAAACGGAACCGCATGCGTCGTCGCTGCCGCGAGGCGCTGCGCATTCAACTTCAGACGGAGGACGGACTCCCGACGGTTCAGTTGTTGATCGCTCCTCGTTCCTCTAGTCTGAGAGCTCCTTTTTCGGACATTCAAACCGATGTCCGGGCCTTCCTCACGCACTTGCGCTCATGCCCGATGCCCCCAAAAAACGCAGCAACCTCCTTCAATTCGCGCTGATTTTCGCCATCGTCTACTTCGGAAGCCAGCTGGTGCTGCGCTTCTTCTTCCCCGATCAGTTCGGCGATCAGCAAGCGCTGCGGGGGATTGTGCTGAAAGCCTCGAACGTGACGGAGGGTCACCATCCGGTCGTCACCGTGGAGAACCACACGGCCACGGGTTTCGTCCTCGTGAATCGGTGTCCGTCTCTGCCGCCGTTCGACGTGTACCGCATTCAGGATGGTAAAAAGACGCTTCTGACCGGCAGTGGAGCGACCCGGGATGAAGGAACCGAGTGCGAGCCACCGCCCGTCGTGGAGGCTAACGGAAAGGAGAAAATCGAGCTTTCCCCGTGGAAGTACGCGCTATTCTCTGAAAGGGGCATCTACGAGGTCCAAGCTGTCGTGACGCCGCAATTCGCCGCCCAGCTGCAATCCGCCGGCTCCGGCTCCCAGTTGGCCGCCAGCACCCTTTCCGCGCGATTGGAGGTATCTGAACCCGGCGTCTTCACGAAGCTCTTCCGCACGTTCATCACGAAGCCGCTCCTGAACGCGCTCATCTTCATCGCAGGTCTCCTGCCGGGGCACAGCCTCGGCTGGGCCATCGTCATCCTGACGATCATCGTGAAACTGATCCTCTTCATCCCCACCCAGCACGCGCTGGAGGGGCAGAAGAAAATGCAGATGCTGCAGCCGAAATTGGACGCCTTGAAGGCGAAACACGGCAACGATCAGAAGAAGATCCAGGAGGAGACGATGAAGCTGTGGAAAGAGCACAACATCAATCCGCTCCAATCCTGTCTGCCCACACTCATCCAGTTCCCGATCCTCATCGGTCTCTTCTACACCATTCGCGACGGGTCGAACCTAGAGCTCTCCAAGCACCTCATTTACGGCTTCTATCAGCATCTGGACTGGACGTTCCACACCGAATTCTTCGGTCTGAACCTTCTCAAGCCGAACTGGTACGTCCTGCCGATCCTCCTCGTCATCCTGCAGTTCCTCCAGATGAAGCTGTCCTTCGCCATCATTGATCGCAAGAAGGCCAAGAAGGACGCCGTCATCGACGTCGGGGCGAAGGACGAGAAGTCGCCGAAGCAGCCGATGTCCGCCTCCAAGATGCAGCAGAATCTCATGCTGTACCTGCTCCCGTTGCTCATCGGATACTTCGCACTGCAGTTCCCGGCTGCCGTGGCCATTTACTGGGGTGTCAGCACGCTCTTCGGCATCGGTCAGCAGATCATTGTGAATCGAGAGCATCTGCGGGTGTGAGTCCGCCTTCGGCGTCCTCCCACCCTTCGTGGGTGGGAAACCTACGGTTTCCCCTCCACGAACCAACCCCTTCCCTCAGGAGTATCCCTCCAGGTCGGCATAGCCGACCTTCGGGATGATTGTTTGAATGATGCTATAGAAGGGGGATCCAGAAGGTCTCCAAAGGCCCCTCCACTAAGGGGCCTTCTTCAAAAAATATGGCTTACAGTAGGGCTGAATAATGAAGTATGGCTGCCTTCACATCAGGGTGTCAGGAGGGCTTCCGAAGGGCACCATGGAGACTCCAGAATGTCGGTCAGGATTCCATGCTCCCCAGGAGCACATTCAACACGGCTTCGGCGTAGTTGGTCCGAGCTTCGGCGATTCTCGCCTTCGCCTGCTGCGTCTCACCGCGAAGCTGATGTTCTCCATCCTCTCCCAGCGCGACTTTCGCAGCGACGATATCAGCATGATTCGTCATTCCCGGCTGGCCGTGCTTCTGCAGAAGCTGTGCTGCGAGCAACTTCGCGCGCATGGCATTCACCCCCTTGGTTTCCGGTCCCTCAGCCTTTGCATTTTGGATGTGCCCATCCAGGGTGGTCAGGGCCTCAAAAAGAACGCTTGTACTTGGAGCTTCGGCGACGTCGGGCATGAAAAAGGGGAGGAGAAATTGGCGGTGAGCCTACCAAAGCAGGGGAGTCGCGCGAAGAGAAATGACGAAAGGCAGGAAGTAAATATCTATTGGAAGCCAAAAAACCCGGCAGGGGATTGCCGGGTTTTCAACATCGAAGAGGGGATTGGGGATTACGCGATGGTGACCTCCTTGGAGAGGTACACGTCCTGGATGGCGTTGAGGATCTCAATGCCCTCCTTCATCGGCTTCTGGAAGGCTTTGCGGCCCGAAATGAGGCCCGAGCCGCCGGCACGCTTGTTGATGACGGCCGTCATGACGGCCTGCTGGAGGTCGTTGTCGCCGGAGGCGCCGCCGGAGTTGATGAGGCCGATGCGGCCCATGTAGCAATTGGCCACCTGGTAACGCGTCAGATCGATGGGATGGTCCGTGGTGAGCTCGGAGTACACGCGCTTGTCGGTCTTGCCGTAGGACGATTCCTGGCCCAATGCGAGGAATCCACCGTTATTCTCGGGAAGCTTCTGCTTGATGATGTCGGCCTCGATCGTGACGCCCAGGTGGTTGGCCTGGCCCGTAAGGTCGGCGGAGAGGTGGTAATCCTTGTCTTTCTTGAAGGATCCGCTGCGCAGATAGCACCAGAGGACCGTGAACAGACCCAGGCGGTGTGCTTCCGCGAACGCCTGGCTCACTTCCACGATCTGGCGGCCGGATTCCGGCGAGCCGAAGTAAATCGTGGCGCCGATGCCCCGGGCGCCCATGTCAGCGGCCTGCTGCACGGACCCGAACATGATCTGGTCGAACTTGTTGGGGTAGGTGAGGAGCTCGTTGTGGTTGATCTTCACGATGAAGGGGATCTCGGAGGCGTATTTTCTGCTGACCATACCCAAAACTCCCAAAGTGGAGGCCACGGCGTTGCACCCTCCCTCCACCGCCAGCTTCACGATGTTCTCCGGGTCGAAGTAGTCGGGGTTCTTGGCGAAGGACGCGCCGGCCGAGTGCTCAATCCCCTGGTCCACCGGCAGGATGGAGACGTACCCGGTCCCGGAGAGGCGACCGTGCTTGTAGAGGGCTTTGAGGTTCTTCACGACCTTATCGTTCCGGTCCGAAGCAGAGAACACCTCATCCACGGTCTTCATGCTGGGGAGGTGCAGCTTCTCTTTGGGGATGGTGTTGCACTGGTGGGCGAGCAGAGACTCCGCCTTATCCGCGAGCAGTTGCTGAATGTCGGAATAGTTCATGGAAGTTGAGGAAGGGAAAGTGAGGGGATCCTACCATGCCCGGTCCATCTTTTCTCGCATCCCTGAGCAAAAAAATGCGACACGGAGGGTCGACAGCCCTCCCCCGTTCGCTATCCTTCGGACGATGTCCCTCGTCCTCTACAACACTCTCACCAAAGGCGAGGAGCCGTTCGTTCCGTTGGAGGGCAAGACGGTGAAGATGTACACGTGCGGACCGACCGTCTACGGACGACCGCATATCGGGAACTTCTCCTCCTTCCTCATGGCGGATCTCCTCCGCCGTTGGCTGGAGGTCTCCGGCTTCACCGTGATCCACGCCAAGAACATCACGGACGTCGGCCACCTCGTGGCGGATGCGGATCAGGGCGAGGATAAAATCCAGAAGCAGGCGAAGGCCGAGAAGACCGACCCCCTCGCCATCGCGCGAAAGTACACGGAGCAATACCTAGAAGATGAACGCCTATTGGGCTTGCTGGAGCCACAATTCCGACCCAAAGCGACGGAGACGATCCACGAGATGATCGCCATCATCGAGGCATTGAAGGAGAAAGGGCATGCGTACGAGACGGAGGACGGCATCTATTTCGCGGTCGAGACATTTCCTTCGTACGGTGCATTGTCCGGCAACACGCTGGAGAACCTGAACGCCGGTGCGCGCATCGACGTGAACGAGGACAAACGCCACCCTGCGGACTTCGCGCTCTGGAAGAAGACGGTGGGCGAGAACGGACATCACTTGCTGCGGTGGAGTTACCCCGCCGGAGAACGCGTCTCCACGATGGGCGACGATCCGCACGCGGGATTCCCCGGCTGGCACATCGAGTGCTCGGCGATGTCGCGCAAGCATCTGGGCGAGCAGCTCGACATCCACACGGGTGGCGAGGACAACATCTTCCCGCACCACGAGTGCGAGATCGCGCAGAGCGAATGCAGCGGGAAAAAGCCGTTTTCTCGCTATTGGCTGCATAAAAGACGCATCGATATGGGGGATGTAAAGATGTCGAAAAGTCTTGGCAATGTGTTAACAGTTCCTGACATCGTCGCGAAGGGATACTCCCCGATGGACCTGCGGTACTACCTCTTGAGCGTGCACTACCGAACGAATTTGAAGTTCACCTGGAAGGGGATGGATGACGCGAAGAAAGCGCGACGGAAGATTGTCGAGTGGATGACGGAGGTGCGAACGGCTTACGAAGAGATGGGTACAGAGGAGAAGGCGCAGGCAATGGCCTACACGGACAAGCCGCAGGAACAGGCGTTCGGACACGTGGCGGGGTTCCGAAAGGCGATGGATGCCGATCTGAACACGCCGGGCGCGCTGGGTATTCTTTTTACGGCGATGAATGAGTACCGTTCGTCCCCGCCGTTCTTGGGAGCGCAGTTTCAGGAGTTCTTTGACCTCGTGCAGGCGGCAGCACAGACCTTCGGCTGCTTCGAGCCGGACGCGGTAGGGGAAATCCCCGCAGAGGTGCAGGCCCTTGTTGCTGAACGTGCAGCCGCGCGTGACAAGAAAGATTTCCAAGCGTCAGATCGCCTGAGAGATGCAATAAAACAGCTCGGATACGACGTGAAGGACACGGCTGAGGGGCAAAAAGTGCAAAAAATGTGAACTTTACTAGACCATATGTTTACATTTTTGCACGTCAAAGTGACGTTTGGGCAGGAACACTCGTTTAGGCAAGATGAATTCTTTTGTTGTCCGAACTCCCAAACTTGTCGTTTTGGGCAAAAATTCTCGGAGAGAATCGACAATTGGATGAAAAAAACATGCGAGAAACGGCGATATGCAGATGGGTTCGTCTGTAACACACCCTCGGATTTTGCGTTATCTGGAGCGCCACCTTCCACTTTGGAAGCTTGCTTCGATTCGAAGCGCTTCGCTAGGATCACCGCTGATCCGCTCAGATGAAGGTGAGCGTGGTCACGTCTATGTTCCTTCACAATTAGGCACCTTGCCCCGCCTTGCGGGACGAGTTTTCACATCCAGCGTTTGCTGGGTCGTGCTTTCCAGTGCCCAGTCTGTAACTGACGATGTAAACGCACCGACACACCCGTGTCATGCGTCTCTGTATAGATAAGGTATCTACTCTGGTGTGTTCTCTTTATATTTAAGGAGGAGAGCGTGCTTCCCCTCGGCTTAGATCCGATGAGGCCCCGCTCATACTCACGACACGAGCTGGTAGATCGATGACCGACTTGGGCACAGATCAACTTTTGCAGTCCAACCTTCTTTATTTTCTCTCTCTATTCTTTTTATGGACCTTTCTCGTTTGAAGAGAGTCCTCGCTGGCGTCTCTGCCACCGCGATCTCGCTGACCTCTGTGTCAGGAGCCTTCGCTGCGTACAGTGACGTTTCAGCGGGTGTCTGGTACGAGGATGCCGTCAACGCGTTTACGGACGCCGGCTATCTCGATCAGACGCAACCGCGCTTCCGCGGTGGCGACACGGCCAATCGTGCCGAATTCGTAAAGCTCCTCGTTGAGCTCAACGGTGGAATCCTCTCCACCCCCCCGGCTGTGCCGAGCTTCGATGACGTTTCGACGTCTGCTTGGTACTTCGGATACATGGAGGAAGCTGGAAAGGAGCAGTGGGTCCGTGGTGATGGTGATTGCTACGGCAAGCACCCTTGCTACGCTCGCCCGGGCGCCAACATTAACCGCGCCGAGGCTGCCTCCTTGATCGTCCGCGCTTTCGGTCTCGAGAGCACGGCCGAGGCTCCTGACTTCGTCGACAACCCGTCTGGCCAGTGGTACACGGAGGCTATTCAGACCGCCGCCGATCACTGCGTCCTTCAGGGTGACGACTCCACGGGTCGCGTCCGCCCTGCGGACAACATGAACCGTGCAGAAATGGTTGTGATGCTTTTCCGCGTCGACCAGGGTCTGAGCTACGGAGTCGACTGTGGTACGGAAACGGGTCCGGTTGATCCGGCTCTGATCTCCGCCACGGCTGTCTCCTCCACGAAAGTCGAGCTGGACTTCAACGTCTCTCTCGATGAGACCACGGCTGAAATGGTCTCCAAGTACTCCGTCGGCACGCCGACGGTCGCCGTGACGAACGCTACGCTGACGTCCGACGACAAGGTTGAGCTCACGCTCGCCTCCAGCCTCACGGCTGGTAAGGAGTACACGGTCACCGCCACCGGTCTTGAGACCGCTGACGGCGAGACCTTCTCCGACTCCGCCACCTTCAACGGCTACTCCGCTCTCCCCCAGGGTGACGGTGAGCTCGAGGTGTCGGTTTCCGCCAAGAACCCCGTTGGTGACTCCGTTCCCAAGGGTGCTCACGGCGTAACCCTCCTTTCTCTTGATCTCGCCGCGTCCTGCAAGGACAGCGTGATCCTCGAGACGCTGACGGTCCTCCACGAGGGCTTCGGCGACAAGGCTGATATCGATGGCGTGTACGCCACCGTCGATGGTGGCCGCGTGACGCGCGAGCGCTCGATCGACTCCAAGGACCAGACGGCGGATCTCCGCTTCACGTCCCCGATGACGATCGACGCCTGCAAGACCGTTACGCTCGACATCGTCGCTGACTTCTCTTCCACGGCTCAGACGTCGGCCGAGCACAACTTCGCTGTTGAGCTCGCCTCCGATCTCCAGGGCAATGCGAAGGCTGTCACCGGTGACTTCCCGCTCAAGGGCGAGACGTTCCGCGTTGCCGCCGTTACGGCCGGTACGCTGACGATCGCTTACCGCTCCGTCACCCCGTCCGAAGTGGACATTGGTGATAAGGGCAAGGTGCTCGGCAAGTTCGAGGTTTCCGCGAACTCCGTCGAGGATCAGACTCTCTACTCTGTTACGCTTGAAAACGACGGTTCCGCTTCCGATGGCGACTTCACCAACCTGAAGATCCGCCGCACGGACGGTACGGTTCTCACGAACACCGTCGCTCAGACGAAGAACGGCTTCGCCACCTTCGTCTTCAATCCTCCGTTCACCGTTCTCGAGGGCGACAAGATCGTTCTTGAGGTCGTCGGTGACATCGTTGGAGGTGCCGCCGAGACGGTCAAGTTGCACGTCGACGAGACGGGCGACGTCTTCTCCGTCGGTTCCCTCTACGGTTACGGGGTGAACGGTCAGCTCTACGGCTCCACCGTTTCCCTCCCGACCACGGACAACTCGTCCGAGGTCGACATCCAGGCTGGTGAGTTCACCATCGAAATCGATGGTCCGGCTCAGCAGACCTACACGCGCGATCAGAACGACGCCATCCTCGCGAACGTTGAGTTCAAGACGGGCGGCGAGACGATCGACATCAAGGAGATGTACGCTCTCATCCTTGCTCAGACGAGCACGGGTGCTGCGATCTCCATCAGCGGTCAGTCCACCGCTGACTCCGTTGCCGAGGTGCTCGAGAACGTCACGCTGCGCAACAGCGCGACGGGCCGCAGCATCGAAGGTGTTCGCCTGACCGGTTCGTCCGACTTCGGCAACGCCTCTGCCACGGGTTCCTACCAGGTCTACCGCTTCGATGACTTCACCGTTTCTGGCAACGAGACGTTCCAGATCAAGGTCGACTTCATCGACAACGGTACGGGTGTCCACCCGAAGAACGGCGACCAGTTCAAGGTCCTCATCTGTGGTGAGCCGACGGAGACTTCCGCCGGTGCGAACGCCACGGGTTGCCGCTTCAACGGTATCTACACCACGACTGCCGGTGTGGCGTACCAGATGGAAATCGAGGGTCTCTCTTCCGGTGACAACGTGACGGACGTCCGCCCAGGCGGCACGATCGTCGGTTCGACCCACCGCATTGCTGACTCCAACCTCACGGTCACGGTTCAGTCGCTCGCGACGACCGTTACGTCCGTGAAGAACGCCAAGAACGTCAACCTGCTCCGCTTCGAGGCTCGCGCCGGTGAAGCGAAGAGCATCCTCCTCACGAAGCTCACGTTCGATGCCGAGTCCGGTTCGCTGAACAACGGTACGAACTACGCTCTGTGGGTCGACACGGATGCCGACGGCAAGGTCGACACGGTTCTTGACTCCGGTGTTTCCTCTCAGAGCAACGCCATCACCTTCGATGATCTCACGGGTGGCGGCTTCGTTCTCGATAAGGAAGAGACGACTCTCTTCGAGGTTCACTCTGACATTGCCGGTGCTCTCACGAACACCGACCTCATGCTGAAGTTCGCCACGGGCTCCACCTCGTACATCGAGGCTGAGACCGTCGATCGCGGCACGAGCCTCTCCGGTATCAAGACGAACTCTGCTGCTTGCGGAAGCACCACGTGTGAAATCACGGTGCTCACCAAGCGCTCCACGAACTTCAGCCTGGTCAACCAGGGTGATCTGTTCGTCAGCAAGGACACGACCACCCTCCGCAACCGCCAGCTCCTCGGTGGTGCTCTGGGTGAGGCTATCCTCCGCCTCAACTTGAAGGCACAGAACGAGCCGATCGACGTCACGAACTTGCACTTCACCTCTTCCGGTGGAACTGCAACCGCGATCTCCCGCCTCGAACTGTACAAGGATGGCGCTACGACTCCGTTCCAGACGGCTACGGAGTGTCCGAGCACTGAGTCTGTCCAGAACACCTGGCAGGGCACGACGGTTCGCAGCTTCTGCGCCAAGATGCAGAGCCAGCAGCTCGTCGTTCCGAAGGATGGTGAAGTCAAGATCCTTGTCCGCCCCCTCATGAAGGCTGACACGGATGGCGCCACCTCCGGTCAGGTTGTCCAGCTGTTCATTGACCCGACGAGGGTCGCGAACAACACCACGGGTTCCGGCGCTGTGCGCGCTCGCGGTGTGGACTCCAGCAACGATCTGAACGCCAACGACGCTGACGCTTCCAACGAAGGTGAAATCTTCATCGGTACGACGTCCGTTGCCACGAACGCCATCATCTCGGGCGCCCGCAACGACACCGTCCTCTCGAAGATCACCTCGATCACGAACGCCAGCCCCGATGCCAACGGCACCTCCGTGCCGACGGGTATCGCGAACATTGGTCAGTTCAAGATCGCTGCCGCTCAGCACAGCAACGACCGCGGTGCCAACAAGGTCACCCTCTCTGGCGTGACGTTCAACGTCTCCGCTCAGAACGTTGCTATCGAGTACAACACGATGGTCCTCTACAACAAGGCTGACTCGACGATCACGGCTTCGTGCACGCCGACGACCCTTGCTGGTACGGCTATCATCACCTCGGCTTCTGGTTCCTTCTTGGTCAAGTGTAACAACCTGATCGCTGGCTCCAGCGTGAACACGGCTATCGACCGCGGTACGGATCAGACCTTCGCGCTCCGCGCGAACGTCACCAACCCGAAGGTCCTCAGCACGGCCACGTCGACGCTGCAGGTCTCCCTCACGAACTTCAACGACATTTCCAAGTCCACCTACGGACCGACGACGAGCCACTTCAACTGGTTCGACCTCGGAACGGGACCGGATTCTTCGTCCAGCGAGTTCATGTGGGTTGAGTACCCCGAGACGAACGTCAACTCCACGAGCTACAACAGCTAATACGAGTTCGTTCCCTCACCCTACGATCGCGTAGGTTGCCGAAGGCCCCTCGAAAGAGGGGCCTTTTGGCGTATAGCTGCGTGGAAGGGCCACCTAGCGGTGTCCCTCCCACGAACCCACCCTTCCCTGTATGGAGTGGCTCCAGGCGGGCAGAGCCCGCCTTCGCCACGAGTTATTGTTTGTAATATAAAAAGCCCGCAGACGCGGGCTTTTTTTGATGCCTACAACAGGTAGGATGAAGACATGAGCATATTAACAAAACTTGCTCTTCCTCTTGCGGTTGCCGTCACTTGTGTCGTCTCCAATGTGCTGATGGCACTGTGGGCGAAAACAGGACATCAGTGGTTATGGATTCCGATCCTTCTTTTAGGAGCAGCTTCGATGATTTTGTTTGGCTTTTCATTAAAGCGTGTGAATCTTTCCATTGCCGTCATTTTGGTAGAAGTATTGATTTTAATGCTCACGGTATTAGCTGGTGTGTTGATCTATCATGATGCATTGACGACAAGACAAGTCATTGGAGTTGTCTTTGCTCTCGCGGCAGTAGTCGCAATGCTTTAAAGATTTATCCCAAAATCTTCCGTTTCCAGCCAAGCAGCTTGGTAGCAAGCGGTCTGAGTGTGATGACCCGTTCCGGAGGATAGGTCACCACGGTACCGCCAAACTTCTCTTTGAAGCCGCTCACGCCTCGCCAAGGGTGCGTCTCTGCTGCATTCGGTGGTGCTATGCCCAGGAGGTCGTAGGACGTGCAGCCGGAGCGTTTGCAATATCGCATGGCTTCCCATTGGAGCAGGTACGGGGCCATGAGCGCTCGGTATTCGTAGGAGGAGGCGCCGTAGTAGTAGACGGCCGTGGATCCCCACAGTGTGCCCAGGAGCCCCGCAATGGGCGTCTGTGCGTCCTGTGGGCCGTAGGCGAGGAGCAGGAAACTTCCCGGCAATGAGGTCAGGAATGCCGAGAATTGCGCCTCCGAGGGGGCCCGGAAGCCGTCCCGGGCCGTCGTTTCGCGCATGAGTGTCGCGAAGGCGGCGATGTCATCGCTTCTCCGAACTTGCACACCGCTCTTCTTCGCCACACCGATGTTGTATCGGCCCTTCGGCTTCATCTGGGCAAGCAAGGTCTCCTCGTTGAGCGTGAGATCCAGAACGCGCGTGGCGTCCGGTTGCACGTGTCTGCCCGAAGGCCTGCCGGTCATGAGGCGGTCGATGGGGGAGAAGAAGAGCTGCAGGCAGCGATCGGCCCGGGCGTCCTTCTCCATCGTCTTCATGAACTGCGCCAGGGTCGTGCTGGGGATGTCTTGTTCCCAGAGAGGTCCCCGGGGAAGTTCCCACGTGCAAAATCCTCCCGTCGTGCGATCCACGACGACCAGAGCCCCGGCTTCCAGCGCCGATCCGTTGAATGCACCGTACAGGTGAGTCGTCCGTCCCAGCGCTTCCTGATAGGTTTTCCAGTCCAATGATTGCCACAGGTTGCCGCTGGCATGTCGGCGCACCCAGGCGCCATACGTGCTCACGTCTTCGGTGGAGATCAGCCGGCGAATGGACAGGGAAGGAGCTGGCATCCGTCATAGCATACGCGAAGACGCCCTCGTGCGGTTGCACGCTTCCTCGTCTGCCGTAGAATCATTCTGCGTTCCCCCAATCCCCATGGCCTTCAGCCTTCCGAAGCTCCCCTACGCGTACGACGCTCTGGAACCCCATATCGATGCCAAGACGATGGAAATCCATCATACGAAGCATCACCAGGCGTATATCGACAAAGCCAATGCGGCGTTGGCAGGCACCGAATGGGAGGGAAAAGACGTTGAGGAAGTCTTGAAGAGTCTGGAGAAGCTGCCGGCGGAGAAGAAGGGTCCCGTGCGCAACAACGCGGGCGGTCATTTCAACCACAGTCTGTTCTGGACCGTGCTTGGTCCGAATGCAGGAGGGAAGCCGTCGGGGGCGCTCGCCGCCGCCATCGACAAGGCGTTCGGGTCTTTCGATGCCTTCAAAGAGAAATTTGAGGCAGCGGCCGTCGGACAGTTCGGATCCGGTTGGGCATGGCTGGTGAAGGAGGGGGACGGCGTGGCCCTCGTAGCCACTCCGAATCAGGACTCGCCCGTCTCGCAGGGAAAGACGCCCATCTTCGGCGTGGACGTCTGGGAACATGCGTATTACCTGAAGTACCAGAATAAGCGCCCGGACTATCTGAAAGCCGTGTGGAATGTCGTGAATTGGAAGGAAGTCGAACGCCGTTTCGGATCCTGACCATGGGGGCATTCCTCTCTCGCAACAGGCTGGGACTGACTATCGGGTTTCTCTACGCCCTTGTGTCCCTGTTCATTGCGATGATGGTGATTTCCGACGCCATTTCCAATGAGCCGCCCGCCTTGGGCTGGCTGATGATTCCGGCGTATCCGGCGTTTGCCACATTGGGCCTGAGCGTCCTGATCGTTGGAGACGGCTCGTTCGTCCAGCTCTCGTGGTTCCTCACGCTGGTGATCTGGACGCTGTTCGGCGGCCTCATTCAGAAGGGAATCCGCCGTTTGCGGCGCAAGGCTTAGTTCCCGGACTCCGCCGCGTTCTGTTCCATCTGCCGGAATGCCGCCGCCGCGCGTGAGGGGATGCTGGGCTTCATGGCGCCGTTTTTCTGCTTGTTCAGGCCACCGCCCTTCCAGATCTTGTCGATGTTCACGCGGTACATGTTGTTGTACTGCTCCAGCTCGTTGGGGCCGGCCATCTTCAGCACGTCCAGCTCCGGCGCGAACATGTCCGAGTAGCGGTCGCGTCGGCGGATCTGCTTCATGGTGCCGTCGGGGGCGATCATGATGATGGAGCCGCGCTTGATGGTGTTGAAGTTGCTCGCCATCACCTGGGCGTAGGCACCCACGTCCATCACCGCGAGCAGGTCACCCGCGCGGAGCTTGGGCATCTCGATGTCCTTCGTGATGAGATCCCACGCGTCGCACGTGTTTCCGGCGATGGTCACCGTATGGATGCGGCGCTGGTTCATCTGGGAGGCGGGCAGGATGTCGTAGTTGATGCCCGTCTGGATGAGCGCGTCGGGGATGAAGTTGTACGTGGATCCGTCGGCGATGACCATGCGGCTGTTCTTTCCGAGACGCTTCTTGCTGATGACGCGCATGAGGCCGATACCGGCGTTGAGGACGATGCTCTTGCCCGGCTCGAAGATGAGCTTGAAGGGCTGCACGTTGTGCCGGGCCAGCAGACGCTGGAAGTAGGCCGGAAAATCCTTCATCGCCTCGATGGGGAAGGCGTCCTGGTCGCCGATGGCGGCCGGGAAACCGCCGCCAAGGGACAGCGTGCGGATGCGAATACCACGATCCTGACAGCGTTTGATGAGCTTCACAAACGACCGCGCGGCCGCCTTGAAGACGCCCGGGTGGTAGACGTAACCGCCCATGAAGTGGAAGCCCTGGAAGTCCACGTAGGGGCTCCTGCGGGCCAAGTCGATGGCGCGGTCGATGTAGCCGATGGGGATACCGTATTTGTTGCCGCGCGTGGAATACGTGCCCACCTGGAGCATGGGGTTCACACGGATGACCGTGTCGATGTGCTTCTTCAGTTTCTTTGCCGTCTGCGCGATGTGCTCGATCTCCTCCAGGGAGTCCGCGGTGATGGACTGCACACCGATCTTCGCGGCGAAGTGCAGGTCCTGCTGCGTCTTGAAGAGGTTCGTGAACGTGAGCTGCTTCGGCTTGAAGTCCGCGAGGAGCCCCAGGATGAGTTCGCCCACGCTGGAGCAGTCCAGGTCGAAGCCCTCTTCGCGCACAATGCGCAGGATTTCCAGGTTGCTGTTCACTTTCACGGCGTACTGCAGGGCGATCTGGCTGCCGAACACCTTCTTGAAACGGCGCAGGCGGCGGCGGATTTCGCTCTCCACGTACACGTAGAGCGGCGTGCCGTACTTGTCGACGATCTTGTCCACGGGCACGCCTTCGATCATGAGCATCCCTCGGTTGTCCTGGCTCAGGAAATTCTCCCAGCGATCGCGCATGTAACGCGACGAGATGGGAGTGCTTCGGGGGGAGCGCTGGGACTTCGCGGCGGACTTCCTTTTACGAGTCGCAGAGGACTTGATCATCTCGTGAGGAACTGGGTAAACAAGCGGGGATTATAGGTTCCGCTGAAAGAGTGTCAATAAGACTCTTCCCTCGAAAAATAATCCGTTTCTCAGAGGCCCAGTAAGATCGCTGCGATCCACGGGAACGCCACGGTCACGTCGCTCTGAATGATGGCGTAGTAGCTCTTGGTGGAGAGCTTGTCCCACGTGATCTTCTCCTTACCCCCGGCGCCCGAGTACGAGCCGTAGGACATGGGGCTGGATCCGATTTCCACGAAGCCGGCCCAGTCGCGCACCGAGTGGTTGCCGAGGTCATGCTTGATGGACGGGACGACGCAGATGGGGAAGTCCGCCGCGATGCCGCCGCCGAGCTGCAAGAAGGCGATGGGCGTCTTCTTCGACTCCTCCATGTACCACTCGTAGAGCCACGTGAAGTACTCCAAGCCGCTCTTCATCACCGCCGGGTTCACGGAGGGCATGTCGTTCTTTCGAAGCTTTCCGGTGTAGGTGTAGCTGGCGAAGATGTTGCCCATGGTGGAGTCCTCGAAGCCCGGGACGACGATGGGGACGTTCTTCTCGTAGGCCGCGTAGGTCCAGCTGTCCTTCGGGTTGGCGGCCGGATCCGGCTTGATGAGCTTCTCCTTGTAGAGGCGGCGGAAGTACTCGTGGGGGAAGAACCGCTGCCCCTTCTTCTCCGCCTCTTTCCACATCTTGAAGAGGTGCGGCTCCATGATGCGCACGCTCTCGTCTTCCGGAAGGAAGGTGTCCGTGATGCGGCGCAGGCCCGCGTCCCGCAGCTCTGCCTCTTGTTCCGGCGTCAGCTCGGTGTAGCGGGGAATGTAGGCGTAGTGCGAGTGGGCGACGTAGCGGTAGTACGACTCTTCGTGGTTCGCGCCCGTGGCGGAGATAAGGTGGACCTTCCCCTGACGGATGAGCTCCGCGAGCGTCACGCCGATTTGGAAGGAGCTGAGCGCCCCCGCGAGCGTGACGACCAGCTTTCCGCCGTTGTCCAAGTGATCCTTCAGCCACAGCGCGGCCTGGAGCGTGGTGCCGCCGTTGCAGTGGCGCAGCGCGCGCTCCGCGAACGTGGAGACCGGCGTCTTGCTCTTCTGCACGTCGACCGCGACGGTGTTGGTCCCGGCGGAGCCCGGAGCCTCCGTGACGATGTACTTCTTGAGGCTGGGGGAGAGCTGCGTAAACTTCTTCTTCATGGAGTGATGGGGAAATCGGAGGAAATCGTACACACTCTTTCTCAGAAACCAAGAGGCGACGCGATTTTTTGAGGAGGTCTCGCGTTTGTACTATCACCTGTTACACTGCCGCCGTTTCCACCTTCACGATGCCTTTCGATCCCAACGCCGCCTCGCCAGCTGATTCCGGTATCTTCGGTTTACCATACACGCCCGAAGAATCTTCTCTCGTGTTGCTTCCGGTGCCTTGGGAGGCGACGACGTCATACGGCGGAGGTGCGGCCAAAGGTCCGGGAGCCATGTTCCGAGCCAGCCGGCAGATCGACCTCTTCGACATCGAGCTCGGAAATTTCCACGAAGCCGGTATCTGCCTGTTGTCGGAGGACCCGCTCTTTACGCGTTTGAGTGAAGAAGGGAAAAAGAAGGCAGCTCCGATCATCGAGAAAGGCGGAGCCATCGGGGATGATCCCGCACTCGCGGCGGCGCTCACGGATGTGAATACGATGAGCGATCAGGTCAACGAGAAGACGTATGCCCTTGTGAAGGAGCAGCTGAAGGCGGGGAAGAAGGTCGGCGTGATGGCAGGGGATCACAGCAGCTCGTTCGGCATCATGAAGGCGTTCGTGGAAACGTATCCCGGCGTGGGCGTGCTGCAGATCGACGCGCATGCGGACCTGCGTCCGGCGTTCGAAGGTTTCGAACACTCCCATGGTTCCATCATGTACAACGCGATCACGAAACTCCCCCTGAAAAAGTTGGTGCAGGTGGGAATTCGCGATCTCTGTCAGCAGGAGCACGACATGATCGAGAAGGAAGATCGCATTGAGACGTTCTACGGACCGGACCTCCATGCCGCTCTCTTCGCGGGACAATCGTGGAACGAACTCTGCACGCAGATCACGGCGACGCTTCCTCAGGAGGTGTACATTTCATTTGATATCGACGGGTTGGAGCCGTGGCTTTGTCCGCATACCGGAACGCCGGTGCCGGGAGGCCTCACGTTCCAGCAGGTGAACGCTCTTTTCCGCACACTCGTGGAATCGGGACGTACCATCGTCGGTTTCGATCTCAATGAAGTGTCACCCGGTGAGGACGAGTGGGACGCGAACGTCGGCGCCCGCGTGCTGTTCAAGCTCTGCGGATGGATGTTGAAGTCGTGGGAGCAGCGATAGCTCGACAGCCGACATAAGCGTCACGCCGCCATGATGTCCGCCGCCGCCGCTCTCGCACTTTCCATGAGTTGGTTATACCGCTGAGTGTCTGTGAGTTCATCGATCAGCAGCTGGATGCTGTAGTCACTCCAGTTGCGGAATGCCGCCGGACGGTCGCCCGAATCCTGGAGCATCATCCTCAGGCGATGCACGGCCCCGTCGAAGCGCGCCTGCCCCCCGGTTTCCTTGAGCACGTAATACGAATCCAAGGCCTGCTTATAGGTGAGACCAGGCTGGTTCGGGGATTCGCCGACAGCAGTCGCTTCAGAAAGCGGCATAAGGGCGCAGTGTAGCCAAGTGCCAGCCTCTCGCCTATCGTAAACTTCCGCGTTACATATTTGCGGCTGCTGGAAGCGGAAAATCAAGCGAGGACTTTCAAGACTCGATGGCGAACTCCTGCGCGTTCTCCGCTGACGACGCGCCCGCAGTTCACTGCCAAGTCTTCCTGGGGAACATCCGCATGGAAGGCGTACACGTCCGCCCCCACACTCTTGAGATAGGCGACATTCGCATCGATCACTTCCCGTGCCGAGCCGCGCATGCGGGGATTGGCGCCGCCGTTGAACGACGAATATTTCCCTTTCCGCTTCTTCGGGGCCCCGCCGAAGAACGCAGCGCCCGCACGCGTATTCTCTTCGGTATCCGTAACCCCGTGGATCTGGGGCATGTTGTAGATGACGGGATGTCCCGTGTCCTTCGCGAAAGAGTCCAATTCGTTAACGACATCCATGTACCAGTTCCAAGGCTGGCGCATGGGAACGAGCACGTTTCTTACCGTCTCCTGAAAGTGATAGAGGCTGTACTGCAGGCGCAGCCATCCCGGCGGGAGCCTTTCCTCCTTGATGAGTTGTCGGAGAGCGTCCAGGAAGGGTTTGATTTTCTTCCCCGTCGTGGAGAGCAGCACATGTCGGAGGGGAGGCTGCAGTTTGTTGAGCGCACGAATGGCTTCGACGAGGTGTTTCGTGTTGTCCGTATTCTCGCCTTCGCCGAGGAAACCGACTTCGCGATCTACATCCGGCGGGAGGGATCCCTTCCTCGCTTCGATGGCCGTCATCACTTGTTGGATCAGTTCGTCAGTAGTCAGGAGACGGCCGAAAGGAGTCTTGCTGCTGCGGGAATCGCATCCGGGGCAATCCTGTGTGCAGCCGAGCGTGGCTGAGGCGTTAATGCTGTGCCGCATTTTCCCTCCTCTTTGCCCGACGAAATCGCCGAATTTCACCGATCCACCCTTTTCCAGGGGGAGTTCGTACTCATGAATCAGCACGCCTTCCGCCGATCGCCCCGGCCGGACCTTGTATGTCGGATTTTCTGGGCCGGAGTCGGGAGGCGTTTCACTCATCGGACCCCTGATGCTACGCGACCCCAAGAACTGGTCAAAATCATTTGACCACAGCCCTAAACTCCGTAGAATTCCCCCGACATCGCGCGGTGGCTACGATTGAGTTGTGAGTGCCGTGCCCCATCCTCCCTGCCCACTTTTTGGCTAGGGAATCCCTTTCCATCCCTGTTCGTATGGCGACGAAAAAGAAGAAGCCCGCCCCGAAGAAGGCGGCGAAGAAGGTTGTGGCCAAGAAAGCCGCTCCCGCGAAGAAACCGGCCGTGAAGAAGGCCGCTCCCGCCCCTAAGAAGAAGGTGGAGGTGAAAAAGCAGCAGCCGGCTCCCAAGATGGTGAAGAAAGTGGAGATGAAGAAGGTTGAGCCCAAGAAGGAGGTGATGCCGAAGGTGAAGATGCCGCCCGCCCGCGCGTACCAGATGCACGTGGGAACGGACGTGTTGCCCGCGCTCAACCCGCACATCGTGCCGGTGGCCGGACGCGTGCCTTCCGTGTTCAAGGATCTCTCGTCTGAGATCCAGCCGAAGAAAGTCGAAGACGGTCGCATCTACCTCGTGCCGGACCAGGGCAACCCCCACGTCCCGTCACTCATCGAGATGCAGATCCTCAGCTACAAGTGGTTCTTGATGGAGGGTCTCAAGGAGCTTCTGGAGGAAATTTCCCCGATTACGGACTTCTCGGGCAAGAAGATGGAGCTCCGCATCCTCGGTCACTCCTTCGATCCCCCCAAGTACGACCCCGAGACCTGCAAGCGCCGCAACCTCAGCTTCGAGGCGGCCATGAAGGGTCACGTGCAGCTCATCAATAAGGAGACGGGCGAAATCAAGGAGCAGGACGTCTTCCTGGGCTCCATCCCGCTCATGACGGAAGGAGGCACGTTCATCGTCGACGGTATCGAGCGCGTGGTCGTCCACCAGCTCGTCCGCTCGCCGGGCGTGTTCTTCAGCAAAATGCCGGAGTATCCCAAGTACCACGCAGCCAAGATCATCCCGAAGCGCGGCGTGTGGTTGGAAATCGAGACGGACCGCCGTGGCATCATTTCCTGCAAGATCGACCGCAAGCGCAAGATCCCCATCACGCAGCTTCTGCGCGTGTTCGGCTACACGACGGATGCCGACATCATCGATCTCTTCAAGGACGTCACCAAGGCCGAGCACGACTACATCCTCAACACGCTGGAGAAGGACCCGGTCCGCAGCGTGGAGGAGGCCTACCAGAGCGTCTACCGCAAGATCCGCCCGGGCGACCTCGCCACGCCGGAGAACGCGAAGCAGCTCATCGACTCCCTGTTCTTCGACTTCAAGAAGTACGACATGGGCAACATCGCCCGCTACAAACTGAATCGCCGCTTCAACGTGAACATCCCCAGCGACGAGCAGCACCGCGTGTTCCAGGTGAAGGATTTCATCGAAATCCTCCGCGAGCTCGTTCGCCTCAACAATGGCGAGGGCGTGGCCGATGACATCGACCACCTCTCCAACCGCCGCGTCCGCTCCGTCGGTGAACTCGTCCAGAACAAGTACCGCGTGGGTCTGGTGCGCACCGAGCGCATCGTGAAGGACCGTATGACGGTGATGGATCTGGAGACGGTGACGCCCACACAGCTCATCAACTGCCGCCCGATCACGGCTGCCATGCGCGAGTTCTTCGCGTCCAGCCAGCTCTCGCAGTTCATGGACCAGACCAACCCGCTCGCCGAGCTGGCACACAAGCGCCGTCTCTCCGCGATGGGTCCGGGAGGTCTCTCCCGTGAGCGCGCGTCCTTCGACGTCCGCGACGTGCATACGTCCCACTACGGCCGCATCTGTCCCATCGCCACGCCGGAAGGTCCGAACATCGGTCTCGTGGTGCACTTGGCCGGGTTCGCGCGCGTGAACGAGTACGGTTTTCTCGAGACGCCGTACCAGGAGGTGAAGCACACGATCCCGTTGGACGCCGACAAGCTCGTCGGCCGCATCATCGACGTGGCCGTGAAGGAGCAGCGCAAGGTCATCGCCAAGGAGGGAGACGTCATCCAGACGAAGGGCGATGCGCAGAAAATCGTGTCCATTCTCAAGAAAGAAGGTTTGAACGCCATTCCGGTTCGCGGCTACGTCACGAACAAAGTGACGTACGTCGATGCCGAGCAGGAGCGCCACATCACCATCGCTCAGGCGCAGCTGCACATGACGGAGCATGCCGAATTCGAAACGACGCGCATCCCGTCCCGCCGCGCCGGCGAGACGATCCTCGCGCACGTCCGCGACGTGACGCACGTGGACATCTCCCCGCGCCAGATTCTCTCCATCTCCACCTCACTCATCCCGTTCCTGGAGCACGACGACAACACCCGCGCGTCCATGGGAACGAACATGCAACGCCAGGCCGTTCCGCTCATCAAGCCCCACTCGCCGCTCGTCGGCACGGGTATTGAGGGCTTGGCCGCCCGCGCCTCGGGCCATGCGCTCTTGGCCGAGGAAGAAGGGGAAGTGACGGCAGCCGACGCGCAGGAGATTTCGGTGGTGTACCGCTCCGGCCGCAAGCAGACCTACAAGCTCCACACCTTCACGCGCAGCAACCAGGGTACGTGCTTCAACATGCGCCCCCGTGTTTCGCGCGGTGACACGGTCCGCCGCGGCGATCCGCTCGCTGACGGCGCGTCCACGGAAATGGGAGAACTCGCGCTCGGACAGAACCTGCTCGTCGCGTATCTCTCCTGGGAGGGGTACAACTTCGAGGACGCCGTCATCATCTCGGATCGCATTGTGCAGGACGGCTACTTCGATTCCATCCACATCGAGTCCTACATCACGGACGTCCGCGACACGAAACTCGGACCCGAGATCGTCACGCGCGACATCCCGAACGTCGGTGAGGCGAAGCTGAAGGACCTCGCGCCGGACGGCGTCGTCCGCATCGGCGCCACGGTCCACGAAGGCGACATCCTCGTCGGCAAGATCACGCCGAAGGGCGAGACGGAACTGACCCCGGAAGAACGGCTTCTGCAAGCCATCTTCGGTGACAAAGCCAAAGACGTGAAGGACAGCTCGCTCCGTCTCCCAGGCGGCGCCGGCGGCAAGGTGGTCGACGTGCATATCTTCGACCGCGCCGAAGGTGACGAGCTCCCAACGGGCGTGCTCAAGCAGATCAAAGTGTTCGTGGCGCAGACCCGCAAGATTCAGGTGGGTGACAAGATGGCCGGTCGTCACGGTAACAAGGGCGTCGTCGCCCGCATCGTCCCCAGAGAGGACATGCCGTTCCTCGCGGATGGCACGCACGTGGACATCATTCTGAACCCGCTCGGCGTGACGTCCCGTATGAACATCGGACAGATCCTCGAGACGCACTTGGGCTGGGCCGCGAAAGAGCTGGGCATCAAGGTCGCCACGCCCGCCCTCAACGGTATCTCCCCGGAACAGATTCAAGAATTCCTGAGGGCCGCCGGCCTTCCGGAGACGGGCAAAGTGCAGCTCTTCGACGGCCGCACGGGCGAGCCGTTCGCCCACGAAACGACGGTCGGTCAGGTGTACATGTTGAAACTGCTCCACCTCGTCGAAGACAAGATTCACGCCCGCAGCGTCGGACCCTACTCGTTGGTTACGCAGCAGCCTCTCGGAGGCAAGGCGCAGCACGGCGGTCAGCGTTTCGGAGAAATGGAAGTGTGGGCCTTGGAAGCGTACGGCGCCGCCTACACGTTGCAGGAAATGCTTACCATCAAGTCCGATGACGTCGTCGGCCGCAGCAAGGCGTACGAAGCCATCGTGAAAGGCGAGCCCATCCGCCGCCCGAGCATCCCCGAGTCGTTCAACGTCTTGGTGAAGGAGCTCCAGGCTCTCGGTCTGAAGGTCGAACTCCTGAAGTTCAAGGAGGAGGTCGCCCCCGAGGAGCGCGTCATCGTGGATGCCGCCGCCATCGAGACTGTCGAAATGACGAGCCGCGTCGAGGCCGAAGAGGAAGCCGAAGAGATCGTGCCGGGCGCGGATAAGATCGCCGAGCTCGAGCAGGTCGTCGCGGAATCCGATGCCGAACTCGTCGGCGCCATCGAAGAGGGCGAGCCCTCCGACGCCACCGGCGTCACGGCCAAAGAGGAGATGAAGGAAGCCTCCTCCGAGGAAGCGATGGATGACGCGTGAGAAGAATTGAAATGAAGAAGAGGGGCTTCAGTCCCTCTTTTTTTGTTTCCTTTCTTTGATGCCCCTTCTTGAAAGAAGGGGCGCAAGAACTTGTGCCGCCAACACCCACTCCACCCGGCCCTGTGCTTCCTCAGTCCCGCCTCCAAGGTTTCGGCGTGACTTCGTCAGCAGACGACCAGGGCCTTCCCCTTCACCCCCCGTGGCGGCACGACCCACCCGAAAACAAACATACAGAATTTCCGGAAACCCGCCGCCACGGAGGCGATAGTGGGTACGAGGCCGAAGGCCGAGGAGGGATTGGCGGCGGCAGATTCTTTCGCCCCTTTCTTCTAAAGAAAGGGGCATAGGTCTCTTGAAGAGAAGAACAGAGAAAACATGATCTGGAAGCCAAAAAATCAGAACGTGTTTCTGCTGATATCAGACCTGATCTGCCACGTGCATCGGTGAATTCCTATCGTGGAGACATCTCTTTTTCTTCCCCCATTTTCTATGTTCAACGTGAACCGTGTCACGCTTCTCGGCAACGCCGTCCGCGATGCCGAAGCACATCAGACCAAGTCCGGTCGTCCGGTGACGACGCTCGATCTCGGTACCAGCCGATCGTGGACGGATGCCGACGGCAATCGCCAGAGCGCGTCCGAATACCACCGTCTCGTCTGCTGGGGCGGACTTGCAGGCTTCGCCGCGGAGCGCTTGCGCAAGGGTAATCCGCTCTACGTCGAGGGTCGTCTCCACACATCGCGCTGGGAAACGCCCGACGGCAAGGACGCGAGTCGCACGGAAGTCGTCGTGGATCGTCTCGTGTTGCTCGGCGGAAAGAAGACGACTGATGTCGAAGCGGCCGAGGCACCGGCCGGCGATAACGACATCGAGGAAATTGCAGCGTGAGTTGCGTCGAATCCCTGCCGTGCTTGAGTGCGCGAGTACGGCAGGGTGCCACCACCGACTTTTTCGCATTCATCCAGGCAATGTTCTCGGTCGGTATCCGTCAGTCCAGTAATATGGTTGCTACGATCGTTGCAGTATGAAATCTGTGAACAAAGTCATCTTACTGGGCAACGTCACACGGGATCCGGAGTTGAAAACCACTCAGACAGGACAGTCTGTGTGCACCTTCGGACTCGCGACAAACCGTGTGTGGAAGGACGCGTCAGGCGAAAAACAGAGCCTGCCGGAATATCATAATCTCGTGTGCTGGGGCGGATTGGCCGAATTTTGCGGACAAAACGTCAAGAAGGGAAAACCGCTCTACGCGGAGGGATATTTGAAGACACGAAGCTGGGACAGTCCCGAGGGCGCGAAGATTTTCCGGACCGAGGTGGTGCTGGAAAACGTGGTGTTGCTGGGCTCGCGCGACGCGGCTCCGATGGGGAGCGATGACAAGCCTCCAAGCGACCCCGTGCGGGAGGACGAAGACCTCCATGTGACGACTGCGTCCTAACAAGGGACAAAAAACCGCCCTTTTTGGCATTGGCTAGCCATAATGATTGAGTGGAGAATGGAAAAACGGTCCGCTCGGCTTCTCTGACGCAAAAATGTGAACCTTTGTTCTTGACCCTGCCACATTCTTGAGTAGACTCCCTCCACGCTATGGTACGTCGCGATCACCCGTAGGATTAGGTCTCTGGAAGACTTCCTAATTCTGCGGGTGTGCGTGAGCCACCCGCTTTTCTTTTCCCTTCGGGGGAGAGAGAACCTGCGAGATGAGTCAGCCGACTCGCCCGCGGGAGTTCGGGGGGTGAACGGCGCCCTGTGCTCATTGAAAGCACCGGCTCGAAGAAGAAATTTGAATTCTGAAATTCACACGATGCGTCGTCTCCATGGACAATGGACGACGTATCACGGACGTTCGTGTGCGACGACTCAGGTTGTAGCACATGAACAGTACGTTCGGACGGCAGCTTGTCTGTCGTCTCGAGAAAAATGTTACTCATCGCATCACACGGATGCCTCGACTCTGCATTCCGATGAAGGACGTGGCCAGCTACGATATGCTTCGGTGAGCCGCTAGGCAGGCGCTACCAGCCGGAGATTTCCGAATGGGGAAACCCCATAGAAGTTATGTTCTATGACCTACACTCGTTGTAGGAGGTCACTCAGGGAACTGAAACATCTCACGTACCTGAGGAAAAGAAATCAAAAAAGAGATTCCCTTAGTAGTGGCGAGCGAAAAGGGAACAGCCTAAACCTCGTGCTTGCACGAGGGGTTGCAGGACCCCAACATCTGATTCCCTCCCTTATAGAAGAACGTTCTGGAAAGGACGGCCATAGAGGGTGACAGCCCCGTACGCGAAATGGGGGAGGACAGTAGGGAGTTCCTAAGTAAGGTCGGACACGTGAAATCCGGCCCGAATCCGGGTGGACCACCATCCAAGGCTAAACAGATGCAGAGATCAATAGCGGATAGTACCGTGAGGGAAAGGTGAAAAGCACCCCGGAAGGGGGATGAAATAGTCTCTGAAATGTGATGCGTCCAAGGAATCGGAGCCTGCGCAAGCGGGTGACGGTGTTCCTTTTGCATAATGAGCCAACGAGTTACTTGTCAGTGGCCTGGCTAAGGCAGTTACCAGCCGGAGCCGTAGCGAAAGCGAGTCCGAACAGGGCGCCTATGTCGCTGGCAGTAGACCCGAAACCGGGTGAGCTATCCATGAGCAGGCTGAAGGGCGCCGAAAGGCGTCTGGAGGGCCGAACCATAATGTATCGCAAGACATTGGGATGACTTGTGGATGGGAGTGAAAAGCTTACCGAACCCGGAGATAGCTGGTTCTCCTCGAAATGCCTTTAGGGGCAGCCTCGATTCGCACGACTGGGGGTAGAGATACTGTTTGGATGCGGGGTTCACCTCGAACTACCAAATCCTGACAAACTCCGAATACCGGTCTTTAATGGAATCGGGAGTGAGACGGCGACAGCGAACTGCCGTCGTCGAAAGGGAAAGAACCCTTACCAATAGCTAAGGTCCCCAAATATCGTTCAGTGGTAAAGGAAGTGTCGATGCTTCGACAACCAGGAAGTTGGCTTAGAAGCAGCCATCTTTTAAAGAAAGCGTAACAGCTCACTGGTCGATGCATTGATGCGCCGAAAACTCAACGGGGCTAAACGATATACCGAAGCTTTGGGTGCCCTATTCCCTGCGGGGAGTAGGACGCAGTAGAGGAGCGTTCTGTTCAGCTGTGAAGCAGTATCGCGAGGTATTGTGGAGCGTACAGAAGTGAGAATGTTGGCATGAGTAACTACTAGGCAGGTGAAAACCCTGCCCGCCGAATCCCCAAGGTTTCCCACGCAACGGCAATCGGCGTGGGGTTAGTCGGTCCTAAGGTCAGGCCGAAAGGCGTAGCCGATGGACATCAGGTTAATATTCCTGAACTTCAGGTGAATCGCCCAAGGAAACGATTGAGCGATCGTTCGGCCTCTGCTCCCTTCGGGGAGTATGCTGATCGATCAGGATTTCGTTCTCCTAGGAGCGGTGTGACGGAGTGGGAAGATCAGAGCGTGTGATTGACTGCACGTGTAACGCGCGAGGCGTTGAGACCGGGAGGCAAATCCCCCGGTTGAGCCGAACGCGGAATCCGAATGGCGGGCTTGTCCCGTCGAGTCTGTCCCTTTCTGCTTCCAAGAAAACCATCGCTCACAGAGTCATCTGAAACCGTACCGCAGACCAACACCGGTGGGGTGGTCGAGTAGACCTAGGTGAACGGGAAAACTTGCGTTAAGGAACTCGGCAATGAAGCGTCCGTAACTTCGGGATAAGGACTCCCCATCGCAAGATGGGGCGCAGCGAAAGAGCTCAGGCGACTGTTTATCAAAAACACAGGTCCCTGCGAAGCCGTAAGGCAATGTATAGGGGCTGATGCCTGGCCAGTGCTAGAAGGTCACGTGAGGAGGTGTATGCCTTCGATCTAAGCCCTAGCGAACGCCGGCCGTAACTATAACGGTCCTAAGGTAGCGAAATTCCTTGTCGGGTGGTCGGTTAACGACACTTGCCCGAACGATCAGCAATGATCGGCACTGAGGAACTCGCTGATGTTTTTGCAAAGTCCCACCCTCGAGCGGGTGGCGCCTCTGGCGAGAGCCGGGAGGCGAGCTCACATTCGCGAAGAAGAAAACCGAGTATCCAGGATATCTGTCGATATCTGCTTTCAGTCCGTAGGAAAAATACCATATCAGTGAAAAACGTGGCCATATGCTGGAATCTCCCATGCATCCTCCATGCCGCAAGGTACGAGGTGGGGACAATCAGCAGGAAACCCGCAAGGGGCTCCTCAGAGACTTCACGCCACGCGACTCGCAAGAGTCGATGATAAAGTCCGATCCCTGTGGCGACACAGGGCGCCGGGAAATTGTCCGGCGGTTAAAAAACGAGCGTCGCTCGCAAGAGCGGGTTCTGTGCGCTTCCGCATTCCGGAAGTCTCGGCTCACCACCGAGGGAACTATTCCGTCGCGAAGGTTGGCTCTGCCAACCTGGAGCGATCCCTCTTAGGGAAAGGATGGTTCATGGAAGGAAAACCGTAGGTTTGCCTTTCATGCTCAATGAAGTTCCGACCCGCACGAATGGTATAACGGTCTGAGCACTGTCTCGACGCAAGGTCCGGTGAAATTTCAATCCCAGCGCAAATGCTGGGTAGATCACGGTAGGACGAAAAGACCCTATGAAGCTTTACTATACGCTGACATTGTGTCGTTGGATGGCGTGCGCAGGATAGGTGGGAGACTGTGAAGCCCCGGCTTCGGCTGGGGTGGAGTCACCCTTGAGATACCACCCTCGCTTTCCGACGACACTCACCCTGTTCATGAAACATGACGGGGGACAGTGTTTGCTGGGTAGTTTAACTGGGGCGGTTGCCTCCTAAAGTGTAACGGAGGCGCGCAATGGTCAACTAGCGCCGGATGGAAATCGGCGTTGTCGTGTAATCGCACAAGTTGGCCTGACTGTGAGACTTACAGGTCGAGCAGGGACGAAAGTCGGTGATAGTGATCCGGCAACCTGAGCAATTTATCTTGCTCTTCCCACGTGGGTGGGTTGTCGCTCAACGGATAAAAGTTACTCTAGGGATAACAGGCTGATCAGTTCCAAGCGCCCACAGCGACGAACTGGTTTGGCACCTCGATGTCGGCTCATCGCATCCTGGGGCTGGAGAAGGTCCCAAGGGTTTGGCTGTTCGCCAATTAAAGCGGTACGCGAGCTGGGTTCAGAACGTCGTGAGACAGTTTGGCCTCTATCCACCGTGATCATCTAGACACGTGAAGGAAGCTGCTCCTAGTACGAGAGGACCGGAGTGGACGAACCTCTGGTGTACCTGTTGTCGCGTCAGCGGCATCGCAGGGTAGCTATGTTCGGCGGGGATAACCGCTGAAAGCATCTAAGTGGGAAGCCCCTCCTAAGATAGCGTGTCTCCATAAGCCCGCCGGAAGACGACCGGCTAGATCGGCCACAAGTGTACGTACAGCAATGTACTCAGCTGAGTGGTACGAACGGGCAATTGAACATTTTTCTCATCTATGACGTACTGTTCGTGTGCTACAACGTGAGGCGACTCACGCGCACGCTACGTCGCTTGTTAGCGACGTGACATGAACTTGTGCGAATTTCCGTCTTCAATTTTCTCTTCTTCGATCCTTTTGTCCTGGTGCCTTTCGCGACGGGGTCACACCCGATCCCATCCCGAACTCGGCAGTTAAGCCCGTCCGCGCCGATGATAGCTCCCATTACCGGGCGCCAAAGTAGGTCGGTGCCAGGACTAAGGGATCGAAAATAACGCGGGTGGGAAACCTACGGTTTCCCCTCCGCGAACCAACCCCTTCCCTCAGAAGTGTCCCTCCAGACCAGCAGAGCTGGTCTTCGGGATGTTTGTTGTTGTCTGCGGACTTCAGAGTGTAGGAAGAGCCGGTTTTCGCGATGGTTTTTATGCCCATAGTCAGGGCTTTTTGACGTATCTACAGCCAAAGAACCGCCTTGCATATTGAGCGGCGATTCGTAGAATGCCCCCACTTTATGCTGAGGAATACGCCCTATGACGATTCGGAGTTGCTCCACACTCCCCGGACGGAGGGGATGCACTACGTGACGGTGCGGCTGCCCGAGGACGACGCCGGCGAGATGCCGGGAAGGAGGGCGATGAATCTGGTTCGCGCCGTCCGGGCTGAGCTTGGCGACGTGATGGTGAGCATCAGAGGCGAAGATGCGGAAGTCTGCGTACCGCCGGACATCGCGCCGGACGAAGTGCGGCAGGTTTTGATCGTGAAGGGATATCTGTCTCCGGCAGAAGCGGACGCTGCATCGGAAGATGAAGAGCCACTGCATCTACCGGTGGAATTTGGAGAAGTGGCTCCCGCACAGCGAGTGGCGAGCTAACTACTCCTCTTTGACGATGGGTTTCCCTAGGCGCTTCATGCGGGCGTTGCCTTTTTCTTCGAGCCAGGAGCTGACGGGGTCCAACGCGAAGAGGATCACGACGGCGAAGATTGTAACGAGAGTCGCAAGCACCCAGAGCCCCGCGCCCACGGCCAAGCCGATGGCAGCCACGAGCCAAATAGAGGCCGCCGTTGTGAGCCCCATCACTGTCCGTTCTCCTTTCAGCAGCACGCCGGCGCCGATGAATCCGATGCCCTGCACGATGATGGAAGCGATGCGCGTAGGATCTCCGTCTCCTTCCGCATCCCGGTAGCCTTCGCTAGAGATGATGCCGAAGAAGCAGGAGCCGACGGCCAGGATCATGTGTGTGCGCAAACCTGCGGGTTTGCCGTTCAAATCTCGTTCAATGCCGATGAGCGCACCGAGAACCGCCGCAATGGCAACACGTCCGAACCACAGCCAGGATTCTTCAAGAGACATAGGGGGAAGGGGGAAGTCCGTATCCGTGACGAGCAAACAACCGAGGACTTACAGGCTGTGACATGCCTCCTCCTGGCTACCGCCCCGTAAAAGCCAAAGTGGCTTACATAAGCCAAAATTTAGGGATTTTAAATTTGACTAAACATGAAAATAAATTGATAATCGTATCTATGGATGGCCCATCCGTCCTCGACGCCTATTACCAGCAGATGTTGGATATTCCTGTCTCCATACAGGAGTACCGGGATCAAATCACGCTTACGGCGAGTTTGATTGAAAATGAAATGTCGGAAACTCATCGGCGGATCTTCGATCTTCTTGAGAGGCGAGGCAATTCTCACATGTCTCTCCGCATGTTGCAGGAATTGGAATTGGATACGGATGACGAGGATATCGTGAATTTGATCGGGACCGTTTGCAGTGATGTGGCAACGGCTATCCTGGGGATCATCGAAAACAAAAGGGACGATTTTGCTGCTCTCGCGGGCGAAGTGAAGCGGTTTGAAGCGTCGATTGATCCAAAATTCGATGCAGATGGTCAAAAGGAACCAGAAGTCGTCAAAAAAAAGGGCGAAGAGAAAGCCGAGAACGGTGGTGCGGCAGATCCATTCGATGAATTGGAGGAGCAATTGGAAGACCCGTTCACAGAGTACGTCTCCACGTATCTTTTTGAAAAAATGACGTCATGATCTCCGCTACACTCTAGGTTCATGCAAGAACGCCTCCAAAAAATTCTGTCGGCCCGCGGTATCGCGTCTCGCCGAAAGGCCGAGGAATACATTGAGCAGGGGCTCGTGTCCGTGAACGGGAAAAAGGCCATCCTTGGCCAAAAAGCCGATCCCGAGGTGGATGTCATTGAGGTGGACGGATCCATCGTAGAGGCACGGAAGGAGATGCTCTACTACCTGCTTCATAAGCCGCGCGGCGTCGTCACGACGAACGCCGAACACGAGAAAGACGAGACCGTCCTCGATCTTCTCCCTGAGAAATTGCGGGGAAAAGTGTTCCCCGTCGGGCGCCTGGACAAGGATTCGTCCGGCCTCCTGCTGCTGACGAATGACGGCGTGCTCGCGTACCGTCTCACGCACCCGAAGTTCGACCACGAGAAGGAGTACGAGGTGACGGTGGAGACGGAAATCCACGAGGGCGCGTTGGACAAGATGCGGAAAGGCATGACGCTCTCCGGCGAGAAGACGAAGCCCGCGAAGGTCACGAAAACGGGGGAGAAGAGCTTCAGAATCGCGCTGACGGAAGGCAAAAACCGCCAGATCCGCCGCATGTGCCAGAAAGTCGGCTGCCCCGTCGTCACGTTGAAACGCACGCGCATCCTTAGTCTCCAGGATCCGACGTTGGAGCCCGGACGCTTCCGTCCCCTCACCAACGAAGAGCGGGACACGATGCTGCGCGACGCGGGTGTTCCTCAGACTTCCAAAACCTGAGGCATCTGCGGCATCGGAGGATGCGGATGCTCCCGACGACGCTGCGGTTGTAGGGGTGGCGCTTTCAAGCGGTGGAGGTCGCTGATCAGTACGTCGATCTCTCTGATGGTATGACGTAACTGAGTTTCAATGAGATAGTGCTCGGGACGCAGGACGAACTCGGGATTATTGCGAATGCCGATGAGATCGGCGAGAACGCAGACGAGCTGCTGGCGAATCCCTTCCAAGGCCAGGTGCTGTTCTTGGGGCGTGGCCTTCGGAAGTCGTCGCAGGGCCTCCTGCGACTCCCGCAGTGCGGCCATCTGTTTGGTAATTTCGAGATGTTGCGTGTCGGTCCAGTCCGATAGGCGCGGCACACGCTCCTGTCGTACAGATTGGCATCCCGTCGCCACAGTCAATGCGATGGCGCCCAGCCCTTGCGCTGCAACACTGAAAAACTGTCGTCGATTCAGCAGTCCGTCGTTCTCGGGAGTGTTTCTCATGAGGAATATGGAATACGCCCCGGGTTCCGGCATGTCAATTTTCTGAGACATTGAAGGGGCTGCATTCGGCCGGGGAATGCGCTATACTTGAGTAAACATGAACATCATTCCCCACGGAGCGGCCCAGGAGGTGACCGGCACCTGCCATGAATTGCAGGTGGGCGGACGCCGCATTCTCCTCGATTGCGGCCTTTTCCAGGGACACCGCGCCGAGGCTGCGGCGAAGAATTCATCGTTCACGTTCAATCCCAAAGACATCGATGCCGTGGTGCTGACGCACGCACACATGGACCACGTCGGGCGCATCCCGCTTCTCTACAAGAAAGGATTCCGCGGACCGGTGCACTGCACGTACGCCACGAAGGACCTGGCGGCCGTGATGATGCGCGACGGCGGGTACATCCAGGAGAAAGACGAGGAGTTCTACTGCAAGCACTTGGCGAAATCCATGATGAAGTGCGAGGGACCGCTCTACACGCAGAACGACGCCGAGGAGTGCACGAAAATCTTCCAAGGACACAACTACGGCGAGTGGATCGACGTCTGCGACGGCGTGCGCGTTCAGTTCCTCGATGCCGGCCACATCATCGGCGCTGCGATGGTGGTCATCGAGGCGACGGAGAACGGCAAGATGCATCGCATCGGGTTCAGCGGAGACCTGGGCCGCAGCACGCTTCCCATCATCCGGGATCCGAGCGCCATGCCCCCGGTGACGACGCTGATCTGCGAGAGCACGTACGGCAACCGGCGCCACGAAGACGCGGCGACAGCCAAAGATCATCTGCAGGACGCCATTATCCGCACGGCCAAGCGAGGCGGGAAAATCATCATTCCGGCCTTCTCTCTGGAGCGCACGCAGGAGATCGTGTTCGACCTCCACGTGCTCTGGGACGCCAAGCAGATCCCGGCCATTCCCATCGTCATCGACTCGCCGCTGGCATCGCGCGTGACGGAGATCTTCATGAAGCATCCGGAGTGCTACGACAAGGACATGTTCGAGAAGTTCCTGAACCGCCAGCACAACCCGTTCCAGTTCTCGCTCGTCCGCTACACGGAGAGCGTGGACGAGAGCAAGGCGCTGAACGGCACGCCCGGTCCCATGATCATCATGGCGGCGTCCGGCATGTGCGAAGCCGGCCGCATCCGCCATCACCTGAAAAACGAGATCGGCGACCCGCGGAACACCATCCTCACCGTCGGCTACATGGCCGAGAATACCCTCGGCCGCAGGGTCGTGGATCCGAGCGTCTCCGAGATCAAGATCTTCGACCAGATGTACCCGAAGCGCGCGGAAATCCTCTACATCGACGCATACTCCGGCCACGGCGACATGGACGATTTGGACAAGTACGTCTTCGCGGTCGAAGGTCTGAAGCGCGTCATCCTTGTTCATGGGGAAATGAAGCAGATGGATCCGTTCGCGGACCGCATCGCCAAGCACGGCATCAAAGTGGAGACGCCCGCGCGGGAGGAGATCCTGGAGGTGTGATCAGTGCTGGCCGTTGCCGTTGCTAACACCCTGTGTTTTTCGTGCGTAGTACGCTGCAGAGCCAGTGAGGGGCCTACCGTTCGAGTCGAAGACCGGTTCCACCGGAGGACGTTCCGGTCCAGTCGCGGTCATTCCCAGAGCCTCGAATTGTGCGCGAATTTCTTTGACGGCCGGACCCGTATAGCGATGCACGGGCTTCTCCATGGGCTTCGCAGCATGGGCTTCGACAGGAGCCACGGGTTCAGGAGGAATTGCTTCTGAGGACATGAGAGGGAAAGGGGAATTTAGTATGCAAAGGGGGACTCGCCTTCTGGCAAACCCTTCGTATCGAAAACCGGCATGCCGAGCTTGCTCCTGACAAGAAGGGTGACTTTGTCGCGGAGGTACCGGAGCGTGTCATTCGGGCGGATATTTTCGCCCAGGTGTCTGCTGAGCTCCGCATGGAGGGGAACGTCCGCAATTCTGCAGACGCGATCTATGGTTTGCACATGAGTCCAGTCATCAGCCCTATCGTCGGACAGTTTGTCGTGCAACTGCCGCAACTCCGCGAGATCGCGGTCGTCCATTTTCGGCTTGAGAGTATTCATAGGGGAGTCAGAGTAGTCCTTTGAACCCGCGTCGCAAGGAAATTCAGAGCCCCAACTCACCGGCTACGCCCTTCATGGCCTCCAGCGTGATCCCGACGAATTCGGCCAACGGAAGCCCCAGGAGCGTCTCGCACTGCCTGATCTGCTCGCGGTCCACCTGCGCGGCGAAGGTCTTGTCCTTCAGCTTCTTCGTGACACTGCTCACTTCCACGTCGGCGATCTTCTTGCTCGGCCGCACCTTCGTCACCGCGATGATGAAACCCGTGAGCTCATCCACGCAGTAGAGCGCCTTCCGCAGCTGCGTGTTCAGCGGATACTCCTCGCCGTACTTTGCGGCGTAGTGCGCGCGAATGTCGGCCAGCAACTCCTCCGGGGCGCTGATCGTCTTGAGCAGTTCCTCCAGCGTACCGCCGCAGTGGGCTTCATAATCCTTTTCGAGCTTGTCCCAATCCAGGTCGTGCAGCATGCCCGCGACCTTCCAGGTCTGCGGATCGCCGCCGAACTTCTTGGCCAGCGCCTCCATGGCCGCGCCCGTCGCGATGAGGTGCGCCTTCGTCATGTCCGTGTGCTCCTCGATGAGCCCCTGCGCCGCAGGCAGCAGATGTCCGTATTCCGCATGCTGCAGCAGTCCTTCGTCCATCGCGGCGACCGTGGGAAGAGCCGTGGGTTTTACTTCTTTCGGCCCCTCTTCGTTCTTCGCGAGAAGTGCGTCGGTGGTGTGCGATGTTGCGTGCTCTGGTTTCATCAATGGGAAGAGCACCACGTCGCGGAGGTTCGTCTGCTGCGTGATGAGCGCGACGATGCGGTCCACGCCCATGCCCCAGCCCGAGGCGGGCGGGCAGCCGTACTCCAGCGCGGTCACGAACTCGTCGTCCTTCTTGTGGGCCTCCGTGTCGCCGCCGGCGTGCGCTTTCGCCTGTTCCTCGAATCGCTGCGCCTGGTCCACCGGATCGATGAGTTCCGAGTAGGCGTTCACGATTTCCCATCCGCCCACGACCAGCTGGAAGCGGTCGGTGATTTTCGGATTGAGATCGTTGCGACGGGCGAGAGGGGACAGCTCGATGGGATGCTGCACGAGGAACGTCGGCTGCACGAGCGACGGCCGGCTCACCTTCTTGTAGAGCTGGTCGACGAGGTTGCCGTAGCCCAGGTTTTCCACGGACACTTCCAGTTTCACCCCCTTCGACTTCATGGCTTCCCGCAGGGCTCCCGCAGTATCCGACGCGTCGATGTCGATGCCGCAGGCCTTGTGAATGGCCTCGCGGATGGTGAGGCGCGGCCAGGGCGGTTTGAAATCCACTTCCACCAACTGTCCGTCGCGGTCGGGGATCTTCACCTTCGTCGTGCCGAGCATCTGGGTGAGGATGCTGGAGAGCATCTCCTCGGTGAACTTCATGTTGTGCGTGTAGTCCCAGTAGCTCGCGTAGTGCTCCACCATCGTGAAGTCTTGGAGGTGGCTGGGATCCAACCCCTCGTTGCGGAACACGCGCGCCACTTCGAACACGCGGTCGAAGCCGCCGACGAGCGCTTCCTTCAGGAAGGTCTCGGGGGCGATGCGCAGATACATGTCGAGGTCGTACGCTTCGTGGTGCGTCTTGAACGGCGTGGCCAACGCGCCGGAAGCGGCGTTCACGAGCACCGGCGTCTCCACTTCCGTGAAGCCGTGCTTCCAGTAGAACTCACGCAGGAGCCGCACGAACTGGCTGCGCTTCTGGAAGCGCTCGAACGTCTCGCGGTTGCTCATGAGCTCCAGATATCGCTGTCGCCAGGCCGTCTCCTGGTCTTGGACGCCGTGCCACTTCTCCGGCGGCTGGCGCAGGGCCTTCGTGAGCATCGTCCACTCCTTCACTTGCACGGTCGGTTCGCCGGTCTTCGTGGTGATGCGCTCGCCCTTCACGCCGATGAAGTCGCCGAGGTCGATGAACTCCATCGCCAGCTTGTATGCCTCGGGACCCAAGGCGTCTTCCCGGAAGAGAATCTGCAGGCGGTCGCTGGCATCCTGGAGAGTGGCGAACGTCACCTTTCCCATGTCCCGGAAGAGCATCACGCGCCCGGCGATGGCGACGGGTGTACCGTCAGGTTTTCCTTTTGCTTCAGCCAAAAGATGCGTTCTCGGGAACGTGCCGGCGTAGGGAATCCCGCCCCCGGCCCGGATCTTCTGGGCTTTCTCATAACGAATCTGGTCCATGGCCCCCAGCGTAGCGTCCGGCGCCTCCTCTTTCTATAGGAGCCGCTCCGGGGTGGAAAAAGAGGGTCCGGATGCGCCGGATGATGAAAAATTCATTTGACCGCCCGCCAAGCGCTCCGTACACTCTCCCGGCTTTCGCATGATTGCTCGTGCAGGCATGCGATCCTTGCTTACGTTCACGCTCATCGTCCCGATCGGGACCACATGAGCTCAAGAACCTCCAAGCCCCCTATGTCCAACGGACTCATTGCTCGCAAAGTCGGGATGTCCCGCGTCTTTCTCCCCACGGGAGAAGCCATTCCTGTGACGTACCTCCGCGTGGAGCCCAACGTCATCGTTCGCACGAAGTCGAAGGAGAAGGACGGCTACGACGCTGTCGTTCTCGGCATCGGTGCCAAGAAGTGGAAGAGCCGCAAGGGCAAGGAGAACGTCCGCTACGCCGTGCAGAAGGAATGGAAGGTCGACTCGCTCGATGGTCTGGAGACGGGCAAGGCCCTCACCGCAGAAGTCCTCCCCGTGGAGACGCTCGTGACTATCACGGGTGTCAGCAAGGGTAAGGGTTTCCAGGGTGTCGTCCGTCGCCACCACTTCGGAGGCGGTCCGGCCACCCACGGTTCCCACTTCAAGCGCGAGCCGGGCTCCATCGGCATGCGTGCCAAGCCGGGACGCGTTCTGAAGGGTCACCGCATGGCCGGTCACATGGGCCATGAAACCACCACGATTCACCACCGCGCCGTCGTCTCGACGGATGCGGAGACCGGCGTCATCGCCGTGAAAGGACCGGTTCCGGGGCCGAACGGCGCCACCGTGTTCCTCACAAAAGAAGCCCTTCCAGCCGCCAAGTAAAACTCCCCACCCATGACGATTGACGTCTACACCGCCACCGGCACCAAGAAGGGAACGCTCGACCTCCCGAAGGAATTGTTCGAGGCCCGCGTGAACAACGGTCTCATCCATCAGGCCGTCGTCCGCCAGCAGAGCAACGTCCGCAACGCCATCGCCCACGCGAAATCACGCGGCGAAGTGCAGGGTTCCGCCAAGAAGCTCTACGACCAGAAGCACACGGGTCGCGCTCGCCGCGGTTCCGTCCGCAGCCCGCTGCTCCGCGGCGGTGGAAAGGCGTTCGGTCCCAAGAAGGTCGCGAACTTCGAGAAGGACATGCCCAAGTCCATGCGCCATGCCGCTGTCTGCGCGTGCTTGTCGCTCCAGGCCAAGAAGGGCGGCATCCTCGGTCTCGAGAACTATCCCGCCACGATCAAGACGAAGGACGCGCACGCCCTCCTGAAGAAACTCCCGGTGCAGATCGGCCGCCGCATCCTCTTCGTCCTCCCGGAGCGCCACGATTCGCTCCACCTCTCCATCCGCAACATCCCGAACGTGAAGGCCATCGACGCCGCGTACCTGAATCCGCTCGATCTCATCAGTTCCACCTCCATCATCTTCGTGAACGGCGCCGTGGAGAAGGCCGTGAAGATCTTCGGCAAGAAGGAGCGCGTCCGCATCGCCGGAAAGAGAATGATGGACGCCCCGGCCGCTGAAACCCCGAAGGCCGCTCCCAAAGCCAAGAAACCGGCTGCCAAGAAGACGACCAAAGCCGCTTCCAAGAAGCCTTCCACCTCCAAGTAAATGGATTCCTCCCGCGTCATCCTCGGCCCCATCGTCACGGAGAAGGCGGAGCGTCTCAAGACCTCCGGCGAGCGCCACGTCTACACGATGCGCATCGCTCCCGACGCCACCAAGATCGACGTGAAGAACACCCTGCGCGAGCTCTACGACGCCCAGGTGGAATCGGTCCGCGTCATCAAGACTCGCGCCAAGACCCGCATGCTCGGCAACGGCAAACTCATGGAGAAGCGCCACGCCGGCAAGAAGGTGCTCGTCACCCTCGCGCCGAAGAGCAAAGCCCTCGATCTCTCCGCTTTCCGCACGAATTCCTAAGCCATCATGCCCCTAAAGAAGCCTAAACCAACGACTCCCGGACGACGTCAGATGACGATCGCCGACTTCTCTGGCCTCTCCAAAAGCCGCCCGGAGAAGAGCCTCGTCCGCGGGAAGCAGCGCATCTCGGGCCGCGACAGCAAAGGCCGCGTCTCCATCCGCCACCGCGGCGGGGGACACAAGCGCCTCATGCGTGACGTCGATTTCCGCCAGACGGACAAGCTCGGCATTCCGGGCACGGTCCAGGCTCTCGAGTACGATCCCAACCGCTCCGCGCGCATCGCCCTCATCTACTACGTCGACGGTTCCAAGTCCTACCTCCTCGCGCCGGAAGGCCTGAAGGTGGGGGATCAGATCGTCGCCGGACGCCGCACGAAGGTGAAGATCGGCAACCGCATGGAACTGCAGCACATCCCCGTGGGCTACCGCATCTTCAACATCGAGATGCAGCTGGGCCGCGGCGGACAGGTGGTCCGTTCCGCCGGCACGGGCGCCACGCTCGTCGGCATCGACGGCGACTACGCCATCATCCAGCTCCCGAGCTCCGAGATCCGTAAGGTCCGCAAGCAGTGCTTCGCGACCATCGGCACGGTCAGCAATTCCGAACACAACCTGATCAACATCGGCAAGGCCGGCCGCATGCGCTGGATGGGTCGCCGCCCGCAAGTCCTCGGTAAGTCCATGAACGCCGTCGATCACCCGCACGGTGGTGGTGAAGGTCACAGCCCGATCGGTCTCAAGCGCCCGAAGACCCCGTGGGGTAAGCCCGCTCTCGGCGTGAAGACCCGTCGTCACAAGAAGTCGTTCGACCTCATCCTCCGCCGCCGCGTTTCCAAGAAGAAGAAAAAGTAATCCCCCTGATTCTCCTCCTCTATGTCCCGCTCGCTCAAGAAAGGCCCGTACATCGACCCCAAGCTCTTCAAGAAAGTCATGAAGATGGTGGAGGCCGGTGAAAAGAAGATCATCAAGACGTGGGCTCGCGGCAGCGATATCCCGCCCGAGTTCGTGGGATTCACGTTCGCGGTCCACAACGGTAAGGACTTCGTCCCGGTGTACGTGACGGAGCAGATGGTCGGCCACAAGCTCGGAGAGTTCGCGTGGACCACCAAGTTCAAAGCCCATGGCGGCAAAGCAGCCGCCGCTCCGGCTCCCGGCGCCGCGCCGGCCGCTCCCGCAGCCAAAGCCGCCTAATCCCTCCCAGGGTCGAAGACCCGTCATCTACTAACTATCCATGAAAGCCTATCTCGACTCCGTCCGCATCGCGCCCAAGAAAGCCAACCTCATCGCCCGTTTGGTGCGCGGAATGCCCGTGCCCGACGCGGTCGAGTCGCTGCGCCGCACCCACAAGAAGGGTGCCCGCATCATCGAGAAGCTCCTGCGCTCGGCCATCGCCAACGCGTCGCACAACGACAAGCAGGATCCCCAGATGATGGTCGTGAAGTCCATCGTCGTGAACCAGGGCCAGGCCTACAAGCGCGGCATGCCGAAGGCCCGTGGCCAGACGCGTCCGTTCCGCAAGTTCCTCAGCCACATCGAGATCACCCTCGGACTCCCGTCCGATGCCATCGTCGCCAAGACCGAGAAAGCCGCCAGCAAGAAGAACGCGAAATCCGCGGGATCGGCTTCCCAAGCGGCCAAGAAACCTGCAAAATCCCCCAGCACTGCTCGCAAGGCCCAGAAGTCCTCTGCGTCTTCTGAGTCTTCTTCCACTGCCTCCTAAGTATGGGTCAGAAAGTGAACCCCAACGGCCTTCGCATCGGATTCACGCATTCGTGGCCGAGCACCTGGTTCGCGCGCGGAAATAAATACCGCGAGCTCCTGCTGCAGGACGTGAAGATCAAGCGTTACATCCAGAAGAAGATCAAAGAAGGAGGTATCAGCTCCATCGAGATCGACCGCGGGAAGAAAGTGAAGGTCACCATCAAGACCAGCAAGCCCGGCGTGCTCATCGGCAAGCAGGGCGCCGCCATCGACGAGCTCCGCAAGGATCTCGAGAAGCGATTCCAGGGTCACGGTGCATTCGACGTGGACGTCCAGGAAATCCGCAATCCGGACGCCGACGCCGAAGTCATCTGTGAGACCGTCCAGGGTCAGATCGAGCGCCGCATGCCGTACCGCCGCGCGGTGAAGATGGCCATTGAGAAAGCCCGCCAGTCCGGCGCGGAAGGCGTGAAGGTCACCATCTCCGGGCGTTTGAACGGCGCCGAGATCGCCCGCGACGAGCTCTTCAAGGACGGCAACGTCCCGCTGCAGACGCTCCGCGCGAACATCCAGCACGCCAAGCGCCACGCCATCACGAAGTTCGGCACCATCGGTATCCAGGTGTGGGTGTACAAGGGCTTGGTGTTCAAGAAGATCGCACAGGCTCAGTCCGCCACGCTCGCTACCCAGGCGAAAGCCGCTCACTCCGCCTAACCCATGCTCGAACCCAAGAAGCTCAAATACCGGAAGCACCACCGCCGACGCGGCGCTTTCTACGGCAAAGCCACTCGCGGCGCCCAGCTGGCGTTCGGGTTCATCGGCCTGAAGTCCATGGACGGAGGGGAGATGACGGCCCGCCAGATCGAGGCCTGCCGCCGCGCGATCACGCACCACATCCAGCGCGAGGGAAAGCTCCACATCCGGATTTTCCCGCACACGCCGGTCACCCGCAAAGCCGCCGAAGTCCCGATGGGAGCCGGAAAGGGTTCCGTCGAGTACTTCGCCTGCGTCGTGAAGCCGGGCACCATCCTGTTCGAGCTTGATGGCTTGAAGGAGGGCGTGGCCCGCGAAGCGCTGATTCTCGGCGCGCACAAATTGCCCGTCACCACCAAGATCGTTACCCGCCGCGTCGCCTAACCATGTCCAACGCCTCCACCACCTACCGGGAACTGATGGCCATGGACCGCGCCGATCTCGTCCGCGAGATCCGCGGCCAGAAGCTGATCGTCAGCAAGCTGCACATGGGCATCGTCATGAAGACGGAGAAGGATACGGCCAAGTACCGCCGCGAGCGCCGCGCGCTGGCCCGCATGAACACGGCCTTGAACGCCATGATGAAGGCGGCTCCGGCAGCCCCGACAAGCGAAAAAACCGAGAAGGCCCCATTGAAGAAGACGACGAAAAAGGCTAAAGTTTCCGCTCCCAAGAAATCATGAGAACGAAGCAAGGCACCATCACTTCGGCCAAGATGACCGGCACCGTCACGGTGACCGTGCACCGTTCCGTGTTCCATCCGGTGTACAAGAAGCGTTTCCGCGTCAGCAAGAAGTTCCTCGCGGACAGCGCCGGTATGGACCTGTGGGTGGGCGACGAAGTGATCATCACGGAGTGCCGCCCCATCTCGAAGCGCAAGTGCTTCAAGGTCACGGAGGTGGTGAAGCACGCCCCGCGCGTCTCCGAAATGAAAGATGAGGAGAGCGGTCTGGAGCAGTCCCGCAAAGCCAAGAAGATGGAAGAGGAGGAAGCCGCATCCCCCGCAAAGTCATGATCCAGCAGCAATCCATGCTCGTCGTCGCCGATAACACGGGCGCCAAGTCCGTCATGTGCATCCGGGTGCTCGGCGGTACGCGCCGTCGCTACGCCGGCATCGGAGACGTCATCATCGTCGCCGTGAAGGAGGCTGCACCCCGCGGCACCGTCCGCAAGAAGACCGTGGAGCGCGCCGTGATCGTCCGCCAGCGCAACACGTTGCACCGCAAGGACGGCTCCGCCATCCGCTTCGACGACAACGCCTGCGTCATCATCGCGAAGGACGGCATGCCCAAGGGCACGCGTGTCTTCGGCCCCGTTGCCCGCGAACTGCGCGCCAAGGGCTACCAGAAAATTATCTCCCAAGCTCCCGACGTTCTCTGACCTCCCATGAAGCTCCACACCGGTGACACCGTCATCGTTATCAGCGGCAAGGACAAGGGCAAGACGGGCAGCGTGATCCGCGTGCTCCCCACCGAACAGCGCGTGGTCATCGCGGGAATCAACATGCGCACCCGCCACGTGAAGAAGACCTACCAGGAGGCCGGCCGCATCCTCAAGTACGAGGCCAGCATCCATGCGTCCAAGGTCATGATCGTCGACCCGAAGACGAAGAAGGGGACGCGCGTCGGCTACAAGATCGACGCCAAGGGCCTCAAGACCCGAGTAGCCAAGCGCAGCGGCGAAGAGGTGAAGAAGGTCTCCGTGAAGAAGGCCGCTCCCGCCGCCAAGAAGGAAACGCCGAAGACGGAGAAAGCCGACAAGAAGGAGAAGAAGGCCGACGCCGCCGTCGAGACGACGCCCGCGAAGAAACAGCCGTTCTGGCAGCGCATGAAGTTCGGATCCAACGCCATGGAAAACGTCGGCGCTCCGGATGAGTCCCGCATGAAGCAGGATCACACGATCGCCCAGCAGAACATTCCCCCGAAGTCCGCCGGACGCGGCTCGTAAGCCATTCCACCCATGACCTCCTACGTCACCCTCCACCAACGGCTCCGCGGCCCCATCGCCGATGCTCTGAAGAAGGAGCTGAAGACCGAGAACATCCACGCGCTCCCGCGCTTGGACAAGGTCGTGGTGAACGTGGGCATCAACAAGACGAAGATGGACAGCAAGGAGCTCCACGAATACATCGCGGACACGCTCAAGCGCATCACCGGCCAGAAGCCGGTGTTCCGCAAGACGCGCAAGGCCATCTCCAACTTCAAGACCCGCGAGGGCAGCGTCGTCGGAGCCGTGGTCACCCTGCGCGGATCCAAGATGGAAGCGTTCCTCGACCGCCTCCTCAGCTACGTCCTCCCGCGCATCCGCGACTTCCGCGGTCTCCCCACGAAGCTCGATGGACGCGGCAACTACGCCATCGGCCTCCGCGACCACACGATCTTCCCCGAGATCGCCCCGGTGGAAGCCGGCAAGATCTTCGGTCTGCAGATCCAGATCACGACGACGGCCGGTACGGACGTTCGCGGACGCGCCCTCCTGAAGAACCTCGGCGTGCCGTTCATGCCCGAGCGCCAGAAAACCGGCGCGAAGGTTGATGCCTCCGCCGCGAAAGCCGATACTTCCTCCGCTTCCTAACCCGTATGGCCCGCATTGCCCTCGTCAACAGTCAGCAGCGCCGGATGGCCGAGTACCTGCGCGACAAACGCGCCGGGAAGAAGCCGAAGTTCCCGACCCGCGTCTACAACCGCTGCAAGCTCTGCGGACGCCAGCACGGCTACATGCGCGCCTTCGGAATGTGCCGCATCTGCTTCCGGGAATTGGCCTGCAACGGCGAGATGCCCGGTATTAAGAAGGCCTCGTGGTAATTCCTCCCCGCTGTTACACTTTTTCGCCCCCATGCCTCTCCTGAACGACCCCATCGGCGACTTGCTCACCCGCATGCGCAACGCGCAGCACGCGCGTCGTCCGACGGTGCTCGCGCCGTGGTCCACGATCAAGCAGGAACTCTGCGAGCTCCTCAAGAAGGAAGGCTGGATCGCCGACGTGCAGGTAGTGGGCGAGGCCCCGCACCAGGAGTTGGAAGTCACGTTCGCCGCCGACAAGCCGAAGCTCACGCTTCAGCGCAAGAGCACGCCGGGTCGCCGCCTCTACACGGGAGCGAAGGACCTGAAGCCCGTGCTCCGCGGTTACGGCATCGCCATCCTTACCACCAGCAAGGGTCTCCTGACCGACAAGCAGGCCAAGGAGCAGAACGTCGGTGGAGAACTTCTCTGTACCATCGCCTAATCATGTCACGCATTGGAAAGAAACCAGTGGCCCTCCCCTCCGGCGTCACCGTCGACGTCTCCGGCTCCACCGTGCGCGTGAAGGGCCCGAAGGGAGAACTCTCCCTCGTCCTCCTCCCGGAGATCGCCGTGGCCGTCGATGGCTCCACGGTCACCGTGACCCAGAAGATGGAAACGCCCAAGTCCAGCGCCCTCCACGGCCTGACGCGCGTTCTCCTGAGCAACATGGCCCAGGGCGTCAGCCAGGGCTTCGAGAAGAAGCTGGAGATCATCGGCGTGGGTTACAAGGCTGTCGTGAAGGGCAAAGTCCTCGTGCTCAACCTCGGTCACTCGCACCCCATCAACTTCCCGATTCCCGCCGGCATCGAAATCGGCCAGGACGAGAAGAACAAGAACATCGTCATCATCAAGGGAATCGACAAGCAGCTCGTGGGTCAGGTCGCTTCCGACATCCGCTCCATCCGCCCGCCGGAGCCCTACAAGGGCAAAGGCGTCCGCTACCTGGGCGAGCACATCGTCCGTAAGGCCGGTAAGGCCGCCGTGGCCAAGGCCGCATAATCCCCGCACCCATGTCCTACGTCTCCAAGCACCAACTCCGGCTCTCCCGCAAGCGACGCATCCGCGCCAAGATCCTCGGCACGTCCGCGCGCCCCCGCTTGTCCGTCTTCCGTTCGCTTCGCCGAATGACGGTGCAGCTCATCGACGACCAAGCCGGCAAAACGCTCGTGTCCGCCAGTACCTCCGAAGCCAAGACGCCCCTGAACATCGAGGGAGCCAAGAAGCTCGGCGCATTGGTGGCCAAGAAGGCAAAAGACGCCAAAATCGAAACCGTCGTGTTCGACCGCAACGGTTACAAGTACCACGGCCGCGTGAAAGCGCTGGCCGACGCCGCACGCGAAGGCGGACTCTCCTTCTGATCTTCATCCACCTATGAACGCCAAGACCTCCCGTCCCGACCGCAAGCGATCCGACCGTGGCCGCCGCGAACCCAGCGAATTCGCTGAGGCGACTCTGTCGATCGATCGCGTCACGCGCGTCGTGAAAGGTGGTCGCCGCATGCGTTTCCGCGCCATCGTCGTGGTGGGCAACCGCAAGGGGAAGGTGGGACTGGGCACCGGCAAGGCGACGGAAGTCCAGGCCGCGGTGAAGAAGGCCGTGTCCTCCGCCAAGCGTCACATGATGCGCGTGCCCATCATCAACGGCACGATCCCGCACGAGGTGGAGCGCAAGTTTAAGGCCGCCCACATCCGCATGATCCCCGCCCTCCCGGGCACCGGCATCATCGCCGGCGGCGCCCTGCGCGTCATTTTGGATCACGCCGGCGTGAAGAACGTGCTGTCCAAGCGCTTCGGATCCCGCAACAAGCTCGTCAACGCCCAAGCCACGATGTTGGCCCTCAAGATGCTCCGCGCCGTTCCGGTGCAGCCGGAAGAAGTGAAGCCCGAGGATGCCGCAACGCCCGAAGGTCTGAAGGTGCAGGAAGTCACGAAGAAGGACGTGCCGCGCCAGGGATCGCGCGCAGATGCGCTGTAAGAGATTCTGAGATGTCTGAAGTGATGTTTTGGCAGTCGATTGTTTTTTCATGCCCCTTCTTGAAAGAAGGGGCGCAAGAACTTGTGCCGCCAACACCCACTCCACCCGGCCCTGTGCTTCCTCGGTCACGCCTCCAAGGTTTCGGCGTGACCTCGTCAGCAGACGATCAGGGCCTTCCCCTCGCCCCCCCCCCCCCCCCCCCCCC